>Ga0209489_100329_pt1 | contig 83272 bp, 34 predicted proteins | sample SiratrowhiteBW_FD_187527 | JGI IMG/M metagenome (GOLD analysis project Ga0209489, IMG submission 187527) | Root nodule microbial communities of legume samples collected from California, USA - Siratro white BW (SPAdes) (version 2) | ecosystem: Host-associated > Plants > Roots > Nodule | place...
TATTGTTTTATATATTTTATATATATATATATATATATATATATATATATATATATATATATATATATATTTTCTTCATTTTAGAAAACTTCTTTCTATCTTGTTATTATCAGTTTCTAATATTCTGTCAGTTATAGCATTGTCTATTTTTAATTTTAATTTTAATATTTTGTATTTAAAGAAGTTGATAAAATTCAAATTTATAAAGAAAAATCAATTTTAATAATATTATTAAAAAATTAAATAAATTTTTATCAAATTATAATATTTCTTATGAAAAATAATGAAACACAAAAGAATCACAAAAGGTTACAGTTAAAGTAATTATAGTCTTCCATTGCTTTCAAAAGGTATTATATTATTTTACTCAGTCAAATATTCATAATTATTTTTAAAATCTTATCTTATTTTTAAATAATAAATAATTATAAAAAGAATTAAATATTGAAAGTGATATGTTTTCTAAGAAATAATAATAATAATAATAAATTTTATTGACGTTGACTGACAATGTGATCACCAAAATTCAACAAAAAAGTATATTAAAAAACATGAATTTGAAAATATAAAAATTCTTCTCTTTGGATAAAATTTAACATGATCTAATGTTAAATAATTCAATTACACTTATAATTTTTTTTTTTCAAATTTCTTACCTAATATATTTTATCATGGATCACTTCAATCTTAAGAAATAATTACCCTCTTAAACTTTTTTACCAAAACACTGTATTTACCTTTAATTGTTTCCCTTGTTTTATTTACCCATTTCCTTATTGTAATCCAAAAAAAAAATATTATCTTAAAATATTTATATTTTTTCGAAAATACAATTTTAAATGTATTGAAAAACTTATAATATTTGCATTGGAATCTCGTTCGCATCAAATCACTACTTGCATCGAACTGGGCTTCTTCTATGATACAAGTTGGATTTCTCACCAACCAAATCCCTAGGTTTAAGTGGACTCACCCCCACCATAACCCATTCACACCAATATTTCAAACTTTATTTTTCATAAAAAATATTTCCAAATATATTTTAAATTCTTTCAGAAAAAGTTACTTTTTTATTTATTCAAAGAATATAACACTTTTTAACCAGTCATAATAAAATATGAAAATGCTAAATTGAACTTGAAGCCCATTTGCTTCTTTTTGTTGAGCTCCTGTTTTTCCTCGTCTAAGAAGTTCAAACTTTGATTAAGACATTGAAATATAATAACATCAATTTAAGCTGAAAAAAACAAAACTTTCAACATTTAATCTCACACAACAAAAGCAACATAAAATCTTCTATATTAGTTTTGTATAAATCTTGATAAGAACTATGAGTTTCAATTGTTATCCACAAATATCCACATAGAATATGTGAAGTAATTCAAACACTCCAAAGACATTAATACTCTATATAAGCTGACTAAAAAACTTCTTTATTAAAAGGATTAGTATCTCTTCAAGTAATTGTATCAAATATATCATTCAAAACATCCATTATGACAAAATCATTACATGATAAAACGATCCTATTATCATTCGAAATATTAAAATAATATATTTATTTATTGGATATTAAATTAGGTTCCAATTATAAACTCTTACATAAAAGCAAACTAATGTTTTATATAAATTAAAGATTAAAATTTGTTTTTCTATTAGTATATTTGTATTAACAACCATAAAATGATTAAGTAATATTTAGTCCATCTTGCATGATTTTTTTTATTGTATTTAGTAAGGCAATTTGATTGATGGGATGAGGCATAGCAGCCGTACTCGAACTTTGACTTTTCTAGAATATATCCCTTTCATTACCAGCCACTCTGTGGGATACATTTATTCAAATGATTATAAAATTGCTTTCAAATATTTTATTTTCTAATCAAAATATCTTTTTATCAATCACTACTACTTTTTTAGGGTAATTTTTTTGAAGTAATATACACAAATTTGGTCTTTTTAAGGCTTAATAAATCAAGGTTCAAATTCAATATTTGATCGGGTTTTAAGTATACTTGTTTTTAATAAAAAATGCTTATAGAAAAGGGTAGGAACCTCATCTGGGTTTTAATTTTATTTAATCTGAAATAGTTGTTTTATCTTTAACCTAGTATCCACAATTTTTAATATATGTGTCAACTAACACCGTCAAGGAAGAACGACAATTTCATTGAATATTACACTTTTCAAGCAAAGATGCATATAAAAATCACTCAAGTTCCGAAAAAATATTTTCTAATTTCCATGTGATTTGTATGTAAAGGAATCACAGAGGGAAACACCTCATGCATTTTATATTCCACAGTGTGAATTCTAAGCCTTCCTATGCACAAACCCACCAATAAAAGAAAATTAGTTGCAAAGTTGACATTAAACTCTATAAGGTTTTTATAATATTAACAAAGAAAATTATATGCTTATACTTTTAGTTTTATAATTCCAAATTGGATTTCTTTGGCAGTGAACCTATGTGCAGGAAGAAACAAAAAGAAAAAAAAAAAAAGGTACACGCGTGTGTATGTAGCATGCTTGTTCTAAACAACTTGTTAGAAAACTAGGGCATGCCTAAATTATTTGTTTACAAACAAATTTATTTATTTATTTATTTTACTAACTCCTGCAATATGACTTAAACCATGACTAGGTATAAAACTAAGTTTACTTATATGTTAAAATTCAAAATTTATGGATTGATAAGAATAGAAACATTCAAGAATAATTTTCAAGTTATGGTTTGAATGAATAAAGTAACAATAACAAAGTGTAATGTGATATCAGAATATAATTAAATTAGGGTAAATTAAGATTTTGAGATGAGATGAAATAGAAAAAAGTGGTTAAGAAAGTTAGAAAAGTGTGAGTAGTTTGACCAGTCTTGTAAGATTAAGATATTGAGTGAAAGACATAACATAATAACAGAAAGAGAAGGCATGGAAGTATAATAATACTACGTCTCCTTTGACTGTAGACATTATCAAACACCCACCTTCGAATCTCTCTCACTCTTCCCAATTCCAATTCTCGTGAACTTCCCTCTCTCTTCTGCACAAATTCCATTCCCACAGACCCAACAAAGGCACATCCTTTCAATTTCATTCACTTCGATTTGGGTGATGAGCGCGTGAAGACATGCTGTCGGGGAAAAAGAAGGGGGCAACGGCGGAAGACGCCATAAGGGTCATTGGGTTGGGATACGATCTCACCACCGATCTCAGACTCAAATTCTGCAAGACCGACTCCAGAATCATCGCTATCGACGATGACAACGTACGAACTGTCGAACTCCCACCTCGGATTTCTATCCCTAATGTCCCCAAATCCATCAAGTGCGATAAAGGTGACCGCTTGAGATTGTGCTCCGATGTCCTCTCTTTTCAGCAGGTACTACAATATCCATTTTCCCAACCCCGCAAAATATTAGTAGCTAGTTTTAAGTTACTTCAAAATAGTAAATATTGTGTTTTTATATAGTAAGTAAATATTCTTTTGGGAAAGAAAAGTTATTTCTAACTTTTATCGCGGGTTTTAAGTCAAAGGTTTTGTTCTGCTAACCAAGCTTGAAGTTGATTGTGTAGAAAAATAATTGTGTGGTTTAAGTCAAAGGATTCGTCTTGGTAACCAAGTTTGAAGTTTGTTAATGTGGTGGAGGAGAGAAAGGATTGTTTATTTTTAAATTATTTAGAAATAATGGAACGATGTGTTTTCGAGTTAACTTCAATCACAGATTTGACATCATGGCATGTTTTATAGCTGGGAAGTTGTTTGTCTCCATGTTGGAATGTACTTTTATAATTAAATTAACAATTTTCTATGTTTTTTGTTTGGAAATTGGTGAATGCACACCCCATTTTTCTGGGGTATATGGATGGGAGGAAACGAGAGATAAAAAGAAAAATAAAATAAAAGAAAGAGAAAGTGGTGGATGTGATAAGTTATGTGATGAAAAATGGCTAGATAGGTAAGCAGAAAAGTAGTTAGATATGAGATGGAAGAGAAAGTTGATGTGTGATAATAACAAATTTGTTTCAGAGAAATAATAAGTTGATGGATGATAAGTGGAGGATTTCTTTTTAGTCTAACAAGAACTATGTACTTTGGTTTAGATGTCAGAGCAGTTCAACCAGGAGTTGTCACTGTCTGGTAAGATTCCAACGGGCCATTTCAACGTTGCATTTGGGTTTACATCAGTTTGGCAAAAGGATGCTGCCGATACCAAGACTCTTGCTTTTGATGGTGTATCCATCATTCTCTACAACATTGCATTTGAGAGAACCCAGCTAGTTCTTCAAGATCATGTCAAACAAGCTGTTCCTTCGTCCTGGGATCCGGCTGCCTTGACAAGGTACTTCCATGATTCAGCAAAATATCGAATTATGCATAATTGATGTGTTCAATAGGTGTCCAGAAAAAGCTAACTATAGCTAGAACAAAGTCTCATAGGTTGTCAAACTCTAGAGTTTACATGAACTCATGGAGCTTTGTTAAACTCAACTTGTAGATTCAACTTGGAGATTCACAAGAGTTTACTTAATATGAAAAAAAATATTAAAAAACTATTAATGACATATATACATAACATAATACTCTTTCTACAACAATAATTAAATATTTCTGTGTCAAATACTCACAATAATAAAGTGTGATGATGCATTAGAACTAAATAAGATTAAACTACACAAATGACTAAATCATATATAAATTTTAAAAAATCAAGTTCTTAATGTGAAAACAATTCAGAACGGAGATAATTTCTTCAAATTTTTTGAGTATAATAAAATACTCTCATTGTTGGGTAAAAGGCGGGAAAAAATTACATTTGATTTCAAACTTGTTAACTGAGTTCTTGACTCAAGATTTTATACGAATTCATCATGAGTTTAAAGAGTTTACTTAGAAAAGAGTTTGATAGCAAGTTAACTTATTTCCTCTATCTAGGACAGTAAACTCCTAAGAGCTTAAGAGTTAACTATAGAGTTTGACACCCTTGTTCAAAAGTGTATGCTAATACATACATACCAACTTATGTCTCTGTCAAAACTCTGACAAGTTTAGTGTACAAATATTTAACTCCTTTTCCATTCATTTCAATTAACAAATCCACTTGCAATGTTGGAGTTGCAACTCATCTTTCATCTTATCATTTCAGATTCATTGAGAAGTATGGAACTCATGTTATAGTTGGGGTGAAAATAGGAGGAACTGATATAATCTATGCAAAGCAGCAGTACTCATCTCCTCTCCAACCTGCCGATGTACAGAAAAAGTTGAAGGACATGGCAGATGAATTCTTCGTTCGTGGGAAGGTTAATGAAAAGGAAAAGGTTTGAAGTTTTTCTAGTTCAATTTTATTTTCATTCTCATTAGTTTTTGGTAAATTCTATAAGGCTGTACCATTTTACAATGAGGGTATGCTCTTTTTTGTATTATACCTGTGAGGGAGTTGAAAGATGGAATCAGGGGTATATTACAGTTGTGAAGGGAAACTTGAATCAAATTCTTTTGTATCATGTGGAAGTAAAATGGAATATATGAAATGTAAGTCCAGCAAGATCTGTACTAGCACTGCGTTGGATGGAGATGAAAAAATGGACATTATAGGATTTGAGTTTGGTGGAATTTAGAGGGTGAGATTTGGGTTTGACTATATATTTAGTCAGTGTGGAATTTCCAACACATCTAATTTGTGGATGATGGTCCAATAAAATTCTGATAGCGATAGGCCCAAAAAACCTTATAGGATAGACCTTCATACCATCTTAGAAAGTAAACTTTGGGTTTAAGTCAGTCTCACAAGATCGGCTTGCAATGTGAGATTTACATCCAATTATATATTATAGTTTGACCATATTTGTAGTTGATGTGAGATTTCTAAGAGTGTCTACTAAATAAAATTAAAAGACAACATAAGGCATGACTGGAGACCAACCATTACTCTTAACGGTAGTTAATTGCTAACATAGAATGTCAATTTTTGACATTCTGTATGATGTCCTAACTCATAAGTTAAAGGAATCGTGTATTCAACTGCTTTACATTGTAACTGGTAGTTTAGACAGAAATTTAAAAGTTTCGTTTTGTGTCCTCCAATGAAATTTTTTAAAATCCGGAGCAACAATGAAATTATATGTATCAAGACTGAATAATCATGAGTAAAATAAGAAAAAACAAATCAAATAAAAATAAAGAAATTCAAAGGACCATCGTGTGGGATATAGGGTTAGATACCATTTATTTGTGAGAAAGTCAGTCCACTTATTAACATTTATTATTTTTTCTGAAGAAAATATTACATTGTCCTATGCAGGACAATGCTCTAGGTTTCATGGAGATTCAAGCTGGTTCCTACTATGAATCAGAGGTAAAATACATTTTATTAGATTGAATTTATGCTGGGTTCAGGATCCTTCAGGTTTCTCATATTGGTTTGGGTTTACAGAACTACTACCCGATTGCTTTACCAATTTTTTAAAATTTAAATTGCTGTGTAACATGTAGCTGATGGACTTGTTTGTTCAGCTTTATTTTTTTTTAAAATTTCCTGTGTTTTCTGATGTAAATTTTAATATTGTTACTAAAGAGATTTTTCCTGCTCGATCCGTTGTTTTAGAACTTTATTAATACATAATTATTTTACTTATGGTCAATTTGCATCATTATGTTCTAGATATTTAATCTTTGAAACTGTATGTTCAACCCAGTATTTTCATGTTGAATACCGAAAACCGCATTTTAGCATCTGAATTTGGAGTGTGGGATCAATATTATTTGTTTAGCCTAAGTGCATGTTCCAGCCAAGGAAGTCATCAGATTGATGTCTTTTTCAGTAGCAATGCCCTCTCAGTCCATAAGTAAAAATAAATAAATAAGAATACAAAGGTCACAAAATAAGTATTCTTGACTTCTTTCTCTCATTTCATTGAACAATATAGGTGCAGGATATCAAATTCATATGCAAGAGGAAAGGTGGAAATGGGAAAAAATCTTTGTCCCATAGTGAGTGGTGCCAAACTGTTCTGTCTCAACCTGATGTGATATCAATGTCATTTGTACCAATTACATCTCTACTTGGTGGAATAAATGGAAGTGGATATTTAGCTCATGCTATGAACCTCTATTTACGATGTAAGCAACTAAGTGTAACTCTTTTAGCCATTTTTATATTTACATTTTAAATTTTAATTAGATGTGATTCTATTATTACTCGTTAGAAAAACCCGTAATTTCTTTTTAGCATAATTATCAATAGTGTGCCATGGCATTGTGGTCATAGTGAGCAGCCATGGACCACCGCTGTTTTGAATTGCAGTGTGTTTTGCAATAGCAGTCAAAATAGAGGCTGTAGAATGAGGCATTTTTTGAAACCCATTCTTGCACTCAAAACAGCAGAGCATTTTTGGATTTTTTCGGGGAAAGTTGAGATTTCCCTTCCTCTTTAAAATTTAAAAAATCCCTAATTGATATAGTTTCCCATGCTCTTATTTACTAGGAGACACCACTAACGCCCACATATTTCCAGCAATATATCTTAATTGTCAATTCTGAATCCTCAACCACCTATCTTCTTTTCTCTGTGCAACACCCACCCTCACTTTTTATTGAATGTTTAATATGTCTTGTATTTGAAATATAAATATGCTTTTGGAATTTGTTTGTTTGATTGACCTATCTTATTTACTTGTATGTTTTGCTTAAAACCTACGACCTTTTATTTTTTATTATGAATATATCATGAATCTTGATATATTACATGCTGTAAGTTATTTAATCATATGTAAAAAGTCAGAATATCAGTCATCTCCATATATTCTATTACAGCTGTAGAGTTTTTTGCATTAGCTGCCATGCATTGCTGACCAAGATTGATAGATGTGATCATGCTTTTCAGTAATGTTATACAGATAATCAAGCAACTTTATTTAAAATGGGGTCCAGGTGCTGAACATTAGTTACTGTGAAGAAAAACTACAACGGAAGAACGGAATCTTCTTGATTACATAGGATGATACATCAAAAAATATATAGCATGATACAGGGAGCAGAAAAGGAACAGGATCAGTCCTAATAAAATGAATAAAAAGTTGCCAAATTAGTTTTCTAAGTGAATACCCAAATTTAAGGACTTTTTAGTTTATTCTCCTAATAATTATATTTACAACAAATGTTTACACAACTTTCTTGGGCTGGGGTGGCTGTTGGGAAGTCCCACATTGCCTGTCTCAATTGTTGGGATGCGGCTTGTATATATGTTTGGTTCATGCCAATTGGTAATTGACTATTTCGGTCGGCTCGCATGATTTGGCATACTTTTGTCGAGCGGGTGTGTTGGGAAGTCCCACATCACCTGTCTCAAATTTTTGGGTGCAGGTTTGGTAACTTAATTTAATAATGCCGATTGGTAGTTGTAATTGTCTATTGCCAACTGGTTAAGATGAAATCTGACTTGGTGACATGGTATCATAGCCTGTAACTCACCTAGGTAATTGTTTGTTATGGTTTGTCAGGGGAGTATTGGAAGTCCCACATTGCTTTGTCTCATTTCTAGTGCAACTTATATATCTATTTAACAACTTTTCTTAATGTCATGAAACACACTGTTTAGCCCCTTTTGAGAACATCAGCCTGTTGGTGCTGTGATGAAACGTAGGACATTCACACTGGATCTCCCTTTCGTGGGGAGGATGGAGTGTTTAGGATATTTTTGGTTTGATGCCAATTGGTTTAGATGAAATCTGACATGGTATCATATTAGTAGACATTTGTGTAGAGGAGTGTTGGGAAGTCCCACATTGCTTGTCTATCTATTCAACAGTTGTGCTTAATGCCAATTAGATTTCTTAGAGTGCAACTTATATATCTATTCAACAGCTGTGCTTAATGTCAATTAGTTTTACTTTGAAATCTAACAAGTCTTCTATTCCTAGTTAGGCTATAAGATTCTTTTGTATTGATGAAGTGTATCATTTTCAATATATTATGTCCTATCATACTTCATTGGACTATAGGCTACATTGATAGCTAACTTGTTGCAGAAAAGCTTCTTAGGACCTTCAATTCTATTCAATCATCTAAAATAGTTTTCAGCCACAGTAATTCACATAGATGTGTAATTTTTTCTAAATTTTTCAGATTCTTTGAAGATCTTTATGTATTTTCTCATTTATTTTTCAGAATGATTATGAGAAAATTGTTGGTTGTAATTATAGTTTTGTATGCTATTGAGATTATCTAAATATATGCCACAAATGTAATCCTAGCATTGGAGGTTAAAAAAACATGTCTTTTAGTAAAATGCAATCATCCTCTGTAACTTGACTGCAGATAAACCACCAATTGATGAACTGCATCAATTTTTGGAGTTCCAGCTTCCAAGGCAATGGGCTCCTGTATTTGGTGAGCTTGCCCTTGGTCCTGAAAGGAAGCCTCAAAACACTGCATCTTTACAGTTCAGTTTCCTGGGTCCTAAGCTCTATGTAAACACAACACCGGTAATGCTACCAGATTTATGTGGAACTTTTTGTATCTAGTTGGTTTGTTGTTATCTTTGGCTCTATGATTTGTACAACTTATCTTCAACACGTGTGAATGAATATTTTAATACACATTCTCCCTCCCTCATTTACATAACCGTAACAAGGAAAATATGGTATATTTCTGTTTTCTTTAATTTTAAAATTTTAGGATTCTTGTTGTCTTAGAAGTTTTGCAGTTCTAGGTTTGTACTAGTTGCTCTTGCACTGGACGTAGAGCGTCAGTATAAATAGGAGCATTTGATCAGTTTTTGTATCATCAAGACATTACAATTTTGCAGAATTACTGTAATAAAATATTCTTTTTCCCGCTTTTTCATTTTGGCTTAATCCGCCACAGAGATATTTGAAACTAGAGAAATATAACCTTTTTTTTACAAGAAGAAATATAACCTTAAAGTTGGGGGTTACAGTGTGCTTTGTAGTATGCCATTTGTGCTTATCTATGGATGCTTTGCTGATATTTTTAGGTAAATTTGTTCAGTTCTTCTCAACAGATGAGGAATCGAATATATTCTCTGATGTGTGTACCTTTGCTTTTGTGGTTTGAACTATTACATTAGCTCATAATTTGGCTATTTCCATTTTTCTTGATTGTCTACTTGAGAGATTGGTTAGACCTCCTTCTCTTTATTGGATATTTTAGCCAAAAGTAATCATGATTTGGTTTTTCCCTTTTCCTGTTATTATCTCCGTAACTATTATCAAATATTTCCATGTCAATGTATGAATAGATGAACAAACTTCATATTTCTTATAAAATTTTTAATGACTAGATTTTATGTTTCTGGGGCTGCATCTTGTCACATTTACTTTTGTACCCGATATTTTCTCAATTGTTTTGGCAGAAAATGCTAACCCATTAATGACATTAAATTTTGCTGGTCACAGTTGTACTGATGAAGAGCCTTCTGTTTCTTTATTTAGTCATCAAAATTAGTTTGCTAATGCATTCATTATTTAGATGTCTTGTACATAATGTTACAGACTTGAACTACTTACATACAGGTTGATGTGGGAAAGAAGCCTGTGACAGGCCTTCGATTGTATTTGGAAGGAAAGAGAAGTAACTGCTTGGCAATCCATTTACAGCACCTCTCCTCTCTGCCCAAAACCTTCCAACTCCAGGATGAGCCTAATGTGAATGCATCCAATGACTCTTCAGAACGCAAGTACTATGAGAAGGTCCAGTGGAAGAGTTTCTCTCATGTTTGCACAGCTCCTGTTCAATCAGATGATGAGCATGCTGTTGTGACTGGTGCTCACTTCGAAGTTGGAGATACTGGTCTTAAGAAAGTTCTATTTCTAAGACTTCATTTTTGTAAAGTTGTCCATGCAACCAGGGTGAAAGAACCTCAGTGGGATGGTTCTCCTGGCTTGACCCAGAAATCTGGAATAATCTCGGTGATCAGCACTCGCTTCTCAGGTCCACAAAAACCACCACCACCGCGACCATCCGATGTAAACATCAACTCTGCTTTATACCCTGGGGGGCCTCCTGTGCCTACTCAGTCACCCAAACTTCTAAGGTTTGTTGACACAACTGAAATGACAAGAGGGCCGCAAGACTTTCCTGGCTACTGGGTTGTCTCTGGTGCAAGGCTTTTCGTGGAGAGGGGTAAGATATCACTTAAAGTAAAATACTCTCTTTTAACCGTGATACCTGATGAAGAGGTGGGAAGTTTTTGAAATTATCACATGAGGGATTGTAGAAGATGATCTCCTCAGGTAAAAGTTCAATGAGATGGACGTGTGTATATATTAGTGACTGATTCTTTTCCTTTGTACATTTGCCATTATTTGTGTATACCCGCACTGCAGATACTTTGGGGAATTCCTTCTTGTAGTTTTGGGAAAGGCTTGTGTAGTCATGCTCGTTGCATTTTTTCTGCCTGAATGTTTGAATGGGTTCCTGTGTCAGTGACTTCTATGTAGTAGTTCCACTTAAATTTTACTCTCGAAGACAATGAGGGGACATTCATTTCATACCCTGCGAGAGTTATTTAGTGTGTTTGGATAAACAATTTGAGAAAAATTTCAACAATGTGAATACTTTGTTCCAAATGAACTTTTACAAGAGATCACAAATTTGTTAACCTAATTTAGTCCATTGGTCCGAGTCAAAACTATCCTTTATTTTCTAAATTTATATAAATAATAGTACCGTTCTTGGGCCTATAGGTAATCAAATTGATTCTGCTTTAAGTTTAATTGAAAAATCCAACCCAATTATATTTATGAAATACTGGGAGAAAGATATCAAATTAGACTTAATTTGATACCTTTAAACATAAGGTGTAATATCCTCTAGCGCCTAAGAATCATTATATAAAATCTTAATATATTTTTAAAGTTTTATATTATATTATTTTTAATACCTTGCAATTTTTATTTTAATGTAGAAAATTTTTAAGATCCACACTAATAATTTTTTGTTTACTTATTAGTAGAAAATATGCTTTTAAGATAGAAAAAGTTTGTTTTTTTTTGAGAGTCTAAATTTAAAATCTTATATTTTGTATCATATAGTTGTTTTAATAAAAAAATTTATAAAACTAAGGTATTAAACTTATGATTTGAGTATGGTTGTTATATTGTAGATGTCCTAATAAAATGTGAACTTAATGACTTAAACATGTTAGAAGTAATAGATGTAAATGTCAGTCAGCTCACCATATGTGGACACATATAATGTGTTAGGATAAATTTAATTGAGCTAGAAATTTTAGGTTAGCGAAATTTAACTATTTAAGAACATTGACCCCTTCATTTAGTGACAATACTTGATTTGGATAGTTGGCATTAATAATATTGTTGGTCTTCATTCAACATCCTAAAATGTTTGATAAATTTTAATTTTGCAGTATTCAATTGCCAATTGGATTACCTCTTTAGAACTAAACAATAAGCTAACGTACAATCAATCATCTTTGTTTGTCTTAGAAAGACATTGAACTAAATTGTTACATTATTAAACAATTGTCTTTTTGAACTTAAGCTGTTTATAAAATTATTTTAAACTTATATTATTTTTAAAGAAAAGTCAAAACAGACGTTAAACTGGTCTAAATTGATACACAACCTGATAATTATAAGCAACCATAGAAGTTTTTAAAATATGGAAGTGTCATAAAGATTGAAGATATAATAAAAGGGTATGATATATAATTCAAGTGTTAAAGAATAACATTGATTAATAATGAAGACAAACTGACTTTGATTTCAACCACTAAACAGGGTAATGCATATTACATTGGTTTGAAATAACCAATCATATAATTGTAAAATAATTTTGTATTATCATCTAATAACAAATTTGTATAACAGATTTCATACAATACGAACCACATCTCAGAAAAATAATTACCATTATGAGTCATATCTGTTATATATTGCCTTTAAATCATAAGCATCTGAACATAGAAGACCATATAAGTATATCTGATAAACATACAGAAGATTGTCTATGTGAACATCTAATCAAGAGTATGTCTGATAAGGAATCCAGAACATCATTTGTATCTATATACAATGAGAACATACAAGATTATCTATAAAACATATCTTAATAGAACTAAAATTAATTATATTATCTATCTCTACCACCTGTATTAAATCATATTTTATCTTAATAATCTCAATTTTCTGCTATTCTACTTCCTTAATTCTATATATAGAAACACTGTATATACTCTCTGTATAGAATTTTTTATTATAATATTTTTATTCTTATTCTTGGATGTTTCTGTTGATCGAACACAATAGTGTCCTTAAGCATATAGGCAAGATAACCAAACCAACAATTATACATGTTATACAAACCAATCATAAGTGCCATATCCTCACTGTCTGTACACTCTCAAGAACAAAAAGAACAGAATCCACTCTGCTGCAATACCTAGTGGCCATTTCAATCACATTGCTACAAACAAGAATGATTATCATCTCAACCCAACAATTTCCTTTATTCCATATCTACATCATGCTGTGGAGCAGTATTTCACCAAAACAAAGCACCCTACCATAATGAAGCAAAGGAGTCCAAGGTTCCAAAAATGTAGCCAAATTTGGCATTCCACACTTGAAGCATGAGTATTTTTGTATATCTACACAAAGAAGTCCATTCTTGTGTCCATGTCTTGCTACTACCCTTTCCTTTCAAAGGCACTCAACAATAGTTGCATTTTATCTGTCCACATCAAGTCTGTCAATCACATCCAGTGCTCTCTTTTTGTCAATAACAAAATCAATAACAGGAAGCTTAGACAAAATTCTATTAAAAGAAAATTCCTTGCTTCTACTTGTTGATGAATAACTGCTGCTCTTGGTAAGTCTTTCATTATCTGTCAAACCAATCTTCAAACTGTCAAAGTCCAAGCTTTTACTGATCCCTCTTTTACGAATTTTATTACTAACATCTTGCAGCATTTGCTGCTCGTCACTTGTTAACAATGGTGATAAGGCTTTTGCAGATTGTTGATTTGGCTTTTGCGGTGTAGAGCCGACATGGGACTTTAAGGTAGACCTTGTTTCTCCTGTATCAATTCCAGATTTACTTTTGATGGCCAAGCGGTGAAGCCATAGGAGAAGTTCAAGAATATAATTTTCTACTTTGTCTTTATCAGCATGGTGAAGCGTTTCAATCCTCATCACATCGGCCTTCATGGTCTTCTTATTCATATCAGAGCTGCAAGAATTTGAAAACAAGCATAAAAATAGAGAAGAAACAAGTGCACACTGCAAAACATCTAAGTTTCAATTTCAAAATAGAACTAGAAGGTTGCTTACCCAGTGCTTGCCCACTCCCCTACCCAACCAAAACCATGATGTGCTCTGAGTCAATTTTAGAGAAACCAACCAAAAGGAAAACAGTTAGTTCATATAGAAAGTAAATGAATTGGTACTAAAAAAAATTCTTATTTGTCAAAGCAGAAAAAAAAATCTCGAACAGGCAGTACAAAGCCTGACATCTTACTTGGCTGTGTTTGTAGCAATTGGAACCAGCCAATGCAATGTTTTCTCCATCTCTTGTTTAATATCTGATATGGTGAGCTGCAGGAAACAGCGCCAGAGGGACATAGAAAACACACAACTAAAATTACTAAATATTGGAAATTATGATCGGTTGAAGGTACAAAGCTGAAAGCAGAAGAGAAATGCTAATTTTTTTTTTGTTTGACCATTTTCCTTGCCATTCAAATTAAACATGAAGTTGCAATGTGTTGCTAAAAATCTAGGAAGGTTATTTCGAATGTTAATCCAAGGTATTATCTGAGGTTCGATCATGGGAGATTGAGTCTGTTAAATACTGATTGAGGGGTGATAAATCAACAATGTCAAACATACGATTGTATATTTTACCCTCTAAAAGCTTTTTATATTGTCTAGGGTTTAGGGTTATCTTGTCTCTTAATTTTTGAACAGTGAATATAGGAGAAAGTACCAGCAGTAAGATTGTACCTCTTTTACAACATGAAAGCTTGGCAATTTGGAACGCAAAGCTAATTTTATATTAGGAGGCAAGCTCTGATACAATGCATCCCTTGTATTTGCAGGCATAGAACTGGATCTGGCAACCTGACAGCATCAACAAGGGCTAAGTGGAAGGTTCTTCAGTGCATAAGCGTAATCACACACATGGCAGTAAACAGACAACTATTTAAACAACTATGAACCAAAATAATTCCACATGATACAGACCAGGAAACTGATTCGGCCACAAAAAAATAATATACCAATTAGAAAATGATAAAGAACAAATGTACAGCCTAATAAATGCTAAAGTGTCTTGAATCAAATAAACAGTGGGCGAGTGGCCAAGTTACATATTACTTTAGTTGAACTTTTAACCAAAAGATATAGATAAAAGGCATACTGATTGACCTAGACCAAGCTATGAAATGAATACAATAAAGAAGAAAAACTTACAAGAGTATCAATTTGGAGCACTATATTAGCATAATGCAAAGCAAGGCCTGCAGGACCCAATCTTTGGCGATTACTGGTGGTTTGAATTAATGGTTTATGGTCATCTGCAGGTACCCATGTATAAACACCATTACAATCACGAACAAAAACACAGCTTTCATTACAACTTGATCTGAAGATTAATTTTTTGAGAATAAATCCAAATTACTTTCCTTCCCTGCATCCCCCCACTCACCCCTCTTTCCCTCCCATCTCCCTTTCAAATTTTGCAAATTTCTAAAAACTAAAAAATAAGAGTAAAAAGGCTGAAATTTATCAATGACATCAAATAAGTTGTTACATTGATAATAATGACTAAAGGAGGCGATAATAGAAGCAGATAATATAGCAAGTAAGATCCTAATGCCTTTAGTGGGTACATACCTACAGTGCCAAAGACATTGTTTATCTCCAAATGCAAAAAATGAACTATCTCTACAAGCTTCTCCATAACCTGCAATCCATTAGATTATAAATTACACTCCACTTTTCTCAACTTCACATTCATGTTATGCTCAAAATGAACCCACCTATATCAATAAACATATTAGAGTATCTTTACTAGTTATTGTATTATGCAATGAAATGATAATACATGTCGATTGGAGGAGAATAAGAGATGATAATCATTCATGCGCAGTAGTAATCTGAAGTTACCTCCTCCAAACTTCTAGACCAGAGTGACTTTTTTTTCAAATGTTTAACTTGCTTCTTTTGACTTTTAAGTTCTGCCCTCAAGATTGAAAGGCCATCACCTACATGATGACGGGAGAGAGTCAACATTTTATACATAAGATAACTTTATGTCACAAACAAAAATTGCATATTATGTCATAAATAGTACTCTTCAATTACCATTTTGAGCTGCACCCAAATTATCATCCTCTTCACGTTTATGTTGATAATCTTGTGCAAATCTATCCAAAGCATGTAACTCATGGTATAATTCCTGAGGAAATACAAATTTATTGTCCCATTACTTTCAGACTTAAATCAGACAAACAAAAAGAAATAAAGACAAAGTTGAATGAATTAAAAAAAATGCAGGGCAACAAGTTCACACCGTGTAGATATATAATAGAGCCCTTGGTTGTACCCAAGAAACATTGGAGATAATTTTTCATAAACACAGATTGAAATTCAGCCACCTTTCCTTTTTCCGTGAATATGAGCAAGTAAATATGAGAAGATACCACACAATGAGCAATAAATACAGCTATTCCCGCTTCAGATTATTTAATCAAGCCAACAATTTATAAATAAGAAAATACAATGCTTTCGCAATTATTTATTTAGTCATATTCCTTCAACAAGAATCAATTTATACATATTCAATCATCATAGAAAGAAAGTATATCCAAGCATCAGATTTGTCTCATTCCAAATCAGTGTATTATGAAGTAGTACTCAACTACTCCTATTCCTATATATTAAATTGTCTAATTTATTAGATTACAAGCTTTACAACAGGGTGGTGATAGAAATTGCAACCATACAAAACCCACAGATTACAAGTTGAACAAATATAGTAATTCAAATTAACTTCAAACATAAACCGTGATGCAGATAAGAGTCACAGAGGAGGAATAAAGAAAGTGGGGGATAGGAAGCAAAAAACCACATGCAATTGGTATGCTACACAGGTATAAGAAAAGTAGTGAAACATCTTTAATTCAATTTCCTCAACAAGACATCTTTGGGAAATAGTACAAAATTAAATTTAGGTAAAAAATCAAATTTGAGAACAATTAATTATTTAAAATATTCAAAGAGTGGTCACAATGTAACCATTTAGTGATTGAACTAACCACCTGAGTGATTTAGTTTTACAAAAAGAAATCCATTCACTTTAGCAGCTTTAAAAGGAATACACTCACCGCTGTAAACTGAACCAAAGTCATCAATTGTTGCATTAGTAATTCAGCCTCCTCCTTTGATTGTCTCGGAGAATTATGTTCTCTGCTAACTCTAAAATTTGCCAAAAGATGGGTCAGAATGAAAATATGAAAGGCTAAAATTACCCTGAACGACTAAATATTTAGATGAATTGAGTGAGTACAATTTATATTACTTCTCAAAGTATCGGTCCAAGTTGTGCCACTGAGGATCCTTTGAACGATTTCCAAAACGAATTACCTCATCAGCAAAGACTTTCAACTCATCCCTGAAAACATAAATCAAAATCACATACAATTTGGGATTTATAAAGTCTTGGTAAAACTAACATAGTTGGAAGTTGGCCTGGTCAGGAAGGCCCCTTGTTAGGAATTTGACTAAATTCAATAGTTACCTCTTGTCTGCAGCAACAATCCTCAGAAGTTCATCCATATCCTTTGACACTAAATCTTGAACCCCCCCTAAGGGAAGAACCTCTTCTTTTAAGTGCTTAATACTTTTTGCTGAAAGAGATTCCATAAGACTAAAACCCTTGACAATCGTGTTTGCAACTTCAAATGCTAAAATACCAATTTCATTCCCTTTCATCACAGCACCAGATACAAACCCACCGCCACTAAAATTTGTCATGCTGCTCCCAAGAGTGTCCAAAACATCAATACCAGCTCTGCCCAGGCGTAAACTCACCTCTGAGACCTGAAATAGAAATATCTTAGTAGATAGCTCCAATTTTACCCTTATGTTTATTTAGTCTACTGAAAGTATATGAACACTATAACAAAGAATAAGCTTGGTTTGCAGTGGTAAATTAAAAAATAAGGGAAAAAAGATGAAGAATATTATGTTCAGACAATAGAAGGAAGTACTTCAATTTCAACCAATTCAACGGACTACTAGTCCCCGATTCATTAAATTTAGAACATTAGTTACTCAAACTTTTAGTTTTCTCTTATTATTTCCACTAGACTTCTGTATGAAGTTTGTATTTCATAATCTTCAATTATTCTTTACTCTAAAACTTGGAAAAACAACCTCTGCTTCCCCCGCCAAAATAAAAAACAGAAATGTATAAAGAAGCATCTCAAAAGATCAAAGATTGTCAAGTTCCTGATATTTGCAATTCAACAACAAAGACAAAACCCTAAGGTAAAGCAAAAAATTGTACTAAGACTCAGGTAAACGTAAACTGGTGGGTAGATTAACCTGTTTATATATATCGCAAACAACTGAGTCAGAAATTTCAAGTTAATAAAGACATATGTTGGAGATTCCACAATGTCTAGAGATATGACTAAATTAAAATATAAAAATAGGTACAAATCTGACTTTACATGTCGGTATGTAAAATTGAGTTGGGCATAAATCTACTTTCTACCGTGATATAGAGTTTATACTAACGAAATATGTTATTCTTAGTGTTACACTCATAGTCCACGGTCTTAAACGATAACTCATAATACTACATTTCTCCCCTCATACTGTAGAAAACTCATTCTTGACTTGAAATGTAACAGGTGGTAGTGAAAAAAACAACAACGAAATTGGGAAGTTGTGTTTTCTGCTAACATTGTCTCTTAAACAGCAATAACACTACCAACAATGATTTGCTAATGGCATTATCTTGAACAGAAATAACACTGCCTAGACCAACCTAGGTAGCGTGTTGCTAAACTTGATATACTAATTCCCGACATGCTTTTATGAAGTGAGTGACTGTGCAATTTGAAAGAAGTTTGGCGCTAATGCTAAAATGAAGAATAACAAGAATAGTTAAACGAGGAAAAATCTCCAAAGAAACTCAAATACTTAATATCCATACTCAACAAGGGTGAAATCCAAAACGTTCAACCAATCCTTGCATAAATCCCATTCCCTAAAAGCTATCCCTTCAATCCAACTCAAGTATGCAACATAAACTAACAAAAGTTTCATTGCCAATAACACCATCTTTGTCAATCACTTACACCTGAGAACAAAATAAACAACAAATAAAATCTAAACTAGTAGTTTGTGAGGACACCTCTACTTTCACCCTGGATCTATCTTAACCCAATCCATCACCGACTGCAACATGGTTGATGAGTATACCAGGTTTGTGGTAGACTTAGATTACTGATTGATCAGTTCACAGGTTGAGCAATAACAAAAAAAGATTGGTGAAGCAGAAGAAAGAGGGAGAGAAACCAAAAAGAACCAACCTTTGCCACAGCTTGCCTTGATCTTACTGACCTAGACTTATGGGGAAAAGAATCAGTAAACCGTGGGATTCCATCATAGAAATCTTCAGAACCGATCCCAGTATGTGCAGCAGCTGCCCCTTCTTGCTTTTTCTTGTCCACTCCATGATCCCTTGCACTTGTCAAATCATTGGGCACCATGATGGCGGAGTGGTGGTTCTTGCCATCAGATTTATGGTTATCAGAATGTGCATCTGCTTTGGCAAACACCTTGTCACCTTTGGCAGACTTTGAACAGAGCCCCCCCATATCAAAATCTCAACTTTTGCAAAGAAAGAATAACAGAAGAAACTTTACTGGCAGCTCAGCTCATCTAAATCCGGAACTGATACAATAGCCCACCTTTTTGTTTGTAGTGCTTAATAAAGAATTATATAACACTAATGGTAATAATAATAATAACAATAACTGTAAAAAGAGAAAGAATAGGTGGTCCTTTGAGTCAGGGAAGAGCATGCAAGTTGAGAAAGAAATTACAACAGTTTTAAACAGAGAATAGAGGGGGAAGAGGGATGGGGGTGTATGGGACTGAAACAAAGAACGAAAATTTGGGAACAAAAAGTCCACCCTCAACTTCTCTTTGGTTGTCAAGAACAATAATATATAATAATAGTTATTATTACATAATAAGATTAATGATAGAACAGAAAAGAGGAAAAACATAATATAGTCGAAATGTTTATGAGAAAACAAAAAGAATTTATGTTTAATCAAAGGGACATGAATGAGGCGGCGCTTCTAGTAGGTTACGGAGTGAACACGACGCCGTATGTTAGATTACTGCCTTCGACTTGGACTGCCAACTAGGGAACTGGTCGTGTTCAACCTTGTCGCTTCAACATTTCTTTTTTTAAAGAAAAAAACCTAAATTTGCTTAGCTACCGTAATAATACTTTTATTGTTAAGTAACGTTAATTGTAACTACTAAATTTAATTCTTCAAGTTCAGTTCTTTCTTCTTCTGAAGTTTCAGAGTTGCATATGGTGTCGTGATTAATGAAATTTCATTACCATGTTGAAGACTAAGAACCTGTAAAGTTCAAACAATATTTGCTTTGTGATATGAAATACGGGAGACTAATGCCATACTTTCTACAAGTCTATACATTATTTAATGAAAAATATTAAATAAAAAGTAAGTATATTTAATATTTTAGAAATGTAAAATATATTTAACGCTTGTTTTGTTAAAAGAATTGAGGCAGAAATATATTGGAAATTAATCCGATATATTCAATTTTGTTTTGTTTAAGCATTGCACTCGTGAAAGAATTTGACATTTATGAACTCATATTTTTCAATAAAGATGAAAAGAGTCTCCAATAACTTTTGTACATAAAGTCTCGAATCAATTATTGGTCTCATTATTATCAGCTTAAAGAATCAAACTTATTACTATTTGTATTTATGATTGAATAAACTTTTTCATAAACAACTGTATATAATTAACTATTTATGAAGCAATGACAGATGAATTGGAGAAAAATATAAGCTTTTATTATACGAAAAAGACCCTAAAAACCCTTACGGGTCAAAGAAGCAGGGCATAAACTAAAAACATGACACAAACTGAAAAACTTTGGCTTTGTGGATCTGACAAATGGACACTGATAAAAGAAAGCCTCCATTGCACGTTCTCCTCAGCCTCATCGTGTGGGAACAATTGACTTATTCCAACTACTTTTTCTTTCAATATTTTCGACTTTGATTTCACCGTCTACCTTCTCTTTTTCACACTTCAAAACTCATCCACATCCTTTATCAGCAATCATAACAACATTAGAAAACACGGTTGAAAAAGAAAAATTATACTTTTTAAAAGATACAATTTTATATTGATTCGCAATACCAAATGTCTAGAGCCAATAAATCGAATTAAAGTTATTGAGTTTTAGTGCTTTCCGTTTTTATTTTAATTTCTCTACTATTAAAATATACTAATTTAAAAATTTATGATACTTAAAGTGGGAAAAGATGAAAATGTAGAAGATGAGTCAAGCAATGAGTGCTGAAATGAGTGAGACAACTTGGGCAGACAAAAACAAACGTGTTTCTTTAGGAAGCCGAGAATCATTAGTTTTATCTAAACTTAATACCAGTATAAACACACGTGCATAAAATGCAATATTGTTGATAATGCCCGAGCTAAGCGTAAATAAAGACTCGTGTAAATAGAAATAGGGAAAATGAATAATATATAAAGAAAAATAGACGAAAAGATGGTGTTATGTCTGGAGTCTGAGGATCTGATAATGTGTGTGAAATTGAAGAATGAAGCATGAGAACAACCTCGTGCACCGTCCATAGACAGCAAGATTTGACCCCAACAAAATAGGATATTAGTCTCATACAAAATCTAAATCTCACTCCCAGTATTTCATGCACTATTTGAGGCGTAAATGCTCGTTGCAAGAAAAATAACTATATAATTTCAAATCTGGCCAAAAGTTATCCTCATCAGATCTTGGATTCACATGCATATAAGGAAATTATTATTCAAAACAAATTATTGACGAATAAAAAGAAAGTTTAGAGAGAGTAAGGAAGAGAATAGGTCACATCCACTCAAGTTTGACTATCTTCATATCTTACATTATAAAGTTAAATTATTAAAACTACACGTACAGTTTATTAAAAGTAAGACTTTATTAATTAAGGGGAGATTAAACTTTGTCATCACAAGAACTTTGTAGAAACTTGTTTTTAGTCCAAAAGATGGTTGATTAACTTATAAGTTATCTAATTATCTTGTTCACGCTTTTGATGTGCTTTATTTTGCTTCACGTTAATACGAGGTACAAGAGTTAAAATATAGGAGCAGAATGTTGAACAAAACCAAATATAATTAAATGACGACAATTATACATATGTGGAATAACAAAACAAAAGTTACAGTCTTACCCTTTGACATTTTGTATCAAAGTTGACCAGAGAAAGAGACAACTGGATAAAACAATAAACTTGTTAAATCTTACAACCTACATTAACTTCCTTTGTCATCAAAATTGTCTATATTTTCTTGGTTTACTAATGACCCTTCATAGCCCGCAATTAAAGGAATTGATATGTAGATTAATAGTAAATAAAAAAGAATAAGGAAAAATATAAAATTAACTAAAAATTATAAATAATGTTTTTTATTGTGTAGTCATTGATTAAAAACATTAGTTAATTATTAATTACTAATTTATTACTTATTTATTAACTTTGAGTACAAAAGAGAGTTTTATTTTCGTTTATAGAATTCTTAAGTGAATGAGAATATTTCATCTCCATTGTCATTTTATACTTAAAATAGCATCATCATAATTTAATTTCTTAACCATTTAATTAAGAGTTACACGTCGTCACTAAACTTAGTAACGATGTTTCGTATTTCATATATTGCTTAGTTGTTATTGATTTTACAAAAGGATTTGTTTATTTAAACAAATATATGCACAAACTTTATACATCTAAACATTCGTATCCACTACAATCTCATTTAGACTGAAAGATTCTTATACCAAAAGGATGATAATTCAAGTACTTCTAACTGCATAGATTACTCGTTAATGTTAGTTTATGCACAAAAAGTCCTTCTAAATGGGAAATAAAGAGATAAGTTTATTTTAGGTAAAAGATAAAAAAAAAATGTCTCGGATGTTTTCCACCTCATTTAGTTAAAAAGTAGTTAATTTCTTATTTCGTTTATTGCATCTTAATCTTTTGTATTAATTTAGATATTTATGTAATTTTGTAGTAATATTTTTTCTTTTATTTCCCTTTTTTATAGCAAACAACTTAAAAATCATCCAAGTTTCTATTTCCTTTGCTTTCAATTTTTTTCCCATTTTTAAAACCAAACATAACATAAATTGAAAAATTGAAAAAACGTTAGGTAAGGACACACTTTGATGTTGGATAGTTGCATAGCTATTTCAAATACATGTGGAAGTCAAATCGTATTCCATCAATCGAGTAGGCTGAGTCACTTATGGACAAAAAAGATGAGTATAAGTTATTTGAACAGTTTTGTGTTGGGTCGCATGGTAAATGTTTTTGAGTCCATTTTTGTTTATGTTTCAAACTTTTTATATTTCCTCGTTCCTTTCTCGTGATTTTGTATGTAAGTAGTGAAAAATATACGAGTTTCTTTTCTCTTCTCTGTTATTTTCTCTTTTGTTTTTCTTTTCAACTGCATATATTTTTCGCATAGTAATAAAGAAAAGTTTCGTTATGTTATTAGAGTGGGTTCTTCCAATTTTGATTCTACTTTGCCAATTTTGATTCTCTCGTTTTTTTTTTCTCTTTTCTGTCTTATTCATTTTCTGTGCTTTGTTCATACTCTGATGTTTCTTTGTTATGAATTTGTCTCAAAACTCTTTGAGCGCTTTTTACCTAAATCCAATGCAAAAATCAATGGATGGAACAAACTACTACTCCTAAAGTAGAGCAATGAAGAGAGGCCTGATGTCCAAACACAGATACAAATTCGTGATCAGAGAAATCTTAGAACCATCATCAGGTGAAGATACTCTTTATGAAGCTTGAAAACGGTGTGATGTAATGTTAATTTCTTGGATCACTAGAAAGTTAGTTGTGCAAATTGTTCAAAGCATTGTTATAGTGATAATACGAAGGGAGTGTGGAAAGACTTAAAAGGAGATTCTCGAAAAGTAATCACTTCAGAATTGATTCAAGAATTTAACTCCATCAAGCAAGGCAAGAGACGTTTCACCAATTATTATTCAAATTTAAAGATTGTATGGGAAGAGTTAGATTCTCTAGGAACTGTGTCAACCTATGTTTATAGTATTAAATGAGTTGCATAGCCATTGTAGAATACTTCTTGGAGGTTGGGAAAAGTTGCATAGCCCCTCGAGCTTTTTCTTTGGCTGTTCAACAGAAAGGAAACTAAATGAGTATATCAATATAGAAAGGAAGGTGTTAACAGTGTTGGACAACAGTGTCAAAAAAACAAATGATAAGAATAACAACCTGACTTTTGGTTGGAGAAATTACACAAGACACGTAGAAGAAATTTTGATAAAGGTGCTGGGTATTTAAATTTGAGCATGAATCTTATATTAATTAGAAATGAAAAAATTAAATAATTCATAAAAAATAAAATTTACAAATTTAATATTTTAAAATTTTATTAAATATGGTATTATTTTTTTTATGTGGATCGACTCTTATCTTATTTTTATTTGATCTCTTTAATAATAATATACAATTTTTATTAAAAGAATTGAAACTACACTTTTGTAGAAAAAAAAAACTTATATTATATTATGTATTATACATATTTGAAATCATCTTCTTTGTGTTTGATGTCTTGTATCTTTATAAAATTATAAAATTACTTCTTGTACTTTTACAAAATTATCAACTTAATTTTTTACAAAATATTTGTCACACGTTAGAGAAAATTATATCTAAGATAATTAGACAAATTGATTTGTATAATAAACTTTGTTATTTTTTTTTTGTTTTTTATAAATATAGTATATGTATAATGTGTTATTTATAAATCGATAAGTGTTTCAACCATCTTGATAATTTTGATATATGGTATTGTAAGTTATTTTTGTACTCTAAATATATTTTTTTATTCAATTGTTTAATATGAAAATGAAATATTATGTTTTATTGCAAAGTGAAATAGGTATGAAATGATAATTGAATATAAAAAAATTAATGATAAGTATGATTTAGATTATGTATGATATGATGTTGTTAATATGATGTTTATGAATGATAATTGTATATAAAATATACTTATTTAAAGTTACGTGATGATATTGTAAATTTTTTTATGGAATATGTATTAACTATAAGAAGTTATGAAAAAAAAATGTCTTAACTTTCATTAAATAATAAATTAAAATTATGGTGAAAAGTCAAAAGAGAATTTATTTTTATACCTTTTCCGTGTTGGATGACTTAAGTTTCCATTTTATTAAATTGAGGATTGCAGTGGTGAGGTGTTTAAATGATGTTGGTGTTAATAGATAATAGGAGATGCTGAATATAAATTTCTCAAGGCATCACAAAATATCAATGACTAAATATTTTTTTATTATATAAATTCAAGTATTAATATTAGTTGTTTATTGTGTGTGGAGTGTTATAAATTAACATATATTCTTCACGTCCACAGTTTGTAAGGATTAATACGAGATAGGAAATGTATTTTGTTTTATTTTGGAAGAATGTGTATAATTTCATTTAGAAAAAACACTTCCTGTAGATATTTTAATGAATACAAGTATTTATTTATATAATTTATAGTAAAGTTTATTTAGTGGAGCCTTGCTTGTTGAATTTAGATCACAATTTTTCTAATTTAACCAGACTCACTTTGTAGGTTTTTTTCAAATTCATTTATTAAATCGAGTACTTTTAATAACTGATTAATTTGGGAACCAATAGACTTTCTTAATAAAATCTATCTTCTTAATTATTTGGAAAAAAATTTTGAATTTGAGGAAGCTGGTGGAGTGAGACCAAGATAGTTTGAGACATGATATGTAAAAGAAGCATTTAGAAAAGAAAAATATTAAATTCCTCAACAAACTATTTGAACCACTGTAGAGTGGAACACTTGGAGAAGCTAACAAAATAACAACGACTTGTCCACAGATACGACCAAGGCCGTTCAATTCCACACTCTCGAATCATTGCTTCCATCCACCGGGCAGAAAAGAGCGCCACAATTTAATTGAAAAAACAAACAATTTTAAGGAAAAAACAAACGGAAGCGTTTGTGTTAGTTGCAGCGTTGTGAGTCCGAAAGCGAATCTGGGAGGAGACCAAGAGCAACAACAATTGTCTTCTAGGGTTGTCTTTTCAGGATAACACAACCACCTCGTTTTCGTCGCCTAATGTAACGAAAAAACATCGTCGATGAGCTCGAGCAATTTCACGGGGTTTCTGTTGGCCGTGATTTCCAGCGCTTTCATTGGCTCCAGCTTCATCATCAAGAAAAAGGGTCTCCAACTCGCCAGTGCCAATGGCCCACGTGCAAGTCTCTGCTCTCTCCCTTCTAACCCCTTTTCCTGATAAATAAAAATCATTTTTTTCTGGAGAATAATGTCTCGTACGTGGTCGTAAATTGCGTTGTAATTTGCAGGCGTTGGTGGCTATGGTTACTTGCTTCAACCCCTCTGGTGGGTCGGAATGATTACCAGTACGAACGTTTTCTTTTCTGGGTCGGAATGATTTCCCGATTTTTTTTTATTGCAAGTAATTAAGAACTTTTTGCAGTGATTGTTGGAGAGGTAGCGAATTTTGTAGCTTACATGTATGCCCCTGCTGTACTTGTTACTCCACTCGGTGCTTTGAGTATAATTGTAAGGTAATATTTGTTGTTGTTATTATTATTATTAGCGATGTTATTGGGTTCGATTGTTCACTTTGGTGCCTGTACTCCATTTTAAGTTTTAGTCCTTGTGCGAGGAAACTATTAGTTTTAGTACTTTTACATCAGCAAGCTGTAAGTTTTAATCACTTTCTTATTCATCAGTGCCAGAGATTTTTCTTTAGTCTTAGGAAGAGAGACCAAAACTTAGAAAATCATCTAAAACTAAATTTTAGGGTGTAAGAACTAGAACTCAAAATGGAGACAACTACAGGAACCTATGAATATTTTAACTTTATTATTATTACAGAGCTAAGACTTTGTATGGATATGGGCAGTGCCGTCTTAGCTCATTTTCTCTTGAAGGAGAAGCTGCAGAAAATGGACGTGTTGGGGTGTCTTCTATGCATTGTGGGATCCACTGTTGTAGTACTCCATGCGCCTGATGAGAAGTCTCTTACTTCTGTGCAAGAAATATGGGAATTGGCCACTCAACCTGGTATTCTGTCAAGGTTTCATTGACTTTCCATAATGAAATGCCTAAGGATAAAACTTAGATTCAGTATAAGTATTTTTTGTGGTGGTCTCCAATCAGAGTTGGATTTTTACGTTGGTAACATACGAACTTCATAAATTATTATGCAGATTTGAAATTACCAAGGAGAAATTATAATTGTGATTGGAGAATAATACCAAAAGCACTAAGAGAACTGTATCTAAGTTTTGTTCAATAGTTAATGAGTTTTTCCTGATTATTGCTTTCTATTTTGGCATCAGCATTCCTCTCGTATACGGCCTCTTCAATTGCAGTGTCATTGTTCTTGGTTTTGTATTGTGCCCCCCGCTATGGCCAGACCAATATTTTTGTTTATATTGGAATATGCTCGATAATTGGGTCCTTGACGGTAAGTGACTTACTCGGTTAAGCTCTTCAGTTGTTAATACTTATGTGATATTTATCCTTTTGTATATTTCTGCATGTTTTAATTGTTGACTGATTTGTATACTATAGGCCACCATTTGTTTGATCTTTGTGATAAAAATCTTATTTATCAGGTCATGAGCGTAAAAGCAATTGGCATTGCGATAAAACTTACAATAGAAGGTTCAAACCAGGCTTTCTACTTTCAGACATGGATTTTTGCAATGGTTCTTGTCACCTGCGTCATTGTCCAACTAAATTACCTTAATATGGTCAGTGTTATTTTTGTTTACGATCATATTTTTTTCTTTATGAACTTATGACATTAATTAACTTTAAAAAATATGTGTGCTTACTTCAAATACTCTGGTGCATTCTGTTGTTTTATTCTCTATGCTTTAGGCGTATATTATATCCTATTGAAGAACAATATCATTTAAAAATAAGTTAGTCTGTTTGTGTTTCTTTGACATAATACAGGATAATAACAGTAGGCATTTATCATTTTTTTATTCTGGCTGTGGTGAGACTTTGATTGCTGAAAACTATGTAAATTTTGTAGTCTTGTTTAATGTCCTCGTAATTGCCTTCATTATGGAGGATAAACACATTCATGTATGCAGACTAATTATAAAATCTTGATTATAAAAATATTAATTTTAATATTTTCTTTGCCATAATGCATTTGTCTACATATTTGTACGTTCTAATCCTCTGATCTAACCAAGATTTTGATGAAATCTATGACAAGTATAACGGCTGTTTCAAAGTGAGCTTCAGTTATCGTCTATCCTATTGTTTGCAATCTTACCTTATATTTTTATATTCAATTTTTTTCTACTAATTGACCGATTGAAAGTGACTGGTGCATTTTTCGTAATGCAATCTTTCAACCTGACCATCCCACCACTTAGTCGTGTCTAGCTAGACTTGTAATTTTGATTGTTGTAATATAATTACTAAATGTAGAAAACCCATCAAAATTTGCCTTCTACTTTCTTATTGTTCTTCCGCGTTTTCCCATCCTTGTAATTTCAAGGTGCAAATAAATAGTTTGGTTTGTAACCAATGATTGCGTATATGTTAACTGTAGTGCAGGTCAAGGTTATCTAGTAGTGATTCAAATCATGAATTGTCAAGTTAATATTTTGTTATAACTAATAAATAACTCATATTGAATCATAAAATTTGGGGACATAATGAAAAAAATAGCTCCTAATTTATCATATGAATGATATGTGTTGATATTGAACTAGGAAATGACATAAACAGCTTAACCATGAATCTTACAAAACAAAATCACGATCACATGCCATCGGTCAGAGCTCAGCACATAAGATAAGCAATAGTAGTATAGCCAATTAAGTAAGCCTTTGTTTTGGAAGAATCAAAGTAGAGGGACCAACCAACTAAATAGGTTGCATAGAGTGAGGAAGTGAGTGACTCCGTGAAGTCCTTTTTCAGAAAAAAAGAACACATTAATGAAATGATCAAATAGGAGATGCCTTTTAGTGCTCCTTCAATTGTTTACATTCAACAAGCTTATTTTACTTTTCAATTTTTTTGAAGAAAATTGATGAGAGAGCCAAAATGAAAAAAAAAAAAAGAGAAGATTAACATATTAAGTTGTTTGATTTTTATCAGTGATACATAATAACGCCAGTTCATGCATGCCTTACATGTTTGACAACCATTTATGGTTTATTACATGATATGAATGACTTGCTAAATTGTATTGAATCATGCAATTCCAATGACCATGGTTCAGGTAATTTTCTATTGGGAGAAGAACTGTTTTTCGGTCACTAAATTTAAGAACTTGAGATTAGCTTTGAGTAATTTAAGTACTGTGCATATGCCCACACTGCTTATTCATTTTTTAATTTTTCTGTTGAGTATTTGAATAAAATTTTGATGTCCAAAATCGTATGAAATTAGTATTTTATCTTTCCTTTAGAAGAAAAGATCTTGCACATGTTGCTTCCTATCACGTGTATCATCTTATTATATTAGTATGAGGAATTATTTTAGGTTGTAGGCTTCGGTCATACTTTTCCTGGCTTGATGTCCACTTTCTTTTCTGTGATTCACTAACTATAATCATGCTTGTAGTGTGTTCAACTCCGTATGTTTCCCTAAATTAAATCGTGTATCCAATTTTTGATAGTTGTTTGAATGTGAAGTAATTTAGAAGTTTGAGATGTAAATCCCTTGTCCCAATAACATCCATGTGATGCTTGAGCTGAAGACCACCACTCGCATTTTGATTTACTGGAGTTTTTGTGTTACTTTTTTGTCATCATTTCCTCGTTATTTATTCTTCAATCCCGTCTTTTTAATGTGATCAACTCTTTCATGGTTTCAGGCATTGGACAATTTTAACACAGCAGTTGTTTCTCCGATCTATTATGCATTGTTCACAGCTTTTACAATATTGGCCAGTGCAATTATGTTTAAGGTTGGTACTTTTCAGAAACAAAGTAAGTTTGTGGGTGGAAGGAGACATTTTATGGTTCAAGTACTTTTTATAATCCTGCCTCTTCTTTTCATATTTTAGGACTATTCTGGTCAAAGTATAAGCAGTATTGTGTCAGAGCTATGTGGTTTAGTCACTATTTTATCTGGAACGACTATTTTGCACAGTACAAAAGAGCCAGATTCTCCAATCCTTACAGGTAATACCTCTTGCATTTTATGGTGGTGGACTTTGATTATAGAAACTCTTCATTATGTGTTGCAATAAAGGGTTTCCATCTTTGCTGGATCTGTAATATAGAATTATGACGTTATAGGCTAAAACTGAATTCAAATTTAGATAGCAGAGAAGAATTGGTTATATTTTCACTTCTACGGAATTGTCAAATATTTTCATGTAAGCGATTCAGCGAATGGAAAATGTTTAAGGAGGATGTCATCTATACGAAGAAATTAAGAATGACAGTGGTCAATTTGACATCTTAAACTAGGGGAGTGTTTCTGTAGGTTTTACATTGCTTAGGAAATGCATTTCTTTTTCTGGTTGAAGAATAAATGAATAATGCATTATTAGAAAGAGGGAAGGGAGAGTACAAGTGGGGAGACGGTGGGAAATCTTCCCTAGAAGGAAAACAATTAGAGAACAGTGGGTTAAATTGTCTCCAAAATACAATTAAGCAGCTGAGTTTCATTGCGTTTGAAGTGTAGAAATTCCTTTTGAAATTGATATCAAAGAGCACCAAAGATAAACCACATACTACAATCATATCCTGTAAAATGTTAGGGCCCAGAACACCCTAGAAAATATGGACATTTCTCTTAAATTCACCGAAGAATTTTATGAACTGCACACTGGAATAATAGTATTGCCTTTGTTCATACCAAATTCTTTAAAAAAAGATCACAGGAAAGTACAAGTTATGTATCTAGAGGCCTCTTTGGACACTGAATGCTTACCATTGTATCAAAGAAAATAAATTTATTAATATCTTGTGCTTGAGTAAGACCTTTCGGTTTTGTACTGCTGAATAATATACCTTTATTCAATATATAGGGGGTAACATACCATAGCAACAATAAAAGCATTGTTAGATATTTTTAGCATAAGTGGATATGTTGTCTTTTGGCAGTGAGATTGGAAATTATTTGCTACTTTCTAGCTATCTTAAGATGAGGTAACTAATGATGTTTTCCAACAGTACATACATTTTCTGATTTTTCTCCATATACAGATTTATATACACCATTGTCTCCAAAAGTGTCATGGTACATCCAAGGCAACGGCGAACCCTGGAAACAGAAAGAGGAGGATGCGCCACCCTTTAATTTGATTACTGTTATACGGCAAGACCATTTCAAGTGACAGGTGGCTGGCTAAACTGCTCTAGGTAGATTTATCCCTGTGCAATCCTTCCATTGTGCAAGATACAGCATCTATATTTTACATATTCCTTCAGCTTATTTATATCATTGAACATATAAATGTGCTAGTATTGTGCAGTTTGACTCTGTAATCTCATGATATTTGATTCTCTTACGTTGTGCAGGCAGAGAGAAGATGGTTCTGCCTTTTTTGTGAGGGGATTCTAAGTGAAATGAAAGCTTGAGTACCATCATGTAAAAATTTAAAATGGTTCTATTTGCCATGTTTGCTAGGAGTGAGTTATAGTCTAGTTTGCTTCCTTCCTTCTTTTTGTCCCTCCTGTATTTCTCCAATGATTTGGTTCCTTTCACACCACCCTGTCTTTTTACTTCTCATCAATTTTTTTAAATGAAGAATATTTCACTGTTCTGGTGATTAGTAGGTTGAGGAAGTTAATCAATGTACATGGATCGTTCTAGTTTCAACTTTCAATTATGTATCAGTTTATATTTGTATTTTTAAAGTTCCTCTAAGTTAAGAATAACTGTATAATAAACTTGCAAACAAAATAGTATAATTATTAAATAAAAGACTAAAAAATTTATTAAGTCATCTAAACATTTACTTGACATAAGTTTTATTGTTTACAATTTTACTAAATAAGGCTTTTAACTTTTTGTTTGTATCTTTAATTTTACACAACTTGTAGGAACAAATTTTTCTCTCTTTTCTCTACTTATTTGGTAATGGTGATGTTTTATTATATATGTTTTTTCTGTATTTTTAAATTTATCTAAGTTTATAAACACATGCTTAATATACAAGGAACTTATCAGTACAAGTTGAAGTACGTTTTTTATTTAGAAGTTATCAGATATAATATAACAATAATTTTAACACTTGGATCCATAAATCTATATATAAATATAGCATGGTCGTGTACATTACAAAGAAGATGTTAAACAAAAAGATCCAAATTCTGAGAAAAGTGAACCCTATATTAAATGGAAATAAAGTGAAATATTCGTATATTAAGAAAAACAACAAGCAACGAACATATCATGTGGCTGTAGTTTAGTGGTAAGAATTCCACGTTGTGGCCGTGGAGACCTGGGCTCGAATCCCAGCAGCCACAATTTTTATACAAGCTTTAAATTTTTCATTTTTTCCCCATTTAGTTTCGATTTCCAAAAAATAATAGTTGAGATAGTATTTTTTTAATAAATAATAATTGAGATAATAAGGTGGTCGCGAATTGAAAAATAAAAGATTATAAAGTACAATTTTCACTTATTTATGTAATATAATTTTTCTTATGAATCTGAGATTAGGAAAAATTTAATAATGGATTTCAAATTAATTCAATTTTACAAAATCAATTTGATATGGACCTACAATAAAATTAAATAAATTATATTGAAGTTGATTGTTAGCATCAAAGAATGACTTTATATATATATATATATATATATATATATATATATATATATATATATTACAATAACTTCCCCAAAGAATGGATTAACATGGCTGATTCATGATTTTGACAAATAAAGAAAAAAAAAAATGGTAAGCGTGGATCCAGGCTAGCTTGCGGCGTTAATTGCTGCTGAGTTTTTGCTAATTAAACCAACATGTCTAGTTATGAGTTTATTTTTATTTATTTTTTGTCTTAGGGTTTGTTTAGACCTTAGGAATATTCATGTTTGAAAGGGTGGAATAACCTGGAACATACGTAATGGGATTCCACTTCATCTTCCAAGGAAGATACAAAAATATTAATGTTAAAAAGATTACACAATAATGTGTTAGTGCCACCTAAATATTCAGTATTTCGAAATTTCAATATATATTTTGTTTCTCATATGTTTTAATATATATATATATATATATATTTAAACTACAGAAAACATATTATATATGGATTGATAGTATAAAATAATTTTATTTCATCATCTATTACGAACTATTATATATTATATATTTATAATAATTGATTTAATTTTGTTAATGCAAAACTATTTTATACTGTTAATATGTAGTCATTGATTTTTAAAATCACGCTAATCTACTGTATAAAAAAAACATAACAGAAAATAAACAATTCTGGTCAATAATAGTACATATTATTTTTCTCTTAATCATTCCTGATTTAAGAAGGAAGCCCGTTGACTGATTGTAATTTTGAACTCATAGTCTGATCTACGGAATCGAAGATATTCTAAGAAAGAAAAAAGAAAGAAAGGAAGCACTATGAGAAACTTTGTCTAAAAAACCTTGTATGATAAAATTTTAGTGTGTAGATTCTGAATTCTTACTTTTATATTGTGTATATGGGGTTTAAAGTGCTGGTTGAGGAAGCTGCTTGAACTGTTATAAACCTATCACATGTGTTTAATTCGTACAAAAATAAAATAAAAGCTTGTCCATATATTAATTTTAAATTATGAAGAAGTTAATTTTACTTTTATGTTTACCTTAGCAAGTTCTTTTAAGTAAACTTAAAGGTTTTATTAGCAAATCCATTAAACATTTTAACTTTTACATACTATAACTATTTAGACTTAGATAAAAATTTATATTATTTACGATTCACAATATCATTATAAACAACATTATGTATTTTTGTTTCATGTAGAAGCCAAAGGTAAGTCATTAACTAGTAAAATAGGTCACAAATTGTGGTTTGTAATCAAATTACTAAATAAATTTATTTATTCTATCTATAGTTAAACTAAATCTAAGATTTCTTGACTCAAAGCTCATCATCAATTTTTTTTTCATTATATAGAATTAGCTAGATAATGAAATTTGTCTTTATATTTCCTCTAATTTGCATGTGATTTAAGGATTTTAATATTATTAGGATTTGCAAACAAACACTTAATCCTTGAAATATGAAAGATATCACAAAACTTGGATCCATTCTTTATTATCTCTTGAATATTATTTTTATCTTTGTCTTTCAACTTTGTAACATGATAACCTACATCTGAAATATTTTTTCAACCATTCAAATTCTTTTCTATATAATATGTAATTATTAGGACATGAATGTATCTTTTAATATTCCATACCCATACAAGGAATCTTCTTGGTCTCATAATTATAATTAGGTAGAGTATTTTTTTCTTAAAGCATATTTCCTTCAACAAAACAAGAATTATGTGAAGTTATGATAATCATGAGAGTTTAATTGATTTAGGATATAAGGGAGTCTTTGCATCACTAGACATACTTTTATATACATGTATTTGTGCAAAAGACTCAACTCCAAAATCATGAATCATGTCTTCCAATTATTTTTTTTCCATCATTCATGATAGAATCAACATATTCTTGAGATTTAGATACAGTTGGCAAATGTAATAATTCATCATGTCATATTTAAGTTGTATAATTTTATAAAAACCCATCACACAAAAGATACTTCTTAATTTGTAACATTCAATTTTCTCCCATTCCATTAATTAACGCCAAAAAACCTAAATTTTACTCCATCATCAATACTCTTAACATTACATCGCCTAAATTGTATAAATTCTTTTATTCCTCTCTTATACTCATCACTTAGGTGTTAACTTAATCTAATTTCAATTCATATATATGCTATGCAATTATCATTGACATTATACGTTGAAAAAATATATGTAATCTCTTAGTTTTTTTTTATCAAAAGTATGACCTTATTATATTTATTTGAGAATATTCACTTTTGTTACAGTTGACGTTGTTATTTTTATAAATTATCGCAATATTTTAATTATAAGTTATGTTACAAGACAAATGAAAATACTAATATTTATTTATTCGTGATTTTTCTGTAAATTAGATCAATAATGATTATATTGATACGTCTTAAAATGGTGGGAAACTTAATTCTAACATTTTGTTGACAATGACACTAAACTAAATAAATAATAAAAAAATATTTATACGAGATATGAAAACAATGAACCCTTTCACAAGAAACGCACAAAAACGGGTATGCCAAAAACGCTATTTTGGTTTAGTGCTTGGTCTCTTCTAACTTGTTCTTGTCCAATAAATGTCTATTCGAAATATATTATTCACAAGCGATTTTGTAGTTGTCATAATGATTATGTCTTTTTTTTTTTTTTTTCCATTACAATAAATAATACCAATACTATTCACAATAACAAAAACTATTATTAATAACAAAATATCCTTTTATCTTGTTTTATTTTCAACCTAACAGTATATTCTTGCACTCATCTTTTATATATATATATTTTTTTCTTCTTTTGCATTTTATTTGTATCAACAAAACATCTTCACGCCAAGGTGGCTAATACGACAAGCTGCACCATTCCCCGCAACGAATCCCTCCAATTGTCAACTTTTTCTCTCACCATATTCTTCTTGGGATATTCCTCAATATTGTATGTGGGGCGCAGAATTTTATTTTTCTTAAATAATACACCACATAATAAGTATATATATAATATTTAAAATATTATAATAAAAAAATGGATTGGTAATGAGAATACGAGTCCCACATTATATAAGAAATGAAAAATTGGCATTGAGCGAGAAATAAAGCGGCGGAGATGGGGAGTCCTCCGGTGAATGCGTCGGCAATAGCATACTCAGCATGGACAAGCCTGTCAGTGCCAGATTGGTTGAACAAAGGAGACAACGCATGGCAAATGGTGTCAGCCACCTTGGTGGGGATCCAAAGCGTGCCGGGCCTCGTCATTCTCTACGGAAGCATAGTCAAGAAGAAATGGGCCGTCAACTCCGCCTTCATGGCTCTCTACGCTTTTGCGGCGGTTGTCATCTGCTGGGTTACCTGGGCCTACAAGATGTCCTTCGGGGAGAAGCTGCTGCCCTTTTGGGGCAAGGCCGGGCCGGCGCTGGGCCAGAAGTTTCTCATCAAGCAGGCGGGCCTCCCCGCCACGCCGCACTACTTCAGTAACGGTGAGCTGGAGACGGCGGAGATCGAACCCTTTTACCCGATGGCTACTATGGTGTGGTTCCAGTGCGTGTTTGCGGCCATTGCTCTTGTGATCTTGGCTGGGTCCGTTCTGGCTCGGATGAACTTCAAGGCCTGGATGATGTTCGTGCCGCTCTGGCTCACTTTCTCTTACACCATTGGCGCCTTCAGCTTGTGGGGCGGCGGCTTCTTGTTCCACTGGGGCGTCATCGACTACTCCGGTGGTTACGTCATTCATCTCTCTTCTGGAATTGCCGGCTTCACTGCAGCATATTGGGTTAGTTCACTTCTTACACTTCTCACACACACCACCACACATTTACATGCATGCATGCTTCACCTACCATTATTAACTGAGTCTGTTTTTGGTTTACCTTCTTCTACGTACGTCACATTATGAATAGGTTAATCTAAATGAAAACGGAATCGTTTGATAGCGTTTGTATATATTCTCAATCTTTCGCTTTCTAATAAAATTTGTTAGCATATATAATGGTGGGGTTTCTATAATTAATTGATTATCTAAGCTTAGACGCTTCATTGAAATGTGAACTTAGCCTTGGTGATGTAATCTCAGAGTTTAAATAAAAGCGGGAAACGAATGAAACAGGAATAGTTGACTGGATTTAATGGTAATGATCGAAATATGAAAGTTGAAAGGCACCAAATAAGTGTGGAAGAAGACAAAAATCATGCAATAATAAAATGAAAATGTGACAGGTGGGGCCAAGATCGAAGAGGGACAGAGAAAGGTTCCCGCCAAACAATGTGTTACTGATGTTGGCAGGTGCTGGGCTGCTATGGTTGGGATGGGCGGGGTTCAACGGAGGAGATCCCTATGCGGCAAACACGGACTCATCGATGGCTGTGCTGAACACCAACGTTTGCGCCGCCACCAGCCTCCTCGTATGGACGTGGTTGGACGTTATTTTCTTCAAGAAGCCCTCAGTTATTGGAGCCGTTCAGGGCATGATAACTGGCCTTGTTTGCATCACTCCCGGAGCTGGTACGTTCACAGTTAACTTCTCTCTCTGTATACAAATGGTTTTATTTATTTTTCAAAATATAAGAGGTAAGACATTTTTAAAAACAGTACAAAATAAGTTTATAGTATAAACATAAATAAGTTTTAAATTTCTAAAAACTTTTTCGTGAAATAAAAAATTTCCAATTGAAGTAATATTTTTAGTGAGTTTTTTCTCTTTATTTTGAATATCAAGTTTTAAGGGAAGACAGTTTAAAAAATAGATTTTTTAAATAAAATTAAATAATATTAATTGACTTTTGAATTGGATCGAATTATTTTTTATTTATAATTATATCTAAGCAATGTATTTAATCTGTTTATTTATCCTTGATTGATTTAGAAGATTCTGATATTAATTTCGATTGCGTGCATGGTCCTTCACGGCGCCATATAGAAAGAATCCTCCTTTTAGTATAATAATCAAGAAATCACCATTCTATAATTTTTAATTTTTTGAGTACCAAACTAGCTTAGATTCCTAACAATTGACTTTGGGATTCCAATACTCTGCTTAATAAACTAGTAGTAGCACTGTTGCAGGTAAACTCAATCTAGGAATTATTTCACAAGTCTTTCAGGGTAAATAATACAGAAAAAAAATGAGAATCTAATTACAAAAATAATTTATAAATTTAATTAAAATTATCAATTAACTCAAAAGAATTAAGAAATTATTTAAACTTTTTTAAATGCTTTTAATTAATTGTCATTCCCTTCTTTCTATTTGTTGGTTTTCACAAATTAATGAGAATAAAGAAAATTGAAGCATGAATCATTCGACATTAGCGGAAACCAACGAGCAACTGCAACTGTATTAATCATAATATGGAAAATGCTAAGAAGGACTTAGGTTATTAAATGCTACGAGTTAGTATATTTAAAATTAAAATTAATCAGGCATGGCACTTTTGAATGTTTCGTTTCGAGTCTTGATCAAGCCTAATATTAACATGTATTTCTCTAATAACGTTTTTCCAATAAATTATGTCTAAACATTTTTCTAATAACATGCATTTCTCTAATAATACGAATGGATCCAGTCTTGATGGCTGTTATTAGTTAATAACTAAATTAAATGTTATTGTAATGAAACTCTTCAACATGCCTTGATCATATCAAAATTAGGTTCATATAAAATATTAATATAATTTCGCACTGGTCAATCAAAACTCAAAGGTTCAACATACAGTGATGTTATTATTTGCTTTTAAAACTCACGTGTTTACACATCAAAACCTAAAGGCCCTATCTTTTACAAGGGATGATGATGGAGTGACATCCATCAAATTTTTTACATTAATTTCACAATTATTTTTACACTCTCTTTTATAAAATGAACCCTATTACAACTGCATTTAATAATTAAATATTAAAATAAGATATTTAATTATAATATTTAATAAAAAATAGTAAAATGAATATAAAAAAATTGATAGATATGAATCAATCGTTACCCTTTTATAAATTAATGTTTGCAAAAAACAAAAAAAGTCACCTAGAATTTTTTTATTCTCTCTCTCCCTTAATTTTTCCAAAGCTGCAGTTATGTAATGTCTTTCAAGACATAAGTTTTATGCATGAGCTCTTATGATTTTGTTCTGAGTTTTGTCACTATATATATCAACTTGTATGTAAAACTTACAATTTTCTTACTGAAACTTAAAATAGTGACAACATATAATAGAAATGAAGTGAATAGTTTAACCTAATGTGATATTTATGAATAGGTCTGGTTCAAGGATGGGCTGCCATAGTGATGGGAGTGCTTTCAGGAAGTGTGCCATGGTTCAGCATGATGGTGCTGGGAAAAAAGTTGAAAATATTTGAAATGGTTGATGACACCCTTGCTGTGTTCCACACTCATGCTGTGGCTGGCCTCCTTGGAGGAATACTCACTGGCCTATTTGCTGAGCCACATCTAAGCTCACTCTTTCTCCCTGTCACCAATTCCAAAGGAGGAATCTATGGAGGCCCTGGAGGAGTCCAGATTCTTAAGCAAATTGTGGGAGGTCTCTTCATCATTGGCTGGAACCTTGTGGCCACTTCAATTATCTGTGTGTTTATTAATTTCATAGTTCCACTTAGAATGACAGAGGAAGAGCTTCTGATTGGGGATGATGCAGTTCATGGGGAAGAGGCTTATGCACTGTGGGGTGATGGAGAGAAACTTAGCATCTACAAAGATGATACCACACACCATGCAGTGGTCTCTAGTGGTGCCACTCAAATCGTCTAAATCACCAAATTAACAACATCAAAACTTGCAAACTCATGTATTATTCTTTAATCACAATTGGAGTTTCATTTCAGTAATAAACTTCACATGTAAAGATAACAATGAGGACTATATTTAGTGTGATTTCATCCTCAACAAATCTTAATTAAATATATATGAATGTGATGTGAATAATGTTGTTTTCAAGTGGCTGCTTCACCATAGATATTTACTCATTTGGACCTCATCGAATCTTTACCCAATAATTCTACTTTCTTAATTGCACTAGCATCAAATTCAAAGCCATCTCAATCTCTCCTATTTACTTTCTTTAGTGGTTTTGCATGGAATACACAAATTAAAAAGGCCATTAAATAATTTCTAAAGATCGTAACTGAGAAGATTCATTTGCTTGGGTCGTTGTCGTTAGTGATATAGATTTTTGTTTCTATGAAAACTAGTAAATAAATAATTAATACAGGTTGTGGACATTTTAGGTCTACCTTAACAAATAATTTGACCGCAAGTTGCATTATAAATCATTGCTAAGAACTTAATTTTTCATATTTAATTTTAAAAACTAACATAAAATCTAATCTAAATCTAATAAAAGGGAAACAAACTCATTTTATAACATTGATGCCGGTTCCAAAAAAGTCTCCAAAAGAGTGTTTATTTTTGGCATGATTATATGGCTTGATCTACATATGGGACAGTATTTTTCGTGATATTTTTCTCAAGTCAACTTTTTCTTTTCTTTAGATATATTTTTTAGTCTATTCCACCACTTCTACCACAAAATATAAGAGACAGAGAAAAACAATTCTTAATAAAATTGTAAGAACTAAGCCTTAAGCCTTATTTTTTTTAGTAAAAAAAAAGAATGATTTGTGTAGATTATGATAGTACCATGTAGTTAACATAGAAGAAAACTAATTCAAACAATTTTATGCTAGCCTTTAATAAGATGTCTGATATGTATGAAATCTAACTTAATTTAAGAATTATTGATTTTAAGATTATATTTTTTTTCTCAAATTAATAAACAATGTCTACCTAAATCTTAAGAATATCATTAGTGATATCTTATAATAACAAAATAAATATCACGTCTAATAATTTAGACTTATTTTGTGATTTTCATTCACTCTTATGATTTGTTACCAATAACATCAAATACCATAATTGATAAATTGTTGAATTTATTAAATATAGTAACGTAGGTTCAACTTTTTTTTATTCTTTCAATTAAGTATATATATAGACATAACTGTATTGGAGAGAGAGAAAACTCATTCTAATGATCTCTAAATAATAGATTAATCTCATTACCTTTTTATTATGAAAATATCTTATTAATCATCATACACATGTCATCATTTTAATCATCTAATCTTATGATATCAATCAAAGTTAAATAAAAACAATAATCTATCCATTTCACATAATTTTTAAACCGCTTAATTTTCTTTCATTTGATATGCATTGATGCAGAAGGTAATAAAATATTAAGGAGTTGTGACGCGGGAATAGAATTCATTCTGGGACCATATGAGGATAGAGGGCGCTGAACAGTGGATTGTGATCAATGGATAATAAAAACGTGTAAATTTAGTTATATCTATAAAGTTATAAAATAAGTTTCAGTTATATAATTTAATTTTTTATTTCAAAAATACTTTTAAAAATATAAGTATAAATTATTTGATAATTCCAATTTAAGACTTCTCTTTAACTAAAAGTTCTGTATCTTTGTCCACATGATGAGACAGAAAAAAAGCACTAAAGTAAAAAACGCAACTTATTTTCAAAAGTCATTTTGATTAGTTTCTTTGGAAAAGAAATATTTTCTTCTTTTCTTTTGTAAAGCTAAGGTCTTTAATTTTTTTCAGATTTTAATTTAAACGCGTTTACTGCAACTTTCAAGCAGAAAAACGAAATAAAAAAAAAAGATGTAGTGGCTTTTTTCTTCCATTCGGTTATTCTTGAATTATTTCCTAAAAAAAGAAAGGAAAAAAAGAAAGTGATCACGTGAGCATTTGGATTTGAATGAAAGCAAGTACAACTATAGATAATATTTCTTTCGTTTCGTTGTTCATTGTCCTCCAAATATCCAACACCCAACCTTCATTTCTTCCACTCCCAACAGTAACACCATCTATCACTTTGCCTACAAACGTTGACTGCCAGGTCAACCAGCTTCATAAGCCGCCACCACTTTCCGCATTACACGTGTCACAATCTCACTTCACTACTGTCATAGGCAAGTGCCACAAAAAGTTTTTACTTGCTTTACAATGATCCCAATTTTAGGAAATTTTTAGATGCTGCTAAAAAAGAAAAAAGCTAAACTCTAACAAAAATCTATCCAACCTCATCCAAAAAATTGAACTTACGAAATCTAATTTAATTCTTTAGTCTAACCACTTTTATAATTTAGTTTAGTTTTATGATAGCTGAATTCAATTTATAGATTTTTGTTGAGAATGTGATTGAGTATAGTATGTGAACACAGGTGGAGATTATGCAGACATAGGAATTACATAGCAGTGTATCGTGCTGCACAGGTGAAGCCACAATTATCCACAATTCCTTATCCTTTTAGAACTTTATTATGAGTCTTTCTCTTCCCCACCAAGGTCCACGAATTTTGGTTAATTATTAATACTAATGGGACCTTTTAAAAATCTAAAGTGGTTCTTTGCCTTTAAAAAAATGAAGAGGCACTGTCACGGAACAGAAGAATAATATATATGAAATCATTTTTAGTGGAAGGTTCATTGGTGCCACAACACAGCTGGGCATAAATAAAGATGGGAATGAGATATATGCGTTGGAGTTGGAGTTGGAGTTGGAGCATTTTTTTTTGGTCAAATTGTGTTAAAGAGATATAAAGGGTGATGAAGAAGGCGATTATTATCAACAAAGTGAAATCCTTGTTTAGTGGGATTCTCATTCTCTTCCCACCACTCACTCATTCACACTACCAAATGCCTCTCATATTCCTTCCTTCTGCATTTCTTTCTTATTTTTGTTACTACTATTTTCATTGTTTTGGTTCATGTGTTCGTATTCTTTTATGAAAAAAAAAAGGAGTTTTCGTTGTTTCCCTTTTGAGTCCCATTGCTCGTTGCCACGTGGGTCCCTGGCACTCAACTCACTTGATTGTGACACTCATCACAGTGACAACAACAAAGTTTCCTTCTTCAACTGCCCCGCTCCTTTCCATGTTCATGGTGTTTGCAGCCAGCTAGCAAGCTAAACTAGTACGCTTCTTTTTCTCTTCATTGTGTCCCTTTACCAACTTAATACAAATACTAGTTTGATACCTAGCCTCTTGTTACATAGATATTAGACAAACATTTCTGAAAATAGTTTTGATGTGAAAATGTGTATTGCAATCATTGGCTCCGAAAACTCATGGCCTAATAAATCTAGGTGCATGGTTATTTTTGTTCTGTACTTATATTTCTTCTTCCTTTTGGCCCCTTGTCTCGCTTACTCAATCTAATTTTTTACTCTAGTAAATTCAGTATTTAGAGTTCTTTCAACCCTGTCCCCCTGTGTAACAGATATGCTTGGAAGCTCACCCCGCTTTTCAAGCTGTTATGCAGTTCTATGTTGTTCTGTGTTGGTTTCTTAAGCTGCTATGTTGTTCTATGCTGGTTTCTTAAGCTGTTACGTTGTTCGATGTTCGTTTCTTAAGCTTTTATGTTGTTCTATGTTGGTTTCTTAAGCTTTATGTTGTTCTACGTTGGTTTCTTAAGCTTTTATGTTGTTCTTTTGGTTTCTTAAGCTTGTGTTGGTTTTATATCTGGCATTCATTTTGAAAGCAAGTAGTTCCTGTTGTAAACTTTATATCCTGCTGCCTATAGCCTTACTACTATTTGGAGTAAAACGTGCATATGATTCTGGGCATGATATGTTTTTTTTTTTTGCATAGTTTTATAGTTATTTATGTTAAAATGTTGTTTAACTGTTTTTTGTTGGTGAATATTTCCCTTTGAAAACTTCTGAAAAGGGACTCGACCAGGTGAGTTTTCCTTGGAGATCAAAGAAGTTTATATGTTTCGCCCAAATTTTAGCAGGGGTCCTCTCAAAATACTGACGAGGTGGCTCATATTCCTTACTATCTTGATAGTCAGTTCAGCTATCAAAGATCCGGATGTAGAAGGTGTGCTAAAATTTAGTGTTATTCTTTCCTCATCTGAAGCATATGTTGTTTGAATTTAATTTTGAACCCTGTGTTACCGTGTCAGGACTTTAAAGCTATCAATCAACCCTATGATCATACTTGTTTGGAAGGAATTTTGATTCCTGTACATGTATGCAAGCTAAGTGATTCCTGTAGTTAATAGTAGAGAAGAACATTTGGCAGTATTAAACAGTTACAATAACTTTTAGACACTTGTATATATCAGTGCAAAAAACTGTGTAGAACTAAAACTAACAATTTTTTGTTATATAAACTAAAACTTAAAAGAAAAACAATTATAGAGATCCATTGAATAATTTACCCATTTTTTTCTTGAGTTTCATTACTTGGGTAATTTGTCATTTAGGATCACTCTTGTGTTGCACCATTCTCATGAGTCATCTTGCATGTTTTTACATGTTATACTTAACAATTTTTTATTGTATACTCTTAATTGAATTGTTGTGAGCTAACTATTTTGGCTAATATCCAGGTGAAGCTCTGCTTGATCTTTTACATTTCCTCAATGATTCCAATAAGCAAATAGACTGGGACAGTCATTTAGTTAGCCCGTGCTTCAGTTGGTCTCATGTCACATGTAGAAACGGACATGTCATATCACTGTAAGTTCATCATCTTCGAAAGTATTAAGTGCATGTTTGGTTAGACATTTGGAGCCTCGGATAACTTCAACTTCAATGTGGATCATGGATCTACATTTGAATTGATCTGACGCGAAATCAAACATTCAATAAATGGTTTTTATTGCTGTTATAGTCTTAGTTCAGTCTCATCATCCTTTATTCAAACATCTTTATTGTATATATATATAGGAACCTCTCAAACATTTGCAGGAATTTAACTTGTGAGTGTTATTCAATCTACAGGGCCCTGGCTTCGGTTGGATTTATTGGAACACTGTCTCCCTCAATTACCAAGTTGAAATATTTGGTTAGCGTGTAAGTTGCCATCATGATAAGTTGACATTTATAAGATTGGCATCTACTGCTGCTATACTAATCCACATAACCAGATTATCATCATTCATCTCTAGTAGTCATTCCTAGAATTAGGAATATGGTGCCATAAAAATTAAGGTCGTGTTTTATTTACTTCTGTAAATCCAAAATGCATAATTGCGTGTTGAACTCATTTTCTGTCAAAAACTTGAAAAGTCATGTTCTGAACCAGATCATCATTTTACTAAAATAATTTGTCATTATGAATTCATTCTTAGTTTGTAGGGCAAGCTATCTCTTTATTTGCTAATTAAAATAATTTAGTGAAGCAGATTGACCAGTGATGTGTTTTTTCCCTTACATCATATAGTGATCTGTTTGGTAATGCAGGGAATTGCAGAACAACAATCTTTCAGGACCCTTGCCCGATTACATTTCCTCCTTGAAAGACCTACAATATCTAAATCTAGCTGGCAATAATTTTAATGGTTCTATACCAGATAAATGGGATGAACTATCCAATCTAAAGTATCTGTAAGGCATCACTTTCCATTTCTCAGGTCTTTCCATCCTTGGATAGCTGTATGTGTAAAAAGAGATTTAAGAATAAGGGCTTCTTGAGGGGTAAACAGTTCAAAATTGAAAATGATGGCCTCATATGTGATTCAGTGTTTTGAGAATGAACAATTGTTCCTCAAGCATTAACAAATCCTGAAGGGCCAGCAAAGCTCTAAAAAATTGTATCTAGAGACTATTTTGGTTTTTATGTTTTCAAAATGTACTCCATTCTTAAATTATAAAAAATTCTACCTTGATCTTGAATACTATAACTGACTTATGTTTTTATTTGACAGAGATCTTTCATCTAATGGTCTTACTGGAAGGATTCCAACGCATCTCTTTTCAGTTCCAATGTTTAAGTAAATTTTACTAGAACTTTGAATTCATTCGAGTATTTATTCTAATAACAAGCATTTCTTTATACTCTTATGAAATTTTGTTTCAATCATTGATTTCAGCTTTTCAAACACACACCTTCAGTGTGGTCCTGGCTTCGAGCAGACTTGCACTTCTAAATCTGAAAATCCAGGTTTGATTGCTTAATGCACAAACAAAGACAAGTGTGCAATTATGCTAAGTATGAAATAAAATGTAATCTAAGTTGAAGAATATGAACTATTAATGAAATAAAAACAAAAATGGTTTGCTAGTAGCTACCTAAAGTTGACATCTTCCTGCAGGTTCAACCCACAAATCAAAATTGGCAAAAATTGTACGTTATGCAAGTTGTGGTGCCTTTGCACTTCTGTGTCTTGGGGCTATCCTTACATATCGACACCATCAAAGGCATAGGCAGAAAAGGGAAGTCTTTGTTGACGTTTCAGGTCATTTTTCCTTTCTCTATGTAAGCAAATGTTCGTTTGAGAAAAGAATGAGACTAATTTACACTCACAGTTTTGTCAAATATTATTCTTTCTCTTTATACTACAAACTCCTTTATAGTGAGAATATAGAAAACATTAGATTTTGATTTGGCTCCTAAAAATAAGCAAATTGGCTAAAGTACGTAATTTTACTTGTTAACACGAAACTAATCTGCTAATATTTTAATATATTTATGATCGGGTATAGTATTTGTTAATTTTCGTCTGTAAAAAATAATACTTTCAACATCCAAAAGCAACCATTTAACAACTCTATTATAATAATAAAATAATAAAAATGGATGAATCGTTAAAGGAACTTTGTGACATAGTTGTATATTTAATGAAGTTTTCAAAGTATCAATGTCCTTTTTTTATTTATTTTCTTATTTAAATTGAACATTGATTTTTTAAGCAGTTATAGAAGAGTTTTTTTAAGCAGTTTTAGAAGAGTTAGATCCCTAAACATATGTATAGAAATAAAATGAGCAAGTATAATAATTCATTTTCACCCTCCAAGTTTTATGGATGATTTGAAGAGTTTCAAGCTATATCTAAGTGGGGAAAAATGTACATAACACAATTTTTTTTTAAAAAAGGAAACTTTTCATAAAATTTAAAATTTTCTTTAATTTTATTTTCGGTTTGAATCAAGTTTCAAATAGTTCTCATTTTACTTTTGTTTTCTGTGAACAAATACACCTTAGAAAAGTGATACTAATATCTGACAAATTTATTGTACAGGTGAAGACGAGAGCAAAATCTCCTTCGGGCAATTGAGAAGATTTTCTTGGCGTGAACTACAACTTGCCACCAAAAATTTCAGTGAAGGCAATATAATAGGTCAGGGTGGGTTTGGAAAAGTGTACAAAGGAGTACTTTCTGATAACACCAAAGTAGCTGTGAAACGCCTCGTTGACTATCACAATCCTGGTGGAGAGGCTGCATTCGAGAGAGAAGTTCTACTTATAAGTGTTGCAGTTCATAGAAACCTCTTAAGACTTATTGGCTTCTGCACAACCTCAACTGAAAGAATTCTTGTATACCCTTTCATGGAAAATCTCAGTGTAGCTTATCGACTGAGAGGTAAAACTAGATTGTTGATTTTAACATTTGATCTTGGTGCATGTCAAAACGTTTCAGAACATAATGTCTATATTTTATTTTACTATTCTTTAGTACAATTTAAAAGGGTGTGCAAAGTTGAAGAGATATCATTAGTCTCGTGCTTTTTGTTTAACACTATTTCTTTATGGTGCCTTAGATTTAAAACCAGGCGAGAAAGGCTTGGACTGGGCAACAAGAAAGCGTGTGGCTTTTGGCACAGCCCATGGTTTGGTGTATCTACATGAGCAATGCAATCCGAAGATAATACATCGTGATCTAAAGGCTGCAAATATCCTTCTAGATGATGAATTTGAAGCTGTTCTTGGTGATTTTGGGCTAGCCAAGCTGGTTGATGCAGCGAGGACTCATGTCACCACTCAAGTGCGTGGCACAATGGGTCACATTGCCCCAGAATATTTGTCCACTGGAAAATCTTCAGAGAAGACTGATGTATTTGGATATGGCATAACACTTCTTGAACTAGTCACCGGTGAGCGTGCACTAGACCTCTCTCGGCTTGAAGAGGACGAGCATGTTCTTCTCATTGATTATGTAATCTGCCTCACCATGTACTCTATCATGTCACATAAATGCTGTTTAATGCTCATACACATGTGTGTTATTAACTACTATAAGGTCATACCTAAGATGAATTCTGATTATTTGACAGTGTGAAAATATTAACAATATACACTCATAATAAGTTTTCATCTTGTACAATTTAATTGGCCCTTGGAACTTTTGTGATCAATACATTTTAAGACATGATAATGATTTATATTGATGAAGTTTGAATGTACAGGTGAAAAAGCTGCTGAGAGAAAAAAGGTTGGAGGACATTGTGGATAGAAATTTGAAGAGTTATGATCCAAAGGAAGTTGAGACGATTCTTCAGGTTGCATTGCTTTGCACTCAAGCCTACCCTGAGGATCGTCCAAGCATGTCAGAGGTGGTAAAATTGCTGCAGGGAGTGGGGTTGGCAGATAGATGGGCTGACTGGCAGCAACTTGAAGAGGCTAGGAATCAAGAATTCTCACTCATGACTCACCAATTTGTTTGGAATGTTGAATCTACACTTGATCAAGAAGCCATACAGCTTTCCCAACCAAGATAAGCTGGAGAGTCAATTTTGAAATGTGGTAGCTTGTTGTGCCATAGAATATAATATATACATACATATGTGTACTTTAATGTACTCTAAAGAAAAATATATAAGTGCCTAAGAAGGCCTGTGTTTATACAATGGAAAAGAAATGAAGGGGGTTTAGCACAGGCAACATATTTGAACATGAACAGAGGGGAAGATTCAGGTTGCAGTATGTATAACACAACTGTTTTGCTTTTGTAACCTTGGAAATGCCCTGTGCTTGTATTATTAGTTCCTATAATCTTTCTTTTCTACTTTCTTCTAGTTCATAGCATGCAAACATAGACCACACTAAAAAACATATGTATCACATTCAGAAACAGAACTCCAAAGTGAGGCAATTGTGGACCCGATCACCAGAAATGTGTGAGTAATTAAAGAATCAAAGGAAAAAATCATGTTGGGTTTTTCCTCTTTCTTTCTCATTCACACTCACTTTCCGTCCACAATTTCTCACCATTGCAGAAAAACATCATCGTCTGCTTTCTTTACATTCCAATCAATCCTCATCAACAACCGCCCATCTTCCAAATACTACATTAATCGATTGTTACAAATATCAAAACAGAGTACACGATACTAGTTACTGTCTTTTGAACCAAAACTTACAATTCAAATTCTTGTCGAAAAAATCTTTTACTGCTGAATCTCTTTTCAATTTTCTGCAATAAATCACAATTCATTCCTCAAAGTTTCTTAAAAACCTTTCCTTTCACACTTTCGAACGGTTACGTTCTTTCTTTGAACAAGAACAATCTCTTTTATCAACTTTTTTTCTTTTTTTTTTTACATATAAACAGTGAAATTTTTATGTACTCTCTTTTTTAAATAAGAAAAAAATATTTCCGCATGGTGCAACGAGGGGCATGCGCCGCCCCGCAAAAATCAGGGACCACCATGACATTGAAATTCATTGAAATCTCGTTACAGCAATATTCAAAATTAATTTTCAAAAGAAATTGCAAATAAATGTTACTTATATGGACGTGCAAAGAAATTAAAAACTTAAAACATGTTTTAATTTCTTTCAAATTTAATTTTGATTACTATATTTTTAAATTGATAAATTAATACTTAAACTTTTAAAAATACGTAAATCTAACTTTTTTTATGACAATAAAAAATTAATACCAATTGAAACCAAGATTACATGGTCATAACCATGCAAATCCTATCTTTAATTTAAAATAATTTACAGAGATGTCCTTGTTGGCACTTCAAAATTAAATTTAGAGTGATCCTAAGTATGCTTGTTTAATGACAAGACTCTTACATGCGTTAAATCAAAACAGTGTCCTAAGTGTTAAATGTGGGTTTTTAAAAATGAAGATTAATATCACTAATGTTGAATAAAAAATATTAAAACTATCAACAATAGATACTAAATATAAAAATAAGACATATATATATTGATAGCAAAAGAGATAAGGATGAGTTGGGAATATCATTCATTTTGTTCATTTTGACGTTAATAAAATAAAAGAACCCGCCGAAAAGGGTACATTGTGCCTTACTCCACTGTTATGTGAAATATGTTTTTCTAAAAGTTAAAACTACATCACCAAACTTTTTTATCTCCAATATATTTTTTAAATTGGGTACAAAATATAATTAAATAATAAAACCTTTTTATTTTCCCACGTGCTATTCAATTCATCTCTTAAAACGTTTCATGTGGTTGTTTGCGATAAGAATCACGTCACGAAGGAAAGTTTCCTACTTTTTCATATTTTGGTTTCCAGAATGACGTCATCTCTACTCAAACACTTCTCAAAATCACCACTTTTCATTTAGCCGAATCCATTAGTCTGATTTCTTATCTTTTGTAGTATTTTAAATTATTGATAAATGAATGAAACATTTCAAAATATTTTAAAATATTCCGTTTGAATAAAACAATTCAATTTTATTAAATTTAATTTTTTATTTGAATAAATATATTTTAATTAATATCAAATGCAAAAATGTATTTTAATGTTAAATAATATTTAATTTATTCTTGTGATATCTTCTGAGTTAAGATTACTTTTTTGTTAAAGTTTACTAAGATTTCTTTTATTAGAGTTTTTTCTCGATTAACAACTATTTAAGTTATTTTTTATTAGTGTTGATCATAATAATTTAAGCTAACAGTGATTAATTTTCCTTTTTACAAAATTGTTGGTTGATGTTATTTTTTATTAATTTTTTTATTCATGTTTATTGAAAACAAATTTAGTTGACATTGGTCCAAAGTTTCCATAGTCAATATTCAAGAAAGAATAGTATTAGTATGATGTTAATTGGAAAATATATATAAAAAAAATAGTTATCGGTAACCATCTCGATTAATATTGATAGAGAAAATTTTAATAATATGGATCAAAAAATAACATTTTCTAACATTAAAAAATATATCAACAATATCAATATAATAATGATTAATACACTAAAAATTTCTAACTTATATCAATTCAAAAGTAGTCTCGTTAACCTTGATTAAAAGAAAAATTCCAGTCGACTTCAATAAAAATATATTCTTACCAATAATGATTAAAAAAATTCGACTAACTAATATAAATTTGAGAGGTTTAACTTGATTATAGACCAACTACCTTATTCAAAGTTTAGTTGACAAAAAAATGTATTTAACCTTAACTTACATCCACTAAAAAATATCATCAATCAATTTTTATTTGAAAGAAATAAATTAATATCAATTAAAATAAAAAAAAATTAAGTTGTTGACACTTTATTTAAAATTGAGTTAACAACATCCTAATTAAGGTCAAGTTGATAACATGTAACACGACATAAAACTAACAACATCCAAATTAAAATCGATACTAAATCAATAATGCCTTGTCTGAAGTGAACTCAATAATAACGTTGAGACCGATAAAAAAAATGATATAAAGATAAAACACATGAATATAGAAAAAGAAATAGTATAAGAAATTTTAAGTTATAATCTTTTAAATTTAAGTAATCAATTACTCTTATAAATTTTAAAACTTCATTTTTTTTTTAAATTTCTTATCAAAATAACATAATTTTCATAAAGAATCTCAACTTTATTACAAAATAAATTATTCTGTAATTTTTTTTGTCCAAACTCACTATTAAGTGATGTTTAAATAATTTTTTATAAAAAATTTAAAAATAAATATAAAATAAACTTCTCCAAAAGTAAAATTACTTTATGTAGAAATTCTCTTATATAATTTTTTTAATATTTTAATTTTAAGTAGGGCATAAATAAATTTCAACTGAAAAATATTTTTAAATATTTACATGAAAACTTTTACCCAAATATATCCTTATTTAAAATATTTTACAAGACTGGTATCTCTTTGCCAATAATGAAAAAATCTATGCTAATATAACGTCATAAATGTTATACACTTTACTTATCGAGAGGCTTTTATCTTATAAGGAAAACCTTTTCTGTCTTATTTTCATTTTTAGACTAAAATATCAGTTTATTCAAAGTATGGCATCTACAATTAATGTGAATTGATGTGAATGGTGACGTGGTTTAACCAAAATAGTTAGGATTTGATTCCTGAGTCCTAAAAGTACACAAAACTAAAACCCAAACAGAACTTTAATATTCATAACATGTATCCAAAGTAGTAGTCTCTTCATTCACCATGAAAAAAATTATTTTTCTAAAGATAAGGACAGAGAATTGCACGAACCTCCGTACGTGTAGGTTTGGACTAAGAGGACAAACTTTGACTCATTTTTCTTATTTTTTGAATTCTTTAATACAGTGCCGTGTCGCACTGCGACTTTTGTTATGTACTTACTCTATTGGATCTGACGGTTAGGATTTGGATAAAGAAAACAAGTTAAAGCATATCCGTAGGATGCTTTAGCCATAGCTATTGTGACACGAATCTTATCATCTTGTCTTCTTATTATGATTGATATTTTTATAGTTCCTCTTAAACCGTAGCGTGTAACAAAACATTAAAAACAAAAATCCAAAAGAGAAGATAACGTTTGATATGAATAATTTATTTTTAAATAAGTTTGGCTTGAAAAAAAGCAAAATATTAAGTAAACGATAAAGTACATCCACATCGTCACTTTAGCTTTTGCATGAAAAATCACTCCATTTATTGCTTAGTGGGTGTCTGCGTCTTAGTTTCTAATTTCACGCATCTTCTTATTTCAAGTGCAAAAAAGAAAATTATTTCACGCTTTAATGTCTTTATATGAGTAGGAATTAGAGCAACTAGATATTTATAAACCTTTTTCCATGACGAGGAAGAGTTAGTAAAGGATTTATATGCATAACTGGAAGAGTTTGTTGTGGTAGAAAAAAGGACTATAATTAATTTTTCATGGTGTGGGTTGAAGTAGTCACCTAATCAATTATATTAACTATTCGATCTTTTGTAATTAATATTAGATATTTGGGAAGTGAGTGTTATAATTGTTTATATTATAGAAAATTGGTTAATGATTCTAATATGTAATTACTCTATTGTATTGATTGTTAAGTATCAAAATGATATTAATAAAATGAAGTTTTAATTAAGTTGTGAATTTGAGAAGAAGGATTTGAATTCGATAGAAAGAATTCTTGATATAGAGGTCAATTGAGACAGAAAAGATGAAACATTGTGTTTATCTTAAAACAGTTATATGGAAAAAGTTCTTTACAAGTTTAGAATCTTTAATACAAAACTAGTTAATACACTTCTTGTAACTTATTTCAAGTTATATGAAAAAATATCATCTCAAACGAAAGGAGAAAAAAAATTCATATTTCTTAAATATCTTACAATAACACGATTGAAAATGGAAGACTCGTTAACAAATTATAAAGTAAGTTTTTAAATATTTAAATTATTCAAATAATGTTAAGTTGATATTTAACGTGAAAAACAATAAAGTTATTCATCTTGTCACAAAATCTTGTGATTCATATTACTCGATTGAAGATTTGTTATATTAATCCTTTAAACTAGATGCTACTTTTGATAAATAAATAAAAAGTATAATTAAAATTGATATTAAACAAATAAGTTGTTATAACCATGTATTGATTAATAAATATTAAAATATAAATATGTGTTTTAACATGTATATCATAATCAAACAAGTTACATATCTCAAAAAATTAGTTTAGTGTACATTTTTTCTATTATACAATTTGCAGATAGAGAATGCTCAACAACAACAATTGTTTATACAAATGCACTTAACTTGAAAGAATTTTGTATGAAAAGAATTGCGACATCTTTTGCATTATTGTTCATAATATCATGTGAGTTTCGTTTTTGGTATTAATTTTTAATTGAAACACCTAAAAATTAAAGTATAATCAATCTTTTAATGATAAACACTAGTGATAAAAGACTAATTCTTAAAACTAGGATTTATTTTTTGATCTAGAAAGTGGTTCCACTTGCACGAACCACTGTTTGAATATAATTTGATTTGATGTCCACATCTGGCACCATGGTCCCTCCATTTCCGGAATGGGACGGCACTGGGACGGAGGCCACCACTTTAAACCACCCCTTCCCCACTCATTTTTTATGGTAAAAACACACATTTCAACAAGGATTTATAATAATCTTATTTATTCATTTTTTATTATAATTATTATCCAATTTTACAGCCTCAAATAATGTCTCTATATAAAAACAGAAAGACACCCACATAGACATTGTGACAAAGCAAGCACCTTGAACAAAGTTCATTTCCTCTCTGAACAAGAAATCAAGAAGATGAAGGTGAAGAAAGGTTGGCTGGCAGTTGAGGTAGAAGAAGAAGAATCAGAAGAGGGTTGTTGTGGGAAAGGGTCTCAGAGATTTATGATTCCAATTTCCTACCTTTATCATCCTCTCTTCAACCACCTTCTGGATAAGGCCTACGAGGTTTATGGGTACCATACTCAAGGTCCCCTCAAGCTTCCATGTTCGGTTGATGACTTTCTTCATCTCCGATGGAGAATCCACAAAGAAGCCACCACCCACCATCTTCATCATCAACCTCATCGCCAACTTTCTCACTCCTTCTATTTCCACTCTTGTTAATTCCCACCTTTTGAAACAAATAAAACAATCACACCGCTCTGTAATTACACACCGGAAGAGAAATGTTACAGTGCATACTAAAGTTTTTGGATACTCCTACGTTATTCTCTGTTTTTACTTTCTTTATGTTTTTCTCTGTCTTTTTTCGTTTCTTTCTATGATCATATAATCATACACACACATGACATGTGCGTCATGGTCATGTTCATCCACTGTACAGAAAATTAGAACTTAGAAAAGAATCTGTCTGAGTGATGCAATTTTCCGGAAAAATACTCGTCTAGCATGGTTTTTCGATCCAAGAGCAAGACATGGTTAATGTTTGAGGTTGTTACTGATAGGATATATTATTAACTGATGTTTTTAATTTTACGAGATTAATTCAAATGCAATATTATTATAATATGATTTAGTCTTTCTCTTTTACAATTCTTCTAGTGTATAAGCTTTCATAGATTTTCAGTTTTTTTTAATTAGCGTCCAAGATAATTATCTAAAGAGAATATGCATTTCTAAACAAATTAATTTTAGAATAAATGCAAATTATTAAACTAAAGAAAAAAAGTTGATGGGAGTTACCACATAAAAAATCATATACTATTAAAGTAAATTACTATGATACAAAAAGACTACACTTAATTATATTAATAATGATTTATAATTAAATGACTTTAAAATTGTTGATACTTGGTCATTAACCTCAAATATTAATGTAAACATGATGATAAAAGATAACGAATGTTTTTAGGCCCATAAACATAATAGTGAAAATAAAAAAAAAATACTTAATTAAATGAAAAATATCTGTTATATTAAACTATAAAAATAATTGAACACTTTTTCTGGAGTAGTTAGATGCATTTAAAAAGGTATTAAATTCTGTGTTATTACAAACCATCAATATGGGTGTTAATATTGTATAGGGAAGGGATAATTTTACAATTTCATAATTTTTAATTACTAGTTTAGATTTTATAATTCTAAACACTCAATCTTTTAGTTCTGTATTCATGAATATATTTTAATCTCTATACAAGTATATTTTTTAAATTTATAAATGACTAGATGATATTAAAGCTACATCTGTAGAAGATATAACTAAAAAAAAAATGACAAGATGAACTAAAAGGAAATGTACCTCTCTTAATAAAACTAGAAAAAGAAACTTTGGTTAATTAAAGGGATGAAATAAGTCATTAAATATCATATAAATAACTCTTTCATTCACAATAGAACTAGTTGAACCAATAAAGTGTTAAATTTATTGAAAAATTGAGCACATGTAATGTGAAGAAAGCTAACTAGTTGTTGATGCTTTTAGTGGTGATGTTTTCATTGGTTGAACTTCCACTTTATGAAAATTTAAAGATTAAAGTTAATGGAAGTTAAAAAGCTCCTTTGACAGGTTTAGCTGCCAGTGGTGGTCGTATTCACAATGACTAAGGTCTCCTTTTTGGTGGATCATTCGGCAACTAAGGGATATGCTCTTTGAATAAAGCAAAATTTTGTGGCCTCGTGTTGATTCTCAATCTTCCTCCTAGTACACTTATTCCTAAAGGGGTGGCTAAAGTTAACTCAAAAATTGAAATTCATTTTGGTGAGAAAGAGGGTGTCTCATGCCCCCCATGGAAGTCCAAACTTTGTTGAGGTACCCTCCAATCATCCACCAACATTTCCTTCAATTGTCACAATCTTCAGAAGAAGGTGCTCCCCTTTATCTCTCCCAATCCTTTCAACATGTCACTTATTCCTCTTTAAATTCCAAAGTGTTGTTTATATAGGAAACTTCTTTGTGAGACTATATCAAAATAATGTTTTATTGATAAAAAAAATTTTGTAAAAAGTTTTTATTGGAGGTTTTCTTAGTTCCTCAATTTTCACTATATGTCAACCCCATTATTATAAACAGAAATTTAATTACTTATTTCTTCTTTTATATACACATTTTAAAAACGTTAAAATAATATTTATATAAAGTAAAGAAATTTAAAATGGTATGAATTGAGATTAAAATGGATTTTTTTAATGTAAAAACTAAAAGGTAAATTTTTTAAAATTATAAGAATTAAATAAGTAATTAAACCTAATTAAATTAAATTTTCAAAAACTGAGTTGATTAAATATGTCTACTCATTTTCAAATGTGTTAGGAAATGTTAAATAGACTTGTTCAACTTCATTCTCAACAAGAAGTTAAGTAAAATGGAAAGAACACAATAAACGCTTGCTGGGCCAATTTTTTTTCTTTCAATACTGGGTCATCTCATATGCCATGTTGGGCTATTCTTTCACTGTTCTTCCTGCACCTTCATACTTTATTTTTTCTCATCTTTATTTTTTTTCATCTTTTCAGTCGCATTCTTCTTTACCTTCTCGTATTCTGAAAAGTAATCCGAAATATAAAAAATTATATTACACAATCTGAAATACAAATTTTAAAATAGTATTTTGATATTTTTGAAATTACGAGGGTGCAGTAAGAAAAGCATGCAGGTGCAGAAAGAAGCACTTCTATTCTTTTTATTAGATAAGGCCTTAGACTAGATTATGGGCTAACTTGCCTATGGATGTTGTTGAGTGATTCTTCTTGCACGTCCATGTCGACTTCCTGCACCTCCATAATTTTCCAAAATTTGGACATAATGAAAAAACTAAAATATCCTTCGTTTATAACTCATATTGTAAAAATTTTGAAATACATTACGAGTTCTACAAGCAATGTAAAAATTTTGAAACACATTGCGGGTTGCGGGTTGTACACCCGCAAGTCAAAAAAATTTCAAAAAATAAATTACGGATTGTACAACCCGCAATGTGTTTTAAAATTTTTTACATTATAGGTTGTAGAACCCACAATGCGTTTTTTCAAATTTTTACATTGCGGGTTGTACAACCCGCAATGCATTTAAAAAAAATTCATCTTTTGATATGTTTTTGAAACATCAACTTCTTTAATTTTCTTTTTTTTAATCGTTAACATATATTTTCTACATTATTCCCGTCAATTCGGTATGCACACAAAGATGGATAAGACTTATATTTAACAAAGACGATGCATTTTTATAACCAGTACATATTTTTTATGATTTTACTGTTAAGAATGTGGTAACTGTTTTTAGTATGATCACTGTTATGGAAAAGATTTTTTAAAATTTGGTTAACTTTATTTTTGGCCCTAAAAAATGGATATAAACAGTGTCTGTTTCCATTCATTTCATATAATAATAAGTAATATAAGAATGAAAGATAGTTTTATTTGCTCCATTGTTCTTCACTCTAAGTTAGTTTTAACTAATTCACAAAGATAATCAGTTTATTAAAATTTCTAAAAAATCAATATAAACTTCATGAAGTTATTCTAAAGAAATAATGGTTTTTCTGGGGGAAGGAAGTTATTCTTTAATACAGCCTATTGTTCTATTAATGAACAATTTGTTGCCAAAACAACTCAGAAAACATTCTGATGTCATTGATTATTTTCCATCATGATTTAAAGTAATTGTCAAATTCATAGTCAATACTTTTACTTGTACTTGACTAGCATGACAGAAGTGCAAACTGAAAGATGAAAAAGAGAACAACTTTCTTTGACTGCTACTGATGAATCGTTCGTGGACATGGAGCTTATAGCTTTAAGTATCTATTTTGCACTCAAAATGTGCAAGCACCTCTTTGCTTCTAATATATCTATTGGCTTGGAGCTTTTAACTATTAACTGCTTTGGTGTATGATTTGATTAAATATATGGCTACTTAGTTGCTAAATTTGGCTTGGACTAATATGCGTCTTCAATAAAAACTTTCAGCACTTGGGAGACATGACTGATGCAACTGTCATTGATTAGTAAACCTTCATACTCAACGTTGCATGTGGTGACAGTCACACCTGTGTCCTGAAAGCCAGTTAATCATTTTCTGAACTTAGCTGATTTAGTGATTAGTACATCATCATTGTAATTATTGTGTTCCCCTAGCTAGATTCTACTGAACTTTGTGCTTTGCTTTTAAATGAAAATAGTGTGTTGCTTTGCTGTTAGGTATCAAGCAGCTAGATATCCGGCAGTCCCTGCAACTTTCATCACTTCTTCTTTTTTATTTTTTTTTTATTTTTTCATTACAGTCTGAAATCTGATGTATACATATACATACATACATATATATATATGGTTAATTTTCAAACTTATAAAAGATTTAACTACCCATTTGACCTTTACAGTGAATCAATTTTACATCTAGTATTATCTCTTTTCATCTTTATTTATTTATGTATACCATTTTAAATTTCTTTATAGTAGGAATTAAAACAGGTTAAAATTTACATATAAAAAAATTAAAAGGGATTGAAACAGTGTAGGAATCAAAATGAATAAATTTGAAGTATAGAAATAAAAAGTAAATGTATACTGATAGAAACTAAATGAATAATTAAAGCTTATATTTGGAATGTTGTTTGTCTTTGTAGCTGAGTTGTTGAAGATATGACTGTTAATTAAATGAGTTCACAGATTTGACTGTTAAGCTAATGTCATGCATTGACGTAAACTTGGTGCCTTGCTTATTGAGAACGTAGAAAGCTAAAAGTGTCCAATCAAAAAGCCCAAAAAAGAAAGAAAACTATCGAGATAGGGTTGTGCATGATCGAGTAGTGTAACTCCCAGCCACTTGTGGCTTAAATTGAAGTAAATGAGCTGCACAGATGAACCAACTATAGCCTAATGCCCTAACAAACATTTGACCGATATATATTGTACCCATAGTGGGAAACTTTGGTTCATGTTCTCTCTTTATCAAATTTTAATACTTTGTTACACTTTATATAATTTACAAAAAGAAAATATGCAAATTTACTTTTTACAACTTACAAAAAGTTAGCTGAAAAAGTTTCATAAAATATAAAAAATTCTCATCATATAGTTTAGTTCCCTTGCCTTTAAAATTTGCTACACATTTTACTATACCAATTTAGTGGCTTTCTGCCAACAATTCTGTTTGTGAATCCTAATGTATACATATAGTTTTATTTCATTTGAATATCTATTTCCATACATCTAGTTTCTCTCTCATTTCTTTCAATGCTATTTTCTTCCTGTATGCCATTTTTTCACCATTCTCTATATGTATTACTTTCATTTTTTGTTCTCCTAATTCTCTCTTCTTCTCAAGGTCCTTTGTTTTTTTTCGGGGGTTTTGAAGTTATGGATCACACACACAAAGCTATAATGTGATTTGTCATTCTCTTTGTTCCCCGAGAAAGTTAACCAGGTGGTCGTAGTAAATTGCAGAAGGAGGCGCAATTATATGAACCTATATGTTGTTAATTGTCACCCTACGTGCTGATGTTTTAAAAACATCCTATTTTATTTGTATGGATGTTGTGATTGATGTAATGGTAGCATCTGGTTTTGCAATGAAGATCCACATATGAAGCATTTAGGAGTAGCAGAAACTTGGTACGGCAGTGGGTAGTTTATAATATGAAATTGGAATTCCACTTCATCATTTTGGTCTGTGTAACAAAAAGATTCGAGCGAGGAATATTAATATTAAGGCGTGAGCTTGGTCAGAAATTAAACAGATGTGGTTCTTTGGGTTTGGTATTTCCACCAACAAGACCTACCATGGGAGTGCATTTATGAAAAGGAAAATGGGAATCCGAATTTTAATGTGCATGAAAATGGCATAACAGTGGTCCTGTAATTCAGCTTTCTATGCAGCCATTAATTAGTTGGTGTGTGAGAATGCAATGAGCTAGTTAGTATTAACTGTCCTTTAAAACATAAAGCTAAAGGGTTTGGTGTGTGGAAAATGTTGAAGTTGTTGAGATGAGAAAGATGGATCTTTGGATTCCCCCGCGCGCTTGACATGCACGGATCTTCATATATAAAGTGGAGGGTAATAAATGTCTGCGCTGATTAGTCAAAACATTGGGACATAGCTTTCCTGTTGAGCTTATGGCTCGACAATTGAGATGAGACTCTTAAACCTCATCCACTCACCTTTCCTCATCCTTATTTACTCATAAATAATCACTCTCTTCCATCAAACTCATTCAATTTTTGCTTTCATAATTTCCCAATACAAAGTCAAATAAAAAACTGCATTTTGCACTAGATTAGAATTAGGGTTCATGAGAATGGAGTGAGATGATGGTGTTGTGCAGTGCAGGGGAGATGCAGGCGATATGTGAATTAGGGGAGGGCCCGAGAAATGCGCAGAGAGAGAGAGAGAGGTAGCTACAGTGGAGGAGACTACAGGGTGTTGAAGATGCTTAACATAACAACAGTAACATAGACAACAGCAGTGATGAGTATTATGATGACCCTATAATTGAAAGATGGTGGTCCCCACTCCAACAGTAACCAAACATCTATCTATGTATGTGTGTATCTGCTCACCATTGGTGGTCCCCCACGTGAGCCGTGTCTTCAATTGCCACCACGTGCTCTTGTCCCCTGCATGGGACCCACTCTCCGCCGTACCGGCCCGCATTTATTGCTATCACATGGTCATGCCTGCAGCGTACCATGCTCGGAGAATCTCACCCGTCCATTCCACCCACACACCTTTGACTCTTCATTTACTATAAATAAATTACTTTCTCTCCCCTCTTTCATACACAATCTTTATTCACTATAAAATAACACACAAACACTTACCAAATTATGTAAATATTTTAAAATATCATAATATTTTCTTCTAGAAGAAATGAAGCAAGTATCAAAACATTTTTCTCAATTCAAAATAATTTATGCTCTCAAGATATTCTTTTAAAAATTTTAAAATAGATATGAGTCTTGCATGTCCTAATTTGTCAAACAAGTGGTTAAGAGTTTGAATTCATTTTCATGAAAGAGAGTACAGAAGTTGAATTAGGTGTTATGAAGAGATTTATTGCAAGAGTGTGATAATTTATTGCTATGTTGTTCTTTGAAGATGTCATGTATGCGATAGTGGCTTCTAGATAATAGTATCTCATTAAGTTCATAAACTTAACTAGTTGAACTTGTTTTAGGCATTAAAGATTTTGAAAAACTGAGTCCTGGAATGAAAGGAAGAGTGTGGTTTTGAGTGGTCCAGGTCAAGAGGATTAAATGCGGATGTTGGTGTGTCTTGTACTCATAATAATAATAGTATAATGGTGATAGGTGAGGAGGGTTTTGTTTTTGGTATTGGTGTTGGCAATAGTAGCTAGGGTTGAAGTTATTGTTGTGTTCATCTTCATTTCCTCCTCGTTACTCGGGTTCTCCCAATCCTACGCTCCCGCTGACACCGACATGTCCCCTCTTCTTTCTCACCCTCCGATCCCAACTTTCAACGGCTCTCATTCACTCATTCCCTATTCGCCGTCTTTCCCATGACGTCTTTCACGCAACACCCTCTTCACACCCCACCCCATACCAACCCTCATTCATTCATTACTCATTCATTATTATATATTATTATTATAATGCGTAATCACATCCTATCACCAAAATGTGCCTTCACCAACTGCATGCATGCCTCATGCATGTGCATTGTCATTCACCTTCCATTCCACGCTCTCCCATTTTCCTCTTTCATTCACATACATGGCGAGACAAGCCTTCCATGCCACATGCTTCCACACCTTCCACTTTCTTTTCTAGTGTCACATCTTCTTCTCAACGTAACACATAACTGCTGCTTCTTCTTCTTCTTCTGCATGAGTGCAACTAAATTACCAACCATCTCTCTTCTTCACTCTTTGTGCAATCCTCCGTTGCTTCGTTAAGATGCCATGAAATCTCAAAAGGCCCTGCCTTATCACATCGATTAGTAAGACAAAAATAAGATACCGTTGCATGAATTCAATTCAATCAATTACATGAAATCGGTGTACCTACTCAAACTACCTAGGTATAGTCCTAGGGACATGCTATTTGTATACTTTCATAATGTATTGTTATTTAATATATATTACGCAAGTTTATTTATTTGTAATCTTTTTCTCATATAAGGCACATTTTGTTTTTGTTCATTATTAATATGAAAAGTCACTATTTAAAGTAAAGACATTACACCATATATTTATAAAAAACAAAGATATTTATTAAATTCTTCAACCATAACGACAATGCTTTTTAAAATATCTTTAAAAATTAATATGAACTTAACGACAACTTTTTGTAAAATATCTTTAAAAAATACTATGAACTTTGTAAAATAACTTCAAAAAAAATACTATTTTTCATACAAAACGTGATGACTGTGTTATAATGAGATAAATCTAACATTAATGTTTTTTTTTTTGTTAATATTCAATTACAGTCAATGGATTTATTAATGAAATATCAAATTATGTTAAAATTTTATAAATAAACTTCATACATATAATAAGAATTTATAAGTTAACATCGGGTTAATAAAATTTAATTTGTGAACAAAAATAAAGGGGTAACTTAGTTACATGATGTATTTAATTAGAAACACGAGAAGAATAAATTTAGATGTGTACTCAATAAATGTAAAAGAAAATCAAAATCGGATAATAATAATGAGTTAATTAACTAGTGTTTTAAAGATAACTATCAACTAACATTTAATATACCTATTATCTTCTTTATAAAACTACCCTATTGTCACATACTAAATTAAATTAACTACCCTATTGTCATCATACTAAATTAAATTTTGTCCCACGACTCTTTTTCTGAAAATTAAATAATTCTAACATATTAAAGTCTATGAATGTGAGTAATGCATTCAAATTTTAAATCTTGCCAATTATTGATGTGATATGATATATATATATATATATATATATAATTTTTCTTTTATTTTTTTATGTTTAGTTTGTATCTAGAAAATGAATGAGCTTGTCTATTCTTCTCACATTATAAGTTTATATAAGGGCGCCTATTATATTTATTTTGGAGATTTTTGAATGATTAATAGAAACTTTTGAAAAGATCTTGGGTATGTGATATCTCAATAAATGTTTCTCTTTTGCTTATCCTGAAGTAGCCCTTCATGACTTATCTTTTGGTAATGCATTGGGGTTCATCAAAAGGTAAGTGAAGAGTTTCTGATGGGGTTTCTTATCTTGTGAGCTAGGTCATAAGTGACTATTCACCATCTCGCTTATCTCTTAAATTTGAGTGGTGAAAGGTTCTTTCAACTTCCTAGCATGGATTCTTATCTTGTGGATTAGGCCACAAGTGACAAATCACCATCTTGCTTATCTCATGAATTTCGGTAAGGTGTTGTTATAATTCTTAGCATCATTTTTGTTTCTTTTATTTTCTTCAATTATTTTTTTTTCATTTTTTTATTGATTTGACTTTTGCAATGGTTTAGGCACTAACTTACAATGATATTGACAATAAAATTAAAGAAAGGATTTTACCAATTTTTCCAAGTCATCTCAATTGCCCTAAAATTGAACTCTGATACTAAATGATGTGAACCTATATGTTGGGATTCAAGAATAGATCCATCTAGGGTAGGAACTTGAGTTTATTAAAAAGTAGAGTTTCAAGTAAAATAAATAATAGGGATAAGCAGTTTCATTTCATGGAAGAAGATAAGCCATATAAATGCTACAAGAGAATGAAAAACCCTTGATAAGTCTTAGAGTTGGTTCAGCCAAGATCTCAAAAGATTTACTCTCACCAATTTGTAAAATGTATCATCTGTCTTTCTCAATTCAAAAAAAAAATGCTCAAATACCATGTAGGTTATGAGTTTGCCTCATTTGAAAGTAAACAAAATAAAATAAATTAAAATCTTTATTAGCCCTTTTGTTAGTTCTCTAGGCCCATGAAATATGTAATTTGCCTAGTCTTTTTTGTATGACTGTGTTTCAATAGTCGGGCCTTTAGAAGATAGGTCACCTTATACTGCAAAACTTTTTGGATTTTCTTAAGTTTTTCTCTATTCATAGGTCCACCTAACTCTTGAATTGGATTCTGAACTTTACTTTATTTTTTGTTTTGTAGACTTGGGCTTTCTCATAATAGGTCTTATGGAGTTAAGCTTGGATATCCACATAAGGTTTAGGGCATCCCTAATACCCTGTTATATTTATCATACTGTTGATAAAAAAAATCAATAAGCACCAATATCTTTATAATGACCTCCACTCTTTTTAAACATCCTTGACTCTTGATTTATAATGATAGTCTTCTACATCTAACTCAAACTAACTTATTACTAAATCATGAAAACACTTATTCAAACTATCGTTTTGAATCAATAGTTGTTCTCCTTTACTACCTTGCAAATGTTTATTCCATCCCTCCCTACAAAACTAAATTATTTTCTAGATAAAAGTTTGGAACTAGTTGAGAATAAGTTTAAAAGGATAAGCTTCTCATATTTAGATCCATACCTATGCCTGATAATATGCACAAGATCACTAATAATACCGTTACTAATCATTTATGGAACTTTGACCTCAATTAGAAATAATACTATCACTAATCATTTTTAGCATTTAGCTTAGTGACTTGAGTAACAAACAAAATTGTGTTTGGAAATGGATATGGCTGGCTATAGCTAAGGCAATTTGGACTTAGAAGAATAAGATTATTTTAAAGGTGGTCATGTTGATGAGATAGAATTATTTGCATTAGCACAATTGTATACTTGATCTTGGTCAAAATTTGCCAATTGTAGATTATGAGGAACATTTTCGGAATAGTGTATGCACCCTAGAGATTGTTTAAGAGAAGTTTGATAGACCTTGATGTTTGGACTATGATTTTGGAGGGTTGGAGTACATGGAGGGTTTTGTTTTAGTTACTTTGTAAGACAACATTCAACAGTGTACTAATTTTTAGAATTGAAGGTCTGGTCGGGTTTACTAGTAGCAGTTTGTATTAATAGGGCAATGAGGAAAGCAATTGCAGTACATAATGGGTAATACAACACTGAGATGTAAGATGGATTCAGACGCTGACATGCTACTTTAAGTAAGATGGAGACCTTGATTATGCCGTCAACAACTTTTAGAGATGGTTTAGTGAACTTGGCTTTTATTTGTTTTGAATTCTCGGGCAGAGGTTTGATGTTTTTGGTTGGGTTTGAGTCTGTGTTTTTGCTATGTGTATTCTCTTGACAAGATTGTACTTTATTAGGATTTCTAATCTAATTGTATTAGCATTGCTTAGTTTTTCACTTTGCAGCTTGGGTTTTGTTTACTATAAGGGATAAGTTTTTCCTTTTTCTATAAACGTTCGACATCCCGTAATGCTCTCATTAATTAAAATTATTTGGTGTTAAAAAAAATGCACAAAATTACTAGTACAATGACTAAATCATGAGTTTTAAAAACAGGACAAAGGGCAAAAAGTCACTAAATGTATCTAGGCAGAGAGGCATAATAAGGCTATAATTTGGAGAAGCACAGTCAGTGTTAGGTAATGAAACAGTGATAGAGAATAAAGAGGATATGTGCAAACCAGAAGGACAATATTTGGTTTGCAATGGATTATGTATAGAGTACATCTGGATCCATGGAGGACTGATCAAAGCTTGACTGAGTGTGTGGGTGGGACAAATTGAAAGTTGAAACCATGTTAGGAGATCAAGACTGGGACGAGGAAGGTAAATTGGTAAAAGGTGAGACTGAGCATGTAACCCAAACTAATGATAACCCACATTTTTTAAGCATTCTTGAATCTCCAATTATAATGGTAATAACCCAAACTAACTTGTTTCTAAATAACACTTGCACTGATTTATCTCCTAGATATCGCATTCTCATGAAACCCATACCACATAATAAAATTCTCCTTGAGAAATTCCATAAGGTTAAAATTATGTGACTTGCCAACAATGTTTCCTTTCAACCAACCTATCTTTTCCTCTTCTACCATAAACTCAATGGCTTATTTATCCTTGTTAATATTGCTTTTGATAGTTCCTTCTGCCTGCACATACGTTTAGATCCTCACCTATTTTCCTCCTACTTTTAATTTGTTCTTCATATCTTTTTGTACTTTGACTTATTAACATGAATGTTTCTATTTTCAATCCATATAATTCTCTTCTAAGTTCAACTACCATAAAATTTCCTGAAACAAAAATCTATGTTCTTTTCAATTTAATTTTCTTGCTTGATATAAATACTTTGTACACCCTCTAATCTCTAAAATATTTTTCAAATATAATACTCACCATTAAATTTAATATTACAAATGAGAGTAAAAGTAAGACGTTACTTACTATCTTAACTATATAATATATATATCATAGTTCATATTTGTACATACTAAAATTGTATATGTTATATTTAACCATGTAGATCTTAAAAAAAATGTATTACCTGGTTGTCGAGTACGTAATAAGTTGCATGAATTGAAAAAGAATTTATTGGAAAATCACATAAAATGATATTCAATTTAATTTTTATACTTCATGGTTGAATGTTGACTAAAATTTAAACTCTCCATATAAGGAATTTTCACAATGTTAAATAAAATTAAGAAGGAATAGTATCAGTATTTTTTTTAAATAGAGGGTTGTGTTAAACACACCTTGCATATGTTACCTTACAAGAAGGGAATGATAAAATTTCAAACATAAGTAATGGGGAGGTCAAACACACACATTTACAACCAACTCACTTGATGGATAGTTATAGTTTCTTGAAACTGTAAATGAGATGACCTATAAGAGGCTAGACGTTAGACATGACACTGGTTTGAGTCAGAAGTGTATATCTGACCCTCTTTATGATAGTTTTTATCTTCTACTGTAATTCATATACACATTTACCAAATAAGCAACAGCTTCATATACTTATAATATGCTTCTCATTACCATTTTTTTTCATATTGAAAAATATATGTCTCGCTTCGACCCACTGGTTCATGTATTTCTCTACTCAAATTATCACGTACAATAAAGTATATTTTGCATATATACCTTTCTCACATGCCATTACAAACATTCTTATGCAAGACAGTATCCGTAAGTGAAAATGGTGCTAGTATAAATCCATATTTTTCCAGGATGCTCACATGCACATATATACAAAGTATTTATATATTAACACTCTTTATTTGGCTGCTGGATACCGTTGAAGGTTAATCAATGCGACCATAACTTCGGGTGTAGGTGTAAACTACCAATATTTTAACAAAAATTGGGATGAAGTACACAGTTTTAAAGTGTTAATTGTTGTAACGAGCTCTGAAACATGATTTTCTAATTGGCGAGAATAAAGTGATGTCTACAACCATTAACAAGCTCTGAAACATTATTTTTCTAATTGGCGAGAATAAAGTGATGTCTACAAACATTTTTATAACTAAAAGAATTAGAGTCTCGTAATATTTTCTACCGAGTCCAATAATTGACTAGACTGGTGTAGCACAAAAGGCTGAGACTATTTTCTCTAGCTCAAGTAGACCATACAGGTAGGAATGAAAAATTTTCTTTGCCACACTTTCACTGTAGCTATTTCAAATTGAAGCTGTTTTGGTATTGATTTTATATTGAATGATAAAACTAAGAAGAGAGTGTGTACATGTACAACGGTGAACACATAAGACAGTGTGAGAAGAATTGATGGGTAATTAGAGAGATGGAAAGAAAAGTGAAAAAGAAAGGAAGGAGAGTGTGTGATTGTGATATGATGTGGCCGTGCGGGTAACGTATAGTACAGAGGAGTTTGAAAGTAGGGATAACAAAAGGCTAAAAATAATAAGGCAATGATGAAAGAATCGCATTAAAGACATTGTTGTCTCGTGTCAAGTGTATTTTAAATACTCATTTTGTCTTCTTCTCTATGTTTGACTAACACCAACTGTTGGTAGCAGGTAACAGGTCGGTTGGTTGACCGGCACCATCAGGTCATTCCCGAATGACAATCTTTTCATTCAAAAACTTACTAAAACATTATTAATTCAGAATCAAACTTTAGTGTCATGTCATTATTTATTATTCATAATTATAGTATTGTTAGTTTGTTACACAAGTGAGAAGTCCTAGCTAGCTACAATAAAATGTGGATGAATTTACGTTAGGTAACTGAATTTGGTAAATTTTCAGTAGATTTCTTAACGTGAAACAAATCGAAATCACTTGGATTGTTATTTGTTGAAAGAATTTATGTGTCTTTTGTGGTGTTTAGTTAACAAACCTAGTAAGATGCTTGGTGGGATTTTTGTTGTTTATGTTATTGTTACGTTACAGCAGGTGAGTAGTTGGTTTAAGTTCCGTTTTGCATAAGCTAATTTTGGAACATCTGAATGGGTGACTTAAAAGCAGCATTAGTGTGGTGTGAGTCAGTGCTTGCTTTATCTCTCTCTCTCTTCTCTTATATAAGAAGGTATATGTGGGTTAGGGTTTTGAAGGAGAAACAAAGGAAACGCGTTGAGATGGGTTGGTATTGAGGGGAATGTTGGCTGGCTCGAGGCTTTTCACAAAGGAGGTTCACAATGGATGGAACTATAAGGCTTCGGACCAGGCTTCATTCCCCCCAAAAGTACTTCCTTCATGGATCAGTTTCTACTTTCTAATCATCAACTACTTCAAACACAAGATGTATACGTAGCTAGGTGGTGCTTTCTTTTGGAGGCTCCGCACATATTTCCTGTTTTTGTGTTTGTGCCTGAGATTTTGTTCGTTCCTTGCAAAGGTGAGGTTGAGAGGAATGTTGTCTGGCTCGAGGTCATGGAGGAGGAGAGTTCTGAGATCAACTCTTTCGGTGAAAGTTTCCAATGGAAATTTACCCTCTAACACCAAAATGATTCTCGGACCAGGCTTCATTCCCCCCACCCAACTTTTGCTATTTTCTTTCTCGCAATCTTCATATTTTGCATGTCCCATGGTAAGGCTTTCTCTTCCTTTCATCTTTCTCTCAAATTGTAACAATGAATAATGCCCTTTTACAGCTTTTTTTTGCAGGGTCAGAATTTTCAACTGGCTAGCCATCTTGTTTTGTTTTACCTGTAAATCTTTATAAAGGTTGTATTTTTCGTTGTCTTAACTTTTGTAGGTATGTGAATATGTTAGATTCTACCAAATCAAGCTTCTGTGATGGGTTAATCAATTTGTCTACTTACATGGTTTTAAAAACCACTTTGAGTTTGTTTCTGTTCAGATTAATTTGAAAGCATTTTGATCCATGAAGAATCAATCCATATTTGAAAATCTATTAATATAAAGTAATGTTTTCTTAAATAAATGGTTATCTTTTCAAATAGATTTCTTGTTTTTGTTTATTTTCTCTCTCTCACGTTTACTCACAGAAAGAGGCATGTAGCCACAAAGCAAATCTGTCTAGTTTTCCGGTGTACTAATTCTATATTAACATTTCAGAAAGATAAGAATATATTAACAAATAAGTTGGCTAATCCAAGGCCCTCACACCTGCGGGAATGTTTATTTCACGTGGACAAGAAAGGTGAATGAAAGCATCAACAGTGAAAACCTATCAGATGTGAAATTCTTTCTTTATCTGCAACTAGCTGCTATACCTCTTAGGTCTTTCTAGAGTTTCAAACCATAGCATCCCTCTTCTGAAGTCCTTTCAGATTTGAATAATGTTTCAGCTTTTTGTCAATTAACCTGTTTTCAGGCCGGTGAAAATTATAGGGAAGGGAACTTCATAATTTACTTGGGAAAAAGGCTTGCCATCATTTTCATCAACATCTGAATGAATGTACTTCAGGTAAATTAACAGTTACCCAGTAAAGCAAGTAATAAATAGATATTTAATAAGCTATTAAATTTAATTATAATAACACTTACATATGCATGTACTCCTTCAAATGAATACTCACCATTGTAATATATTAATGTGTGTGATGTGAGCTTTTGAAACATGATGCAGTGTTGAATTTATTATAGTTTTGTTGTGTAGTGAAATGACAGTGACGAGTGTTGAAGGCATGCGCTCACTAGCCACTGAAGTTGCTGAGAAGCATATGCTGAATGTGAAAGAGTAATGAATGAAAGAAGAGAAGAGAAGTGCTGGAACAGTTAACGAGAAGAAGTGAGAATCAGGAGAAGCTAGCAAGCTAGAGATTCTGGTGTCTGAGTCTGTGACTCTTGCTAGCTAGGTAGAGAACAGATATATGATTATGATCTATGACGAGCTTCCATGATCATGACGATCCAGATGTGTGTATCTAGCTGCATGCATAACTAAGCTGATGCAAACTAAACCTGGAAGAAAGAGAAAATACAAGTTCTCTTCTATTCTATTATTAAGAGTCTGATATGTGTGTTTTAGTGTAATGTATTTATGGAGCTTCTAAAGCTGTTGAAAATTCAGAAGCCATCTCCGGAAAAGGTTGGATCAGCAATATCAGGTTCATAAGCCTTTTCCTGGAGTCACTGTAGTAATAGTGAGACGAGATCTTTTAGCATTTGAAATTGAAAAGCATTTGGAGAGAGAGAGAGTAAATGTAGAGTATCTGATGTTTCTTGGGAAATGAAACTAAGAGAAAGACCCAGCAACTCGGGGACCGTTTCATGACAAACTTGGTCTCTTTAAAGAAGTGAAACAATTGCACTCCTTTATTGTCGACACAACAATTTATTATCATTTGCGCTAACTCCCTCCTTTTCTACTGTCACCCACCCAGCAACAAAATCTTCAAAACAAATTTAACTTTCACAATAATACCACTTACAAATAAACAAATTCAAAATAATCCGTGTAATTGTTTGTTTACTTAACAATAATATTTGTTTGTTTACTTAACAATAATATAGTGATAAACTTGTGTAATCTCGCTTACCATTCTTTCAAAATACCCTACGATTATTTGAGCCCTGTTACTAGCTCATAACTTTGTTTTCATGTGTACGTATATGATCCATCCAACTACGTCTATATACTACTATTCAGTCATCTCGATGTCACAGCATAAAAAAAGGTTAAAATAATGAAATACAGTGTTTGTATGTGTTCAAATATTTGGCTGCTGAATCATTCATATGAAAAGTGTGGTAATTTGAGGGTAACTAAATGACCTTGTATATATTTGACAGTGTACATATTTGTTTTTTTTATAAGTTTAAACCCTCAAATTTAATTACATCAATATTTCTTTTAGCCGTGTCCTTTTGAACTCGTGATTTTTGCATCCCAAGCTTCTTTCTTCTTCTATTTGGTAGCATACATAGAAGGAGAAAAGAGAGGGACAAAATGATGGTCATGATTTGTTTGGTAGGAAAAACCGATGAAAGGAAAGGGACAAGGAGGTAATGCAATCTCTCAGGGAGAATTGGAAAAGGAAATATAGTACTATAGAATGGCCATATATGTCTTCATATTCGTTTTGTTTTTAACCGATTGCATCTGTCTTAATCCAATAGAGGTTGACATAAGCTTAATACCACTTGTGCAACTTGCTTGGTCACTGATCCAAACCTCACCCATGATCTATACATATATATATAATTTCATTCTCATCTCAAATCTCCTCCAACTCTTTATCTACTGCATATGAACTTCTGGTATTCTGTGTGGCCTACCAGCCTATTTTTCAGAGAAGTAATTACATTCCAATATTTATTTTCTCTTTTTATTCTTCTAAATAAAAAAATAACTAGTTAATTTTGCAGTAATTAAAAAGTTAGTATCATTTGATTTTACTAATATCAGTTCAATTTTTATATCTCATTGCAAAATTCTTAGAAACGAGTCATTAAAAATAGAATTATCATCATATATTATACGAAGGGTGTTATAAAGATGAAAGATAAACTTTGTTTATTTTACAGGGATTAAATATATATTTAGACCTGAACGAATTTATTTAATTAAAGCTTACAGTAGATCAAACTGTCAAATTAGTTTATAAATGTAGAATAATATAAAAGAAATAATGATGAAATATTGAGATGAAATAAAAAATTCAAAAGTTAGAAGTTCAAGCATTAAATAATATTCTTAAGAAACTATATAAAAGGTTATAGATTTTTAAAGTTTAATAGTTGAAAGTATAAAATACTTTTACATTGTCATTCAGTTTCAGATAAGCAGATAAGTAGAGTGACTTTCAAAATAATTACCATAAAAATTAACAAAACTATCATACATGCTTGAAATTAAATTATGATATAAAGCGATCTTACATTGTCGGCGTATAATTTCATATAATTTTATTTTCCGTCATTATAAAAATTTATTTTGTTAACACGTCTAAATCTCAGTGTCATAAAGCTTTTGAAATTAGAGAAATGTGTGAAGTTAGTCTAAGGTTATAGATGTGATTAGCTAGATGAATAACTCCAAGAATAATAAAGGTATTAGGTGGTGTGAATGGTAGGAGTTGGAGGGTAGCATGAGACATGGCACAGACATAGTAATCTGTTTGCCTCAAAGATGGAGAAAAATGATGGTAGAAGAAATGAAAGATAGATGTTGATGCTTAATTCATGGAAATAATTATCACATGATGAGAATGGTTATGGCCTACAAGAGAAGCATCCAATAAAGAAATAAATGAAAATAATAAATTGAAAAAACCTCCCCATTTGTACATGCCTCTGTCTCCCCCTCACCAGCTTGTCAAATTAATTGTGATGGACAACTATACGTAATTGGTGCTACTTGCATAGTAGAAAAAGAATAGGTATACTGTCACAGTGCTGACAATATATGTAATAAAAATGTATACAAGTTATTTATTTAGTTTATCAACAATTTTTTTTCTCACTTTGTTTGATAGTGAGAATGATAGAGATGGAAGAGGAAGAGTGATTGAAGAAAAATATAAAAGAATAAATAAAATACAAAATTCACGATACTATTTTTGTTTTATATTTATTTTTTATTTTTTATCAAACAATTCAAATTACATAATTTTAAAATATTTTTTTCATCAATCATTTTCAACGTACAAAATAACTAAATATTCTATTTCATTTATTTTTTTCTAACTATTTTTTTCTGATCTGATTATTTATTTACGCATTTCAAGATTATACAATCTAAAAGATAAAAATTATATTATCATTTCTGAAATGGAACTTTTCTTTTATATTTGAATTATCAATTTAAAATATTTCTTTTTATTTTAAATTGTACAATTTCGAACGTAAAAGTTATATTCCAATTATTCAATCTGAAAATGTAATTTTTTTTTATATTCTAGATTATCAATCTAAAATACAATTTTATTTTATATTTAGAATTATATAATCCATAATATAATTTTTTTAAAATTATATAATTTAGAATAAAAATTAAGAGATATATAATTTATTTAATTTTTTTCATTAAAAATATAATAATTATTTTACTGAATCTATGTCTATGGAGATGGAGGAAGAAAGTATGAATCTATGGATCAAGAAAGGACGAAGGTGTCGGAAGAATGATTTCATTTTTACTAGAGGAGCCACAACCCCTCTACGCGAGATCTCGATCTGAAAATAAACACTTATATTCAAATTTTATGAATAAATAGTGATTAAAATACTATGTCCAAAATGTTGAATAAATCATAATCTTTTATGTCATCCTATATTTGTTAGGCTACAACTAAAATATATTTAGCTAAACATTAATTTTAATTACTTGGAAGAGTTTTGAATATCAAAGTCTTTTGCTTTTTTAATCCACTCTGAACACTAACAAAAAAATGTTCAGAAAAAATCTCATTACACAATGGTAACATAGTACAAACACAAGGATGTCATGAAATGATATTTTGCCCGGTTACAATATACAATCCGTGGGGTGTTAGACTCAAGGCAAACAATAAACGAAAACTTAACCAATGTACGAAAACCTAACCGATGTCGCCGCACATTTTTTCACTCTTACTAAATTTGCCACTTAGTGAAGCTAATCTTTCTGTTTCTATTTCCAATATATTACCAAAAATGGTCCTATAAAAAGGATTAGAAGGCAAAAAGTCAAAAACTCATGTATAGGGTGTATGGGCAACTATGTATAATGAGTGCCGGACCAGAGATGGATGTTTATGAAAGATTAATGGCCATATCCTGGAGAAGAGCTTTCTTCTGAGATGCATTAATAATTCCCTTGCACTCGGCATCTAGTAATACCTCTGTCATAATTGCAGTTGCTCTTCCTTTAGGCTCATCATCTGAAGTTTTCCTCATCATGAATGCCTGAATATACAACATAAGACCCTCATGTATTCAGAATTTCAGTGAACTGAACTGTCCACATTTTCTAATGCTCAAATTTGAAGAGATCCCTAAAAATAACTAATCATTTCTTTGAAATATGTTTACCCAAAAAGGTGAACAAAAGGTATTATTTTTTTACCTATCCCTAAATTCAGCTCAATAGCCAATATCCAATCAGTCCTCCACATGTTAAAGTCTACTATATTTATTCTTACTAATCAACAAGGAAAATGAGATCAGAAAAAATCTAGTTGGAGGGAAAAGGTATTGAATAATAGAAAATCTCTTCTGCTTTTTAGACATTAAACCCCATCATGTGAATATAATACAAATCATTTTTAATTATTGCAATTGGAAAGGGCAGTTCCCCCTCCCCCTTACATGTGAATATAACACAAACCATAATTCTATCTGTCTCTTTATTTTATGAGAAGCTGGATGAGATATCACAGTTTTAAACCCAGAAGATGTATGTACACAGCTTTTGAGAGCAATTGTAGCTTACTTAATTAGACGATAAATACATTCTAGACCCATATGGATAAGAATGTATTTTGCTTAAACCGCATACTATAATGTACCATTGAGTAGAAAATGAGAGTTATTTACCACAAAAATATCAAAGTATGCCATTACCTGTCCGCGATGAGTAATTTCTAAGAATCCTGGTTGTAGGATAAATGGCTCCCCATCAATTTGAACCGGGAAAGGACTGGAACAGTGTATCGTGATGACTTTACCTTGAGCAAGCCTTCTTGCTTGTGAAAGTCCAACCTATACAGTAAACCAACTATACTTATTACTAATTTACCATTAATTTAAAAGTTTAGGCTAAACCGGAATTGCATAAAACTTAGATACAGTATCATTTCCCTTTAATTAACAATTCATACATTTTGGTCTTCCATAATTTTATGTACGTTTTATTTCTTTTATTTTAATCTAATTAAACCCTAGATCTGATATATTCATTTCTCGTACCATCATGAAATGATTTAATTAAAATGTTAAAAATAAATAAAATGTATGTATAATTAAATATTTGATCAAAATTGAAGATTTTCTAAAATCAGGAAACTAAGATTGCAGGGAAAAAATAGAGACTAATATCGTAAATTAGGAATTAAATGTGGACTAAAATTCAATTTAGCTAGAACTTTTTTTCTCTTATCTGTTCCATATGCATTGGAATAAAAGATACAAGTGAAATAAATTTACAAATAAATTAATCCGTTTTGCAAAAGGTTTCTACAATATCCAGAGTAATCATTCTCACAAACAAGGTTTTGAATATATAATAATTTTTTATTGTAATTTTTTTTTTTTTGCCATCATACTATGAAAAATCCTTATTATCAGATACTAACAGTAAAAACAGTTTTTTTGGACTACGGGTATCTTCTACAAGGGACAATCCTGCTTCAGCCGGATGGGTCTACGTAAGTGACAAAAAGCTTAATTAAATATTTAACTCAATTGTACACTTGAAGCTCAAACTCAAGATAACAGCATTAGCTGGATCAATTTCATGCAGTTGACCGTAGATACTATTAGTGTTGTTCCCTAATCAGATTTAGAGTTTTACTTTGATAATTTTCATATTATTAAATGCATTATATATTAACAAAGTGAAACTCTAAATATCATGGGAAACTAGTATCAAGAGTACAATAGTTACTATATGTAAGTTTTGTCCTATTATTTATTGACATTGGATCAAACTTAAAATCTCATAAGTATGCTATATGGAAAAGTAAGATTTTTCAAGTAAAGAAAGATGCTAGAGATAGCATGAATGCAAAACTTCTATTACTTTACCGGTTTACTGAGCTTTAACGAGGGTTTAATCTAGAATTGAAAAAAAACAACGGGCCCCATAAAAGTGGGCGGTGTGTGTATGAAGGGAGGAGGCGGGAGCAGCATAAAAAGGAAGAGGTTTTTAATAACTTAGACAGCTAGTGAAATATAAAGGGGGGAGAAATGCGTGGAGAAATTTGGACATTACCTACCACCAGAAGGTGGATTAAATGTGAGGGAGAGGAAAGTGAAAGTTTTAGGCACCGAATAATGTAGAGAAGTTATAGGAAGGTGGAATATTCAGTGGCTGAAGAGTTTTCATAATTGTTTAAATTCTTTCTGGCATGATTTCAATCTTAGCCGGGGCTACCTCTACTGTACGGAGCTTAGGCTTATTTTGTTTCCAGGGAGTCCAAGAAAGAGTAAGCACACAAAATGAAATCGTGATAGAAAGTATCCATTGTAGAATCTAGACCTAACCATTAATTAAGTGATGTGAATGATCAAAACAGCACACCTTTCACTTTTTAGAATGTTAAAATTTGGATCAGTTTGGCCATTTCAGTAATTACTTTGTTTATGACTAAATCACATACATAATTCTATCATTAAAAAATAAAGAATACCTCAAAAACATTCCTAATAGAATGTTTAGATGGAGAACTTTTATATGATAATTCATTTTTATAGAGAATTTGAAATGTTTTATGACAAAATATGTTGTTTATATAAAAAAATTCAAAGGAAATTAAAATTCTAAAAATTGATGAAAATTATAAAATTTCAAATTCCACCTAAAAGGAAAATTTTTAAATACTTCAAAGCTTTCTCCTCTCACATTTGTGACTCTTCACTTCATACTCTGGGCTCTCTGTCTCGACCAGTGTCATGTGTGTATTGGGTATAGTAAAAATTTAAAATACCTCACCCTAACTGATAATTTGATATTTAAATATTTGAATTGATGTATCCAACTAAAACATTTTGAAAATGTAGGGAATTTAAACCAAAGTAATTCAAATTTCAAGCATATCAAATTTCCACAAATTTTAAAGTTCTTCGTTCAAACCCAAGGTTAATAATTTGTTCATTTTGTTTTTAACCAGTAGTGCAGTAGGAAAATTTTCAAGTAAAAGTCAGTATCATTATAAATTCACGTACCTGAAGTTTTCCCAGGTGCCATGCTCCACATACACATACCACCTCCAGCATTTTATCATGCATGGATTGCAGACTAAAATCATCATCATGCTCATAACCATTTTGCCAAAGATCTACTCCACCCATATAGCTCCCGATATTGAGCACAATTAAGCCCTCAGAATCCTATTGTATGAAAGAAATGGTTTACAAGTAGATTTAGAGTACAGAATATTCATAAAATAAATTTCTTATGTGAAAACAATAATCAGGATTTAACCTTGGGAATCTCAATGTCTCTCCCGTCAACTTCAAGCCATACTTGCCATGGCAAGTCAGCACAAGTTCTGTCCATAATATCTTTTGCTCCCTCTTTTGCATATCGCAATTTATTCAAAAACTGGTAATTGAATAATCATTGGATATTAAAAAAGCCAAAAGTATTAGGTAAGAAAGCATTGTATGAATTGTAAACAAGTTAAATACCATAGATAAGAGAACCCAAAAAATTAACCAAAGCTCTTCAACAGAGAAGAGCCGAAACGAGCAAGTAAACATGTATAAGTTATAGTAAAATAAACATTAAAATAATCAATAATAGGTTCCTATTTCATTCAACTACATTTATAGTCCTAATGAATACTAACCAATTTAGAATAAGGTCTATAAGCACGTCCCAGCGGTATAGACTTTAATTAATATTGCTCAGTCTTACAATAGTAGTTTAAAGAATGTACATACATGAAAGAAATTTAAGAAAACTAGACAATTGACATGGACCAACATAAATGAATATTTTACAATGATATACATAGAGGAAGAGAGAATTTCACCTGACTACAAAACTTTTCAGGACTTATTTGTCGATTTACGTGAAATTTATATGCAACCTTTGCATCACATCCAATGCCTACAAACGCAGGTTGTAGATGTCAGCAATTCTTAAGAAACAATCTTAGGTGGTGGTTGTTCAGTGAATTACCTAGATAGTTCATCATGGATTTAGTTTTCACTTTATTTGATTTTCCTTCAGAGCTTTCTTCTGAGATTTTAACTTTCCAGCGATCTAGCATAGTTACTGCAGCATTGCTAATGTCATGCAAAAGCATGGTCAATCCGCCTTCTCCGTCAAGGGTAGAGAAGCCTCGTCCCCAATTCAGTACCCTGGACAAATCATTTCCAGTGCCAAGGGGAACAATTGCCACAGGTGGAGGTGACTCATAACTGCGTCTTTCTATAGCATCAAGAACCCATGCAACCGTGCCATCCCCACCACATACCAGTACTCTAAAATATCGTACACTTTTGAAGAATTCCAGGCCCACTTCAGGGCCCTGAGAAGCACTTAATTCAAATATCTACAATAAAAACACCAAACCACAAAATGTCCAGTGAGACTGATATCAATTTAAAAACACTATCTATATCGAGACAACTAGTTTATAGAATAAAGGAAAAAATAATTTTCATACATAACTTGCTCTTAAATTTTTTTATGAAGATCCAATTAAATATAAATCTGTATTTGCATACAAATTCCACTATAAAATCATAAGAATTTCTGAGAGAGAAATCAACAAAAAGTTCTTTTTGGTGCAAAAATTGAAAGATAACAATACAATAAACATAATGTGTTGACTTTTTCTTTTAACTGCATAAGAACCTAGTTTCATTTTCTTTTATTAACTTGTCATCAGTTTTAATGAAAGATTAAATAACCTGCCTAGCAAATCTTCATAATTAGTAATTATATGGATTCAACAAGGCACAAGGTAAAATAGTCAGGAGAAATATTAAAGATTAGGCAATTTGCAATTGGTATCAAATTCAATGGTTAATAACGAACCTACAGAACCTATTTGGAAGGTGAAGATTGCCCTAGCTTTATAAGTTCTGTCAAGTCACACATCCAGTCAATATAGGACTAATCCCCTACCCTTAATGCTGCAATTAAGACAACCGCCGAAGAGGCCACAACTAGGGGTGACCACATTGTCCGAATCTCCCCCTCACACACTGGCCCTGAATGTGGCAAATGCAGGTAGCCTAACAATGGTTTTAAAATATACTCTAATAAAATTTTAGAATTTGGACTTAAGGTGTAACCCAACTCACAAACCGTGCATATCTTATAATTTTTATTTCAGCTATATCTCTAGTCAATGTAGGACTAAACCACCACCCTTAGGGCTACAATTAAAGCAACCTCCAAAGAGGTCGTGATTAAGGTGATTTAAGAGTGACCATAATTAAGGTGACTTTCCAACACCTTTAAAAAAATGTTCCCCTTGCTTCAAGAAAAGAAAAGGAATTTTTCACAGTATTGTGTTAAATTTGGAGGAGTATTTTATATTTTCAGAAATCAGGATGATGAATCCAAATCACACAAGGTTAAGCCAGCAGGTCCGAGATTTCACACATTATGATAGAGTTATAATCTTCTATTTTAAGAAAATATATGAAAACATATTCCTTTTTCAAAATTTGAATCAGGTTAACATAACACTGGTCAACAGCAGTAAGAAGGCTAGAGCAAAAGTAGAATTAAAGGAATCTTGAGATGAAATCATCACTAAATATAACTACTAATGAAACAAACTCAAAAGTCATATGATCGAACATGCTTAACATATGTCATTACTTAAATAACAAGTAAAAAAACAAATTGTTTATTAAAGACAAAGTAATCACCTGAACAGGATTTAATAGCATATTCAATCTCCTATGAAGAGAAGGGCCAAGCTGACCACCACTCCTGGCATTTATGAAGATCAAAAGTGGGCTTGCATCTTGTGGCAAATCAACCAGTGTGTATTTCTTGATGTGGCTATGGGTAGAAGTTAACCCATTTCCTAATACTCTACTATCACTTAATTGATCAGAAAACTTTTCACTACTGGAGTTATTCCAGCTGAGACCATTCAACATATATTCAAAAAGCGTTGCATCGGCAACTGAGGAACCACGGGACTTACCATTGGCATTGTAACCACCTCCATGTTTACTGCGACTACGTCGCTTTCTCATCTGGCCATTAACAGAAGAGCTTATAATAGAACTTAGCCGTCCTCCTCCTTTTTGATCTTCATCGACTTCTTTGACACAGAGAGGAGAAAGGATAAATCGCCTCAAGGGACCCAAATCACAAAAGTCACCAGAATCCCTAGTCAATTTGTTATGACATTTAACATGAATGAGGCGCTGACACCACTGGCAATGCCATGTGGGAGAAGCTTTAACAAAAGGAACACCGCATGGCTCGTCACAGTAAAAACAGAAGGCAGACATCTCGTGATTTTCATACACATTAACCCATCTTTCTGACCAGTGGTGTCGAATATGGCCAAAACCAGCCTGAGCCACACATTTGCAATCCTTTGCTGCAAACTGCGAACAAAGGAAATGAGCAGCGACACCACAAACAGAGCAACGATGGAGAGGGGTGTGTGGTGAGGCTGTTGTACCTAGATTTTGAGAAGGCCAAAGGGAAGTCAAGCAGAAACAACAAGTAGATGGCTGTTCTCTGTAAGTGAAATCTTCAACCCAAGAATGCTCAGACAGTGGTACTTTAAACTTTTTCCAAACTTTCTTCTTTTCTCTTGCGGCAGCTTTAATCCAATTCAACGAGGACCTACGCTGCCACTTGAGAACAGCGTATATGACTGCCATCAGTCCAAATGATCCAGCGAGGAGCCATCCAAGAATAGAAGCACTGGAAGCATCAGGGCTCGTGATCAACCTCAGAAATGAAATCCCTAAATCTATCATGGTTAAACTCATTCGATTGAACTCTTCCGTCAAACATAAAACCTGATCATACATGACACACTGTCACACATTGCCATAGATATATTTAAAAAAAAAATACTGACAACAATAATTATAGACAGAACATTAAAAAAAAAATAGTAAATATGAACAGCAAAGCGTGATTGACTAGTGGCAGTGCAGAAAAATACAAAATATATAATCCAGAGTGGGGTTCACTAGCTTGATGCATTTTTAAGAAACACGAATTGAGAAATAATAAAATTTCCAAAGAAAATATAGAATTAAGATTAAGTAACTTGAGTAAAATTCAACTTCAACTCGCTAACTAAATGAAAAATCAGGATACATTTACTTACACCATTTCTCGATATTCCTAAATCATATCACATAAACAAAAGAGCAAAAAGTGGAGACGATATTAAATTCCGAAACAACTCAAACTAATTGCTCGATTAAGAACGAAAATAAAACGAAATTCTAGGGCAGACACGCACGCACGGTGCTGCCTTAATATTCTAAACCGAATTGAGTATTACGGCAACCTAATATCGAAAATTGAGATAAATCAAAGAACATTTGACTCAGTGATTGAAAATGCAGCTTAGGATGGAGGAATCTAGAATACGATGAATGAAGAAATGGAATTGATGAGAGAGATAGGAAACAATAGATCTATGGAAGACAGGAAAAGGAAAGAGAGAGAAATTGACGTGAAACCTTAACGGAAGTTAGGTTTGGAGCTTAACAGAATACAGTTGCAATTGCAACCCTTCTCTTCTTCGTCTTCTTCTTCGCCTTCGAAGAAGAATACGTCAAAGCAAATCCTATATATTATTGTTACCATTATCAGATTTTAGGATTCAACGTTTCATTTTGATTTATGCCCTTCCTTCCTTTTCACCTTACTGAAGGCAAAAGTAGTGGAATATAATATATTATTTAATATTTAAATAAATAATGAAAAAGGGAAAAAGAACAGTTTGAGAGGGAGGAACGGAAAAAGGGCGGGGTTTCCAACGCACAATGAACACGCTTCCCCTGTTGGATTAACCGGAACATACGAATGCCAGACGCGTTTCATGTTTATTTACCATTATATCCCTTCTTTTCATACAACTTATATCTTATATTATTTATAATAATATTACTTTTTTTCTTTTTAACACCTACACTTTATTTTTCTATTTTATCTGTAATTATATTTTAAAACATGAAAAAAATTATCCACATAAGAAGAATTATATACATATTTTATAATACAATACATCACAAATTACTCGGTTTTTTTAATTAATCATTAATTTCTATTTATACTCCCTATTATCGATATTGTTTTTCTCAAAACATAAAACACTAACAAATAATAATAACAACAAGTTTTATTATTAATGCATTTTTTATTTAATTTTTCGTTTTAAGGTTACCTTTTACACAATATTTACATCTTTTAATTAATTTTTTCGACTAAATAATATAAAAAAATTATTTATCCAGTAAAAAAAATTATCTAAATAACATTTTATCATTCATCGTCAGATATCTACCGGAGACAACTAATTCCTCGTTATGACTTTACAAACATTATTATTATTATTATTATTATTATTATTATTATTATTATTATTATTATTATTATTATTATTATTATTATTATTATTATTATTATTATTATTATTATTATTAT
>Ga0209489_100330_pt1 | contig 83207 bp, 70 predicted proteins | sample SiratrowhiteBW_FD_187527 | JGI IMG/M metagenome (GOLD analysis project Ga0209489, IMG submission 187527) | Root nodule microbial communities of legume samples collected from California, USA - Siratro white BW (SPAdes) (version 2) | ecosystem: Host-associated > Plants > Roots > Nodule | place...
AATAAGGTAGTTAAAACAATTTTGAAAAATAAGGTACTGAATTATTACGAACTGATTTCAAGTTAAGCCGAATCAATTTATTCGTATCTGAGCATAACTGAATTAACAGTTTTGGAAAAAAAGTACTAAACTATTACAAACTGATTTCAGGTTAAGCCGAATCAATTTATTCGTGCCTGAGCTTAACTGAATTAACTGTTTTTCTGAAAATCTGGTTCGAGCTCTTCTTCTATAAAACAGTGGGTTTTTCAAGTGCGAAAAAAGAAAAAAAACAAGAAAAAGAAAGAGCACGAGAAAAGAAAGAACGTTTGTACTGGTTTGGGCTTTAGAAGTAAGCCTGTGTTTTCTGCTGAAATTGATTGGAAGCTGCGGGGAGCAGTAGATCAATTTGCAGGGTTTTGATTTCTACGGGGAGTAGAAATTGACTGGTCTGGGCTATAGAGCCTGGGGTTTCTGCTGAAATTGATTGGAGGCTGCAGGGAGCAGTGGATCAATTTGCAGGGTTCTGATTTCTACGGGGAGTAGAAATTGACTGGTTTGGGCTATAGGAATTAGCCTGGTGTTTCTGCTCAAAATTGTTTGGAGGCTGCGGGGAGCAGTGGATCAATTTAGCAGCGTACTGATTTCTACGGGGAGTAGAAATTGGTTGATTAATTGTATGAGAACAATTAATTGAGTTAGTGGAACTTTCTCTACAAGTTGTGCAGAGAAGACTGGACGTAGCCCTGTGTGGTAAACCAGTATAAAATTGATTGTGTCTCTTCTTCTTGAACCTTTTTCTTATCATCTTGATTTGTTCTTGCACTGCACACTGAATTAAATTGAAAGCTTGAATTAATTTTCGGTAATCTTGAAAAAACTGGTTTAAGTCCTCTACTGAATATTGATGTGTGCATTGTGTGTTGATTCTGATTATTCTACTATAGTTGTTCTTGAAATCTTGATTAATAGATTGTTTCTTTTCAAACATTGAATTACATACAGCATTAACTGGAAATTGGTTGCATTGCTGGAAAATTGAATAATCTACAATATCACATCAGTTTTAATTCTGAACAAATCTGATCTGAAAGTTATTCTGCAATGTTAAGAATCTGAGTTGCTGCATACTTAAGAGCTCATTACTGCAGTGTGATTCTTGATACTTTTGTGTATTTGATCCTGTGCTGACATTGAAAATTGACTTTGGCTGAATTACTGTAATACTGTAGAATTGATATCATTGTGGTGTATTCTTGGTGAAACTAAACAATTGAATCTGCATTCTGAATAATTTTCAATTTTGCATCAATTACTGTGATAGGAAACTTTATCAGATTTATTAATATTGATTCAAATTAGTGTAGTGCTGTGTTAGAAGTTTTAAATTAGTATTTTGTAATACTGCTCTTCTCTGCTCTCATTCAAGTTTGATTTTTGTGTGTTTCTGTTCTGAGTGTATACTGAAATTAAAACATTGTGAACCTGACCTGATTAATGTGCTGCTGTGAAATTGCAATTCAGTGTGATTGAGAATCTGCTGTGTGCTTATATCTGTCAGTATAACAAATTGATTCATTCGTGCCTTGAATCAATTTATTTCTTTACTGCACCTTATTTCTTTAGCACCAAGATTCATTAAAGTTTTTCAGATTGCGAAAACTATTTTCAAAGGTCTAAATTGGTTAAAATCTTTCAAAGTTCAATTCACCCCCCTTTTGATCTCAGCCTAAAACGATTTCAAATACTTATTCCAAAATATAATATGTTATCGGGTTGGGTTTTAATGTTTTTAATTGTTACTTTTTATTAGGTGTTTAACAGTTTATATTTATACTTTTCTTTATGTATTTGTCGATAATCAGGGTTAGAATTAGATGAGATGGTTCTCAACATGATTGTGTATGACCAAATGTGTCCACATAACGAAAAGAACATGGGGTCCTAGTGATATTAGTAAAGATTACCACTATTGTACTTGAGGAGCCTCGTGGAGGATGATGGCTATTCAGGAGGGCTAACAACAGATATGTCATTACTCTTTAATTGTGAGACATGTAACTTGTTAGTTAGAGAATGAAAGGATAAGCAATCAAGCGATTATATATTAGGTTATATAAGTTATTCATTTTAAATGCTAAAATAATATTTATTAGAATTTTTAGGATTATGACAAGTTGAAGTTGTTAGGACTCTAGATAATTTGGATGATCTGCCCAAATGGTCTATTAAGTTTCTAATAGTCTATTAGATGGTCTAATGGTAAAAAAAAATTGATGGTCAAAAAAATAGTATGTGGAGTTTTTATTTTGATGATAACAAAAAGTAATTAAATTATTGATCTATCTTGATTGTCTTACAATGTTTTGCACAACTAGACTACATAATATACTTCTAGAACGTCTACAACATGTATTTATAAATTATTATTATTATTATTATTACTATTATTATTATTATTATTATTATTATTATTATTATTATTTTAGTCTTATGTTACATTATAAAATTTTAAATGCTACAGTGCACTACAAATCAATATTTCAAATTCCCTTTTACTTTTATCTTCAACATTTGAAAGTAACTTACTTTTATTGTATTTTTTATGAGCTCCATACCAAGTCTTGGAGTCATGAATATTGACTCAGGGCAAAAACTTCCTCCACCCCATCAATCAATGCTAACGTACACCTATCACAGATCCAGAAGTATCAAAATACTCTTATTATTAACTTTTGAAAAATATTTTCTGAAAAAGTTGTAGAAAGTATTTTTTTGGAACATAAAATTTATATTTTAAAAAATATTTTCCAGAAATATATTTCAATTTTTTTTTCAAAATATAAATTTTATGTTTTGAAAAATATTTTTCAAAAATATATTTCAGAAAGTTATTTTTTAAATATAAAATTTATATTCTAGAAAAACTATTCTGTAATGTATTTTTAAAAAGTATTTTCTCGATATATTTTTACTGAAAAGGTGTTTATGGAATTTTATAAAAATATGGATGCGTTTATATTCTGGAAAGAAACTATTCTAAAATGTATTTTCGAAAAGTATTTTCCGGATATATTTTTACTGAAAAGGTGTTTCTGGAATTTTATAAAAATGATGGGATGCAAGTTAAAAGTGATCGGGTGCAGGAAGTTTTTGCTTTGACTGAGGTACTCACGAATGCATAATTATGGATCTTGTGCACCACACTACTTTGCTTGTAATAGAGTTAAGTTACAATTATGTCTACTCTACAAAGTATATGACCCTAAAATAATATAATTGAACAATGTTTAGAGGAGACTTGATGAGAATTGAGTCACAAAACTTGCTTAATGGAATGATGTCTGTAAGAAGAAACATGAACTAATATGGTCATATACAAAGACTCTTACACCATACATAAATTAGTTTCTTATCTACTCAGTTTTATCCAGTACCTTAATAACATCCCTAATCTGCTCTTAAGTACCTGACATCACCACACATATGACGATAAATGATAGATGAACATCATTTGCATAAACAAACAATTTGACACTTCTTTTACTTCTTCTACTTTATCTAAATTAGGTTATACACCATCACATGAGTGTGCAATATCAATACTAAGTTTTTCATGTAGGTGTCCAACAACAATCTCTTACCAAACAGCAATCATCACCACTAGAATAATTATAGTGAAGAGAAATACAACATGTAACAAACGTTGACAAGTATGGAATCTCATAAATGTATTAAAATATATTTATTTAATCAAAATCTTTACTAATATTCATCATAATTAAATGTTCTTGTTTCAAATTTATTTCAAATTTAAAGTTTATATTCATCATATTAGTTCGATACACTTAATATTTATTAACTAATTTAATATATATATATATATATATATATATATATGAGATATATATATTATATTATTAATTACTAGTTAATTTTTTAATTTATACAAAAAATTAAAATCATGTTGATAAATTTTAAATTAATATTTATTTAGTATTTTTAATCAAATTTTCCTTTATATCATTTTAACATAATTTATATTCTTCTTATTTCTTTCAATAATTCTACATTATTATTCTTATTAATGTATATTCTAAGTACTTTGAGAATGTATTCATATATTCAATTGTTTTATTTTATTATTTAAGTTATTTTTGATTTAATTTATTATTTAAAAATCTCTATATTGCAATTTCTACTATTAAATATTATTTCATAGATTTTCAAATTATTTCATTTTAATATTATTACTTCAATAAATTACATGGGTTATTTATTATTTAAAATCAAATTATTCGTGCACATCATTAAAATTTTCAAACTACATTCTTATTTCAATACAAAATTATTTTTAGATTTAAAAAATAATTACACCATAATTAAAAATGTCACAATTTTTTTGTTATTAATATTTTATCCTCTTTTGAAATCTTCAATGAATATTTATCTTGCTTTCTTGTGCACAATGCTATAATTTAGTTCCCAAACTAAATGAGGTTAATTTTCAAACTAGAGGTAGAGATAGGTTAGATCACTGGACCAAGACAAAGGTTTATGACTTAATTTACATCAAACATAAATCAGAATAAACTTTTTCTTAGAAAATAGACCAAACCAAAACTTTCATTTAAAGTATTGAAAAGTCAGTTCAAAAAATCTATTTACCTTACAAATTAGCCTATATAAAGAATCATAAATAAACATTTATTCTTCTTCTTCATATTACTATATATAATTTTCTACCATGTATTAATATCTTTCATTTTTTTTAAATATGTTAATTATATGTGCGTACATACAGTGTCATGCTTTAACATATATTTGTTTACTGAGAATAAATTTGTGTTATTTAGGGGCTATGATGAACAATTTATAAAATAAATTATCAGGTTAAACCTTAAAAAAGAATGCTGATAGGATATAACCAAATAGCAATTGATTCTCATAAAAACTAACATAATTATTTTCATCGCTAATTTGATTTTAAATTATTACAAAATATACCCTTAAACAAACCTGTTGGCCAACCTTGAAAAAAAAAAGTCTACAATGTTTTTTTTTATAAAAAGATATAATTTTTGACACAAAATTTTCGGAATAAAATTTTCAAAATACATAAAATACATTCTGGAACAAGTATTCTATAATACAATTTTCAGAACATATATAATACTTTCTAAAATGACTTTTCCGTGATAAGTTTTCTTCTTCTATTCTTCTTTCACATTGGTGATGGTGCAGCAGCATCAGCAGTAAAGGCACTAGAGGTGGTGGGATGCATAGAATTTCGGTCATTTTACTCAATTATAGGTGCAGGTTAAAAAATGGGGGTGCAGGAAATAATTGACACACTTAAATAGGTCAAACTTAGTTCGGAATATTGTCTATTTACAGTTAAATAGAATTGAGGAGCGTTTAAATTTGGTCTGTTGAAGGTTCGGTAGAAAATGGCGGGAAGGGGAAGCGATTCGCAGAAACAACTGTTGAGCCTGATCCGCAATTTCGCAGCTGAGAAATCTGAAGGAGGTATTTCTCTCGTTTCGTTTTCAATTTTTCTATTTCACGGAAGAACAATAACAATGTGCATATGATATTATTCTGTGTTTGAAATTGAACGGCGAAGAACGAAGAGTAGTGACTCTGCGAAAGCAAATCGCGAAGCTCACATCGGAACTGAGCGAGGCCTATGCGGAGCTGGAAGATACCAAGCGTTGCAAAGAAATGCTCGAACAGGATCTCAAAGGCTTCGAAGTTCAATTGATGTTGAGTGAAGCTTCAAATCAAACGCTAGAGGTTACTTAATGCTTAAACTACCTGTTTAATCCAATTTTTCTATAACAATTTTAGAAAAAAAATTGAGATGATTTTTTCTTTAGGTTAAAATTAACTTTCACGTTCTTGTTTTTTTATCTATGAGAACTTCTTACAGAGAAATTTATCAAATCAGAAAGTTTTTTTCTCAATTTATTCTCTCATTTTCTTCTAATACAGTTCAGTTGAACATGCAGGCAAGGGTATCTTCTATTCAAGATCACATCGCTGCCGTTGGATCTGATTTGGAATCTCTCAAGGTACTACACGTTCTCACCGTTCTATGTGATTTCAAATATGTCGCTCTATAACTTGTCACTCGACCTTTTTGTTTGTATGTTGTGCTTTCATGATCGAAGTGTGAAGAAGCAGCTTTGCGGTAACACCTCGCCACTCTCCTGTGTTCGTTTCACCATTTTCCAAGTTAAATCGTTGCCTCGATAACCCTACAAATCTTCCATGTGTGTTTGCAGTGAGCAATTCTTCCACAACATGCTTCACATGAATGGCAAGATAAGGTTGTTCCCGTTAATAAGAATATAGTGCATTAGTGAAATGTACCATTCATAATGGAAACAACTTTACCACATATAGTCATTAATCCCTCACTAAATGCAGGAAATTTCAAGAAAGCATCGTTACTTGCGACATTGATGCAATAGATTGCACTGCTTCTGGAGGTACTGTTATTCTTTTCACTGTTATAGTCTATACTTTATATGTAAAAATACAACTCATAAACACAGAGCTGCAAGATTCTTGTATTGTAGTCTTGTAGGATGACACTGGTTTTTACATAGTTTCGGTTCCTTGTCACAAAGTGCACTTACCATGTTTGGACAAGAACCAAATTGTATTTTTTGGAACTCATTTTAGTGACCTCAACCGGTAGTCTAATTTGTAAATCATTTTAATTCAGAAAACTTCTCTGGTCCAAAATTTCTGCTGATAGTTATTACTATCTTTTGGTATACTATCTCAATACAGAACATATGGATATAATAAACATGAAATAAGATTTTATACCACTTGTATAAATTTTTAATGCACATATGTTTTATAGGTAATATTGGCATTAAAAATTGGTATATGCTTGTATCTGTGTGTATATATGTGTCTGTGCATGTATTTTTTATTCTGATTTTAGTGAGGAATTCTTCAAGCATTCGCTCCTCTTTGCCTACTTTCAAGTTGTATTAGAACTGTTTGATCCTAGGCAGTTTCAAACTTTCTTCTATTCCTGCCACCTAGTAAAGGGAAAAGTCAGCAACAAAGTAGCCTCACTATAAATTGGCTCGCAGCACACACTTTCATGCAAGCTTGTAATTTTCATCACATGTACGCCACGCCCCACCCTCCCAATTTCTAATAGGTCATTGATGATCCTCTTCACCCCATGGGTACCTCCTGGATCTGCTGTAGTAGTTAGACATCATCATTTCTTTGTTCTTTATCTTTGAGTTTTAACGTATTGTATTCTTATACAATTATCCTTTTCTACATAAAAAGTCTTTTGCCTGGAAACTGAGAATGAACTTTGATATTGTTTTAGATGAATCACAAGTTATAATGAAAGAGAATGATGCTGAAGTTGCTTTATGTGACCTCGAAAGTACTCTGTTAGAGGTAATATCTCAAATTGCTAAAGAAAATGAGGAATGCCAAGCAGAACAAAAAGTTTATGAGAACGTAAGTTGAGAATCAAATACTTGAATGTCTAGGTTCCTTTGCTGTCATTATTTTCTTAGATTTATGTCTTTCTCAAGTTAAGGAGAACCTGCAGGTTCAGCGGCAATTGATTGATTCTGAAAGAAAGGTGTCTGTAATGGGCATGATAGTCATGGAAACAAAAGAATTGCAGGATCTGACCATATATCCTTACAAATATTCAATTGTTTTAATAGTTTTGGTAATCTCTTCTTCATATGTTATGCAACCTAAAATCTTAAAATTAAGTAACTGAAAAAATATAATCGCTATGAGCGTGTTTCATTATGATGAGAGCACTCCACTGACAACGCACAATTGCACTTGAAGTCGGTCACTTTAATGGGAATGTTTCATTATCATATAAATTAGAATGCTCCGTCAATAAAATCTATTTCAGCCTTTTTCATGTTGAGTTGTAGCCTATAAACTATAGGAGGCAAATTTGAGTGATGCATGAGTATAACTAACCAAAATCCAGCTGATCACTATCTAGATTGGTCGTTCGGTTAATTTCATAAAACATGTGCATCCCTCCTCTCCCCAATTTTAGTACTAGTTACTTCAAAGGATTTTAATAGATTAGCGTAATTGAAGCATCTGTGTTATGTACTTAACTGGAAACAAGCAGTCTTCTAAATTGGAAGTGACATACAGTTCACTTGGTGAGGAGCTTCAAGTGAGATGTATATGTCCTAATTGTCATCTGGACAATGTGGAATCTTTGACTGAAATTCTGGCAAATCTGGAGAGATGACATTTTGTAAGTAATCTACATCACGACCAAACATTTAAAGTATCGTCGTATCGGAATGATACCGAGGTACTGAACTTTGCTCATTTTGTGTGGTTTAAATTCGGATACACCTTTCATTCTGAAGACAAATGAAGACTTGCTCGTATGAAAATAGAAAGCAGAACAACTTGTAATGCATTATACTAATTTTTCTTATATTTGATTTTCATACTGGGTTAGCTACTGACCAAAAATATCGGTCAAACTTGCAATTTCTATGTTGTAATAATTGAGTTGGCAATTTGAGTTTTTTTTTTTTTACAAATTAAATCCAAGTTTCCGGATTTTAAATAAATAATTCAACATGCATATCCCAAAAATTTTAATATTTTTAAATGTTAGAGCATTCAATAAGTTTTACATGTTCAAGCGCAAGTTTCAAAAGCATGATTCAGCTCAACTTTTTGCACCTTACCGGCAAGTAATCCATCACATTAAAAGAATCGTGTAACACCCTACCCAGCCAAAGCCATCATTCCGGATTAAAATTGGGACATATTCAGATATATAACAACAGATTCAAAGTTCTCAGTGAGGCGTACTTCTGATGAACACGAGTTTTTAAACTCTTCTAAGGCAACTTCAGGCAACTATTTCTTTTATAAAAAAAAAAAAGTCTTCATTTTTAAAATATCATATCTCAAAGGACAACAATTTTAACCATTTCTCTCTAGATAATCTCACTAATCTATCCATCTGGGTGAAAAAAATAATTTTAAAGATACATTGACCACAGTAAACAACATCAAACAATAACTCCATCACCGGATCTGGACCTTTCTTTACAGCTCAATACCATGAGGCCGTAATATAAAGAAGAAAATTGTTTATATGTTGGCAATGTTTGCTCGCCTTTACCTGTCTTTTTTATCACTGCCAGTCATTCGCAATCTTGAATAGATGGAAATGAATAAAGCTATGGAAAACCAATTGAAGTGTCAATGTTTCAGCTCCACAGCGAGGACAGGTAAGTTCTATTACGGAGCTCACAAAAATGTAAGTTAGTCAAGGTAGAAACAAAATACCGGGTTGGTCATAAACCATTCAGAGCCTCTTGTAGAAACCTAATTTGCCTTTAGTGTCGATGGCACTGCTGAATTGCACTGGATGTCTTTTGTGTATGTATTTGTGAGGGCAAAGAGTAACAGAACAAAAACAACTTGGGCACTCACGATGCCAAAATGACTGATACTATTTCCAATTTCCATCCAGCTTCCCTTATTCCTAACCTGTAAACCATAGAACGAGAGCGCTAAAACATCACTATACTGTTGAAATAGGTATGCATAGGCATCACTACACTAGTTAACATTTCAGGACTTGATTGAGCATATATTCAAGTACAAAAAATCAACAAGCAGACATTTCCCGTTAAAAGAATTTTAATCTGCAGCAATATTAAACAGGCACCACAAATGCTATCCCTGTATTACACCCATCCTTACCTTTTTGATAAATTGTTTGCACATCCTCAAAAATCAGATAAGGATCATTTAGCACCACAAAATAGATCCTTCATAAATGGTTGAATATTTATGGATTAATGATTAAACTTAGCTGATTTCAAACTATTTAGAAAAAATGTCAACTTATAAAGTTTGTTTACTAATTCGGCACTCCTTCAATTAAAAAATGACATAACAACTCCCTCTATTACAATAAAAATATTATTTAGAAAAGTACAGTAAACCCAAGTCCTGAACTTAAAAATTAAGGGTGATTAGTTTACAACAGTACCATTGTATATTCTTTCCCATATATGGACCAGAGAATAATATGTTATTCGTAGCCTTACTTTTTACACTGTCTCTAATATCTGTATATTCTAATTTTTTAAACTTCTAATTTACGAAGTAACACAAGTTACAAGCTGAGTGGTCAAAATGGAAAAGGACATGGAGGATTAATTTTGTAATAATTATAAAAATAAGGAGCTGATCCTATATAATCAGGAATATATATGCATTATTAGGAACACTTTTATTTATCCTGGTTATTATATCTTTATTGTTAGAAGATATCAAATCTCTTCTATTTATTGTATTGATTCCTTCTCAATATAAATAAAGCACCCGTGTAATCTTAGAAACACAATTTCAACTCAATATTTCTCTTTTTCCTATAGTTTAACATGGTATCTAGAGCCCTTTTCAAAATTGTGTTGACTTGATAGATCCGCCTCTGAACGAACTTTTTTTTCTTTTGCAACCCTTTCTCCTAGATTCGCTTTCAGTATTCTGGTGTTGCCTTAGACAAGTTTTTAGGCAAAAGCCTTTTGCTCTAGCAAACACAAGGTTGGTATCGTTGCACCGATCTATCCAACTGTCCAAACGTCGTCGTGAGCCACCCATCCAAGTGCCCTCATGCATGATTTTTCTTCTACAACAACAGCAACACTGGTCAACACGTGGTGATGCTTAACGACTGATCAACCTTCACCTAGGTTGCCCACTCCATGCGCTCCTACCATTATGATGGCGGCTGCATCAGATTTCATCTAGTGGTTTGATCTACAGATGGGTCTAACTATTCCATTTGGGCTTCCGAAATTGAGTTATGGTTAAGTGGATTGGGCTACAAATCCCATGTCACTCCCATTGCTGAATTTGTTCTTGGTGAAAATCATGAACATAGGATAAAGATTGGTAGTGAACTCTATAGACTTATTAAATCTACCTCACTCAAGCCTGTTTTCTATTCTCACAAGACATGTGCATCATTTTAGAGTGAGGTGTGTACCCTTTATACCAATGACACAACGTTTGTACAGCATGTGCCAAGATCTCTTAACACTTCTTGCATATTGCCTTACATGATTTTAATGGGTTCCTTCCATCATCTATAGATGTGAAGGAACATGAGAACCATGGTACATTCTTTATTACCCTGGGCTTGTATGCTCGCGACAAGAGTACATGGCTACCCGTGATCAGGTTTTAGGATTAGTAAACACTATGACTTCCACATCATATGTGCTCCCCTATATTTCTCAAAAAATAAACATGGAAAGACATACTTCGTTTGCAAATGAAAACATTGTCTTTACATCACATAGGAACAATTCTTTACGCTCTTGCACAGGTAATTCTAAAAATTGTTTAAAATGCAAACATTGTCACCGCATTGGACAGGCAATTGATAGGTGTTGGAAGCTGCATGAGAAACCCCTTGACCACACAATATTGCCCAAGTATCTACTCCCGAGTCACCTGTTGCTCCTACATTAATGGCTGATCTATCTCCAACAGCATTTGAAGACTTTATCAAATGGTGTGCAACACATCAATCCACTAGTAGCACTGCTTTGCTGGCACACTTGTAATTCATTTGCTTGTCTCTCTCAATCTCCTTCTCCAAGGATCCTTGGGTTATTGACTCTAGTGCAATTGATCACATACCTAGTAATCGTTCTTTCTCCTCCTTCATTACTGTTTTCAATTTTCCTTTTAATAACTATCGTCAATGGTTCACAAACACAAGCTTGTGGCACGATACTACCCAACCCCTCTTATCCCTTAATGTTGAATTTGCTCTTTATTTCCCTAAATTCCCGTTTAATTTATTGTTTCTTACCCAATTAACCTTTCTCTCCATTATACAAACCTTAATTATCATAGACTTTCCACCATAAATATACTTGTTTGTCCTTGTTATTTTCTATTCCTATTCCTAAGTCTCCGAGTGAAGCTTTATATCATAATTTTGATGAGAGGAAACAAAGAATAGATGAACAGGTAGAGAACTGATTATTATTTTACTAAATATGAAAGAAGACACAAGTTGAGCATATATAGGCTCAAGAAAGGTGACAACAGCGACACACTAACCACGACAGAAAACAAAAAAACCAGATAACTAACTAACATTCCCGTAAACTCAAGGTGGAGGATTTTTACACAAAATCCTGCACATTGAGTTTGCACCTAAGAAGTTCAAAACGATGAGAAGAAAGAGGCTTGGTAAGAATATTTGTTTACTAATCCAAGCTACGAATATGATAAACTTCAAGTTCTTGGATAACACTTGATCACAAACACAGCAGACATCAAATCTCCATGTGCTTCGTTCTAGAGTGAAAAATAGGGTTGTGTTATAGCAACAACACTTTAATTGTGGCAGAGCATGACAAGAGTGGAGAAAGAAAAAGATAATTCTTTCAAAAGAGCTTGAATGCAGAGAATTTCTGAAGATTGAGCTAAGTTGCAATATTCAGCTTCAGTGCTTGATCTGGCAATGATATGTTGCTTGCAGAACCACCAAGAAATGAGATTAGGTCGCAAAATTGTAGATCCAAATGTAGGCCTTCTATCTTCGATATTAGATTCCCGTTCAGCATCGCACATGGCTATGATAGAAAAAGGTTGAGTTCCAGAGTTGAAAGTCCAACATCTTCCATTGTTCAATATTTCATATCAGACACAAGCAAGCATAGTAATGGTAGTGCGCCTTTCTGGTTGCCAGAGGGGATGGCACATGCAGAGCATGGAAAGGTTTCGTCTAATCTGGAAACCTCCTAAACTAGGTCACACTTAGCAAACTACATTCCAAGGTCATCGATGGCTGACAATACAATAACATATTTGACTGGATCAAAGTGGGACCAAACCCACTCTAATACAGACTTTAGACTTAAGATTTAGAGTATTTAGGAAAAGGCTTGGGTACTAACACTCACTCAACAAGTATACATACATGTAAATACACAATAAGAGAAAAAGGATTTAAGAGAAGTCTACTCTATCAAACTAATGTGCAACAAAAAGTAGCTTTATAGCAGTCACAAAGTCAGAGTACAGCAATGTCATCAGTAAATCCAATATAATCCAAAATCCACAAATTTCCTAGTGCTAGATTTGAAGATCTCATTGGCAACTTGCGACTAACAGATATTTAGGAGGTAAGAAAAAACTCTAAACATCGTTACATATTTGTTTCCCTATTTCCCAATTATTGTTATTTCCTTTTTAAGCATTGTCATTTATCCTATAAAAGGGAAATTAGTGAATAAAGTCCTTTTTTCAATTTATAAGAAATTAAAAAGAAAGGGTGAGTGTACCAGGAAGAAGAAGTGAATGGTCATCACGTCTGAGAACAATATAACAAGAAAATAGCATCCCATCCTTGGAACTTGGTTTAGTTTGGTAATCGCACTAAATACACATCTGCAGTTCAGTCCATTGCAAGAAATATAAGATACAAAGTTCTATAAAAAATTTAGAACTACTACGACTATCATTGCTAATAATGTTGTGAAAAGTATAAATTCGAAGAAATTGCTAAATTATAAAGTTGAATAACAATGCAAAAAACACCATTATGAAATGTGGAATTTGGAATCTACAGATTATACCACTGAATATTCTTTCTCCCTCTACCTTGTTTCAGAAACAGAAAAAGGTCGGAGATTTAGCAAGTCTTGTCTATTTGGTTAAATAAAAATGAGATGTATTCAAGATGCACAATGTGCAATATTTGGCAACATCAAACTAGGCAATGTAATTATTCTCGTACCCAGGGGTACCCACCCTCCTCTGACCCGATTGTGATGGGTTTCCCTGCTTTGATTTGGGACAACTCCAGGACAGGTTTTCCCAAGTTTCAATATCAGCAATGGAGGTGAACAACGCCAATGATACCTGCCCTCCAGAAAATTATATTTATTTTCTAGTTATACATATTTAAGGCTTAAATATTTTTAGTCCCGCAAATTTGGAGTTTACTTTTGGTCCCTCAAATTTAAAGTAGCTTGTTGCTTTTGTCCATATATCCCAAATACCATTTAAGATTTTGCTTACATACCTAACAAAATTACAAGTCATTTACATAACTGATCAGAAGAAGTGGCAGCTATGCTAAGAATTAGGTTAAACTAGTGAAACATCAGTAAAAGGAAATGTGAGTGGATATATTTCTTCTTTCCCGCATTCCAAATTGGTTCAACTAGATACAAGCAGGAAAACAACGAGTAGCAGATCAATGATATCGGTGTGCTACAATTACGCTTGGTTGTGCTTTGCATTAGGTTTGGTTGCTATCAATAACAACCTACTTAGACTTTTGCATTTTTTTCATCAAACAACCTAACCATGTATTGTGTTCCTTTCAACGAATTTACTTTTTCAACACTAAGGTAGGGGGAGATTAAGCATACTAAAACATTATTTTTTTTTTTCAAAATACAAGGACTAAAAGGATAAATTTTAAATATGAAGCACCAAAAAGAACTTATTCCCATGAGGAACTAATACATTTAAACATATATTTGATTATGTGTATATCTTGCAAGATGTGATTCCTCCGCCTCCCTTTTTTCAATTCCCACTCTCATTTTCCTTTTCTCTCTCATCACAAACATTCACAATTCATCATATATTATATTTGGAAAGGTGATGAAGTGAGAGTAGGCTTTGAGTTACATGACAACAGAAAAAAAGTTATTAAACAATTCAAATCTTTTGTATGTATTGGAAATCGTTCATCGACTAGGAATAAGGTCAAATTGTAATATATAAGTGAGGTGCAATCCTTATCTTACAATCCAGTTTTGTGAGGTTGAGTAAGACATAAACCCACTTAATAAAAGTATGTTTCTATATAAAGTTAAGACTATTGGTCACTTGTGGGACATATAAAACATCATTTAATACAACAAATGATTATAAAGTAATATTCTGGAATAACCCGAGGGCAACATGGGGATATCACACCTTTCCAATTTACATATCAAAGAAGGGGAAAAAGAAATAACTAACTGGAAGGGAAATCGTTTTTTATCAGAGTTTGTTAGTAGTGAGAGAAGATATAAATAAGAAAGGAAAGAGAGTATAGGGGCAGGGAAAAGAAAAAGTAGGGAAACGGGTGGAGGAAAAAGTAGGGAAAGGGGTGGAGAGTGTTGGCCTCTCGAAAGCCAACTTTTACCATTTTGTTATCTCATACACAGTTTTTAATACTTGCATATTTCCACAGTGAAAACCTAATATATGTGATTTCAGCTCTATTACTCTATTCCATCTATTCTCTCTTATATTATCTCTTATTATCTCGATGCTATATGTTCTGTTCTATTGTTGTCTGTGAGAACGTGTGTTACAATTTGGTATCAGTATTCGATCTGGGCTCTTACATGTGGATGGTCACTACCTACACCGCTGCTGCCATGGAAGAACGCATGGAAGGATTAGAGCGACAAATGGCTGAGTATCATGCCGAACAGAGTCGTTTCATGGAGACCATGATGAAGCGTATGGAGGAATTGATGGTGTGGCATCCTCATCACCATTTTGAGGGAGAAGAGGGTAAGTCCCGTGCGGACGATCCAGGCGAGGGACATCAACGAGATTCTCAACCGAAGGGCGATTTCAATCGTAGAGTCAAGATTCTGTCGTTTGATGGGTCTGATGCGAGTGGGTGGCTAGTCAGAATGGATCGCTATTTTCGAATATTGGGGATTCCGGTGGGCGAGAAGATGGACTATGCGGTGTTGGCGCTTCATAGCGAAGCTTTGACGTGGTTTGAATGGTGGGAGTCACAATCCGCTTTTCACACATGGCTCCACTTTAAGCACGATTTGCTTAAGCATTTTGAGCCTGGAGCCGCCTCCAATCCTCTGGCTCGGTTATGGACTATCGTCGCAACTTTGAATTAGCGGCACGATCTCACAAGCATTTGGGGGTGATACCTTAATGTGCATGTTCCATGAAGGGCTCCAACCGACCATCAAAGCCGAGATGGCGGTGGAAGATTTTGAGAATTTACAGTCCCTCATGGATATAGCGATGGTTACTAAAGCTAGGAATGTCGCGTGGCAGGAGGAAGGAAATCACCTAGGAGGTAGGAGACACGATGCAGCTGGTCGGTTGGGCTGGGGGATCTCTCGTGCTTCAAATTGGGCTAGGCCCAATACTCACTCTTCCGTACCCGAGTTGAGTAATTCCACAATTAAGGCGGAGACAACAACTGAGTTAAGACCCTCTCTCTCTACGATTTCTAGTGGCTCCAAGCCCACTTCTCGTTGGATCTCCAATGAAGAATGGACTGACCGCCAACGCAAGGGTCTTTGCTTTCGTTGTGGAGACAAGTGGAACCCACATCACTCATGTAAATTTCGTCATCAACAGCTGGTCATATTGGGCGAGGATGAGAAGACTCTAGAGGTTCTAGAAGATATTCCAGACAATGAGCAGCCCCTCTTAGCTCTACACAGAGTTTCTCTTCATCTTTCATCTTTCAGCTATTGGGGTCTGACTTCCCATAAGACTTTGAAATTCAGGGGGACCATTAACGGTAGTGAGGTTATCATTTTAGTGGACCTAGGGGCTAAAGCTAATTTTCTTTCCACGACTTTAGTTTCTACCCTGGGTTTACCACTGGTCCATTTACCTCCATTCCGAGTGGAGGTAGGGAATGGAAATGTCGAGCATGGGTTACGAGGATGTGAGAGGGTGACAGTTTTGGTGCAAGGAATCTCAATCGTGGAGGACTTCTTGGTCATGGAGTTAGGCCGTTTTGAAGTGGTTCTCGATGCAGGTTAGGTTGTGAGTTTGGGTAAGTTCGAAGGAGATTACAAGAATTTGACCTTGAGTTGGATGTTATATGGACGTGTGGTGACTCTCAAAGGTGATCGTACCTTGGGAAGGAGCCAAGCAAGTGGGAAGATGGCTTTAAACGCCCTGCGAAATGACGAGGAAGGCTTTCTCGTGACACCACTCTTTAGGTTTAGGTCTAAGGAACAACATTCAATCTCAACAGCTACTATGAATCTTCTGCAGCAATTTGATGACATTTTTCAGCCTCCCTCTGAGCTTCTACCACAGCGGACACATGACCATAAGAAAGTGCTGAAGGAAAATGCTCCTATTCCCCACATTTGGCCTTACCGATTTCCTCATTAATAGAAAGCAGAGATGAAGAAGATAATCGCAGAAATGCTTCTGAGTGGAATAATTTAGCCTAGTACTAGTCTATTTTCGAGCCCTGTGATTCTCGTGAAAAAGAAGGACGGCGGTTGGCGTTTCTGTGTTGACTATCGTGTGCTCAACAAAATTAGCATTCCTGATAAGTTTCCCATTCCCATTATTGAGGAGCTACTGGATGAGCTTGATGGAGCTACAGTGTTCTCTAAATTGGATCTGAAGTCTAGATATCATCGGATTCGGATGCGGGAGGAGGATGTCCACAAAACCTCTTTTCGAACTCATGAGGGTCATTACGAATTTCTCGTAATGCCTTTTGGTCTTACAGATGCTCCATCAACATTTCAAGCTCTCATAAACTCGATACTTAGGCCTTTTCTCAGGAAATTCGCATTGGTTTTCTTTGATGACATTCTTGTGTATAGCAAAGATATCGAGAGCCACAAGAATCACTTGTTATGTGTGTTTGATTTACTGAGGCAGAATCACTTATTGGTGAATAAGAAGAAGTGTTGCTTTGAGTGTCCTAGTATTGAATATCTAGGCCACATCATTTCCTCCCAAGGAGCGGCAGCCGATCCAAAGAAGCTCCAAGTCATGATGGATTGGCCATAATCGAGAGATCTTAAAAGTTTGCATGGGTTCTTAGGTCTCACAGGTCACTATAGGCAATTTGTCAAGGGATATGGAGGCATCGCTTGGCCTCTCAATCAACTTTTATGGAAAGATTGCTTTTAATGGAGTCCAGAATCTAAGATTCCTTTTAATGGAGTCCAGAAGCTAAGATTGCTTTCCAAAAGCTAAAGTCAGCCATGGTTTCGATGCTTGTTTTAGCAGTTCCTTGTTTCTCTAAGCCATTCCAGATCGAAACCGACGCTTCCGGAAAAGGGGTTGGTGAGGTCTTGATGCAAGATGGTCGCCTCATTGCATTCATGAGCCCGAAGCTTTCTGATGCGGTTCAACGGAAATTTGTTTGAGAGGGAATTAATGGCTATTGTGCTAACCATCCAAAAGTGGCGACACTATCTCATTGGGCAACAATTCACGGTATTTACTGATCAGAGGGTTGCAGATAGAAGTCAACAGAAATGGTTATCCAAGTTGTTGGGTTATAATTTTGAAATTAAATATAAGGCAAGGCCTGAAAATAGAGTTGCAGATGCTCTGTCTAAGACATTTCACTTCTCCTTTTCTTTTCCCATGGCTGCTGAATGGGAGGATTTGGAAGCTAAAGTTTTGGCTAATGGGCGGTTAAAAGGGATTATGCAGTAACTTTTAAAAGGGGAGAACACTAAATCTGGTTTCGAATTGGTCAATGGGAAGCTCATGTACAAAGGGAGGATAGTGATTGCTCGAAACTCCAAGTGGATCCCAAAGATTTTGTTGGAATTTCACAGCTCGTTGGTCACTCTGGCTTCTTCCGCACGTACAAGGGGATCTTAGCCTTGTTGTATTGGGAGGGCATGAAGACTACTATCATGGATTTTATCAAAGATTGTCAGGTTTGCCAACAGAATAAACATTCTACTCTAAAACCAGCAAGTCTCTTAAATCCTCTACTCCTCTACTAATGTGTGGGTAGACATTTCAATGGATTTTATTGGTGGTTTACCAAGATCTAAGGACATGGATACTATTCTAGTAGTAGTGGATACTATTCTAGTAGTAGTGGATACTATTCGTGTAGTAGTGGACCACCTCACTAAGTATGCTCACTTCTTTTCCTTGCTCATCCTTTTATTGTGAAGGATGTGGCCTCATTATTTATCAGAGAGGTGGTACGTCTCCATGGGTTTCCATCCTCTATAGTCTCGGATAGAAATAAGATCTTTATGAGCACTTTTTGGGTTGAGCTGTTCAAACAAGCAGGGACCTCACTACGGATGACGTCGGCTTATCACCCACAATCTCATGGACAAACAGAGGCGGTTAACAAATGTCTTGAAACATACTTAAGGTGTCTCACGGATTCTAAGTCGAAACAATGAATTGCATGGCTTGCTTGGGCCAAGTATTGGTACAACACCAACTACCATGGCGCTATTAAGATGACTCCTTTCAAGGCTTTATATGGGCGGGAACCTCCACCACTACTGAGAGGAGGATTAGAGTCCCCCATGGAAGAGGTGAAAATTTTGTTGGCAGAACGCAACCAGCTGCTGGACGAGCTTCATTTTCAATTAAATCGCGCTCAGAAAGTGATGAAGCAGCAGGCATATAAGAAGAGGCGGGATGTTGTCTTTGCTGTTGGCAATTTTGTTTACTTGAAGATTCATCCTTATAGAATGAGATCATTAGCTGCCAGGAGTAATCAAAAGTTAGAGTTTCTTTACTGTTGTTAACACCAGTGGGTCTAGTAGCGTATCAAGTGGTCCGACCTACCGGACTCGAGGATTGGAAGAAAACAAGAATGGAACATAGGATGAGCGCTATAGAAAAATGGGCCAACGAACAGGGATGAGCAATTGCATAATTGAAAAATGATATGGTGGCAGTCAAAGAGGGTCTCTTGGATCTCAAAGAATTTAAAGAAGCTTTGAAAGAATTCAAGAAACATGAGAAAAGTTCAGACGGTGGGGAAAATTCAGAGAATGGAGATGAGAAAAAGGGAGAAGTGTTTTAAAGAGATGAAAACTTAGAGGAGGAGGAGGAGGAGGAAGGACAAAAAACGTGGGCAAGGAGAGTGGAATTACCTACATTTGAAGGCATAGACCCGCAAGGATGGGTGTCTAAGAGCGAAAAATTCTTTAAAGTGCAAAATGTATCGACAAAGGAAAAGTTGAAATTGGCTTTCATCAGTATGGAAGGAAGGGCCAATCATTGGTTCAAATTTTGGAGAAAAAAATCCAAGAACCAGTCGTGGGAGGAGTTTACATAAGCGTTAATCTGAAGGTTTGGAGGACGGGAAAGAAGTTCCATTTTTGAAAGATTGGCTAAGATCAAAAAACAAGGGAACATGGAGGATTACATCCAAGAATTTGAAATTTTAGTTTCGCAAGCACCCAATATCACGGAGGAACAAATGAAAGGCTATTTTTTGGCAGGATTGCAACCCAAGATTAGACACCAAATTAGACCACATGATCCTAAAGAGCTGACGAGGGCTATGGAGATTGCGCTGGATTTAGAGGAAACATTGAATTGGGACAAATACGCAACAAACAGTTATCGAACAGGCCAGTTTCGATATACAGGAGGCATAGGGGTGATGACAAGGAGTGATAATCACAAAGGAGGATCCAGAAAAGCGGGTTTCAGCGTTATCAGTGATGCCAGGAAAGAAAATAGGCATAATATGGTGGGAATTGAGGGAACAAGTAAAAATTCCAAAACTTTACCATACCTGGAATATCTAAAAAGAAGAGAAGAAGGTCGTTGCTTTAATTGTGGGGGTGCCTACAGTTATGGTCACAAATGCCCAGATAAAAATTTAAGGGTGGTGATATGTGGTGAAGGAGAAGATTTGAAAGATGAAGGCCTGCAGCACACTCAAACAGAAGAAGAGAAGGAGGATGAGGAGGAGAGTGACGGTCCAAACATGAGCGCCGACGTATGAATCTGTCAGTGCTATCAGCAGAGGGTTTAACTCAACCCCATACTATGAAACTACAAGGAGAAATGATGGGGAGGTGTTGGTCTTGATAGATAGTGGTGCTAGTCACAATTTTATTTCTACCAAACTAGTGCAGCGTTTAAAACTTACAGTGGAAGGCAAGCCAGCTTACAGTGTGAAGTTAGGAGATGGGTTTAGAAGAAGCACCCATGGATATTGTGAGAATATAGTGATAAAAGTGGAGAACCATACTGTTACGGAAAAATTTTATGTGTTTGAATTAGGAGGGGTGGATGTTATCTTAGGAGTGGCATGGCTAGCAACCTTGGGAGACATGGAGGTGAATTGGAAGGCTTTAACCATGTCGTTCCCATATGGAGGGCAAAAAATTCAGATTTGGGGGACCCTTCGTTGAGAAAGACCTTGGTGACTCCCAAAGCCTTGAAGAAAGAAAGGGAGATAGCAACCTTAACTGTGTTGTGGGTAGACTGTGTTGTGAGTAGCAGAGATGAGCGAGATAGTAGGTCAACGAGGAATGGAGAATTTGACAGAAGTGCAACAGGGGGAGTTGGCTGGAGTCTTAAAGGATTGTCAGGGAATTTTTGAAGAAATCATAGAGTTACCCCCAGCTAGAGAGGTGGATCATAAAATACCGATAAAAAGGGAAGTGGAGGCTATAAATGTCAGACTTTACAAGTATCCTTATTTGATGAAATTTGAAATTGAAAAACAAGTAGAAGAAATGTTGAAGGCTAGAATTATAAGGCCCAATAATAGTCCTTTTCAAGCCTCGTCATTCTAGTAAAGAAAAAGGATGGGAGTTGGAGATTCTGTGTGGACTATAGAGTCTTGAACAAAGCCACTATACCGGATAAATTTCCAATACCCGTGATAGAGGAATTATTGGACGAACTACATGGAGCTTGCTATTTTTCCAAAGTGGATTTGCATTCGGGATACCATCAGATAAGAATGAGGGAGGAAGATATTCAAAAGACTGCTTTTTGCACTCATCATGGGCACTACGAATAACTAGTAATGCCCTTCGGACTCACTAACGCCCCAGCCACCTTTCAGAGTGCTATGAACTCAATTTTACATGCCCATTTGAGAAAGTTTGTGTTCGTGTTCTTTGATGACATATTAGTGTGTAGTAAGACCATTTGAAACAGCTCAAAGAGGTGTTTCAAACGCTACAACAGCACCGGTTCTTTGCCAACAAAAATTAGTGAGTTCGGGAAGCAAGAGATGTAGTATTTGGGCCATGTGATTTCAAAAGAGGGGGTGAAGATGGATCCACAGAAAATTGCAGCAGCGGAACAGTTGCCTACCCCGAAAAACGTTAAGTCCTTGAGATGATTTTTGGGCTTAACGGGATACTATAGGAGGTTCATACATGATTATGGAAAAATAGCCAGACCCACTTACTCAATTACTAAAGAAGGGAAGCTTTGTATGGAATAATGACAGAACACAGGCCATGGAAGAGTTGAAAAGGGCACTCACCACTGCACCAGTTTTAAGTCTGCCAAACTTTGACATTCCCTTTTGCATCGAGTGTGACGCTTCAGGCAAGGGCATTGGGGCAGTTCTATCCCAAAATAAAAAGCCCATTGCTTATTTCAACAAGGCGCTAGCAGATTCCTCCTTAACCAAATTCATATATGAGGAGTTAATGGCTTTAGTGCTGGCCATCCAGCATTGGAGGCCATATCTGATTGGTCGAAAATTTACAGTATACACAGACCAAAGGAGTCTGAGATACCTACTGGAGCACAGGATCACTACCCAAGACCAACAAAATTGGTTAGCCAAATTACTCGGGTATGAATTTGATATCATCTATAAATCAGGAGTAACGAATAAGGTTGCAGATGCATTGTCACGCTCTTTCGAAGAGGAGGAAAGCACGGCGGAAATAAATATGGTATCCAAACCACATTGGCAAGATTGGGAAACAATAGAAGACAAAATCCAGAGAGATCAGGAGTTGCAGAAAATCATTGCTGAATTAAATAAAAATCTAGGGTCAAATGGGAATTACACATTGGAAAATTGAAGACTACATTACAAGGGTAGATTAGTGTTATCTGTAGGATCAACATGGATTCCTAAACTGTTATAGGAATTCCACACGACTACCTTAGGAGGTCGCACGCAGGGGTTTACCGCACCTTCAAGAGGATTAGCCAATCTTTACACTGGATTGGGATGAAGAAACAGTTTACTGAGTATGTAGCAACCTGCATGGTGTGCCAACGCAATAAATATTTGGCCAGCTCACCCCAGGGGTTACTGTAACCTTTTCCTATTCCGGGTGAGGTATGGGAGGAAATCAGTATGGATTTTATCATTAGACTACCTAAATCTAATGGGTATGACTCTATTCTCGTGGTTGTGGACCGTCTCAGCAAATACGACCACTTTATTCCCCTTAGACACCCCTATTCAGCAAAATCAGTAGCGGATGTGTTCGTGAAAGAAGTAGTACGCTTACATGGGATTCCAGCAACAATTGTGAGTGATAGGGATTCCATTTTCATGAGCGTATTCTGGAAAGAATTGTTCAAACTACATGGGACTCAATTAAACATGAGCATCGCATATCATCCTGAATCGGACGGTCAAACTTAAGTATTAAATAGGACAGTAGAGATGTATTTGAGGTGTTTTTGTTCAAAACCTAAGAATTGGATACACTACGTGTCATGGGCAGAGTATTGGTACAATACTAGTTATCATGGGGCTACAAAATGCACTCCATTTGAGGTGGTGTATAGGAGACCTCCTTCATCCTTAACCCGATATGTACCAGGAGAATCAATAGTGGAAGCGGTGGCTCAGGACCTGATCAATCGTGACGAAGCATTGAGACAACTTAAATTCCACCTATTGAAGGCACAAGATCAAATGTCGAAATTTGCCAATAGGCACAGGAGACCAGCATCAATTAAAATAGGGGATGAAGTATACTTAAAGATTAGACCTCATAAACAACAATCCATGCCAACAAGATTGCATCCAAAGCTGTCGGCAAGGTATTATGGCCCTTTCCGAGTATTGGCTCAAATGGGTGCAGTGGCCTATAAATTGCAATTACTGGATGAAGCTCACATACATCCGATATTTCATGTATCCCAACTTAAAAAGGCGATTGGAAATGAACGAATAGAGACGACAATTCCTCTTGAATTTAAGGGGCTAGAAGAAGAGAGGATTCCGAAAGAGGTGTTAATGACCAGAGTAATTGACCGACAAGGGGAAACAGTACAATAGGTATTAATCCAGTGGGAAAAAGGGGGCACCGAGACTGCAACTAGGGAGGACCTGACAACGATGCAAGAGTAGTTCCCAGAAGCTCACCTTGAGGACAAGGTGGATCTTTTGGAAGGGAGAATTGTTAGGCAGCCAGGGCATCAAGGACAGGATAATAAGTATAAGGGGTTAAAGACTTATTATAAGAGGAAATTAAAAAATGTAACAGCAGGGGAGGAAGTTAGAGTTAGTTAGAATGTTACCTTGTAAGGGTTGATCTATTTAAAGACATCAACCTTGGGGAAAAAGGGGAGAGAATTTAGTTGAGAACTACAGGGTTTGGCCTGTGTGACAGGAAAAGTAGTTTCCTGTGTCTACTGTAATCACAGTTTTCAGATCAATAAAGAGGAATTTCAGTATAATTTTGGAGTTTCTTTACTGTTGTTAACACCAGTGGATCTAGTAGCGTATCAGATGAGGATTAGAGTTTTGGGTGCAAAGGGTGATGAAGTGGGAGAATTAATTTAAGTTTTGGAAAGCTTTGTGGTTTTAGATTTGATAACTACATATGGGTAGAAGAGGCTTAGCGACAGCAAAGGTGATTTGGAGAGAGATGGTTTGATGTACCTATGGACTGAACTTGAGGAGAGACGTAAGAAAACCCAACCACTGTCAAGGACAGGGATGGGTACTAATTGTTACCCTTCATGGTGATCAAGGACAAGAACAAAGATTTGTTGGGGATTAGGGGGCCGGAATAGGAGAGGCGAAAGTGGCCTCCTCTCCAAGCCTAGATCCAACAAGTAAAAATCAATCCTTGGAGGATATATAAATCTATCGGGGACAGAATTGTTGGCATTTTATTTTAAAATGATAATGCTGACATAAAGTTTGTATGATCACATATAATTCACTTGGGATGTTGCATTGATAGTAAAAGAAATAAGACATTGATTTTAGGAAAATCAAGGCCCAGAAATAATATAATGGAATAGTTATAAATAACATTACATGTAAACTGCAAATGAACTTACATAACAAGCATGAACGGTATAAATAACTTGAAGATAAGTAGCGCTGCCATAAGGAAGGGCTGCATTAGAGATGAAACATATCAGATCAAAAAGTTTATTAATGATACTTCATATATCAAAAGTTCAATTTTCACTTACACTAAAGATGGTAATGAACCGATAGACTGATGAAATCTCAAAACTTGCAATACTTGCAAAATTTCCCGTTCCAAAAAAGGCAACGTTGAACAAAACCATCTGCATGATACAATAGTTCGTTTACATGTAAAATAAAGCATCAAAATATCAATTATATGAAATTATTAGTAATGACTTATTCAAAGCTTATCAAATTTACATTATGGATATAATAAAAAAAAGTATGCATAATTCTAGATGCATTAGTTCAACCTAAATGAAAACTGTGTATACATTTTCTTTTAGTTAGGCCTTTGTATACTTCTATTACTGCTAATTTGGTTAATGAATGTTCAGAGAAAAAGGAAATGAAACAAAGAGAAATTTACTATGTTCTAACAAAATCAATGTTACACAATTACAAGATTGCAACAGACGGCTATATACAGCCTTGAGCTAAGTATGTAACTAAACTAACTAACTGTAGATAAGTTAGGTGTACAGCTGTCAACCTAGAAAATTTTCTAACAGTAATGACAACAATGATAGCACCAATAATAGTGGTAATGACTAGAGACAGTGGTGATCGTCACAGTGATCACAATAATGACAGTTGTGGCAACAGTGGTATTAGTAATGATGGTGATAACAATAGTTGTGCTAGTATTTGTGTTAGAAGAACCAATAAGTTGTAGTACTGTAGAATGCTCAACGGAATATTTGATTGTTAGATTCTCTAGCCTTGATAATTGGCTTATAAGGGTGAGTTCCTCAAGTACATCGGTGCTATTCATGTCCTTAGTAAAAAAGTAACAGCGTCAATGAGGAAATGCATGACTTCGTATGTAAATTGGTTTTTTGTATTGTTTTTGTGAAATCTCAAGAGGGTTAACTAAGATTTAGAACAAGGAAATTAAGATTTAACTTTTAAAACAACGAAATTAAGATTTAACTTTTAAAACAAGGAAATTAAGATATAACTAAGTTATATTATGAAGGAAAAAGGCAGAAAAGAATAAAACTTACAAAGACCAATGGGATCCTTGCATCAGATAACTGCAAAGATCTATAATCAGATCCATGGATGAGATTATTGGTAACACTTTTACTGGAATCTGAGGATTTATTCACAATATTTAAGTTGAGAAGTGTATTTTCAAATAATATCCACGCCATAAGTACAAGAGCAAGAGCAGCATAGAATATAGCTTCATATCTGCACAAGTTTCAAGAGGTACAAGTAAAAACAAATGCATCAAGACATCAACAAGACTACAAAAGCAACTGAAGAAATAGACTGGTGAAAGAGATAATACCCAATGGAGAGAAGAAGGAATGGAGGAGCAAAGCCAAGAAACACGGAAGTAAGCCTGGATAATAGGCTATTTTCTGAGAACAGTGGAAGCACCATTGAAAACCCTGAGGAATTGGTCAAAATATCAATCAACAACCGATATTGAATCAGCAATTTAAATATCTCATGCACAAGTAATTTATTAATATGAAATTTTGTAAAATAATGAAGAATGTAAGTACTGAACAATCCTACATAGGGCATACACGAATTGTGGGATGCTTATATGCAGATTGGGAAAGATCTCCCACACATAGTTGATCAACTTGTGGATATTGTATCCTTGTTGGTGATAATTTGATCACTTCGAGGAGTAAGCAACAAAATGTTGAAACAAACAAGATAAAGTGCAAAAGCAGACACTTATGAACTTATATTTGAGGGTTTTGGAATGTTTTACAAATGTCGCTAATTTGTGTTAACGAGGTTGCCTTGCACATTTCATCAAATCCAATATTCCATGAGAACATCAAACACATTTAGATTGGTTGTCTATTTTATTAGAGAAACTTATTAGGAGACAATACAACAAGCTTCGTAACCTCAAATGACTAGTAAGCATATGCATTGACCATCCTCACATGACAAGTTTGGTGCATATGACTTATACACTCCAACTTGAGAAAAAGTGTCGAAAATCTTATTAGGACCTTCATCATTATTGAAAACCTTATTAGAATTTGATGCTGAGGTATATCATACATGTATATAGGAATAGAATCCCCAGTATCCATTGTATTTATTACTTCTAACCTATATAAAACAGTGTGCATTATGTGATTGAGATACACGGATTCAGAATTTGTATGTCTTTCTTTTCTGCAAGATGGAGAATGATACTTGAGCACATTCCACAAATTTCATCTCCCATTTTCTAAGTTTACATTTGTGCCATATATATATTGAGAGAAAACAATGGGGTAAATTAATATGTGAAAATTGTGTAATTTGAGATGGAGAACAAGAAAGTAGTAGGATGGCACCGCCTATTAAAAACTGTCTGCATGGGACCAATAAATTCAGGCAAACAAAAGAAGAATGAAAAGTTCCAATCATACCAGCAACAGACCAATTTATCAATTGGTGCGATACAAGCAACTCTTGCTTTTCAGCTCTGTGAACAGTTGATAAATACACCATGACTGAAGACAAACCAACCAAGAGAGCCTGTTAATGTACAAGTAAAGGAAATTAGTCAAATTGCCATGTCATACATGACTAAGCTTCCAAACTCAATGACGGAGATGTTATGATATGCACCTGTAAGTAAAATAGAGATGAAAAATTGGAACTTTTCGACTTGCAATTGCATATGCTTTGCCAGTGCTTCCTAATGCCGGCATGAAAATCTAGCCATCTTGAAATTACTCCAATAACGATAATAATAATCCCACTACAAACACTGCAAACATAATAATTTGATATGTTTAACCTTTTAGATCCAGAATGTGCTAGAAAATGATGGGCAGCAAAAACAACAAACAAAGCAGAAGAAAGAGAGAACCTCAACAAGAAAAAGTAAAAAGTTGTTTGAGATCACTCTTACAAGATATTTTAAGGTAGAATTTGGTAGCAGTGTTTGCACAGGATGGAACAGACCATATATGTTATATCTTATGTTTGGTATTTTTTATTAATAGAACAGAAGTGGATATAGGCTTCCAAACATGGTAGTATCTGGTTCAACGGAAAAGGGTAGAACAGTGTGGAACAGAACAGTAGATTAAATTAATTATTTTTTAATGACAAAAAGACTAATAAGTTTTATTTCTCTTTTCCTTATTCTCTTTCCCACTCTATCGATGTCTAGTGACATGACACAGATAGCAAATCAATTTCATAATGTTGCAACTGGAGAATGGATTGCAAAAGTGTCAAATAATTGCACTTTTTAAATAACTAATTTCAATAGCATTTCTCACGTCCTTTTTGGTTAGTCCACACAAAACATCTCCACTCAATCAAAAATTTAAATTAGAATTCAGGGAGGGAGTGTGATGATTACCTTGTCACAAAACATATTAATCATTTTATATTATATTATAATTTTTTAAAATTTTATTTTATTGGTTTTCGTTATAGTTGTCAAGGCTTAGAAGATGTGAGCATATATTTTTAAATTATAAAAATTATTATTCAAGGAAAAAAAATTGAATATCCAATTCCAGGAAATATGAGGAATGTGGCCAAAAAAAAATCATGGGCCCCACCAGAACATCTTTCCTTGCAATAATGACTTGAAGTGGGAGGAATTCTGAAAAGCCAACTTCTGTCGTGTTTTGCAATCCTAAGAAGACACAATTCTCAATTCCAATGTCTTTTCTTTTGATTTCTAATAAATAAAAAATTAAATTACTTTTAAGAACCTAAATTTTGTGCAAGTTAAATTTAAATTTTTTTTAATTAGTATCAAAAAGTGTTTCGTAACATTTATTTTCATTCTTTTTTTCCACTCTCTTTTCTACCCATCCAAACAAGTTAAGGGAAATTTTCCTACTCATTTCCCTCTTATCTTTCCAAGGAACTACATTTTACCAATAATATTTCTATTCTTTGTAATTATTCTTCCCAATTATTTCTTCTCAGTTTCATCTCTAATCTAACAAAAGCATAATATATATATGTGTGTGTGTGTTGGATCATGTTTTGCCTTATAGCTACCAAACAGTAACAAAACAAAATGGCCTTCAAATTTTGTTTGCATCATGGCAAATACATATTCAGTGGAAGTGACTTACACTAATTCATTGTTGTCAGGAATTTCTGCTGGCATCAATGTGAAAAGAGACAAAAACCAACACGTTATGCAAACATATACTGGTATACCAGATCTCCAGGGGATTGACTTGAAGAGATAAAATGAAGCAATGGCCCCAGCAATCAAAAAACACAATGTATAGAGCTTCCTCTCAGTAAAGCTGTTAACCTACAATAAGCCAAATATTCCTTTATCAAATAAATTACAGCATTACTAGGTTCTAGAATATTACAACAAACTCGTACCAGGAACTCAAGAATGAAAACTGAGATAGCAGTGGAGGCTAGAAGCTTGATGACATAATTCATTCTCCTTCTAGATACTTGCTTCCATAATGTTTTTATAAACTGGTATTCACTAATTATTTGAACCCATAAAAATGAAGTCATAATCATGTATGCATGGTAGAGAGGAGGAGACTGCTCCAGCAACAAAAGCAAACAAAGCATTCCTGCCAAGATAGATCCATATAGATATATCTGCAAAAGGTATTTTATTTATTTAATTGATGGAAACTACAATAAAACAATTTATGCTCATGAAATCAATAAGAATCAATTAGCTTCAGCCAAGAATCTTAATCAAATGTCTTTCATATAATTCATAAATATTCATATTCTTAGAAAGTGGACTCTAAACCTAACCCTACCTTATAAAACCAACTTATAAGATGAGGTTTGCACCCACTTATATACTATAATTTGGTCATATCATTAGTTGACGTGAGATCTCTAACAAAAGGTATTTTATTTATTTAATTGATGGAAACTAAAATAAAACAATTTATGCTCATGAAATCAATAAGAATCAATTATCTTCACCCAAGAATTTTGATCAACTAACTTGCATATAATTCATAAATATTCATATTCTTAGAAAGTGAACTATAAGTTTAACTCAACCTCACAAAACAAGCTTATAAAGTGAAGTTTACACCTACTTATATACTATTGTTTGGTCATATCTTTAGTTGATGTGAGATATTCAACATATCTCTCACACCAAGGACTAGACATATCATATGTGGGAAGTAGATTTGTGGGTTTACAGATAGTAGCCCTAAAATGGGTAACATAATAGGCTCAACAAAATATTGGTAAAATACACTATGATATCATCTTGGAAAGTGAACTTTAAACTTAATTCAATCTCAATACCAACTTGTAAGAAGAGATTGACACTCAATTATATACTATAATTTGATCATATTTCTAGTCAATATGAAATCTCCAATATATGTAATATGTACATGCTTCTCCATAAAATATCTTGTACTTTCTTCCTCATGATGAAATATGCAGCTCACAAGAAATTAAGAAATATCATTTGGAAAAAGCTAAGCTTACACAAACATTACTTTTCTGCGGTTATTTTTCTGAACTGCCTGCTCCATTCCAAAAGAATTTCCTGCCAATGAGGTATAAGACTGCAGAACATGAAGAACAAGATAGATCATCCAACCAACATACCCAAGGGTAATTACTGACATGAGCATCAGCCAGTCATAAGTCTGAAAATAGTGAAGCCCTTGCAGAGCCAAACTTCTGAGGCTTTGGGACAGATCCATTGCAGTCTCATAATCTCTAGCTGATATCAGATCCTCAATTTTGTCCAACATTGAAGAATAATGAGACAGTGGTTTGAAAGGTTTAAAATATAAAGAATTTGACTGCTTAATATCTGATGTTGTCAATGAAAAACTTTGGTAAGGAACTCTTCCATCCATTTTGCTCTATCATTGTCTTTGAAAGAGAAATGACATTTTTTGTTATTACTTTCATATTAACATTTTGCTCATGAATTGGCTTTGTGAAAATCTTTATATTTTCCTATTAATAGTTAAAGCCTTTGGCACATTCTGTCTACGTAGAAAACTACATATGTATATATATATATATACATATATATATATATATATATGTATATATATATATATATATATATATATATATATATATATATATATATATATATATGTATATATATATATATATGTATATATATATATATATATATATAAACACACACACAAGTTTGAATGCTTCATAATCCTTTGACACAACCACAGCAGAAGAAACCATGCTGAAATCGAGGAGAAAATTGGTACATATCAAAGATAATAATCAATTTAAGCAAAGGATACATGATTTGCGAAGAAACTGGTTCAGTATTTCTTTTGTATTGGATAAAACAGCTTCAACTTCGTCAGCCTGAAACATAATAAATTAAATCTCAGATCATCCACCCATTAATAGTCCTTTTGTCATGTACAGAATTTTTACTTTCCTATGCTTTAGTACAAGTATGACAATGAAAATACATAAAAGATCATAACATTCTGATGAAAATATTGAATAAACACATTAGACAGCTATCATGAAAATTAACAATAAGTTCTTTATCAATCAGAATTCAGAACAAGAGGAAGATACCTTGCTCATGTTAACGTAATCTAGGGGTAAGCTTCCAACTGAATTAACAGGACATGGCAGACCAAGCAGTGTAGACTGTCAAAAAAAACAAGTAGATTAAATCAATGAAACCAAAGGATGGTTGAAGAAATATACACTACAATATGAAATCCTTAAGGAAAAATAAATTTTACAACCATGAGGGGTGCAATATCAGCCTGATTGACATCCACCCTTTCTATGTCATGCAAGCCCCATTCAATTGGTGTTGGTGCATCATGCACATGGTCGTCAACAAACTTAAATCCACAATCAGAATGGTTGCTGCTAGATATTGGCTTTGGATTCTTAACACCAGCTCCCCAAGCAACAAGAGGAGTATCAGTGTTTGAAGGATGCCCATCTCCATGGCTTCCTATGATTAGAAGTTACATAAAAAAAACACATAAAAGCATTACTTTAAGACACTATTTCAAAAGAACAATCAAATAAGAACTTTATAGGAGCCACAAAAGAAACTCAAGTATTGAGAAACTGAATATTCTTTCAAGCCCAAGGCAAGGACTAACGCTGGGAGAAACAACCTAATGCATTATTTCATGTCGTCTCCACGTGGTAATAAATAGTAAACAAATGGGATGGAAAAGCATTGGAATCACATGGTTTCTGAATATAAAACTAAAAAGAGCATGTTAAATGCAAGTCTAGCAAAATATAGACACCAGCCAAAAATCTTAAAGGCTTAGAGGTGAAAATTGAAGATTGCAACATAACTCATGTTCAACAGTATAGGTATTTGGATCTAAAATATAAAATGTAATCAAAGGATTCAAACTAGGTGAACGAAATGGAGAAATGGTTTAGGTGTTTTTGGTTGAATTTGTCAATATGAGCTACATGTGACCAACCCCACATAGTACAAAAAGGCTTTTGTTTTTCCTTTTCATTTTCTTTTTGTAAGAATTTATAGAAGTGATAACAAAAGGCGATAAAGAAAAATGGAAGCTAAAAATAATCCAAGTTATGAGATTATCTTTTCAATTTAACTCGTGGATTAAGGAGCCACTTGGAAAAACCTATTTGGGCTCATGAAAGCAGCTTTTTTGACCTTCCTCTAACCTCACTTTTAGCTTATTTCAGCAGGCTTCAGTCACACTCACAAATAAGCTCTTATTTGATTGAAATATGCAATCTTGATTCAAACTAAGCTTATTATTTGTTTACTTTGTGGTCAATATTAAGAAGCTAATAAGTGGTAGATATTGAGAAATCCTTTTGACAAATCCTTGCTTCAGCAAGTCTCAACATCTATACTTAAATCAACATACTATTGTTTGAGATGAGGTAATATATGAGAAAATAATTTGCAACCTTTGTCACTCATTCCATGATCTGCAGTAAAAATATATGCTGTACGATTGTCCTTGAAATAATCTTGAACAAGATTGTAAACACTTTCGGCTACATGGTCAACAACCTTAACATTGTTTAGGTAGATGGAAGAATAGGGCTTATGTGCATGGCCATTAGAGTCACATCCAAGCAAGTGGAGGAAAACAACAAGATTATCCTGCTGCAGCAACTCCTTTAATTTTGGGTCTTCTCTGGACCTATTAAGAAGGCTTTGAAATTTATCGAGAGACCACATGTCCAGGAATGATGCATCTGCATGAAGAATCAACAATACCAAATGAATGAAATTAAGGATTAGAGAATTTATGAAGTATTTATGTGCATGATAAAAATTTTATTTTCCAGTTAGTATACTACAACCCAGGATCCCTGTAACTGGTCATTAGCAGGAAAATTTTACAATATAGCATTTTGACCACACCAGTTATTATTTTACAAGGTATGAACATGGTCAAATATCAGACCTTTTTCATATTCTTTTAAGTACCTGCATGCATGAAATTATAGTAGAGAGTGAGGGAGGCTTGGGGTGATGGAGAAACAATAAAGACCAAGAAAATTGTAGAAAGGCAATAAAATAAAAATACATGAACAGCCACATTTGATGTTTATTTCTAAGAGGTAAAAATCAATAAGTAAAGCTGTAATGTTTAGACAAAAACTAAGTTTCTCAATATCCATGCTACTGGGCCAGCCAACTGATGAGAGGTAGGGCTGAGAAGGCATCAGCAACTAATTATTTGAATAAGTAGTAAAAAATAACCAATAACACACCAAGCATCTGTACAATATAAATCTCATATAACATAGCAAGAAGCAAAAAAATTGAGAAGTATAGAAAGTCAGAAGCTCCTAATCACCAATGTTTCAAGCATTTTACTTTAATTCAACAAGAAGCAACCACATCATATAAAAATATTACAGGTACAACATGCTATTTTACGAGTGAATTTAGTTGAAAAGAATAGATAATCCAATAACTTCTGGTCACAAATTCAGTAGTCCAAATCTCAAGAAGCTCCTAGCTAGACAAAAAAAAATGTTGACAATGAAACTTTTAATTGAAAAAGATGTCAGTAGAGTCCAACCTGGGAAAATAGGTTTTGAAAAATAGAAGGCAAATTGTAATGGACCGAGGAAAATGATGTCGCTAAATGAATAAATTTAGTGACACTTTTTACAGCCACAAGAAGGTAAAAACACTAAATTTCACATTTTTTTTTTTTGCAAAGTTTTAAGGACAAAATCATCAATTTGAAAATACAAAGACCAAAACTAAGTTTGAAAAAAAGTACAGGGACCCAAAACATATTTTTCCCCTAAAGTTTCTAAACCAATTTTTTAGTAAGTTCACACATTAAAATGAAGAAGACTAGGATAAACCAATTGCCCCAAAAGCTTAAGATGTTTAATCTTTATATCAAACAACAAATAAAAAAAATGATCGATGATGTCAAACCAGTTGCAAAGTCTTCAAACTCATGGGGATAGGTATCCCAGGTGGAATGCTGCAAGCCACTACAGAAAATGGGAACTATATCAGGACTTCCAAAAGAAATGGTATGCCGGCTTCTGTTAAACACCGAATCGAACTCAACAGGATTAGCCTTCCACCCTGCAAGGAGCCGAAACCACTCTTTAAGCACACACACAAACAATAAGAAGAAAATACAAGCTAATTTCAACTTCATGCACAAATTCAAAAACAAAAAATTAGAGAAATCACATGAAAAAGCTTATACAAATGAGCTTATTAATGTAAGTAGAACTTCATTTCCATTCCTTCTTAGTTTTCTCTCTTTGAAATATTTACGCATAAGTATAACCAAAACAACTCTGCTCCTGTTTAAGGTGAGGACTTAAGGAAGAAACAACTACTAAAGCCTTTTAAGGAACACAACAGTGATGCCAAACAAAAAAGGAGAAGGAAACCTGCCTTTTGTAACTGCACTGGGATCTTCATAGAAGCCAGCAATTATGGAAACATGACCAGGCCTGGACTCTGTGGGAGGCCTAGCATGAGAAACCCCCCAACGACCCTGCCTTTCGATTATGCCCCTGAGAAACGGCGCACGGTGATTCCCGTCCGTGTCCAGCTCGAAGAACTTGTCGGCGCGCAAACCATCAGCTGCGTTATGATTCGAATAAGTATTTGATTAATCGATTTAGGTTAAAGCAAAGAGCGAAGGATGGAGCGAACGGTACCAATGAGGAGGACGAGGCGTTTGGCAGGGGCGGCGAAGCGAGGAGTGACGGGATCGACGCCGCGGACAATGGGAGTCTTGAAATAGATGTCGAAAATGCTGAGCATGTAAACGGCGTGGAGAACGACGCCCAGCACCACCAGCCATCTCTCCCTTCTCCTCAACCACTTTCTTCCCCTCTCCTCTCTGTTTCCTAAGATCCCATCGCTACGCATTCTTCTTTTCTGTTTTTCTCTACTTCTGAGAGTGATACTATACGCCCACTAACTCAACAGCACTGAAGCTATATGTGCAAGTGTATGCTTGCTCGCAAGGGAGAGTTCGAAATACGACTTTAGTGGGTCCACAAATTGAGTATACGAAAAATAAGCATTTTTCAATGCTGCATATATAAACATTGGACTTGATATGACAAAAAAATAATAATAGTATTTGTACATGTCTTGTTATATTTCATGTTTAATATTATTAAGTGAATAATGATATTTGAGTAAGACGTGGCATTGTTTTTGAGAAATATTTGTATGTATAAATAGGAGATACTTATTTAGTCAAATTATAAATGGAAATCATTTAATTTATTTTTTTTTATTTTCTATTTAACTTTATATTTCTACAACAAACTATAATATAAAAAAATAGTATTCTTTTATTTATGCTTGTATTAAATTTTTAAAATTATTAATAAGATATATTAAAAAAGAAACATCTTTAAGTATACTGGATTAGAAAAAAATAGCTTATCAATCAATCAAATCAAAAAGTTTTGATAAAATATTGATGTATATCTCAAGGATAAGAGTTTTATGTAGTATAAAAATATAATTATGAAGTATAAACCCATTATACTTAGATCAAATCTATCAAATAATGTTGATAGATTAGAATTGAATATCAAAAGTTGGTAGTAGAACTTAAGACTTTAATATAGGATAGATAAATAATCTAATGTATTGTATTAGACAAAATATTGTATTAGACAAAATATCATTCTTATACCATGTAACAAATTTTGTCTAACTTATAATCATGGTTCTACATTTTAGTTTAAAAGGATTTGTTATGTGTTTATTTACCTCTGTTACCTATTGTGTGCATTTCTTATATTAAACTAATTGTAAAATAACTTTTTTTCGTCTAATGAAAAAAAAAATAGATGAGAAATACTTTGACAAAATTAAATATATTACATTGAGTTGAATCAATGATTCTACTAGGTACATGTGATATGAAATTTTACATAATAGTTTTGTTTGTTACACTAAGATAGAGGTTGGAGTCCTAAACAATTTGTACTTCATCTCTTTTGACTCTAAGCTACAACTCTTTTTGCTCCAAGTTGATGGAGTTTAGTCTTGGTTTAGCCGAGCCATTCTTCAGAGTCCTCTAACCCCTTCTGGTTTACTAGATCCTTCTAGAGGCCAGGTTGGAACAACATCCATTCATGTGTGTCCTAGAGTCTCCAGAAGATTAGGTTGAGTCACATCCATTAAGGGATCACAAAGACTTTCTCTAATTGTTCAGTTGTAGTTCATGGATCAAGAAAACACAAAAAAGTGAGATATATATACATATCAAAACAATACTACATCGATTTTGATTAAAAAACCAAATAATAGATTTTTATGAATACATAGCATAATACAATCATTTCAAATCATTTGTAATATTCATTCTTTGTGTCATTTGAATAATCTTTAGGAAAATACTTGGAATATGATATTCACCAAACATTTGGATGAAAGTTCATGATCATTATTCCTATCATTCTTATTATATTCAGTTATATTAATTTCACTCATACGACAAGTCAATATTGAGAATGATACTCATAATAATAAAAGTGACATCAGTAATGACTAGTCAGGATAGACGATCAATCCTCATCATCAATACTTTAACTCATCTCAATCCCCAAGGAATCAAATCCTCCAACAAACATGTCAAACTGGGACATCATGATCGTGAGACCTTCTCACACAAGGGAAATCACAATAGATATCAGGAATATTATCAATGAAATTTTGCAGTAAGGTTATGTAAACTGACTAATATTTTAAAATAGATTTCATATAAACTGGGAGTCGAAATATGAATTATAACATCAGTTTATCTCAGGTAATGAAATATTTTATAAAGAACCTGAGTAAAATTTGATAAAAGTTTTTGATAATTTTTTGAGAAATATTTTTAGTTTGTGAGGATTTAGGGTTATTTCACAGAAATACAAACCAAAATGAAATACATATACATATCTCATTTCCCTTACCTCGGGAGTTTGAAGCAGAGCTTCCCTTACAAATGTTTTCTAAGTTTTTCTCATATTTTCTTTTGTTATATTTTGGTGTGATTTATGATTTCATAGGTCCTATTTATAGAGAAGCCATGGTAGTCATTACTCTTTTGTAACTACATAGTTGTAATTCTACTTATTCTTACGAGTTTGGATTTGGAAATAAAGAGATAAGTACTAAGAAGTGATGTGTCTATGGTAAATAGTATGAAATGAGATCCACATATTCATCCTTATCTACAGCATTGATTGTGAAAAGATATTTATATCAATCTTCCTAAGAGATAGTCCTTATCTCTTTGGTTAAACTTGTCCCATCATGATGAAATTCTAATAATCCTTTATAATAGGGAAAACTTACTTTCTATTGATTCGTCTAATAGTCTATAGACAGTGGTTATTTTGTTCGTCCAACACTCTGTCCCAATTTGCATCACCTGATATCTCTTAGAGTAAATGTAAAAGTTAAACCATCAATAAAATAAACACAAAAATTATTCAATACCTAAAATATGGATAAACTTTCATTTGATAAATTCTTCATCTCATGTGTCCAATAATATTGAACCTTTTATTCTAACATTTGATTTCAGTATCATCTGGCAACATATTATAATCATCCACCGAGTAGAAATTGGATCCTTTACGTAGATCGCCATAACATCATCTATCCTCTAAATTTTGGCATAGTCTAGTGTCTAAAATCATACCTTGCATCATAGAACTTAAATATTCATTCTTCTTTTGATGAACTAATAATCCTTCTCTGGTTTTGACTCTATCTAGTAGTGTACACCTTATTGTAGGCTTATAATCTTTCGTCTTATCCCATGATATATTTTTCTTAGATATAAGATTTGACTCATAAATCTTCAAATCTTTTCTGGAATATTTTGTATCAAGAGTTCTTCCTAGTAACCTTATCAGACGATATAATTTGGCGGTATTAAATAATTTTATATTTTCAAGTTGTCAAGAAATTTTTATATTTTTGATAACATTATGCTTAAAATTTTGGGATGTTATACAAGTTGATGAACAGAGATGCTCTTGAGTTCATAAGATGGCATACTCACGAAGACATGTTTAGACGCTTCTACAAGCAAGCTCGTCTAATCGCATAAAAGAAGTCTCATACTTATCTAAGAAGATTGTAACAAATCCACGCCTTTTTCTAATTCTACATGTTATTTTTATTGTTAAAACATAAGTAGTGTAAGATCAAAGGTTGTCCTTCACCAAAACATAAGTAGTTATAGATCAAAGGTTGTCCTTCACCAAATAAGAAGAGCTTAATAAAGTTGTCATCAGAAACTCAAACATTTTCTAAAATGATATTGACACAAAGCCATGAGTGCATGAATAACAGAAGAAATTAAAAATAACACATATTCACAAAAAGAATGACAAGATAACATGCTATTGCTCAAGAAAAAAGTTTGTCTTTTTTTTAGGTCTAATTAATAATGTTTAGATTAGGTTTAGTTGAGCTTTCTCAAGCTCAAGAAGACATCATAAGAGGTAACCAATAAGACAAAGGTGATGAATGCATGGATGGGGTAAATCTTGATTAGTTTTACTTGTTGTAAAATAGAGTGCACTTTGATTGTCATTAAGATTTACTTTCTAGTTTATTTTTGCTAAATTGTTAAAATAGGTGCAAATAACAATTGTTGTATTTGGGGCTATCAAGCCGAATAAACTTAAGGGCATAGAGAGTAGGAAATAAAGAAAGCAAAGGGCATTTTGGGCAACTCTTTTCAACCCACAAAGCTACAAAATCTGACCATAGTCTTTCAAGAAATAAGTGAGCTCATATGCAAGGTAAGGATCATATTTAACACATCTTAAATATGAAAAGATAGCTAACTGTGCACATGGATGAGATCCACTGAAGGTGGCAAACTTTTAAGAGTGCATGAGGGAATTCAATTTCAATTTCCCTCTCTTTTACTCTTTGACTTCTTAGTCAAGTATCCTATAAATAGGGTCATGACTCCATTCTATTAATACATCAAATTTTGTCGCAGCCGAAATCATGACGGGGCGATCAAAATTTAATTTTAAGATATATTTAAATAGAGATTGGAGTCGCCACCATAGTTTATTATGGAAAACCATAAAAAAACCAAAAATAAAATGTCTATGAACCAGATTTTAGATTCGGGAGTTGGTTACATGTGAGGAAGGTATTAGCACCCACAATACCCGTCCTAAGACGGTACCTTTAATCAAATGACTAAAAATAAGTGTGATTTTTCAAAATGTCATTTTTCCCAAATAATAGTAATAAAGACGAATAAAATAACAAAACAAACAAAATATAAAAACAAAACAAATAAATAAACAAACAAAAGAAAACATGCTAATAAATATAATATAAACAAATAACAATTCTGCACATAAAAATAATAAGCAAAAAATAAGACAAATAAACATATATTTTTATATTTTTATTTTTGGGGTCCGACAAGGATTAACCTTATTCCTATATATTTCTACAAAAGAAAATAAGAATTCACGTAGTTCTAATTTTGAAAGTTGATTGGTGTTTGATATTTATATTCTTATTATTTTTTTTGAAAATGCTTTATATATTTTTCCATATATTTTTTTAATGTTTTATATATTTTATTTTTTAAAAAACTGTTTTATATTTAATTTTCAAAACTGTTTTATTTTTTTAAAATTTTTAAAATTGTTTTATACTGTTTTACAGATTTTTAATTTTTTAAAACTGTGTTGTTTTATTTTGAAAACTGTTTTATATATTTTTATTTAAAACTGTTTTGTATTTTTTAATTTTTAAAACTGTTTTATATTTTTTAATTTTTACTGTTTTTTATTTTTTAATTTTTAAAACTGTTTTATATTTTTGTTAATTTTTAAAATTGTTTTATACTATTTTACAGATTTTTAATTTTTTAAAACTGTTTTGTTTTATTTTGGAAATTGTTTTTTATATTTTTATTTAAAATTTTTTTTATTTTTTTTTAATTTTTAAAACTCTCTTATATTTAAAAAAAAGCTATTTTTATTTTTATTTTTGTAAGAACTGTTTTATGTATACACATACATATTTTTTTAATTGTTTTATTTCATATATATATATATATATATATATTTTTTTTGAAATTGTTTTACATTATTATTTCGTAAAATTCACAAGAGTGATTATTTATAAATTTGATTGAAAATAAATCGCAACTAAAATAATAAAATAAAGAGGAAAAAAAACAATAAATATGCAATTAGTGATTATTGGTATTAAGTAAAATATTAAATGAAATGTAACTAAAAACTTGATGAAATTATTACTTTTTTTTTATCTACGTGGTATGGATAAAGTTCAGTACCAATAAAAAAAAAACTAAAATGACTATCAATAAGTAAAATTTCTTTTCATAATAGCCATGAATAAATAAAAAAATTAAAAAAATGTTAGATTTGGGGCCATGGGTTTTGAAACCAACGTGTTGAATGTTTCTTTTATTTGTTTTTTTATATTAGCCATATTGATTCAACGTGGCAACATTGATTTATTGAAGTTAAGGGCTTACAGTATATTGGCGGGTCCATGTATTCACCTAGATGGCACTTAGGGTAAAAAAAAACGGCAATGGTGACAGGGTTATTTGGGAGGCGCCGCAGCAATTCACCAGCGGCGTAAAGGTTTGTCGTGTTGGATTGATGGAATGCTAAACTAGTAAGGATATGTTTTTTTTTATTTGAGTTATGTATGGTTAGGTTTTTTTGGGTTTGATTGTGGCGCGGCCATGGTTTGCTTGGGACTTTGGTTTCGGGTTCTAACGTGGTTTGATAATTTCACATTAAAAACAACATGCAAAGTGTAACAATTAAAATAGAATATTTCTATCGATACATGACAGTAGCTAAAATATTACATTTTTATGAATGCAGGGTAAACAGAACATGGCACCATAAAGCAGGTATATACATCTAAACATAAAAACTAGATAATTTGTAACTATGAAACATACCCTTTGAAACACTAATAAGGATCTTTTCCTTTTCCTTCTGCTCTCAATGCCTCTAAACACAGAATAATCTTTCAAGCACTATAATTTTTGTGTCTCTCTCTTCTTCTCTTTTTCGTGTGTTGTCCCCTATTTCCTATGTATATCTATACTGATATCATTCAACTTACTCTTAATTCATATTTAAATTCATTAATTCCTAATTATTCTTACTTAATTATAATTTGTGAACTGCCAATTGATTATTCTTTTTAACTTAGATTTAAATTCTCAAATATCCCCACTTATGATGCCAATTGACTGTTAAAATATGAAGGACAAACATAGACTGAAAAATGGGCAGAATTGTACTGTTGTTGCTGCTGTGGCATCATAACTGTAACATCCCATATTTCTCATATAATAGAAACTTTATTGCATAAAAAATTATATAAAAAACTTGAATATAAAAGTCCATATATTCATCATGTATTTCAAAATATACTTCTCCAAATAAGATTTAATAGAAACATATTCGTCAAATTACAAATAAAATAAAGCTTCTCCAATAATTCACTTGGGACGCACACCACCTGTCAAATCCTCTGCTCACGTGTAATATACACGATCATCACAAATTTAAAAACAAAACAAAACAAATACCACATAAAAATAAGGGTACGTTAGATAGTTTTAAAAAATAGATTTTCATAAATTAAATTTATATCTCAATCTAACAACAACAATTTTGAAAACGTATTTGGCTGAGATCAAGAGGGGGGGGTGAATTGAACTTTAAAAGACTTTTACAATTTAATTATCAAAAAACAATTTTCGCAATTAGAAAATCTTTAGTGAAACTCAGTGATTAAGAATATAAGGTTCAGTAGAAAATAAATTAGCTTCAAGTTCGAATAAATTGATTTATATTAGATGCTAAGTAAAAGACAAACAGAATGAATTACAATCACAATTTAATGCAATCAAGATTTTTAAAATAGCAGAAACAAGATGTATGTAGTTTTTACAAAACAATATGAAACACATAATTAACTATGACAGAAATTCAGCCAAGGTATTATGATAGAATCCTACAATCCAGCAACAAATCCGAATTATCAGATTATGCAAAAAATTGATATTAAATCAGATTTGATTAAAGACAATTTCAATTAAAAGACCTTTGCAAAACAGATTGCACAAGAAACTTTCAGTAAATGAATTAATCACATATACACCAATACACAAGAATCAATTACAGGACTTCAAAGCAAGGTTTGATGATGCACACAGTGAACATAATGCAATCTTGTAGTAAAAATATCAAAAACCACACCGCAGTAATAAAACCTCAAGTATGCAGAAACATGATATCAATCAGTACAAAACAACTTCCAGATAAGATTTATTTAGAATTAAAACCATATATGAAATATTGCAGATTATCAAATTTTTTCAGCAACTTAACCAAAACCAAATCAACTTCCAATTAATTTCAGTTGACAGCTCAAGAACAAATCAAGATTGTGAGAGAAGGGTTAAGAAGAAGAGACACAATCAATTTTATACTTGTTCACCCTTCCTCAAGGGCTACATCCAGTCTTCTTTGCACCACACACAAAGAAAGTTCCACTAAATCAATTAATTGTTTACATACAATCAATCAACCAATTCCTACTCCTTGTAAGAATCAAGAAACCTGTTAAATTAATCCACTACTCCCTGCTGCTCCCAATCAATTCAGCAGAAACCCAAGGCTAACTCCTATAGCCCAAAAACTCAATTGTTCAAGAATTTCACAGAATTCAATGAACACAACACAAATCTTGAATCAAACAGGTTCAAGAAAGGTTGAGAATAACTCCCTGATTAGTGCAGAAAGAAAGGCCTCTACACAATCTTGAAGAAATCCAGTAGCACACTACTTTGATCATAATTGATTCTTCAAATAAAAGTCCCCTTTCAAAAAAGATTTAGAAAGACTCTAGTTTTTCTCAAAACGATTCTCTCACAGTGGTTCTCATAAGTGATGCTCAAAGATTGTATTCTTGTTTCGTATATCTCTTTTTTTCACACATGAAAACCCACTGTATTTATAAGAGAAGAACCCAAACCATATTTTAAAAAATAGTTAATTCAGATATGTCCAGGCATGAATAAATTGATTATACTAAACCTGAAATCAGCTTATATTTGTCCAGTACCTTATTTTCCAAAACTGTTCTAACCAAAGTTATACCTTATACTTTATGGTTTGATTTAATCATTTTGGACCATGTGCTAGTGAATTTCTCCTCAGATGTGCATAGGTTTTCTTTCACAGCCAATCACACTCACTCGCACTAAGACAAAGCCTAAGACACACTTTTGTCTTCTTGCTTGCTTTGGCTTGCTTGGCTTCATGAAATCCTTTAGTACTATGAGAGTACTAACAATCTCCCTCTATTTGATAAAGACAATCCAGCTTGTGAGTGGTTCAAGATCTGCAACTGCATAAGAGAAACTAGTGAAAGCAATAGTCTATCATAGAACTTGTAACACATAAAACCAAATGCTTTCATTTATATATTTGTTGTTAAAGCATGATTACACATGATTTTTCCAATACAGAATAGAACAACAATACATCATTTGAAAAAGAACTTAACCAAGACACAAACTAGTTCAACAGCAACAACAACAACAACAGGATTAAATCTTGATAAAAAAGGTAAACCTATTCAAAATATCAGATAACAGAACATGAAACCAGCAGACAGAACAACCAGAACAGAACAACCAAATAACAAAACACAGAACAGGCCAGGCCACACATACACTACACTAATTCTCTCCCTATGTATTCATCAAATGGGAGATAATGCCTATGATATGCATAATTTACTCAATTGGATCATTCCAAGTAGCCATTGTGGCCAATTTGTCTAGCACAACTTCGACCTGTTGATCCAAATTCTCAAACTGAGTCATATTGATCTCTTGATTGTTCGTTTGCTCAGTAGAGATAGTGTCCATTTTGTCCAATATAGCTTGTGCAAATTTCGAAAAATTTGAATTCTTTCCAGTTTCACCCATAGCATCATCTTCAATGTCCATCGGCGTGTTGCCAGTAGCTTCTCCAGTAGCTCCCTCTTCAACATTTTCTTCATCAGCATCAGCTCCAGGTGCTCCACTGTTAGCATTTTCTGGAGCATTAGCAATAGCCTTAGTAGAATCTTCTGAGTTTTCCTCTTCTTCAGTTGGGAACCTCCATTGGCCATTCGCTTTTATCCGGCCCATTTTGTTGAAGTTGGTGGTATTCATTTCAAACGCTTGCTTTACAGGCTCAATAAGCCCTCCTTCATCAGGTACCTTGAAGTACCAAATAAACTTTAAGATGAGCACCACATATGGAACTTGGTAATCCATTAACCTCTTTGCTTTCTCCAGTTGCATTCCTATCACAGACGGCCAATTGACCTTTATCTGGTTCATGATACAATACATCACTATCAGATCTTCCTCATGCAGCACTGCATGATTATGACCTCGTGGAGTTAAAATCCATACAATGATGAATGCCATAATCCTCGAATACACAAAGAGACCGCCAACTTGAAAGCCTTTTCCCACAACTTGTGGGTTTCTCAAACAGCTCCTGTAGAATGTCCCTTTGTTGTAGTCTTCAAGTCCTTCAATAGTGCCCTTTCCAAGCTTCAGCCTGTCACGTTTGAGACCAGTTACTGTCTCCCAAACTTTAGGAGTGATGTCCATTATTACTCCCTTGACCCTTGATTCGAACTTGTCTCCCTTCACATTCAAATTGGTGAAGAAGACCTTCGTCAAGTCTGGATATATGTTTCCTGTCAGCCCAAGAAATTTCTTGAGCCCTTGAAACTCCAGAGATTCAGCAACATCCAATAACTCTTCCGATTTCAACCAGTCTAGGCTTACATGCTTGGGAGTGTTGATCACTTTTCGGCTGACTATAGTAAGATAGGAGTTGATACTTGCTTTTGTTCCTGTGCCACGAACATTTGCAAACTAGCCTTCGAGATGACCTCTTGTATCGATGTTCCTTCCAGCACTTCCAGCTTCCTTAGTTCTCTTTCTCGGATTGCTTGGGGAGGCCATAGAAGTACCTTAGCATTGCAGAGAAATGGATTTAGAACTTTGTGTTTTTCTAAAGTATGCTAATGCAAAGTGCTTATGCAAAATGCCTATGTGCAATGTGACATTTATAGGCAAACACAAATACTATCAAATGGCACAATCAAATGACACAAACACAAAAACCTTTGAATTACCCATTGTGCAATTTGGATTAATGATAGCGTACCTGATAAGTCAATGAGACAAGATGGTTTCATAATGGAAGTTTGCAGAATGCTAATTGGTTCAGCTGGTGTGCACAAATATTACCTTTTTCATTTCCAATTATATGAGGACAGGTGGCAATTTAGTGGCTCAATAAAGACACGGTGAATGGGATTTGGAATGATGATTACAGATCTTCTGCCCATTACAGTCTGCTCAGTGGATTTGATTCTTCAAGTCCTTCCTCATTCATTTTGCTTAGGTCATGTGAGTTAGTTGCAAGACAAAACAACAATATGAAATTTTCTTAGTAAATTCTGTTGCAGCAATAAATTAATTCCAAACATGTATAAACTGATTTGAGAGACAGTGAGTAGAATATTATGCAATTCTGACTTATGTAATGTTCGAATGACCCAATATGTCTAATTCTGTTCTTAGGTAATTAAATTTGTTCTTAGCAAGTGGTTTAGTGAAAAAATCCGCCAATTGTTTTTCAGGTTCAATGAATTTGATTTCACAAATACCATTGCTCACTTGCTCTCTAATGAAATGATGCCTAATCTCAATATGCTTAGTTCTAGAGTGATGCACTGGATTTTTAGTGAGATTAATGACACTAGTATTATCACAGAATAGGGTTACCTTTGTGACTTCAAGACCAAAGTCACTAAGTTGCTGTTTAAGCCAATAGATTTGAGCACAACAGCTCCCTACTGCAATGTACTCAGCTTCAGCAGTTGAAAGAGCAACGCATGCTTGCTTCTTGCTGTTCCATGAGATTAGACTTGCTCCAAGTAGATGACATGTACCACTCGTGCTTTTGCTGTCCAGTTTGCATCCAACAAAGTCTGAATCCGAATAGCCTTTGAGATTAAGTGTTGCTTCATTTGGATACCACAAGCCAACATTTGTTGTCCCTTTGAGATACTTGAGAGGCCTTTTAACAGCATTGAAATGAGATTCTTTTGGATTTGCCTGGAATCTTGCACAGATGCATACAACAAAGGTTATGTCAGACGTGCTTGCTGTGAGATAGAGCAAAGATCCAATCATCCCTCTGAACTTGGTTTGATCTACTGTTGTCCCATGTTCATCCACATCTAGATAACAACTAGTTGCAATTGGAGTTGATGCCTCTTTGCAACTATCCATCTCAAACTTCTTCAAGACATCTCTGCAGTATTTTGACTGATTTAAGAATGTGCCATTCTGTAATTGTTTGATTTGCAGTCCTAAGAAGTAATTCAACTTCCCCATCATAGACATTTCAAACTCCCCCTGCATATCTAATACAAATTCTTGACAAAGAAGTTCATTAGTTGATCCAAAAATGATATCATCAACATATACTTGAACCAAGATTATATCATTTTCAGAATTCTTAATAAATAGAGTTTTGTCTACTTGACCTCTTTGATAGTTCTTGGAGAGTAGAAAATTACTCAGCCTTTCATACCATTGCCTAGGAGCTTGTTTTAGTCCATAGAGAGCTTTCTTAAGTTTGTAAACATGTCCAGGCAGTTTGTGGTCTTCAAATCCGGGTGGTTGAGTGACATACACTTCTTCATTTATAAATCCATTTAAGAATGCACTCTTCACGTCCATTTGAAACAGCTTAAATCCACTTAGGCAAGCATAGGCCAACAACAACCTCACAGTCTCAATTCTTGCAACTGGTGCATAGGTTTCATCATAGTCAATGCCTTCTTCTTGATTATAACCTTTGGCCATGAGTCTTGCTTTGTTCCTCACAATAATGCCTTGCTCATCTATTTTGTTTCTGAACACCTATTTTGTACCAATCACATTCATTTCATTGGTCTTAGGAACTAAGCTCCACACATCATTTCTTGTAAATTGATTTAGCTCCTCTTGCATAACACTAATCCAATTACTATCACTCAAGGCTTCTTGAATTGACTTAGGCTCAATCTGTGACACAAATGCCATGTGTTCACACAGTAGATTCAGTGAGTTTCTGGTTGAGTCGCCTTTATGGATTTGTCCAATTACATTGTCCAAGGATAGATTTCTTGGAACTCTCCACTCTAGAGGTAAATTGATTTGATGATCGATTAAGTCAGTTTCCTTTTCTGTAGTATCCAGTTCTGCAGTATTGTCTTCATTCTGTTCTGTAGCAGTTTCCTTTAATTCCTATAATCTTCCAACTTCCTCATCATCTGCACTATTTTTAGGCTTATCCTGCATAAGGTGAGTTTCTCTTGAGTCTCTACTGGAAATGAGGCAGATTTTTGGTTGGAAAGTGACTTCCAATCCTTTTTCACAGAGCTAACTTATGCTTAGCAGATTATGCTTTGATCCCTCAACCAAAAGTACATTTTGAATGGTTAAGCTTCCTTTGACTCTAATGTCACCACTGCCAATGATCTTCCCTTTGTTGTTATCACCATAAGTAACATATCCTCCATGTTTTAAAGTTAAACCAGTAAGCAAGGATTCATCCCCTGTCATGTGTTTGGAGCAGGCATTGTCCAAATACCACAACTTCTTGTTGGTTGCATCTTTGTCCTGCAAAACAAATTTATTTTATGAAAACTGGTACCCTATTGGCTTTGGGTCCAGAACTGTTAATACTACCCTTAGGTATCCACTTTATACGGCCATTTGGAACCTAATAAAGTCTAGCTCTACAACTTCTCATAGTATGACCTTTGTGTAAGCAATAGAAACAAGTTTGAAAACGTGAGGTATGCTGGCTGCCAGTTTTGAAAAAGCTGCTGAATTTTCTGGTTTTCTTTTTAAACAAGGGTTTGAAACCAATTTCAGCTTTATCAAACACACAATGTTGGGAACCTAGAACAACATTTAAATTTGTCGTTCCCATGGCAAGCTTGGAAGAAATTTTCACAAGAAATTTTACCTTAGCTTCCAGCACCTCACAATTTTCACACTTGGCTGGTTTGCTAGACTCACCCTCATAGTCAGAAGATTGGTAAATCATATTTAGGTGCTCAAAATCAGTTAACATTTTCCAGTTCTTCTTCCAATGAGCTGACTCTCTTTTCCAGCCAATTGTTCAAACCTTTAAGCTATTGTTTACCCAAGCCAACCTATTTGCTTCCTCATGCATTTCATGAAATGCTTGAAGCATTGTGCTGTAATTTGCAGACATGGAAGAATTATTTGAGCCAGCACTGCTTACCATTGACTCCTCTTTTCTCATTAGGCATAAATTGATTTCTTCTTCTTTCTTTGATGAGCAGCTAGTTGTTGAATCATTTTCATCCCAAGCTATGTATGTTCATTTTCCCTTATTGCTCTTGCTGAATTTTTTCTTTTCAGTAGTCTTTTCTTTGTTATTCAAATTTGGATATTCAGCCTTGATGTGTCCCTACTGTCCACATCCGAAACAAGTGAGGTTAGTAGAATTTAAATAAGTTTTCTTTATGTACCTCTTAGTTTGCTGATTTTTCTCTTTTCCTCTCTTCCTTAGGAACTTGGTAAACTTTCTCGTGAGCAAATTCAGAGTTTCAACTTCACTGTCACAGCTTGAATCTACTTCACTATCTTCTACAAGTGCTGCAATTTTGAGAGCTATGCTCCTAGCCTTTCTCTCTCCATTTTCCTGCACCTTGAGCCAATTCATCTCAATCTCATGCTCCTTGAGTTTTCCAAATAATGCAGCTGTGCTCAAAGTAGTAAGATCCCTTGTCTCTGAAATTGCAGTGACCTTGGGCTACCAAGATCTGTCCAAACACTTCAGCACTTTGATGTTGAGCTACTCTTTGTCAACGGTCTTGCCAAGTCCAATGAGATTATTCACTATGTGTGTGAACCTTTTCTAGACTTCTGCAATTGATTCTCCAGCCTGCATGCGAAATAGCTCATACTCTTGAATTAACGCATGCTTCCTTGCCCTCTTGACATCACTTGTTCCTTCATGAGTCACTTCTAGGACATCCCACATTTCTTTGGCTGAAGAGCACTGTGAAACCCTGAAAAACTCATCTACATTTAAAGTAGAGGTTACAATGTTCTTTACTATGCAGTCAAACTGAGCTCTCCTACTCTCTTCTGCACTTCACTCAGACCAGGGCTTGGCAACAACAACACCATCAATAATTTGCTTAGCTATTTATAGTTGCATCCCAAATACCTCTATCAAGAGATTCAATAAAGATTTTCGTTCGAATTTTCCAAAACTGATAGTTAACACCACTGAACAAAGGAGGTGTATTAATAGAAGCACCCTCACCAAAAGGTAACTTTCCCTCAGCCATAGGATTAAAAACTTGAATAACTTTCAAGACTTAGCTCTTGATACCAATTGAAAACGTATTTGGCTGAGTTCAAGAAGGGGGTGTAAATTGAACTTTAAAAGATTTTTACAATTTTATTCTCAGAAAATAGTTTTCACAATTAGAAAATCTTTAGTGAAACTCAGTGATCAAGAATATAAGGTTCAGCAGAAAATAAATTGGCTTCAAGTTCAAATGAATTGATTTATATTAGATGCTGAGTAAAAGACAAACAGAATGAATTACAATCACAATTTAACGCAATCAATTTCTAAAATAACAGAAATAAGATGGATGCAGTTTTGATCAAAAAAATATGAAACACAAAATTAACTATGATAGAAATTCAGCCAAGGTATTATAATAGAATCCTACAATCCAGCAACAAATCCAAATTATCAGATTATGCAGAAAATTGATATTAAATCAGATTTGATTAAAGACAATTTCAATTAAAGGACCTTTGCAAAACAAATTGTACAAGAAACTTTCAGTAAATAAATTAATCATATATGCACCAATACACAAGAATCAATTACAGGACTTCAAAGCAAGGTTTGATGATGCACACAGTGAACATAATGCAATCTTGTAGTAAAAATTATCAAGAACCACACCACAATAATAAAACCTCAAGTATGCAGAAACAGGATATCAACCAGTACAAAACAACTTCCAGATAAGATTTATTTAGAATTAAAACTAGATATGAAATATTGCAGATTATCAAATTTTTTCAGCAACTTAACCAGAACCAAATCAATTTCCAATTAATTTCAGTTGACAATTCAAGAATAAATTAATATTGTGAGAGAAGGGTTAAGAAGAAGAGACAATCAATTTTTACAAGTTCACCCTTCCTCAAGGGCTACGTCCAGTCTTCGTTGCACCACACACAAAGAAAGTTCCACTAAATCAATTAGTTGTTCACATATAATCAATCAACCAATTCCTACTCCCTGTACGAATCAAGAAACCTGCTAAATTGATCCACTACTGCCCACAACTCCCAATCAATTCAGCAGAAACCCAAGGCTAACTCCTATAGCCCAAAACCATTATAATTGTTCAAGAATTTCATAGAATTACAATGAACACAACACAAATCTTGAATCATACAGGTTCAAGAAAGGTTGAGAATAACTCCCTGATTAGTGCAGAAAGAAAGGCTTGTACACAATCTTGAAGAAATCCAATAGCACACTACTTAGTTCATAATTGATTCTTCAAGTAAAAGCCCCCTTTCAAAAAAGATTTAGAAAGACTCTAGTCTTTCTCAAAACGATTCTCTCACAGTGGTTCTCACAAGTGATGCTTAAAGATTGTATTCTTGTTTCGTATATCTCTCTTTTTCACACTTGAAAACCCACTGTATTTATAAGAGAAGAACCCAAACTAGATTTTAAAAAATAGTTAATTCAGATCTGTCCAAACACGAATAAATTGATTCTACTAAACCTCAAATCAGCTTATATTTGTCCAGTACCTTATTTTCCAAAACTTTTTTAACCAAAGTTATACCTTATACTTTATGGTTTGATTTAATCATTTTGGACCATGTGCTAGTGAATTTCTCCTCAGATGTGCATAGGTTTTCTTTCACAGTCAATCACACTCACTCACACTAAGACAAAACCTAAGACACACTTCCATCTTCTTGCTTGCTTTGGCTTGCTTGGCTTCATGAAATCCTTTAGTATTGTGAGAGTACTAACAAATTCAAATTTTCATAATTTATCTCACACACATAGACATTGAACTCTCTACATTCGAAAGACTCGTGCATTGAGTTAGACCAGAGGTGTGCACCTGTCATATACCAACCATCTATTCTAATCGGGCTCATATTTCAAACCTCGGATACAGTCTATTTCGATTGGGCTTATATTTCAAATCTCATATCCCATATGCACAGGGTTAATCCATATGTCCTATTCTGATCGAGCTCATATTTCAAACCTCGGACAGGACCATATGAACCTCCTTCGACTCTTCACTAACTAATAATCTTCATTTATGTGAATCCAATGTACCAGTAGAGTCAGGATGCCTCCTTAGAATCCCCAATCAATGCACATCCTAATAATCTCAACACGGGGATCCCCTTTCCTGAAGATACTGTGTCTCGATCACACGCCACATCATTCATAAACATTGATACTAGATCATACAGTATGTAAACATTCATCCAAGTCATTAATAAACAAATGATTACAATATTTATGAAAAACAATCAAAATAGCTTCCCTTACCTCCATAAAGTAGAGATACTCAAAAACCCTAAAATCCCAAGCACCTAACTCTGTTCAAGAATCTGATCGGACACTCTTGATATACTCAATGCTAGGAATCTTGGGGTGTCCTCTGATTTTCAATCTGATAACATGATAACAAATCTAGAGAGAAGGTAGAAAACTTTAAAGAGAAATTGTTCTAGAGAGATGGTGGTTTTCATAAGAATGAAACTGTATATCTTCTTAAAGAAAGAGAGAGAGTTGATAGTTTTTATAAACAAAATATCTTCTTAGAGATAATTAGTGGTTATTATAAAAATAAAATCTGAATAACTAATTTCTATTTATTTAAACAACTTTCTTTTTTTTGTTTAAAAAATATTCAGGTGTTATCTTATTTATCTCTAAAACTAATTCTAGGTTAGTTTTTTATTCTATAGCTATTTTCTAGGGTATTACATTCTTCCCAACAACAAAAATTTTCGTCCTCGAAAATTGGTATACTAGGAAAGAAATAAAGATTGGTTTCTATAATGATTTTTCTCCATCTCCAAAGTTGAACCACTAAACTTGGCATATCACACAAAAATCATATAATATAACAAACAACAACTTAAAAAAAAAAAATCCTAAAAGTTGTGTCTATTAATTACATTAAATACCTAACATAACAAAAAAAAACATTATACATTACACTAGAAATTATATCTAACATCAAATTTCACATAAAATATAATTAATCAATCAAAATATAAATTTTTAAAAATACTCTAAACACGAAACATTAAGAGGAAAATATATCTTAACTAAATCATGAGTGTGCACCCTCACCACTTCATTAAGATTATTTTCTTTCTTAATAATTTCATTCTCATTCATCACAATCAACTCAACTCAAATACAAATCAAAATTTCAAAGATCATGCTTAAACATCCAACTAGGAACATTTTGCCTATTTCGTAAAACTAAATTTCGAAAATCTACACCCAGAAGAAACACAATAAACCCGCTACCCTCAGGTCATCCTAAGGGTGAACTGCTCTGATACCAAATGTAACATCCCATACTTTTCATATAATAGAAACTTTATTGCATAAAAAATTATATAATAAACTTGAATGTAAAAATCCATATATTCATCATATATTTCAAAATATACTTCTCCAAATAAGATTTAGTAAAAACATCTTCGTAAAATTACAAATAAAATAAATAAAATAAAATAAAGCTTCTCCTACAATTCACTTGGGACTCACACAAAAGTAAGGGTAAGCTAGATAGTTTTAAAAAATAGATTCTCATAAATTAAATTTATATCTCAATCAAACAACAACAATTCAAACTTTTATAATTCATCTCACATATAAAACCACTTGACTCTCTACTTCCGAAAGACTCGTGCATTGAGTTAGATTTAGAGGTGTGCACCTGTTATATACCAACCATCTGTTTCGATTAGACTCATATTTCAAACCTCGGGTACAATCTATTCCGATTAGGCTCATATTTCAAACCTCGGATCCCATATGCATAGGGTTAATCTATATGTCCTATTCCGATCGGGCTCATATTTTAAATCTCGGACATGATCATATGAACCTGCTTTGACTCTTCACTAACTAGTAATCTTCATCTATGTGAATCCAATGTACTAGTAGAGTTAGGATACCTCCTTAGAATCCCCAAACAATGCACATCCTAATAATCTCAACACGAGTATCTCCTTTTCTGAAGATACTATGTCTATATCACACACCACATCGTACAATACATAAACATTCATCCAATTCATTAATAAACAAATAATTACAATATTTATGAAAAATAATCAAACTAGCTTCCCTTACCTCTATAGAGTAGAGATACTAAAAAATCCTAAAATCACAGGCAACCTAACTCTGTTCAAAAATCTGATCGGATACTCTTGATCTACTCAATGCTAGGAATCTAGGGGTGTCCTCTAATTCTCAATTTGATAACATATGAGATCACAAATCTAGAGAGAAGGTAGAAAACTTTAAAGAGAAATTGTTCTGGAGAGATCGTGGTTTTCATAAGCATGAAACTGTATATCTTCTTAAAGAAAGAGAGAGTTGGTAGTTTTTATAAACAAAATATCTTAGAGATAATTGGTGGTTATTATAAAAATAAAATTTGAATAACTAATTTCTATTTATTTAAACAACTTTTCTTTTTTTTATTAAAAAAATATTCAGGTGTTATCTTATTTATCTCTAAAACTAACTCTAGGTTAGTTTTTTATGCTATAACTATTTTCTAGGGTATTACAATAACCCCCATACATATAATCAAAGTAAAAAATTTTGGGATATGAATGAATGTAGGGAATAAATGGAGAATATTGGAGGTAATGTAACATTTAATAGGTTGAAAAAATATTTTAATTTTTATTCTTTTTTTTATTTTACTTTTATTGAAAACGACCTAAATAACAAAATAATAGGAATAGATACTTAAATCCCCCTTTTTTAATTTTAATATTACTATTGTTATTATTATTTTTAAAAATATATTTTTTTAATTTTTGAAAAATAAAATAAATCATCCAATGTAAAAAAAATTCTAATTACTATTTCTAGAACATTAATCAAATGTAATCTGTAAACTAAAAAGGGTGAGCATAAAAGTCCAAAAAAATGAAAATGCAGAAATTGCTACAAAAATAATTAGCATTTAATTGAGAGAGACTGAAAAATCATCACTAAGCAACAAGAAAGCAGTAATCAGCTCAACTATTCAAATTTCCAACCTTTATTAATTTTCGTATAATTAATGTCAGAGAAGGCAGACAGAAAAAGAAACATGTAAGCACTTTAATGGGAAGAGATAACAATTTTCTTTTTAGACACTTTTAATAGACCAGCTTCCTTCAAATTTTTTATTCTTTTTTTATTATTTTCGGTAGTTTATCAACGTTCTTTTTCTTTACTCTTTTCTTTTTTACGATTTTTTTTAAAACTTTATTCAAAAAATGAAACTTAATTCTTATTTATTAAAAAAATGTTAAAAATATAATTTTTTTAATTTTAATTTTCTTCATCTTTTTTGTTTTGAAATAACTTTACTTGCTAGTACGAACTTGGATGTTGACAACTACCCCTCCTTACTTAAATTTTACCAAATGATCTGAACTTTTGAAATTCAAATCATCTGAGTAAAAGAGAAGTAAGGACAAAAACACTAATTTCGTTCGGTTTTGAAAATAAAAGACAATAAAATGAATGCATAGATAGAGGCCGAGACCTTGTACTTAGACGAGAGGGTCACGTACCTTAAACTGACCTTGTACTAAGACGAGAGGGTCGTAAATTTTGAATGGAATTGCCTTGTACTAAGACGAGAGGGTCATTATTCTACATTTTGACCTTGTATTGAGACGAGAGGGTCGTGAAGATTGATTTTTTAAACTGACCTTGTACTGAGATGAGAGGGTCATTGTTATACATTTTGACCTCGTACTGTGACGAGAGGGTCGTTGTTCTTCATTTTGACCTTGTACTAAGACGAGAGGGTGGTGAAGATTGATTTTTTTTGGACTGACCTTGTATTGAGTCGAGATGGTCATTGTTCTTCATTTTGACCATGTACTAAGACGAGAGGGTGAAGATTGTTTTTTATCTGATTATTTATGAGTTTATTTTGTTATTCATTTTAACTAAGTAAATTGCTTTTGCTTGTGGTTCTGATATTATCTTGATCAACTGCAGTAACTACTTGTCTTAGTTCACTGAACTTTATTTCAAGATTTTGAGACTTCAGTATTGTGTATTGTGCTGCTTCAGTTCATAATAAATCTGTGTAATTGATTGGATTTGTTTCTTGACATACTGATTCTTGTAGTGTAATTCTGAATTTCATTGATCAGTGAATTAATAAAGAACTTTCATTCGAATCTTTTGTACTTTCCAGTATTTGTGAAAAGTTTTCAATAGTTCAATTCGCCCTCCCTGCTTGAACTCAGCTTAAACCCATTTTCTACAATTGGCATCAGAGCTAGGACTTGTATCCTAGTAAAGTTTTATGATCCATGGCTGAGAATAAACTACCTTTCGCTGAGGGAGCTTCTATAAACAGACCACCCATGTTTTTTCGAGTGAATTACCAATTCTGGAAAGCAAGAATGAAGATCTTTATTGAATCAATTGATTGCGACATTTGGAATGCAATTGTGAATGGTCCCTATGTTCCTGTGCATGATGTGAATGTTGTGTCTGTTGTGAAATCATTTGATGCAATGTCTGAAATTGATAATAAATATGTTCAGTATGATTATGTTGCAAAGAACATAATTACATCGGCTTTGCATCTTGATGAGTTTTTCAGAGTGTCTCAATGCAGTTCTGCAAAAGAGATGTGGGACATACTGGAAGTTACCCATGAAGGAACAAATGATGTCAAGAGAGCAAGGAAACGTGCACTCATTCACGAGTATGAGTTGTTCAGAATGCAACCAGGAGAGACTATAGCTGATGTCCAGAAACAGTTCACTCACATAGTCAATCATCTGATTGGACTGGGAAAACAATTTGATAAGGAAGAGTTGAATATCAAGATCCTTAAATGCTTGGACAGGAGCTGGCAGCCTAAAGTGACTGCAATATCTGAGACAAGAGACTTAACAACTCTCCCTACAATAACATTGTTTGGCAAATTGAGAGAACATGAGCTCGAGATGGGAAGGTTGAAAGAAATGAAATCGGTTGAGAAGAAATCCAGAAGCCTTGCACTCAAAACAAAAGCTGCAGATATTGAGTCCAATGAAGAGAGTTTTGATGAGTGCAGTGATACTGAAAATTTCAATTTACTAACAAAGAAATTTCACAAATTCATCAGAATGAAGGGTAAGATGAAAAATCAGAAAAGCAAAAGGTACAATAAAAAAAAATCTTATCCTAATTTATCTAAACTAACCTGCTTTGGATGTGGTAAGCAAGGTCACATGAAGATGGATTGCCCAAGTCTGGTCAGCAAGGAAAAGACAAATGAGAAAAAGGATTACAAAGCTGGAAAAAGAAGAAAAGCATACATTGCTTGGGAGGATAATGCTTCCACCTCCAACAGCTCATCACAAGAAGATGCTGAAGCCAATCTATGTTTAATGGCTGGAGAAAATTTTGAGGTTAGCAGTGAAAATTATAGTTCTATGTTTAACAGTGCTTCTTTTAATAGTACTAATTGCAGTTCATTGCTTCATTCTTTTCATGAGACTCATGAGGAAGCCAACATATTAGCCTTATCCAACAATAAACTAAAGGGTCTGAACAATTGATTGGAAGGCAGAGTCAAAGATCTGAAAGATGAAGTCTTACAACTAAAAACTGATTTTGATCATTTGGAAATTATTTACAAAGCTTCTAGTGATATTGACTCCAGCAAGCCAGTTAATTGTGAAAACTATGAAGTTTTACAGAACAAGGTCAATTACTTAATTACTACTGCTTCAAGGCTTTCAATGGGTACAATAAATCTGAATGTCATCTTGGGATCTCAAAACTGCGTTTTTGAAAAAGTTGGCATTTGATATCAACCCAAATTTCAAAGAAAACAAAAGAAGTACAATAGTTTTTTTAAAACAAATGATGAACAATTTTCAAATCCAATGAATTGCTTCTATTGTATGAGAAAAGGCTACTCTGTGAAGAGCTGTAAAATCAAGAAATTTGATGTACCTAAGGGGCTGGTTAGGCGGGTGCCTAAAAACATTACTAACACTTTTGGACCCAAATTTAACAGGGTACCAATGCCTCAAACTTAATCTGTTTTACAGGTCTGTTTGGCATTTAATAAATTACTATGGTATTTGAACAATGGATGCTCCAAACACATGACTGGTGATGCTTCGCAGTGAACTAATATGAAGCTGAAACCTGTTGGATATGTCACTTATGAAGATAGCAACCGTGGGAGGATTCTTAGAATTGGTGACATTAGAGAAGATGACAAAGTGATCATCAAAGACGTGCTCTTAGTGGATGGATTAAAGCACAACCTGCTCAGCATCAGTCAACTGTGTGACAAAGGATACAAGATCACTTTTGAGCCTAATCTTTGCCTTATAACAGATTCAAAATCCAGTGAAACTGCCCGAGTAAGTAAAAGGGTAAATAATGTATATATGCTAAATGTCTCTTGCATAACATCTAGCATGAATTGCTTGATCACTAGGAATGATGAATCTTTGTTGTGGCATAGAAGATTAGCTCATATTCATATGCATTATCTCAATAGGGTTGCATCAAAAGAGCTTGTTGTTGGTCTACCTAAGCTCAAATTCGAAAGGGATAGACTATGTGAAGTATGCCAAAGAGGCAAATAAACAAAAAGCACTTTTAAACCACTGAATGTGATTTCAACTTCAAGACCACTTGAGCTGCTTCATATAGATTTATTCGATCCCTCTAGAACTATGAGTTTGGGAGGAAACTATTATGGCTTGGTTATTGTTGATGATTATTCTAGGTTTACATGGACATTATTCATTACTTCCAAAGATGAGACTTATCATATTTTTAAGAGATTTGCCAAAGTTATCCAAAATGAGAAGAACTACAACATTGCTTCCATTAAATCGGACCATGGGGGAGAGTTCCAGAATGAGAGGTTTGATAAGTTTTGCAACAAATCTAGAATAAAGCACAACTTCTCAACACCAAGAACTCCACAACAGAATGGAGTTGTAGAGAGAAAGAATCATTCTCTAGAGGAACTTGCAAGAACAATGCTGAATGAGACTGGATTGCCAAAATACTTCTGGGCAGATGCAGTAAGTACAACTTGTTATGTACTGAATCGGGTGTTCATTAGGCCAATACTGAAGAAGACCTCTATGAGTTGTTTAAAGGGAGAAAGCCCAATATATCTCATCTAAGAGTTTTTGGCTGTAAGTGTTTTATCTTAAACAATGGTAAGGATAACTTGGGTAAATTTGATTCGAAAGCTGATGAAGGTATCTTTCTTGGTTACTTATTACATGGTCATGCATATAGAGTATATAATAGGAGAACTATTCTAGTTGAGGAATCCATGCATGTTACTTTTGATGAAACTAATTAGAATATACAGGAAAGTTCTAAGACAGGTACAGATGATGAAGTTCCAAATTTCAACAAGTTGATACTGGACTAGAAAATAAAACAGAAGAAACTAATAAACCTCTAGAAATTCAATCATCTGAACCAGAAAGTCAATCAACTGAATCCAGAACTGGTAGAAGCAATCAACTCTGGACTACCAAGAGAATGGAGAGTGCCCAGGAATTTGTCACTGGACAACGTTATTGGTCAAGTTCAGAGAGGAGTATCAACTAGAAGATCATTAAATCACTTTTGTGAACATATGGCACTTGTGTCACAAGTGGAACCCAAATCAGTGGAAGATGCACTGGAGGACAACAATTGGATAAACGCAATGCATGAATAGCTGAACCAGTTTGCTAGGAATGAGGTCTGGACACTAGTTCCTAGAACCAAAGAGATGAATGTAATTGGAACTAAGTGGGTCTTCAAGAATAAACTAGATGAATAGGGAATCATAGTAAGGAACAAAGCAAGGCTGGTTGCAAAAGGTTACAACCAAGAGGAAGGAATTGATTACGGAGAAACCTACACATTAGTAGCTAGACTAGAGGCAATGAAATTATTGTTAGCTTATGCCTACATGAATGGATTTAAACTGCATTAGATGGATGTCAAAAGTGCATTTCTAATGGATTTATTGATGAAGAGGTGTATGTTAGTCAAACCCCCTAGATTTGAAGATTTCAAGCATCCAGATCATGTGTTCAAATTGAAGAAAGCATTATATGGATTGAAACAGGCATCTCGTCAGTGGTATGAAAGGTTAAGTAACTTCCTTCTTTCACAAGGCTATGAAAGAGGAAAAACAGATAAGACATTATTCATCAAGAAAGCATGCAATGATATTATCCTTGTACAAGTATATGCTGATGATATAATATTTGGATCAACCAATCAAATTATGTGTGAACAGTTTGTTAAGGCAATGTAGGGAGAATTCGAGACGTCAATGATGGGAGAACTTAATTACTTTCTTGGCTTACAAATCAAACAGTTTCAACATGGCACATTTCTTTGTCAATCTAAATATTGTTGAGAACTATTAAAGAAATTTGACATGGAAATTGTAACCAATTGCCGCTGGATGTTCACTAGATACGGATGAAAGTGGAAAAGATTATGATCAAACCAGATTCAGAGGTCTCATTGGTTCACTTTTGTATCTAACTTCAAGCAGACCAGATATTATGTTCAGCGTATGTTTGTGTGCAAGATTTCAAGCACAGCCTAAGGAATCACATTACATGGCAGCCAAGAGGATACTAAAGTATCTCAAAGGAACAATCGATGTCGGACTATGGTATCCAAGTGAGGTATCTTTAAATCTAATTGGCTATTCTGACTCAGATTTTGCAGGTTGCAAGATTGATAGAAAAAGTACAAGTGGGACGTGTCATTTGCTGAGATCCAGCTTAATTTCTTGGCACAGCAAGAAACAAGCTTGTGTTGCTTTATCCACTCCAAAGGCAGAATACATTACAACTGGAAGCTGTTGTGCACAGAGTTTATGGATTCAACAACAACTAAGTGATTTCGGTCTTAAATTGTCTAAAATTCCATTACTTTGTGATAATACCAGTGCAATAAATTTAACAAAGAATCCTATACAACATTCTAGAACTAAGCACATTGAAATACGTCATCATTTTATTAGAGATCATGTAATTAAGGGTGATTGTATGATTCAGTTTGTTAATTATAAAAATCAATTAGCTGATCTGTTTACAAAACCCCTTAGTAAAGATAGGTTTAATTTTCTTAGAAATGAATTAGGGCTTATTGATTTGAAAAATATTAATTAAATCAATTAGTCATTTAGGTAATTGATTCTGAAGTATATTTTATGCAATATTTGTGCCATCAATGCATTTACTGAAATTTCTCTGAACCCACTATAATTAATGCGAAAAATCTTATCTGATTTAATTGTTGATTAATTGATTGGGGCGAGAGAAAACTGTGAAGGGAAACGAAAGGACCTATAGTTAATAAGCTGTTAGAAGACGTTTCCTATATGAGAAATTTAAAGATTCTGCTGAAAATTCCAAGACAAGTCAAAAATCCTTGATCGGGCTGAGCTGGCAATGAATCCAGAATACATGTAAAGAGTGATAAACAACTCAGCGCCACCTATCACAGACTCATTGGAAGTCAACAAGTCAAAAGCTGCAACAGATTCTGAAGTTAAGTAAATTCTAGCACATTTTACTGCATGAAAAATCTGAACTGAAAAGATCGTTATGTGTTGTCTTTCAATATTCTGATTGTGTGAATTAACTACACAGATTGAATTTGAATTTTCAAATTCATCTCATGTGTGACAACATGCATTATAAATAGCACTAGCATAGAACACTTGATCACACACTTCATCCCATTTTCTTCATCCTAGAGCGCATATTGCATAGATTGTGCCTTCTCTAAAACCACTAAAAATGACCTCTTCCTCTACTCCTAAACAACGCGTCAAGAGAGCTTGTGTGAATAATGTAGAACCTACTAATATCATTGATATTGACTATCTTGATAGTTGGTTTGCTTGGAACCGAGAGAGCAGTCAAGAATTCCACAGAGAATACAGCAGAAAGGTGATTATAACACCTAAGGTTATTAGGATGCTTTGGTTGAAGGAGCATAACCTTGATGAAGTAAGGGAGATTCTGAGATTTCAGAAACTGGACAAATTTGTTAGACTGCCAGGCATTGTTTATCCTGATCTGGTCAAGGTATTTCTCACCAATCTGTGGTATGATGATGATGGAATTTACTCTCAAGTCAAGGGAGTGGATATGTGCATCAACGATGAAGTCTGGCTAATTGTCACTGGACTACACAATGATGGAATATCAGTTGGGAGGAACCATGCAACTGAGTTGGAAGGGTTCAACAAACCATAATTTTTTAGAATGTGTCTGAGAAATCAACAAATTGAGTCCAAGAGTTACTCAGTTGGTGGGCTGGCTGTTATGCCTAGAATCCTGGCCTTCATTGTCATTTGGTTGTTGACACCACGAGGTTTTAACCATGCAGTGCTGACCGAGGAGGATCTAATGTTGATGTATTGCCTTATGGGGAGAATTAAAGTTAATTGGGTGAATGTTATTAAGGAGTACATTATTAAGATCAGAAAGAAGGTGGAATACAGAATTCGATATGTTGTCCTCATCTCATAGTTAATACTTCGAAATTGATACTGAAGGAGAAGTAATAGAGACGATAAAGGTGCATAATGAAGTTACAGCAGCAACACTCAGTAAAATAGGACTCATCAAGGTGAATGATGAGAAATGGATATGCAAAGCTGACTATGATAGCTCAAATGTGCAACCTGCTAAAGCTGAAGAAGAAGAAGATAATGAGGATGAGGAAGATGATAATGCTGATGAACTCATGGCAGACACTCCACAAAATGATTATGGACAATATTTTATGGGTTTTGAGGAAAGGATGATGAATCAACCACATATTATGCAAGAAGAAGGACGCACCCATCACCAATATAATGAGACCAGATTCCAGGACATTGAGAACATGGTGGGAGATGTTCAGAATAAACCTAGCCACATGTTCTTTAATCCAGACGACTGAACCTCTTATTGCATATTTGCTAGGTTCTTCCTCTTACTTTGATGAATGCAATGTGGGAGAAGTAAGTATTAGGTCTGGCCTGGTGTGTGTTTAGTTGGTCTAGTTGGTGTGTTAGGCAAGTTGTTGGTTGGTTTAGCATGTTGTTGGTTGTTTTTATTTCTGCTTTATCGATTGATGCTACCCTTGTTGCTGGTTTAACTAGTTCAGCTCTGATAATTTCTGCTTCTTTATCGTTTGTGTAATCTGTTGTTTGTCCAGTTAGTTGATGTAAAAATCTGGCTGATTAAGTCACTCTTATCTGCCGCCTGGATATATTATGAAATGGATATGAAGTCATATGTTTATGTTCTAAATTGTACTAGTTCTAATACTATTTCGTTTCCTTTCTTTAATATCATAATCGAGGCAATGGAGAATGGGGGAGACAATAGAGTATGGGGGAGTAGTGGCATGATTGTAGAAAATACTGATCTGAACTGGTTTTTAGATTGATAAAGGAGTTATATTTAATTGTTTCAGTTCAATCAGTTGATTTTAAGTGTTTCTTTGAACCTGTTAAATTCACAGATTTCTAATCAACTCTAGAGTTCAGTTGTTATAGGTTGAAACATTGCAACTCAACACACACGTGTTTGCTTTCATCAAATTGGGGGAGATTGTTAGCACCAGTAGCTGTTGGAAATGATTTGATAAAAATAACACAAGAGTGAAGTCTACAATGGATCCTAGCTACAACATAAAGTGCATGAGGACTTTAAGAGTTTGAGAAAGTTTGGTCCTAGACTAGGAGGGGTGTGTTGTTGTGAGTTGTGTTTCTTATTTAAAACCATATGATTGCATGATTGATTATTCAAAAGTAAGCTCCAAAAATAAATTTGCTTAATAATATTTTTCAAAATATTTTAAAAGTAAAGCAAATCAGAGTTTGTTAATCAAAATCAGATAAATAATCAGTAAACTATATTCAAAATCTAAAACTGATATATTTACTGTTAAGTAACAGGTTGTTGTCAATTTATTGAATGGTGACTCAATCGATTGAAGCCTTAACGGTAAAAAATAACAATTTTTTCTACATAAAGGGACATACATGTGTTTTTCATAGAACAACAAGTACATACACCATATTTATCGAATTTTCTGAATCTCTTGAGAGAAAAACGTGCGCAAACCTTGTAATCAACTGAGCAATTGTTTTTCAACAAGAAAACTATTCTTGGAGCTTTATTGTTGAATTGATCTACTGCAAACTGTGATATTGAATCAGAGCTAAGTGTTCCACTCTGATCTTAATACTTTTGTATAATTTGTTGAGTGAAATTATTGTGTATTGACTATATTCTTGATACATTTCTTGTACTGGAACTGAAGGTTGCAAGTTAAAGAGGTTTGTAATTGTAACATGTTTGTAGAGGTTTTCTGCATTGGTTCTACACCTATTGTAGGTGCAGTAGTGTGTGTGCTGCGGGAAGCAGTATTGTATTGTGTAAAACTGATCTTGGCAATCTTTTAGTGGAAATCTTTGCTAGTTTGTAAAGGATTGGACGTAGCCCTTGAGGAAGGGTGAACCAGGATAAAATCTTATGTTCTTGATCTTTCTTTCTCTCTATTGAACGTATTTGGTTTTTTGTTTTCACTCGATCAATAAGTTGTTCTTGCGACTATTGTTTGTTAATTCAACTGATAATCTTTGTTTGTTTGAACTTGTTACTCCATCTAGTTAATTGACTGATTGTATTAATAATTGAATTAACACTTTAATTGGTTCATAAAACATTATCAAACAAAAGAACATTTGGACCACATTCCTTCTTGAAATAAATTGTGATTTCTTGGAGTGTTCTTTATCTAATTATTTCTGAGTTGATTTTGTTATTCATTGTAAATAAGTAAATTGCTTCTGCTTGTGGTTCTGATATTATCTTGATCAACTGCAGTAACTACTTGTCTTAGTTCACTGAACTTGATTTCAAGATTCTAAGACTTCAGTATTGTGTATTGTGCTGCTTCAGTTCATAATAAATATGTGTAATTGATTGGATTTGTTTCTTGACATCCTGATTCTTGTAGTGTAATTATGAATTTCATTGATGAGTGAATTAATAAAGAACCTTCATTCGAATCTTTTATACTTTCCAGTATTTGCGAAAAGTTTTCAATAGTTCAATTCACCCCCCTCTTGAACTCAACCTAAACCCATTTTCTACAGTTGTCCTTTATTTTGACCTTGTACTGAGACGAGAGGGTCGTGAAGATTGATTTTTGGACAATGTCACTGAGATTATACAACCGTGTTGTAAAATATGGAGATACAACATTAAGTCATTTCTCTAATAATATATCGTGTTGATTTGCATGAAGTTTGAATTTTCCTTGTTGAAAGATGTATGTTAGATACATGACAATGTATGAAATTTTTTGGTCCATTCTTTCTGAAGAATGTATTTATAAATACATGAATTTTGATTGATTTCTTTTTTTGAAGAATGCATGTTAAAATGCATGAAATTTCATTGAATTTTTTATTTTGTTCTTTTTGAGAAAAGCATATAAGAATGCATGAAATTTGATTTTTTGCTTGATGCATTTATGAATGCATGAAATCTATTTTTGATTGAATAAAAAATTGATTTTTTATTCTTTTTTTGAATGATGCATTTATGAATGCATGGAATTTTTTATTGAATTTGAATTTTTAATTTGAATGAAAATGCATGTTTGAATATATAAAATTTGGTTTTTTTTTTGTATTATTTGAAGAATGCATTTATGTATGCATGAAACTTTGCATGAATGTGAATTTTTCATTTGAATGCAAAAACATGTTTGAGTGCATGAAATTTGATTTTCTGTTCTTTTTGAAAAGTGCATTTATAAATGCATGAACTCTCTTTGTCTTTTTTATTTTATTCTTTTTTGAAGGATGCATACATGAATGCATAAAACTTGATTTTCTTTTGTTTTGTTATTTTTGAAGAATGCATATATTGTTAGCACCAGTAGCTGCTGGATATGATTTGATGAAGTCAACACAAGAGTGAAGTCTACAATGGATCCTAGCTACAACATGAAGTGCGTGTATACTTGAAGAGCTTGATAGAGTATTGGTCCTAGATTAGGCAGGGTGTGTAGTTGTGAGTTGTGTCTCTGATTTAAAATCATATGATTGCATGATTGATTATTCAAAAGTAAGCTCCAAAAATAAGGTTGCTTAATAATATTTCTCAAAAGGTTTTAAAAATAAAGCAAATCAGATTTTGTTGATCAAATTCAGAAAGGTAATCACTAAATTGTTTTCAGAATCTAAACCTGATGAATTTTCTGTTAAGTCACAGGATGTTGTCAATTGATTGAATGGTGACTCAATTGATTGAAGTCTTAGCAGTAAAAAATAACAGCTTTTCTATATAATGGGACATACACTTGTTTTTCACAGAAAACAAGTACAAAAATCATATTGAGCTAATATTTTGTAAAATCCTTGAGAGCAAAATGCACACAAACTTTGTAATCGAATTGAGCAATTGATTTTCAACAAGAAAACTAATCTTGGAGCTTTACTGTTGAATTGATCTACTACAAACTATGATATTGAATCAGAGCTAAGTGTTCCACTCTATTCTTAATACATTGTATAATCTGTTGAGTGGAATTACTGTGTATTGTTTGTATTCTTGATACATTTCTTGTATTGGAACTGAAGGTTACAAGTTATAGAGGATTGTAATTGTAACTAGTTGTTTGCAGAGGTTTCTGCATTGGTTTAACACCTACTGTAGGGTTCAGTTATGTGTTGTTTCTGCGGGGAGCAGTGTGTATTGTGGAGAGCATTATTGTATCTTGTAAAACTGATCTTGGTGATCTTTTTAGTGGAAATCTTTGCTAGTTTGCAAAGGACTGGACGTAGCTATTGAGGAAGGGTGAACCAGGATAAAACCTTGAGTTCTTGACATTTCTTTCTCTCTTTTTTAACACATTTGAGTTTTTGTTTACGCACGATCAATAAGTTGTTCTTCGTGCTTCCTGTTTGATAATTCAACTGATAATCTATGAGTGTCTAAACTTGTTATTTCATCTGGTTAATTGACTAATCGTGTTATTAATTGAATTAACATATTAACTGGTTCCTAATAACATTGTTGATTAAAAGAACATTTGAATAATATTCTTTCTTGAGATAAGTTGCAATTTCTTGGAGTGTTTATTATCTGATTGTTTTTGCGTTGTTCTGATATACATCTTAACTAAGTAAACTGCTTCTACTTGCGGTTCTGATAGTATTTTGATCAATTGCGGTAACTTCTTGTTTAAGAGCATTGAACTAGATATCAAGAATCTGTGACTTCATTGAATTGTATTTTGCTATTTCTGTTTTTGATAAATCTTTATAATTGATTGATTTAGTACTTTGACATACTGATTCTTGCTGTGTAATTCTGAATTCGATTGATGAATGAATTGATAAAGAATTTTCATTCAATCTTTCATACTTTCGAGTATTTGCGAAAAGTTTTTGAAAAGTTTTAATTGTTCAATTTACCCCCCTCTTGAACTCAGCCTAAACCTATTTTCTACAATTTGCATCAGAGCTAGGACTTGTATCCTAGTCAAGTTTTCCGATCCATGGTTGAGAACAAACTGTGTTTTGCTGAGGGAGCTGCAATACACAGGCTACCAATGTTTTCTAGAATTAATTACCAATTTTAAAAAGTGAGAATGAAGATCTTTATTGAAACTATTGATCATGGTATTTGGAATGCCATAGTAAATGGTCCCTATGTTCCTATGAATGTTGTGAATGGTGTGTTTGTAAAATCATTTGAGGATTGTGTGAAGCTGAAAATAAACATGTTCAGTACAACTATGTTGCAAAGAACATAATTACATCTGCCTTGAATCTTAATGAGTTCTTCAGGGTATCCCAATACAGCTCTGAAAAGGAGACGTGGGACATACTGGAAGTTACCCATGAAGGGACAAATGATGTAAAGAGAGCAAGGAAACATGCACTCATTCAGGAGTATGAGTCGTTCAAAATGCAACCAGGAGAGACTATAACGGATGTCCAGAAATGGTTCACTCATATAATCAATCATCTAATTGGACTAGGAAAACAATTTGATAAGGAAGAGCTGAATATCAAGATCCTTAAATGCTAGGACAGAATTTGGCAGCCTAAAGTGACTGCAATATCTGAGACTAGAGACTTAATAACTCTCACTACAGCAGTACTGTTTGGCAAGTTGAGAGAACATGAGCTTGAGATGACAAGGTTGAAAGAAATGGAATCTGTTGAGAAGAAGTCCAGAAGTTGTGCACTCAAACAAAAGCTACAGATATTAAGTCCAGTGAAGAGAGTTCTGATGAGTGCACTGATACTGAAAACCTCAATTTACTGACAAAGAAATTTCATAAATTCATCATAATGAAGGGCTAGATGAAAAATCAGAAAAGTAAAAGGCGCAATAAAAAATCTAATCCTAATCTACCTAAACTCACCTACTTTGGATGTGGTAAGCAGGGTCACATGAAGATGGATTGCCCAAGTCCGGTCAGCAAGGAAAAGACAAATGAGAAAAAGGATCACAAAGCTGGAAAAGGATGAAAAACATACATTGCTTAGGAGGATAATGCTTCCACCTCCAACAGCTCATCACAAGAAGATGTTGAAGCCAACTGTGTTTAATGGTTGGAGAAAATTTTGAGGTTAGCAGTGAAAATTCTAGTGCTTCTTTCAAAAGTGCTAATTACAATTCATTACTTCATGCTTTCCATGAGACTCATGAGGAAGCCAACAAATTAGCCTTATCCAACAATAGATTGAAAGGTTTGAACAATTGGTTGGAAGGTAGAGTCAAAGAGCTGGAAGATGAAGTTTTACAACTAAAAACTGATTTTGATCATTTGGAAATTATTTACAAAGCTTCCAGTGATATTGACTCCAGCAAGCCAGTTAATTGTGAAAATTGTGAAGTTTTACAGAAAAAGGTCAATTACGTAATAACTATTGCTTCCAAGCTTTCAATGGGTACAACAAATCTAAATGTCATTTTGGGATCTCAAAACTGTGTTTTTGAAAAAGCTGACATTGGATATCAACCCAATTTTCAAAGATAACAAAAGAAGTATAGTAGTTTTTTTAAAAATGATCAACAAATTTCACATCCAATGACTTGCTTCTATTGTATGAGAAAAGGCCACTCTGTGAAGAACTGTAAAATTAGGAAATTTGATGTTCCGAAAGGACTAGTTAGGTGGACCAAATTTTACAGGGTACCAATGCCTCAATTGTAATCTATTTTACAGATCTGTTTGGCATCCAATAAACTACTGTGGTACTTGGACAGTGGATGTTCCAAACACATGACTGGGGACGCTTCTCAATTAATTAATTAGAAACTGAAACATGTTGGAATTGTCACCTAAGGAGATAACAATCGTGGGAGGATACTTGGCGTTGGTGACATTGGAGGAGATGACAAAGTGATCATCAAAGATGTACTCTTAGTGGATGGATTAAAGCACAGCTTGCTCAACATTAGTCAAATGTGTGGCAAGGGGTACAAGATCACTTTTGAGCCTAATATTTGCATCATAATAGATTCATAATCCAATGAAACTATCCTAGTAGGTAAAAGGGTAAATAATGTATATATGCTTAAGTTTTCTTGCATAACATCTAGCATGAATTGCTTGCTCACTAGGAATGATGAATCTTGGTTGTGGCATAGAAGATTAGCTTATATTCATATGCATCATCTCAATAGGATTGCATCAAAAGAGCTAGTTGTTGGTCTACCTAAACTCAAATTTGAAAGGGATAGACTATGTGAAGCATGCAAAAAGGGCAAACAAGCAAAAAGCACTTTTAAACCATTGAATGTGATTTCAACTTCAAGACCACTTGAGTTGCTTCATATAGATTTATTCAGTCCCTCTAGAACTATGAGTTTGGGAGGCAACTATTATGGTTTAGTTATAGTTGATGATTATTCTTGCTTTACATGGACATTATTCATTACTTCCAAAGATGAGACTTATCATGTTTTTAAGAGATTTGCCAACGTTATCTAAAATGAGAAGAACTGCAACATTTCTTCCATTAAATCGGACCATGGGAGAGAATTCCAGAATGAGAAGTTTGATAAGTTCTGCAGCAAATATGGAATCAAACATAACTTCTCAGCACCAAGGACTCCACAACAAAATGGAGTAGTAGAAAGGAAGAATCGGTCCTTGAAGGAGCTTGCTAGAACGATGTTGAATGAGACTGAATTGCCAAAGTACTTCTGGGAAGATGTAGTGAACACAACTTGTTATGTGGGTTATGAACAATATTTTGTGGGTTTTGAGGAAAGGATGATGAATCAACTACACACTATGCAAGAAGAAGGCCGTACCCATCACCAATATTGTGAAACCAGATTCCAGGACATAGAGGGGGAGATGTTCAAAACAAACTTGGCCACATGTTCTTTAATTCAAATGATTGAGCCTGTTAATGCATATTTGCTAGTTTCTTCCCCTCACTTTGATGAATGTAATGGGGAGAAGTAAGTAGTAGGTTTGATCTAGTGTGTGTTTAGTTGGTCTAGTTGTTGCTTGGTCTAGTATATTGTTGGTTGGTTTAGTTTGGTTGTTTTATTTCTATTTTATCTGCTGCTGCTACCCTTGTTGCTGGTTTAACTAGTTCAGCTCTGATGATTTCTAATGATTTATATTTCTTTATTGTTTGTGTAATTTGTCGTCTGTTCAGTTAGTTGATGTAAAAAATTGGCTGATTAATTCACTCTTATTTGCTGCCCGGATATATTATGGAATGGAATATGAACTAAGATGTTTTTATGTTTTAAATTGTTCTATTTCTAATACTATTTCATTACCTTTCTTTAATATCATTACCGAGGCAATGGAGAATGGGGGAGACAATGGAGTATGGGGGAGCAATGGCATGATTGTAGGAAATACTGATCTGAACTAGTTTGAGATTGATAAATGAGTTATATCTAATTATTTCAGTTTAATCAGTTGATTTTAAGTGTTTCTCTGAACTTGTTGAATTCATAGATTTCTAATCAACAGTTCTAGAGTTCAGTTGTTATAGGTTGAAACATTGTAACTCAACACACGTGTTTGCTTTCATCAAATTGGGGGAGATTGTTAGCACCAGTAGCTGCTAGATATGATTTGATGAAATCAACACAAGAGAGAAGTCTATAATGGATCCCAGCTATAATATGAAGTGCATGTATACTTGAAGAGCTTGATAGAGTATTGGTCTTAGACTAGGCAGGGTGTATGGTTGTGAGTTGTGTCTCTGATTTAAAATCATTTGATTGCATGATTGATTATTCAAATGTAAGCTCCAAAAATAAAGTTGCTTAATAATATTTTTCAAAAGATTTTAAGAATAAAGCAAATCAGATTTTGTTGATCAAATTTAGAAAGGTAATGAGTAAATTGTTTTCAGAATCTGAACCTGATGAATTTTCTGTTAAGTCACAGGATGTTGTCAATTGATTGAATGGTGACTCAATCGATTGAAGTCTTAACGATAAAAAATAACAGTTTTTCTATATAAAGGGACATACACTTGTTTTTCACATAACAACAAGTACAGAAATCATATTGAACAAATTTTTTGTAGAATCCTTGAGAGAAAAACGCGCGCAAACTTTGTGATCGAGTTGAGCAATTGATTTTCAATGAGAAAACTAATCATGGAGCTGTACTGTTGAATTGATCTACTGCAAACTGTGATATTGAATTAGAGCTAAGTGTTCTACTCTGTTCTTAATACATTGTATGATTTGTTGAGTGGAATTATTGTGTATTGTTTGTATTCTTGATACATTTCTTGTACTAGAACTGAAGGTTACAAGTTACAGAGGATTGTAATTGTAACTAGTTGTTTGCAGAGGTTTCTGCATTGGTTTAACACCTACTATAAGGTTCAGCGGTGTGTGGTTTCTGCGGGGAGTAGTGTGTATTACGGGATCAGTATTGTATCTTGTAAAACTGATATTGGTGATATTTTTAGTGGAAATCTTTGCTAGTTTGCAAAGGACTGGACATAGCCATTGTGGAAGGATGAACCAGGATAAAACCTTGTGTTTTTTTATCTTTCTTTCTCTCTTCTTGAACACATTTGAGTTTCTATTTACGCACGATCAATAAGTTGTTCTTCGTGCTTACTAATTGATAATTCAACTGATAATCTGTGAGTGTCTGAACTTGTTATTTCATCTGGTTAATTGACTGATCGTGTTATTAATCGAATTAACACATTAACTGGTTCTTAATAACATTGTTGATTAAAAGAACATTTGAATAATATTCTTTCTTGAGATAAGTTGCAATTTCTTGGAGTGTTCATTATCTGATTCTTTCTGCGTCGTTTTGATATACATCTTAACTAAATTGCTTCTGCTTGTGGTTCTGATAGTATTTTGATCAACTACGATAACTGCTTGTTTAAGAGCACTGAAATGGATATCAAGAATCTATGACTTCAGTGAATTATATTGTGCTGTTTCAGTTTCTGATAAATCTTTATAATTGATTGAATTAGTTCTTTGACATACTGATTCTTACTGTGTTATTTTGAATTCCATTGATCAGTGAATTGATAAAGAATTTTCATTCAATCTTTCATACGTTCCAGTATTTGTGAAAAGTTTTAGAAAAGTTTTTATAGTTCAATTCACCCCCTCTTAAATGCATGAAATTTGATTTTTTTTTTATTTTTTCATTTTCAGTGCTAGTATATGTATAAAGTTTTTAATGTTTTTACAAATGGTAATCTTTTCAGTGAATTTTACAAAGACAATGTTTCAAAAAGATATGTACAAATTTTTCAAACGAGAAGGTATGTTCAAAAGCTATTTTCAATGGATTTCAAATGTTTCAAACTTTGTGTACAAAGGAATATTTTTCAATGATTTCTTCCAATGTTTATTCAAAAAATATGTACAAAGATATATATTTTTTTATTTTTTATTTTTTGTACCTTTAAAAGGATTTTTCAACGATTTTTTATTTGTTTAAATGTGTATGTGCAAGGAGTTTAAAAAACTCTCCAGAATATGTACAAACTTCAAAGTGAAAATATGTACAAAGGTTTTTGTTTGATTTTTTTTTTCAAAAGTATGTACAAAATAGTTTTCTTTGATTTTTTCCAAAAATATACACGAAAATGATTTTTCCTTTCACCCAAACGGTTTTCAATGTAGAATTAGGTGTTCCTTGTAAGATTGAATTCATTGGATGCTAACTTTTCTCAAAAATCTCATAAATTTGAAGCACATGCCCTCAAAGATAATCACTAGCTTTCTGTTTAGAAACACAACTTTGATGTATGCTTGAACCCTCAGGCGAAGGGTAAGTGTGTAAAGAGTTTGAGGTATTTGAAAGATATTGAGGAGCAAATCTTCTGACAGGGCTGCCCCAGTTTTGGTAGATCAGACTTTAGATTTGAATGAAAACACAACTGTTTCTAACAAGGAAATGACTTTATAGGGAAATCTCATTCAAATTGCCCCAGTTTATGTGGGCAAAGGTTATAATGAGGTATGTAGGAAGGATGAATTGTAAGGTAAACATTTGATAGTGAGGGTGCAAATGAAATCAGGTTGCCCCAGTTTCTATGTACAAGGGTTACGAAGGATTGGCTATTTCTATAAGGTAGGAATGAGTAGCAAGGGTATGAAAGAAGCCGGACTGCCCCAAGTGATGCTTTATCCTCAACTGACTTGTAAATTGGTGAAGCTTTAGTCTAACAGAGGCATTCTGATTTTCTTTTTCTTTTTCTTTTTTTCCTTTTTTTCTTGACACGTATTATTAGTCTCCCGTTCTGTTACCAAGTTAATCCTTATGAAAATCATTGCAATCGTTCAACAATCAATATGGTCTTTATTGGGCTTGTAACGTGGTCAGGGGTAAAAAGGGTTATGAAGAAAGGATACAAAGGCTCAAAAATTATTTTGGGGTTTTATATTTAAACGAGAATCATCAACCAAATATTGTAATCAACCAAGGTCATCCTCCTTGAGCTTTTTATATAACGTACTTTTTCTCTATTTTCTTTCTCACTAGAGAGCATTTGTTGTGCTCCCTACTTGATGAACTTTTGAGAACATCCTTTTTTTACTTTCTTTTTCCTTTTTCTCTTTTCTTTCCTTTTCATTTTTCAATCTTTTTTCTTTCCTTTTTCCTTTTTCATATTTTTCCTCTTCTTGAGAAGTTTTCGATGTACTTCTTGTCCGACAAGCATTTTTCTTTAGGCTTTTGAGAACTTCTGATGGTACTCCTTTTTTGATGCACTAGGAGCTTTTTCTTCTATCAAAACCTTAGACTGAACTTTAAATTATCGATAATCCTCATTAGGGGTATTTGAAAGAAATATTTTTATTTTTTGGCTCAAAGAAGATACAAAGGATTTACGAAAGTGTTTTGGGTATAGAAACATAGTCATATATCACTTTGAATCATGATTGCTTGATTTTTAGAAAAATTAATAGTGAAACAAAATTTATGACTTATGACACATGCATTTTTCCTTTTTTTTATCTCCTTTTTTATTGTCCTATCTTTTGCTTAGATCACCCTTTTGGGTTTTCAATCTAAAGGACTTTTTTCTTTGAATTTTTTTTTTGAATTTTATATTTTTTTTATTTTAAACGCCTCTGAAGACCAGAAATAGTAATAATCTTTTTGCTAGCAATAATAACACAATATTTATGCCCCAGTATAAGAGTTTTCTTAGGTAGTGGCAGTCCTTGAGGCAAACCTTTTTCTTTGGCTGTTTGGAGAATTTTTAGGCTTTTTATAGATTGGGAAGGTGAAAGGTATCAAGCACTACACCACGACGATTTCCTTAAGAAAGACAGCTTTTACCTTTGTTAAACAATTTGCTTTTCATAATTCATTTTGTCATTTATGATCATATGAACTCAGTAACTCAAGAACAAATAATTCATCCCATTGAAAAAGAGAACTTTTGAACTTTACAATGAGAGTACTATTATTTACAAAACAAATTTGTACAAAAGAAAATCCTGTCTTTACGGAATCATATCAAGCATAGAACTTTTTGACTGTGTCAGAGTTGACTGGCGAATGCAACTCTTCCCCATCCATCCTTGTGAGAATCAGGGCACCCCCAAGCAATGCCTTTTTTTACCACATAAAGGTCTTCATAATTTGGCATCCACTTCCCTCTATTATCCCTTTAGACTATTATGATCTTTTTCATCACTAATCCCCTTCTTGGAATTCTCTAGGGTGCACCTTCTTATCAAATGCCCTTTTCATTCTTCTTTAGTATAATTGTCCATGATAGATCATTGTTAGTCTTTTTTAATCAATGAGGTTGAACTGGTCATGTCTAGCCTGCACCCATTCAGCCTCTTCTAATTGAGCCTCCATCAATACTCTCAAGGAAGGAATTTCAATTTCAAAGGGAAGAACTGCTTCCATCCCATATACCAATGAGAAAGGTGTTGCCCCTATTGAAGTTCATACTGAAGTACGGTATCCATGCAAAACAAAGGGTAGCATTTCGTGTCAGTCTTTGTATGTGACTACCATTTTCTGGACAATTTTCTTTATGTTCTTATTTGCCGCTTCTACTACTCCATTCATCTTGGGTCGATAAGGATTAGAATTATGATGTTGAATTTTGAATTCTTCACATAGCTCAGTCATCATTTTGTTATTCAAGTTTGTACCATTATCAGTGATGATTCTGCTAGGTAGACTATATCTACAAATGATCTCTCTTTTGGTGAACTTTGCCACTACTTTTCTTGTCATAATGGCATAAGAAGCAGCCTTTACCCATTTAGTAAAGTAATCTATGGCCACTAGAATGAAACGATTCCCATTTGAGACTTTTGACTCAATAGCTCCAATGACATGTATACCCCACATGGAATATGGCCATGGTGCGGATAACACATTCAATGCCGTCAGCGAGACATTGATATTGTCTGTGTATTTCTGACACTTAAGACATTTCCTGACATGGATGCAACAATCATTTTCCATAGTTAACCAGAAATAGCCTCCTCTTAAGATTTTTCTAGTCATTGAATGACCATTCATATGAGTTCCAAACGTTTCTTCATGAACTTCCTTCAAGATCAGTTCTGCCTCTCTTGCATTTACACATCTGAGGAGCATCATATCATGATTTCTCTTGTACAATACTTCCCCATTTAGAATTAACTTTGTAGCCAATCTTCTTAACATTCACTTATCATTCTCAAAGGCCCTTCAGGATATTCTCTGTTCTTGAGATATTGCTTAATATCAAAATATCATGGCTTGTCGTCTGATTCTTCTTCTATGAAGGAACAATAAGTTGAATGTTCGTGACTTTTCATCTTGATCACTGGTAGTTCACCTTCTTGGTTTACCTCAAACATGGACGATAAGGTTGCTAGAGCATCAGTCAATTGATTATCTTCCCTTGAGATGTGATGAAATGTTATAGTATCAAAATAATCCATTAATCCCTTAATATAAGCTTGATAAGGAATCAATTTTTGATCTCGAGTTTCCCACTCTCTTTTTACCTATTGAACAACGAGGGTAGAATCCCCATACACTTCTAAACACTTTGCCCCTAATTCAATGACAGCTTTAATACCCATACACACGCTTCATACTCTGCGGTATTGTTGGTACAATCGAAACATAATCTTGTTGTCATAGGTATGTATTGCTTTGCAGGAGAGATAAAAACTACTCCTATTCCATGCCCTAATGCATTAGCTACTCCATCAAAGAACAATGTCCATGTATTCTCCTCATTGTCCTCTTCAAGTACCAGAATCTCTTCATTCGGGAATTCAGGCTGCATGGATTGATAATCTTCAATGGGTTGATGCGCCAAGTAGTCTCCAAGGGCAGTACCTTTGATGGCTTTTTGAGTAACATATTGTATGTCATATTCGGATAAAAGCATTTGCCATTGAGCTATTCTCTTTGTAAGAGCAGGTTTTTCAAAGATATACTTGATTGGATCCATCTTGGAGATTAACAATGTTATGTGACCTAGCATATATTGTCTCAATCTGTGGGCAGCCCAAGCCAAAGCATAACAAGTTCGTTCTAATGCAGAATATTTTTGCTCACAATCTGTAAATCTCTTGCTCAAGTAATAAATGACATGCTCTTTCTTTCCCGTTTCATCATGCTGACCTAGAACACAACCCATTAATCCATCTAACACTGTCAAGTATAAAATAAGAGGTTACCCATGGACTGGCAGACGTAGTATTAGGGGTTCTTATAGATATTGCTTAATCTTCTCAAAAGCTACTTGACAGTCTTCATTCCATTCTGTGGTCTGATTCTTGCGCAACAACTTGAATATGGGCTCACAGGTAGAAGTCAATTGGGAGATAAATCTAGCAATATAATTTAGTCTTCCCAAAAAACCTAGAATTTCTTTTTCTATGCACGGATGGGGCATTTCGATCCCCTTTTGACTTACAATGAAACATAGAAGTTTTCCAGATCTCATGCTAAAAGTATATTTTGTCGAATTCAGCCTGAGCTTGAATTTTCTTAATCTTTCAAACAGTTTCCTCAAGTTAGCTAGATGTTTTTCTTCGGATTTGGACTTGGCAATCATATCATCAACATAAACTTCAATTTCTTTGTGCATCATGTCATGAAAAAGAGTTACCATTGCCCTTTAATAGGTTGCTCCAGCATTTTGAAGTTCGAATGACATTACTTTATAATAGAAGGTTCCCCATAAAGTAATGAAAGTAGTCTTCTCTATATCTTCCGGAGTCATCTTAATCTGGTTATACCCAGAGAAGCCATCAATGAATGAGTATAACGAAGATGTAGCAGTGTTATCCACTAGCATATCATTATGTGGCAGTAGAAATTCATCTTTAGGGTTGGCTCTATTTCGATCCTAGTAATCTACACACATTTGCACCTTCCCATCTTTCTTTGGTACTGGCACAACATTTGCTACCCATTGGGGGTATTTGGCTACCGCTAGAAAGCTTGCATTAAACTATTTTTCCACTTATTCTTTTATCTTTAGTGTCATTTCAAGTTTCATTCTTCTCAACTTCTACTTAATCATAGAACATTCTGGCTTAAGAGGCAACTTATGTTGTACTACGTCAGGATCTAGTCCAGGCATGTCTTGATAGGACCAGGCAAAAACATCTTTAAATTCCCTTAACAGGGAGTATAATCGTTCTTGCATCTCCTTTGTCATACTGATTCCAATTTTAACATGTTTTTCTTCCCCATCTTCTCCCAAATTAACTGTCTCAAGTCTCTCTTCATGTGGTTTGATTTCTCTTGTCTCTTGTTCCACTAGTCTCAACAATTCTAGAGGGGGTTCACAGTCTTCGTCGTAATCATTTTCCATATCCTCGACAGGGAGTTCAAAATTTGGACGTGTAAGATTTGAGTTTTCAAAATCATCATGTCTTCATTATTCGATTTTATGCAAATAAATAGGCAGGAAAGTAAATAAGGAAACCACAAATTTATTGGAAAAGAAATGCAAACTGACTTTTATTTATTGAACTTGAAAATCACAAAGTTTTAAGCCCAAACCAAGGCTTTATATAATTTGGAAAACGTAGAGTTTTAAGCCCAAACAAAGGCTTTATTAAAAGAAAGAAAAACAACGATTACATTTCATCATTAGCAAACTCCATCGGTAAATCCTGGAACTCCAAATTATTGATTCTCGCATTAGGAAGGCAAGGGCGTACGAGATTCAGACTCCCTTCAGTCGGTGCTTCTTCAATTACAACCACTTGGTCAGTGTTTATCCATCTTGCTTCAGAATGTTTGCCCTCTATCGCATAGGGTAATTCCTTCTTCTTGTCCACCCAAGTGGGTTTGTATCCTAGTTCATGCCTTCCTTTGTTCCCAGTTAGCTCGAGCTGATTCAGGGGTCCTTGACCCTTTTTTCCTAATGCCTGTCCATACTTGTTAATTATAGATGCCTTCGATAAGTATGGACTGGTCTTAAAAGGTTCAACATACATTGTTCCCACCATCTCTAGGGCTTGGAAAGAAGTTTCCAGAGCCTTTTCAACAGTCTCAATATAGGGAGTAGGCAATGGTCCACTCACCAATAAGTCTTCCTCACCCGAGACTATAATTAACTTGTCATTGACTATGAACTTGAGCTTTTGGTGCAAAGTAGAGGGTACAACACTAGCTGGATGTATCCAAGGATGCCCAAGCAAACAACTGTAAGCAGGAAGTATATCCATCACTTGGAACACGACCTGAAAGGTACATGGTCCTACCTATATAGGCAATTCAATCTCACCATGCTGTTAGGGCACAGATACGCCCCTATACAAAATACTTTATCCAATGTGGTTTTTGGCATGACGTTCAGGGATGAACCATTGTCAATAAGTACTCTGGCCAGCACGTAATCAATACACTTCGAAGGGTATTTCATCTTTAGTAAATGTAAGGTAATCATTTGCCCTAATGTGGCTCACGATTCCTTCAAGTTTATCCAAGGATATATCACGTTCCACATGAGCTCCATTAAGGATTTTCATTACCAGCTTTCGGTGAGATGTAGAATGCATCAACAAATCCAACAATGAAATTCTTGGCGGCATGCTATTCAATTGATCAACCACTTTGTACTCGCTTTGTTGTATAAACCGCAAAAATTCACTTGCTGCTTCATCAAAAATTTCCTTGTTGTCCTTCCCTTCACGCTCTTGGCCAACTTGTAAGGCTTTCCCTTTTAGAAATGCCTTGGCTTTCTCGATAGTAACCTCTTCACTGGCCTTCTCTAGGCTTTTGCCATTCCACAACTCTGGTGGGGTTAAAAAGAGACCACTTCTCGTCATTCCTCCAATTCTACAAATATTATCCACAGTGGTCTTAACAACGTCAGTAGCCACATTTTCTTATTTTTCACTTGAGTCATTATTCAAAAAACGGATCCCATACTTCCATGGGACTGCCTTATCGTTCTTATATGGAAAAGGAGATGGAATTTGTATCACCACAGGATGCACTTCCGCAGGCGCTACTAATTCTCGGGTGAAATGACGGTTTCAGTTTTGGTATATTGTATTCTTCACCAATTTGGACGAATACTTCTTCCTCCTTCCTTTGGTGGCAAATCTGTAGCATATGTCGATCCATCAGGTCTTATCCAAAACTTTTAAATGGAACCCACAAATGGAACCCACATGAATCTTCTAGACGATTGACGAGTTTAAAGTAACCCATCTGACAGATCAATGAGAATATATCTTTTAGCAAACTCTTAATATCTTTAACACTTTTTATCAGCCCTTGACCTTCTTCACTTATAACAGCATTTGTGGAAGGTCCTGCATGTCCCGATAAAGGATTCTTTTCAACATTTGGCTTATTTTCTTGGAAAGTCCACCATCCAGAATCTAATAATGACTGAACTTTGAACTTGAATGCTCTACAATTCTCAACCTCCAACTGCCCCACCATGATAGTCACATCTAGCATTGGCATCATAAAATTTAGGATAAGGCAGTTGCAAAGGTTTCATGGGACATATTGCGACCATAGACCTTTGAAGTAGAGTTGTTAGGAGATCAGTGTATGTCATGGGAATTGGAGTAAACTGGACTTGATCTCTTTTTTGGAATGAATTCTGCCCTTGAGTTGGATAAGAATTTGATCCCCCCTCATTCTTCCAATTTGGTTGAACATTCTGCTGGTTTCCTTGAATTGTATTTGCCTTGTAATTGGTTAAGGGATAATGAATTATGTTCAATGCTACCTGGCCATCACTTTCCTTCTTTTTACCAGAATTGAACCTAAACTTCTTATTGGTCACTATCGGACCTTGTGCAATTTTGCTAGTTTTCAAACCAAGCTCGATTCTTTCTCCATCAACAAAGTTAGAAGAAACACTACCTAGCATATGTTCATAAAAAGGAGATTGTATAGTGCCCATAAACATAGTCACCATTTCCTTATCATGCAAGGATGGCTCCACTTGAGCAGCTAATTCTCTCCATCTTTGAGCATACTTCTTCAAAAGTTTCAGAATTCTTCTTTGACATATTTTGAAGCTGCAGTCTATCAGGAGCCATATCAACATTATATTTGTATTGCTTCAAGAAAGCATCCACTAAGTCATTCCATGATCTGATTCGAGCTGGTTCTAGATGAATATACCAACTTAAAGCGATGCTTGCTAAACTGTTTTGGAAGAAGTGTATTAATAGCTTTTCATCACCATAATGTGCAACCATTTTTCTACAGTACATAGTTAAATGATTCTTTGGATATGAGACACCCTTATACTTCTCAAACTCAGGTACCTTGAACATGGGAGGAATCACAATATTAGATACCAAACATAGACATGCATTATTATAGACTATTTAGATGTGATTAATTGATTTTATATCATAATGTGCATTAACGTTCAAATTTGTTCATAATGGAGATTATTCAAATTATTGATGAGTATCCCAGATATAATTTCTCTATGTTATATTAAATTATTTCTGATACAGACTTAATCAAGTTTAATGTATTCTAAAAATTAGAGAAGTATTTCTAGTTTGATCTCCATACATCAGAAAGTCAAGATTGCTCTGTTCAAGTATCGCAACGGCTAATTTTTAGAAAGCTACATATAGAGGAGCAAGTTCAAGTTGAAGAAGAAACATACAAGGAGAAGCGAAAAGAGAAAAACATCATACAATACATTTGAAGAAAATATACTGAGTGTCTATTGTCAATCTACTATTGAGAGCATCTAAAGTTTTAGGTTGTGTGAAACCATTGTGTAATTCTTCACCATTGTGAAGTAAACCCTTGTGAGCTTTCATTGTTCTTTCCTTTGAGAGTGTTTCCTTAATTCTTTAGTGGTCTTGATCTCAGGGGGAGATTAGGACTGGTATAACCTGGAGAGGTTTGTGTACTCATTGTAACTATTTGCTAAATAGTGGAACCTCTTAAACAGTTTGTTTAAGGGAGAACTGGACGTAGCCCAAGAGATTAGGGTGAACCAGTATAAAACTGCTTTATCTGTGCTTATATATTTTTGCCTTGGTTGGTGGTTTCTATTTATAGTGAATTGAGTTCAGGCTCCATCCAACCCCCCCTTCTGGAGTCTGTTGTTCCTACATCTTGAATTTTTTTATTTTATTGTTATTTTGTTTATGCATGAAAATGTATTTAGGAATGCAAGAGATTTGTAGGAATGTATTTATAAACTTTTTCAAGAGATTTTTTTTTAAATGCAAATGAAGGCATAAAATGGATGTATAAATTTGGATAATAAGCAAGCATAGTTTTTTTTTCAAGAGAATATATTTATGAATGCATGAAATTCTTCTGTGTTGTTTTTTTTTTTTAATGAGAAGGTATGAAATTCATATTTTTGAAAATGTATGAAGGTCATGAGACTAAACTTTTGTTATATGATATCAACATTTTTTAAAAGAAATGTATAAGTGCCATGGGGGTGTATGAAATTTATTCGAGAATTCTTATGAAAATGTCTAACGGAATGCATGATGAAATACATATTATTCATTTTTTGTTTATTGAATGCAAAATTCATATATTATATATTAAATCTATTTTTTTATTGAATGAATGAATTCTATATTTTTTTATTTGTTCGCTTGAATAAGATTTCGAAAATGAATGCATGAGGCTATGAGGATGCATGGATGAATACATTAACTCCATTTGAAACTATTTTTTTTTTTAAGAATGCATATATGTTATTTATATGAGTACATGAATAGTGCATGAAACTTTAGATGAGAATAAACTCTATGAGATATGTATAGATGTATGAAGTCCTATATGAATGCATGGATGAAACCTCTTTTTTCAATATCACGAGAATACATGAAAATGTTTTTTTTAAATAAATGGATGTATCCAAGAATATATGAAATTCTATTTTTGATTGATTTTTTTTTTGTATTGTATGAATGGATGCATGACCTTTTTTTTTTAGAAAAAGACAATATGTAATGCATATGAGATTAATGTTTTTTATATATGTATAATCTTTTCTATTATTATTATTATTATTATTTAGAGAGAAAATAAAAAAAAATATGCAATGCATGAGATTAGTGTTTTTTCGAAAATCAATTTTTGGCTTTTT
>Ga0209489_100331_pt1 | contig 83124 bp, 66 predicted proteins | sample SiratrowhiteBW_FD_187527 | JGI IMG/M metagenome (GOLD analysis project Ga0209489, IMG submission 187527) | Root nodule microbial communities of legume samples collected from California, USA - Siratro white BW (SPAdes) (version 2) | ecosystem: Host-associated > Plants > Roots > Nodule | place...
TTTTTTTTTTTTTTTTATTTTTTTTTTATTTTTTTAATTTTTTTTTTTTTTTTTTTTTAAAGTAAAGAATTAAATTAATGAAAGCTCTTTAGAGATATCCCAATCTTAATACAAAAACAAAAGAAAATGGTTCTCCAAGGTCCTACAGAGTAATTTAGCAATGGTTATACAATAAAACTATCTTGAGACTGCCTGATACAAAATGAACAATTCAAAAGTTCATCTGCTTAGTTCATTAATAATTACAAAGCTCTTTGAAATTGCAACTTCTTAGACAAAGTGTTGTCTTTGCTTGTCACCAACAAGCTATAATTTTGATATGATTTCATCGTGAAGAAAGCCGCGCATAATACCAATACAACACCATCGAGAGCTTGGAAAATTGAGATAGGCTACTCTTCCAATCCCTAACCGAGCCTCGACCCTTATTTATTCTACAGAGTATTGACCTACAGAAAAAAAACCAACAGCCACACAACCACTAATATCCACCTTACTGGTTTGTTGTACAAAACAATAAACATTGACCTATGCAGACAAACCACAGCCAAAGCTACCTATCCCTCTACCGAGGAATGCTTTCCGACAACCAATAGTCATTAGACATTATTCTTGATGGAAAATAGGCATATTTTTTTAGAAAATAATTATAATGAAAGTGAAAATGAAGAAAAAAACTTAGAAACAATGCTGCCAGTAAATAAAAATATTTTGAAAAAAGAAAAATACTCGCCATCAGCGTCGATAGTAATGGCAATGAGCAACCGCGAGTGGCAAGCAACAGTTTGAGTGAAAGAAGGAAGAGGCTGCACATTAGGCTATTAGGTAAAATTATAATATTTAAATTGGTCTGTTATGGCACAACTCCACTTAAATTTATAATATTTAAATTGGTCTGTTGAATATAGGGTTTCATTTTTCGGATGCGTCTCACGTCGCCACTTAGCCTCCTTCATTTTTCAATAGGTCTCGCGCTGCCACGTAGCCTCCATAATTTTCCGATGGTCTCGCACCTCGTGCTGCTGCTCATGTTAAGGTTTCTCTTTGCCTTTCTCGCCATCTTCGTTCACGCTAGCATCTCGTGATTCAAAAGGCACCCACCAAGGGTCATCGTAAGAAACCTATATTGTCACAGCTATATTGTGACGACAAGCGGTAAATCTTCTACCGATTTCTACCATGATGCTGCTATAACCAGTTTTTGTAATACTGGTCACAACAGATCATATTATTTTAATAAAATAAAAAGCTTAAAACTGTAAAAAAGAGAGTTGAATTTTGAGATGGGAAAGTGTAGAGGTTGGCAAAAAAATAGAGGGTAAGGGTTTTAATATAGAGGAAGGAGGATGGAGGAGGTTGGTCCAGACAAAACTGAGCGTTAAAGTTTTAATTGAAGGAGTAAATGACTTTCAGAAAAATGGAAACAGAAGTGGTAATCCAAAAATGAAAGAGTTGAATTTTGAGAAGAGTGAATAGGACAAAAGAGGTTGATTATTCTTATAAAAATTAATGAGCCATTAAAATTAATTATTAGAGATTTCCATTTTTATAATTGAAATATTGTGATGAACCCAAAAAAAAATTGCTGTTAATTGATATCTTCAAAAATTAAGAACAACCAAACAGTTATCCAACGTAAGCATCTATATCTATATAAGGGTGACATGTTTTGCTGTCAACCATGCACCTGTGTGATCACGAACTCTCTTGTCTACACTGCCTAAAGAATTTCCTATAACCATGTCTGCATTCAAACTCTGTATTTGTTTGTTTTTCTGCATTGTTGGGATAGCTTCAGCTGAATCTGCTAATAATTTACGCCCAGACTTTTATACTTCACGATGTCCCTTGGCACTTCAAACCATTAAGGAAGAAGTAACCACTGCTTTGAGGAATGAACCTACCATTGGTTTAGTGTTCTTCACTCTTCATTTCATTGATTGCTTTGTTCAAGCAAGTCTCATTTTCCTTAACTTTTATGCCTTATACGTACGAACAGTGCACACAAATATGCTTCCATATACAATATCCTTCTAGATATATACAAAACTAAGCTGTATAATTTACTCTTTTAAAGTCACATCAAATATCACAGTCACACAGAAGTAGTCACATATTTATCAGATGAATGTGTGAGAAAAGAAAAGAAAAAGATTGACTTACAGAAAACTTGATCTTGATTTTTTCTGCTTTTCTTGGCTAAAATGATGTGCAGGGATGTGATGCATCAGTTCTGTTAAAAGACACAGAGAATTTCACGGGCGAACAAAGTGCCGTTCCCAATGCTGGTTCTACAAATGGTACGGATATCATAGAGAAGATAAAGGGTAGACTGGAAAAACTGTGCCCTGGTGTTGTTTCTTGCGCTGACATTGTAGCTGTTGCTGCAAGAGATTCTGTTGTTGCTGTAAGTTTTCAATTCATTCAAGAAAAGAAAAACTAGTTAGAATATTATTATATATATCTAGTTTACAAATTATGACTAATAATAGATAGATAGACAGATGAAAAGCTAGTATTTCAATATAACATACTTTCTTCAAATATTTAAGTTTCTAGTCTGAGTCAAATTTTGATGTTAAACACACATATTATGCACATATAATTTTAGATAAAACTTATGTAATATTGTAAGTATGGTGTTAAAAATTTAAGATTTGATCTATATATACGTGACGTGCATGATTGCTGATGGATGAGACTTGATGATTCCCAGCAAGGTGGACCCAGTTGGAATGTTGGATTGGGTAGAAGAGACTCAACAACTGCTAATATAAGTGCAGTTTCAACAGATTTACCTTCTCCCTTTATGAATCTTCCTCAACTTCTGGCTACATTCGGCAAAAAGAATTTCACAGCCAAAGAAATGGTTGCTTTTACAGGTTATAATCACTTGCCATAATGCACTCGCAATGTTGTTTATTCTATACATTAGGGCTATGCATGTAACTATAGATACACAAATGAAACTTCTTGTTCAGGTGTTCACACCGTAGGCTACGTCAGATGCTTATTCTTCCGAGCAAGAATTTATAACGAAAGCAATATTGATCCCTCTTATGCAAGATCGTTGCAAGCAAAGTGTCCCTTGGTAGGTGGTGATGATAACTTAGCTCCTTTAGACCGTTCCACTCCACACCGATTTGACAATGCTTATTACAAGAATTTACTGGAGAAAAAGGGTCTTTTACACTCTGATCAAGAGCTCTATAACGGTGGTTCCACTGATTCTATAGTTGAATTTTATGCCTCCAATCCTTTACACTTCAGAAGAGATTTTGCTAACACAGCGATCAAGATGGGAAACTTTGGTCCACTTTCAGGCAACCAGGGCCAAATTAGAAAACAGTGCAGCAAAGTTAATTGAGTATAATAATAAAAATTTCTTTTCAATAACAGTTCATTACTGATAAAAATATTATTTTAATGTAAGTCTCGAACACCTCAGTTTATTCAAATAAAAAATGTTTATATAATAATTTTTTATTTTAAGTAATTTAGTATATGACATTTATATTAAAATAATATTTTTATTTATAAATAACTGTTATTGAAAATACTTTTAATAACTATGGATACCTATTTTTGTCAAAGCCATATAATGTCACTTGCTTATTAAAGGCAATGGTTAATTACTAGATGTAATGGACTATTTAATATATTTCAAGTCATTTTAATATCAATTTTCTAATTAATCAGCAGTGTTAATTTTATCCGCTATCTATTAAAGTGAAATTTTGATTTTGTTTGAATATTATATAAACAATACCTCAAATAATAAGTTTTGTTATAAATAATGACATCCATATATGGGTATATAATTATTATTATTGTTCACAAAGTCTCTAACCAGATATGTATTAACAAGAATTTAAAATTCGAGTAATCTATATATTTGATTCTAGTGATATATAACTTTTGTTCAACATTTTTTAATAGATTGTTGTGAATTTAAACTAAAAGCATGGTATGCACTAATATTCACTAACGGGACAAGATTTAAAAAATTAATTATATTCATCTGAGGATAGAGAGCTCAAGAAATTGATAACATAAATAAAATAAGAAAAAAGAAATCCATTATGAGAGGAGTAGGATAAAGTACAAATACAAAACAAACATTTAAGTAAATCTAAACTGTCTATCCTATTCCTAAAGAAGTCATCCATGCAAAGAAGGAGGTGAACGACGTCAACCTATTTTGGCATATTGTTTTCCAGGAATAGCATGATTTAAAAACAAATTACTTAAATTTTTTTTATTTACAACAAAAAAATTAATAAATAAGGATAATGAGGTTACCCCAATCTATATATAAAAGATTATTTAAGCCTCAAAAAGAGACATAAGTAAATAATACTTCAAAAAGGAAAAGCATGAGACTTATAGTGCAGCCTACAAAAAAACCCCACAAACATAGAGCTGCTGACGAGAGGCCAATGCTAACGCAAAATAGGGGCACTATTACATGGAAATATAGAAACTATACTAATCACCAAAACATAAATGCTAAATGTTTTTTCAACTTTGCCTTCAAACAACCATTACACAACAGCAGGCCTACTCAAGCCAAATAGTTGCTGAAGTAATTCCAATCCATCCCTAAAACATTACCTGCTCAGTGAAAGCACAGTATAAATGATCTATGCACCATTCTGAATAGCTGAAAATCACCTTGTCAAAGTTGGCTTTAATAATAGCTCACGTTTTAACTTGTGCTAATGCAAACACCTCCACTGCGTCACATACCCTATTTCTAAAAATTATCTCATTCCTATGTTTCCATATTAAAGAGATAACGGTAAGCCAAACAAGGCCTCTCATCCTAAATCCTTTCCTTACTACCCCTGTGTGGCAAAAACCCAAAAAGTGTTCAGTTGGCCTACAATGATTAACTGATTAGATCCCAAACCATTTGTCACACATCTTTCAAATGAGACTCGACACATTACACATAACTAATAGGTGTTTCACACTTTCTTCATTACTATTGCACAAAGAGCATAGGGAGTTTTGTAGATGTATCCCTATTCTACTTAGTCTATCTTTTGTTGGCAGCTTGTCTTGGAATACCCTCCATCCACAGATCAAGAGGATGGTGTACTCTTCATTTTTCACATTTTATGATACACAGTATTGGCCCTCTCCTACTCCCCAAATGCAATATTATTTTATGCTTGCATTGTTGTATTTTCCCAATAAACTCCTCTACCATACTTTTTTCTCACTCAAACCACTCTCTTCTCCATCTTAAATTCCACACCCACTCTAAATCTTTCCAATCCCCTACCTTGTTCAGTTTTTGCATCTTTTGATTTGAGTTGGAATATAGCCTGGGAAATGCTTCTTTAAGAGGTTTTTCACCTACCCACATATCTTTCCAAAATAAAATTTTATTTTCATTCTGTCAACACCCAATTTCGTCCGGCCAAATAAAAATTATTTTTTTTGCAAATAAAAAAGGGAAAAAGATAAAAGAATAATAAAAATAAGAAATTAAAATTTTTTAACATGTGTTATTTAGTTTCTTTGCCATTTAGAATAAATAATAAAAAGAACTTTAACTTTATAAGTAAAGTTTGATTAAATAATAATGAAAAATAAGATAAAATGAAATTTGTAAAAAAAATGATAAAATAAAAAAAGGTGTTTAGTCTGTCTTAAAATAAATTGGATAGAAAAAAATTAAGTGAACCCAATTGAATAGGAGGTTCATTTATAAAAAATAGTAAAAAATGTTTTCTAAAGCCTAATTTATTAAGAGGTTATTAGAAATAAAAAAAAGTTACTTTTACACCTCACTTATCTACTAATTGTGTTTGTCACATAAGCCCTAAGGTTCACCATAGAACTATACTGCCCATCCAAGTCCCTATGTAACTTTAATATCCTTTTAATTGCCTGACAAATTTTATTTCAGAATTTCAAATACATTTTTTTTTGGCCTTTTACCTCCTCACACTTATCACATTTAAGTGTCATGCTTTTGACATTTAATCACCTATTCCTCTTCTCGTACTATTCCTCTTCTTCATACCCTCTTCTTCATACGTTTTATACTTTATTTCTCTATTATATTCTATCCACTTTATTTCATGGTGCAATTTAAAAAAGAGTTAATACAAAGGAGATGGAATAATTTATTCTTAATTAATAATCATGAGTGTTATGGAGGGGATGAAGGGATTAAAAAAAAAATTACAAATAATTGATTTTATTTTCTAAGGGGGGAAGACATAGAAATTGAGAGATACACATAATATATATAGATACTTAGAAATTTAAGAAAGAAAATATACTGAACAATCTTATTGTTAAAAGAAAATCTAAGAGTCCAATACAAAGTTACACAACTCTTGCATAGGAATTGGAAGAGCAAATCTCAACAAAAGGAAAAAGAAGAAGTCAGATTCTGCTACAAGGTGTTCAACTAGTATGTTGTTTTTACCATAGCCTTTGAGTTGAGTAGTTGTGTGATCCTTGTTGTTATTGTTGTGCATGTGTTTGATCATGGTTATATTTGCTCTGCACTAATTATGATATTATGTTAATTTTTGTATATACCTTATGTTTAAAGATAGAGTTAGAAATTATGAGTATAATTATACATGCTAAGCTGCTGCAATGCCACGGTAAATTCATCTTGCTAATAGGTTAATGTTTTAAGCACGTTCATACGCTTACCCGAAGGTCACTGCGTCTAGCATGATTTCTTTCCTCGACAACACAGGAAGCTATTATAACTAAATAAACTAGTCAGATTCACTCACTCAAAAGAACACTAATCAGTCTTTCAAAAAAACAACCATTTTTGGCCCTAATCATTCACAACCAAAACTAACTACAATTTTCCAAACAGAAATACCAGTTCAGAATTCCCAACAAAAATAGTCAATATCACCTTCCAGAAATTTATACGTAGTTAAAACCAAAAACAAAATTGAATCAAACCTATGTGGTTTCAAAGTTCCATCCAGAAATTATTGAAATTGAAATTGACATACCACCAAAGAAACCCAAATAACCACAACAAAGTTCATAAACGAAACTTAACCAATTCCATAATATTTAATCAACATCAGAACACCAAACCTTTGAAAAAAAATCCAACAATTTAGGAAATGCCCCGTACGAATCCAAAAATATACCAAACCCCAAGTTCAGAGACACTCCTAAATCGCAAAAATCCAAAACCAAAAAAAAGGCCTTAGAAACCACAACTTTGAAATAATAATCATAACTAGAGAAACCCGAAAAAATCAATGGCAGGGGAGGAGGGAGCCTACGCCGCTGGTGGCTACCGCGGCATCATCCCAATTACCTCCTTGCTGTCGTGCACCGCCGCTTGCCGGCGAACTTCCGCAGCGTTGGCGCCTTCCAAATAACTTCGCGCTTCACGCCATCTCATAGCCTCAAGCCACCCTCACCACCAAAGCGCAACCGTCGTGGTCCTCCCCGCCACCGCGACATCGTCGGTGATCACTTGGGTCAGGCTCTTTTACCATGGTACTGCACCGCCAAGCTCTTCCCCAATAGGGTTTCTCCCTTAATTTAGTTCTTTTAAGTGAATGGGCATTTTGTACGAATAAGCTAGCCATTGGGTCACGTTCCAACCATGGCCTACTTAAGTGGCTAGTTTCTTTTCTTTTTAACACTAACCTTTTTTATATACATTATTGTAATTTTGCTTGTTTAGCTACAACACATTTTCTTAATTTTGTGAATTAAATATAAGTTAAGGGAAATGGGTAGAATAGAAAGGGGAACCATGCGGCTGCAAATAGGCATAAAAAAATTAAGAGGAAGAATTTTGGCAAAATTATGGTATTGGATGCTTCTATGCCACCTAAAGGCATTAGATTTTATCTTTAATTAACCTTAATAATTGAATGCCACCTAAGATATTAGTTTTTATCTTTACTTAATCTTAATAATTAACAATTATGTTTATATATGCTATTTTTGTATTATATATATATATATATATATATATATATATATATATATATATATATATATTTTTTTCTCTCTTTAGCAAAAATAAAAGTAATTTAAGTATAAAAATATAAAAAAATATATAAAACATTTTCATAAATTAATAAAAATAAATAAATTTTCAAAAAAACATAAAAAATATTAAATTCAAAACAATTTTGAAATGCTTTCAAAAAGTAAAACATTTTCAGAAATAATAATAAGTAAAAAAAATATTAAATAAAAACAGTTTTAATAAAAATACAAATATTTCAAACAATAAAAAAAATATCAAATACCACAAAAATTTTCAAATTATAACTACATGATCACTGATTTTCCTTTGGAAATACGTAGGACCAAGGTCAAATCCTTGTCGGGTTTAAAAAATTAAAAAATAAAATTTGTCTTTGTTAATATTCTTTGTCTTCAATTTTTTGTAAATATTTATTTATTTTTAGTTGTTGTAATTATTATTTTTCGGGAAAAATAACATTTTGTAAAACTGCCGCACTTATTTCTATTCATTTAATTAAAGGTACCGTCTTAGAACGGGTGTTGTGGGATGTTAATACTGTCCCACACGTAACCGACTCCGAATCTTGAATCTGGTTTGTAGACATTTTTATTTTTTTGATTTTTCTATAGTTTTCCCATAATAAGCTATAGTGGCAACTCCAAATTTTCAAATTAAATTTAAATATTTTTAAAAAAATAAATTTAAGATCGCCCCGTCGTGATCTGGTTGCGACACACTCCCTACTTTCCATCTATGTTTCTCATTAAACCAATTGGAATTATCTCCTTTCCCTTTACATGTGCTTCTTAAATCCCTCCACCATTTTGATTCCTTACTATTGTGACTTTCGGTGTCAAGTGATCTTCAGGATCCATATTTTGAGGTGATAATATCACTCCACAGTCCTCTACCTTCTACTTCCAGCCTCCACTTTCATTTGGCAAGAAGAGTTGCATTGAAACTTTCTAGATCATTTATACCTAAACCACCTTTATCCTTATCCATACATACAGTCTTCCAGCTCACCCAAACAATTTTCTTCCTGTCCTGACCCCAACCCCATAAAAATTAACATTGTATTTTATTAATCTCTTCACAAACAGTTTTAGGTGCTTTGGAAAGGGAGAACATATACAGATAATGAAGTGATAATTGTCTTAATCAGAGTAATTCTCCCAGCCTATAGAAGGAATCAAAATATCTATTTTCTCAACGTAAATAATGTGATCACATTTTATTTCTCCAACTATGGTGTAATTTTTTCAGCGTAACTAATGATTTTCGGCGTAACTAATGATTTTCGGCGTAACTAATGATTTTCGTCTTCTTTCTCAAACTACCTCCTTCTTAGGTACGCTCATAGCATCCTCCTCCCCTTTTTCTACTTCCTCTGGTGTTCGTAGAACATTGCTACGTAGGGAGGTTACTCCCTTGGGTGAGACGAGTCTTCTAAGCACAACGCTTCTGTGTTTAGTGAGGGTACTCCTTCACCTCCTCCTCGCCAACCACACATTGTTGTTGTTCCGATGGCTTCTTCACTATGTTCCCCTTTCTAGGAAAAGGAAAAACCCTAAACCCCGCGTCGCGAACGTAAAGCCTTCTGGTGCTTCGAAGAGGGTTAGGAGGGCTTCTTAACATCCTCCCAATACCGACCCTGATAAGCATGTGTCTGAATATGACACCAGAAAGAAAGCGGACCAATTTATGTCTGTATATACTATTTGGAATGACTCTGTTATCGGCTATGTTGTGGCTAGGCCTTGCAAAGCTCGTGAGAGGGTGTACATGAAGCTGAAACCTGACAACTATGATTTTACTTATATGTACGAATATCTGTTTAAGGGTATGATATTACATTTCCCCTGACCGATTTCGAGGCGAGCATGCTGAACCTCATGAACATAGCCCTGAGACAGTTACACCCCAACAATTGGGCCTTCTTGAAATGTTTTGAGTTTCTTTGTGATCATCTCGGCTTTGAGCCTTCAATAAATGTCTTCACATATTTTTATCAAATGAAGTTTGATAAGCTTTTCGGTTGGGTATCTTTAAGCGCCACCTAGAGTTGTTCGCTCTTTACCCTGTACAACTCGTCATACAAATACTTCAAAACAAAGTTTTTTAAACTTCATTGCGACCCTAAGGATACGGAGAGACGACTCCTCTTCCAACCCGACCATACACCTCGGTACCGGTTGTACTAGTAGAGACCTATCTGGTTTCAGCCATGGGTCGACCATCAACTCACTCTTGAGGAGAAGAAAGCCATAGATGGTATTAGGCAGCTTCCTCGTCCTCTCAACACCACAGCGCTTCTCTTCCTCTCCCTCATTGAGGATCCTGATGCCTTGTTCCTAGGTATACTAGACTTTTTGTGTCATTGATATTGACTTATCTTGTTACTTACCTCACTTCCTATAATTTTGCAGAGATCATAGGCAATAATATTGACATGAAGAAACTTCGTGCCCGAGTCAATGGGCGTCGTGACCTGACAGCCAACCTCCAAGCTGCCAAGAAGAAGAAGAGTGTAACTTTCGACTCCACTAGTACCACTTCTGCTTGGAACAAGTCCTCCGATGCTCCTTCTGACCATGCTGCCAGTGGGCCCACTTCTCCTGTCATTGAGCCCTCAATGCCATCCGGAGGTTCAATCCCTTCTGCTGTCGCTGCATCGGGAATCGTCTCCCTTGAAGCGGCGCCTGAGGTGATCAATCTAGAAGGCTCTTCTAAGGGTGGTGCAGGCTCTCTAGATCATCGTGCTGAGCAGCCACGGTTGCTGCCGACCAGACGATCATCACCAACATGGCCGTCACAACCAGCCTTCGACCACGGGCCAGGCCTCACGAGGTCCGAGATCGACTATCAGACTGGACCACCTCAGTATCACCTATCCCGAGGTCCAATCCAACTAGCATGTAAACCGCCAAGCAAAAGATTTAAGTTGTGTCTATCCCTATGATGTCGAGCTGATGACCAAGGTTGGTGAAGTTGAGTGCTTCGAGGCCGACCAATCTCCGCGACTAACTTGCTGACCTTTAGAGGAAGGTTGGGCACCTGACCCAAGCCAAGGAGGAGTTGCATAGGGAGGTACAAGAGCTTAAGAAGGCCAATGCCGAGAAAGACTCGACTCATACTGGCAAAGAGGTCCAATTGCTCCACTTCCAAGGGTTGTGTGAACGGCGAGAGACCGAGTTGACACGCTGCCTAGAGGAGTTGGCTCGTGCCGAGAATAGTATGAAGGAGGCTGAGGCTCAAGTGGCAAGCTGCAAGAGTGCTGCAAGAGTGGTTGTTCGAAGTTTCAAACCTGAATCGAATAGACTGCTCTACTACTATATCACCGGGTCCTTCCAAAATAACCCCGACACGACTACCCTTTTTGTTAGAGGAACCATCCACGCTGAGTAGCCAAAATGTTTTCTCCTCGACGACTGGGGGTAACTCGGTGAGAAAGTCTGTAAAAAACTGGGCCTTCATTGGACCTCAGGATTCATATCGGAGGTCAAACTCCGAAAGTTCTATGGCCCATGCCGTCATTCTCTCTGCTAACTCGGGCTTCTACAAAACCTGTTTGATGGGATAGTCGGTTTTGACCATCATGCCATGACTACGGAAGTAGTAGCCTAACCGTCTAACGGAGAATACTAAGGTAAGTACCAGGTTTTCAATTATCTAATATCGCTCTTCAGCCGGTTGCAAGGTCTTACTCGTGAAGTACACAGGGCTTTGCTTTTTGCCTTCCTCATATACCAAGATAGAGCCGATGACCGACTGTGCCACAGCCAGGTATACTAATAATGGGGCCTGTGGTGGTGGGCTAACCAACATAGGTAAGGCAGAAAGGTCCTTCTTGATGTTAGCAAACATGTCTTCGCATACTTTGTCCCACACAAAAGCCTTCGCCCCTTTGAGCAACCTAAAAAACGGTTTTGCCTTCTCATCTAGTTTCGAGAGGAAACGTGAGAGTGCAACTAGTTTACCGTTTAGTTGCCGGACCTCCTTCAAGCACATCGGGCTTCTCACGCCTAGTATAGTTTCACACTTGTCAAGGTTTGCCTCTATGCCTCTTTGGGTAATCATAAACCCGAGAAACTTACCTCTCCCAACACCAAAGAAACACTTCTCAGGGTGGAGGCGTAAATCGTGCCTCCTGACTCTTGCAAAAATAGCTTCCAAATCGGATGTTTGGTGCTCGACCTTTATCGAGTTTACCACCATGTCGTCAAGATATACTTCCGTGGTTTTGCCCAACAATTCGTGAAAGATCTTGTCCATTAGGCACTGGTAAGTCGGCCCTACATTTTTTAGGCCAAATGGCATTACCTGGTAATAGTAGTTTGACCTTTCAATCATGAAGGTCGTTTCGTCCTCGTCTAGGGGGTACATCCGGATCTAATTGTACCCCGAGTAAGCATCCAGAAAACTCAACATCTCATACTCTGACGTATTGTCTACCAACCGATCAATACTCGGGAGAGGGTAGGTGTCCTTTGGGCAAGCCTTTTTCAAATCAGTGTAGTCCACGAACATTCGCCATTTGTCGTGGGACTTTTTCACCATCACCACATTCACAAGCCACGTGGTATAAATGACTTCCCTGATGAACCCTGCTTAGGTGAGCTGGACTACCTCCAACTCTACTGTTGCTCTTCTTTCCTCCCATTGTTTCCTCTTCCTCTGTGTTACAGGCTTTGATTGTGGCAAGAGCGCCAACTTATGGCACATGAAGTCAGGATCAATGTTAGGCATGCCAACTAGGCTCCACGTAAAGAGATCCGAGTTGGCCACCAGTACACGCTCTACCTCGCCTCTCACAAGTCAATAGGTGCTACTACCCAGTCGGGTGTTCGGATGAGGGCAAGAGCCGAGTTGTACCGTCGCCATCGGCTCGTCGAAAGCGGGGCAGCCTTCCTCAAATTCTGCCCAAGGGTCGAGGTTAACCTCATCTTCCCCGCCTTCAACGATTGTCTCCTCGGGGTCCTCCTGCTTCACTACTAGCTTCACATTGTTGCATTCAGCCAGAGGTGTTTAGAACTCCTCGATTTGGGTTACCTGCTCTCCTATGTTATTCATCGAGTAGGGGCTAACCTTCAGACTTTGCATGTAGCACTGTCGAGCCTCCTTAAGGTTCGCCATCACCGTAATGATGGTTCCATTTAGCACAGGGAACTTCATGGCCATGTGGGGAATGGAAACCACTGCGCCGTGTTGGTTAAGCTTGCGTCACCCTATGAGCACATTATAGGACGTGTCTGCCTCCATCAGGATGTATCGAACAGTTAGGGTCCTATAGGATTGTCCGACTCCGAAGGCAGTCAACAGATCCATGAATCCTTTGGCATGGACTCCCTAACCCGCGAACCTTACAGCGGCTCAGTGTACGACTGGACAATGGACTTAAGCACATTGAACTTCAAGAAAGTTGAATAATAAAGTACGTCAGCTGAACTACCCTAATCGATTACAATCTTGTGCACTCTCCAATTGGTGATGGCAGCAGTCACCACTACTGGGTTGTCCTGCTTGGGATCGTTGTTTGAGAAATCCGCATTCGAGAAGGTGATGGGTGGTTGTGAGCGTTGCGGTAGATAACTCACCGAGTAAATGCTCCTGTAATGCCTCTTTCGAGCAGAGCTAGACGCACCACCACCTACAAAACCTCCCGCAATAGTGTCAATCATACTAAATTGAATATCAAATTCATCTATTGACATTTCAATGGTGCTGGGGCGGGGTTGACCTACTCCCACTAAACCAAACTGGATCTCTACCATGTTTATGGATCCCGCAGTCGTGTTAGGGTCTTGCTAAGCAACTCCATTCCCTATCTCAGCCCTGGGCTATTTAGTTTTGTCTTCCTCGGGGTGGGCTCGTCCTTGGTCCCAACCTCTACCCCCTGGAAGCGTCCTCCATGGCCTTCACGGGCACCAAAGTTCCTGAAACCTTCCCTATGTGTCTGATTCCTTTGGACAAAATGGGCTAGAGCCCTTGACTAGACGAGTTATTCTATGAGATCTCGTACCCTGGTGCATTCATTTGTGTTGTGCCCAATATTCTGATGGTAGATGCATCTAAGTATCGAGTCAACTCCTGGTTGTGGTCGTCCCGGGAGAGGGAGATGGATGAGCTCAAAATTGCAAGCTTTTTGTAACATGGCTTCTCGGGTGGCGTTTAAGGGAGTATAGCAGTCATACCTTCCCAGCCTAAGCTTCTTTTGGAATCGGGAATTTTCTCCAGTGGTGTGCGGCTGGAACTTCCGCTTCCTGGCATCTGCATTCTCCTCAATGCTTATATACCTGGTTGCCTTAGCCCACAACTTGTCCATGTTTAGCGGTGGATCCACATAGAGCGAATCCAAGAATGGGCTACGCTTTAGCCCAACCAGGAATGCATGTATTGTCACTGCAGGGTCGAGGTCAAGTATCGACAACGTTGCCTTCGTGAACTGAGCCATATACTGCCTTAGTGATTTGTTATCCCTTTGCACGACATGCTGAAAGGAGGCTAACGAGGCCGACGTAGGCTTACTGTTGGCAAACTTGGCCATGAACCGCGTGCAAAGCATCTCAAATGAGTCGACGAAATTAGTAGGCAATGAGTAGTACCACTCTAAGGCGGGCCTTTGAGTGTTGTAGGGAATAGGAGACAATCTACCCTACCATCTTCAAAAAAAAGATTTGCCTGTATCATGTAAGACTTGACATAGACCTCGGGATCAGAGGTTCCATCATAGGTATCCATGTGTGGCCATTGTCACTTAGAAGGCAATCAGGCCCTCATTACCCCCCAAGTGAAGGGATGAAACCCGCATATGTGCTCCTTCAGGTCTTCCCTTAGAGGAGGCGGTAGAGCCTCACTGAATGACATATTGTGGTAGTTCCTCAGAGAGTGGCGACGGCTCCTTCCAGCTCCTCCGACCGTGTCCTAGAGCCACATACCCGCTCAGACCAGGAGGTCCGAGCCCTTGTCGCTGTCCGACCTGAAGTCAGTTCTTGACTCCAGGACGATTCTTCAAAGCTTCCCTCGGATGTTCACCCGTCCCACTGAGGGGAAGGGTTTGCGTGAAGGTCTTGAAATGGCTGCTCTTGTCCGTGTTGTAAGGCAGTCAGTCACCTGGTCATACAGTGCACGCATGTCTTCATTATGGTGTCTTTGCTGATTGTAGAACCGGGCGTCTATCCTATCATGGGCGGCCTAGAGAGTGTTATGTACCTTGGCCTCACTCTTCTAAAGGGCAGTGTGCAGGGCATTTGGTACTTTGACTTCGCTCTCCCGTAGAGCTGTCTTCATGGTCTTCACGGTGGACGCCAAATGTTCTTACCTGACCCGAGACAGAGTCGTCCACACTAGTGAAGTCGGAAACCAAGTCCAAGATGCTGAACCGAATGGGGGTCATCATGTAGAAGACTCTCTAATGCTCAAGTCAGTAAGAGTGTAAAAGGTGTTTTAGGGAATAAGAGAATAAGTGTATTGTAAAAGATGATACTTCCTGTGGACTCTGATTATGTTTATAGGACCTTGTCCTTGAAGACAGAATATTTCTCCACAATGATTTAAGACGTTAGGAATTACGAATTACCACAATACCGTGTAAATGATATCAACTAGTATTAGTTATAATAAGGTATTAATTGATAATTACTAATAACTGGGCATAATGGATTCAGGTGGATCTGGCCTCATTATCGGATAGGTACATTTCTAAAAAGTGGGGTTATGATTGAGTTGAAACACTTTCAAAAACATTTATATTGTTGCTCGTGTTTTAAATAAAAAATTATTTACAAAATATTTTTCTACTCTAGAATCAGAAAAAACATAAAAATATTAAGAGAATGATAAGTAAATTTAAATTTGGCATAATAAATTATACTAAAATAAATTATAATAATTTTGTGATTGTGTTTTTATATTAAAATTGATATTGGAAGAAAAAATTATAGTAAATTATAAAATTGTTATTTGAATTAAAATTTGTATTTTTAGTTTGTTAAAAAAATATCTAAATAATTAATGGAAAAAATCAAATAAAATTTTTATAAAGATAAAATTTGATTTTTGATAAAGATAAATTTTGATTTTTGATAAAGATAGAATTTGGTTTTTAGATAGAAATACATTTTAGAATATATAATTCAGATATATACTTTTAAAAAGTAAAACTGGAAATCCAATATTTTAGGATGCAACATGAATATGTAGGGGTGCAGAATGCAATGGCCTTATAAAGGTCTGTATCCATTACATAGTTCAATAACAACAAACAAAAAGGCCAGTTAACAAATAAAATGCAAGTATGACAAGAGTCTTACACGTGGGCTTGGGCTTTATTTACAATGAAGCTGCGATTAGTTGTTCAAATAAAACATGTTCACTCAGTATGGAAAAACTTATTCATTTTATTTTACTTTTTACCTATTTTGTCTTCGATTCTGATAGGGTCATTGCATTCTACACTCCCATAGTTTGAACGTGCACCCCTACGAGGGTGCTGAAAAAAGAAAAGTTCTCATTCTTTATTATATCACATAACCTCATATGACTTTTTATTTTGTATTTCAAAATGTATATTTTAGAATATAAATTTATATTGCAGATATTGTGTAATTCATATTTTTTATTTTCTATTCTCGACTGCATAATTTGATAATGTAAATTTATATTTTGGAATACACAATCCTCAATCCATAATAATGCATATTTTTATTTGTCCAAAATACAAATTTTATAATATAGATTACATTTTATAGTAAAAATCTTGATGTTTCACATTCTAGATTCTACAATCTAGAACTTTTTTTAATTACACAATTCAAAATTAACACTAAAAAAACACTAAAATTACTAATTATAAATTTGTTAGTAATTATTGATGAATTTATCAAACATAAAAATTTACTGTCAAATTATTTAAACATAAATTGACTGTAAATTTATTTACGAATTAAATTAATTAGTAATCCGTTAATAATAATAATAATAATAATATACTAATAACGATAACAATTATCAAAATATAATAAATAATATTAATAATAATAATAATAATAATATTAATAAAATTAATAATAATAATAATAATAATAATAATAATATATCTATTAATAAATTTACTAACAAATAAATTAGTGATGAATTTTTTACCATCGTTAATTCCAATTCTTTTTAGTATAAAAATATACATCGTAAACCAAAAGATAAATTTAAAATTTTAGAATCTATAGGAATGCAATTTGAAATTATTGAAGTACAAGATGTCTTAGCCTTCTTATAGATATCACTATCATAATAAGTTTTCTAATTCCATTATATGTATGCTTTGTGTTTAGATGACGGAAACATGACATATGGGTTTTTGAGCACTTAACTCATTCATTCATTAAGTAAGAAAAGAGCATAAATAGAGACTTACATCACTAATACTTTAATGAGGGATGAAAGTAAATTTACTTTAATTATTCTATATACTCACGAGTAAGTTTCTCTTTATTGAATAATGTATAATAAATTATTCAAATATGTTGTACTAACTTATTTTCAATGCAGGTTTTATTGGTAGTTATTGGTTATATCAATGCAGAATCATAATGTTTTATGGTTCTACTCCTTACACGACTGTTAAGTTAATTTCATTTACCAACCATTATTATATCAATCTTATATAGTGTTATATATTCTAAAATCAAATTGTGATATGAGTGGTACGGCTAGTGCTCTTGAATGCATATAAGGATATTTAAAATAAATATGCTGGTTTACTCTTGTATTATGATTAATTTATCTAATAAAATTTATTAAATTATTTAAGACAACAGTTTCCTTAAAGTATTATTACAACATTATTTTATAACAATGGATTCAGACTCTCGTTGATCTATCAAACTTACAATGACATCTTTATTAACATAGAGTTCAAAACTTTTTTTAAAAACTACTTTAACCATTATTAAAAGTTTTTAATTCAATTTTGAAGAGATTTTTGAAGAGAGTACCAAAACCAGTTTTGTCTAAGACAAAATTACTTTAATGCTTACTTTATTTGTTATAAAAGGAACCTATTGTTTTCTTAATGAGACATAAAATAACGTTATTTTCTTTTTTGCTATTTTAGTGTTTTATTTTAGAGTTTGATAGAAAATTAATTCTTCTTTAACATTTTTCGTTAATTTTTCTATTTCCAACAGATAGCTATCATTTCCTCTTAGTTAGATAGAATGGCATTATAATTTTTCTTCCTTTAATAAAATTATATTATTATCTTCTTTTTTTTCATCATTTCATCTTTTATTGTAATCGTGAGTTTTTATAGTATTATTCTAGAACCCAACATTTTTTGGAACCTCTTTTCCAGATTAAATTCTGTAAAATTTCTTTTGAATTACTATTTTTTACACGAGAAAAATCATAGGAAATTGACATTCTTGTACTGAGATAAAAATTCTGACTCAATCGTCCTAAACGAAATAAAGACACAAATACCTCACGTCACTCTAGACAGGGCCAAACGATAAACTTAAAACCACTACGTACATAACCTCAGATTATACTAATAAGATGGGCGGTTTTTGAAACTTTCCAATGATTTCAAATAACAAAATAATAATAGTATAGTTTACAAATCAATCTTGTCAAATGATTAACTAGCAAGAAAGTGAATATTTCGTTTTGACTCGATCGAAAGAGATGTATTGATGTACGTTTCCCTTATTACTAATTATTAACCTAATCATTCAATGGTTGACCTTCAATTAACAAACCCCACGGACTAAATCAATCCATGACAAATTCTTTTCTCATTTCTTATACATATCAAAGTGAACTCTTGCAAGTTAGGTATTTCATTAATGCCTTTATGAACGATTCTTTCCCCGAATAGGTCAATTCTTAGTCCCATTCCACCATGTAATAGGTAAGATATTACGTAGAATAGTGCTTCATCTCTATGTATAAAAGGGTTGTACAACACATAAATCTCCATAATAATTGGTTCTATCTCTCAGCTTACTAGCTAGTGATTTCTTATATCTATTAGCCGAGGATACAGTACTCACCATTCCTTGCTTGATATAAATGGCTTCCTTTAAGCATTTCTCTGGTTTCCTCTATGCCTTTGTGTTTGCAGCTGTTGCATCAACAGCATATTCCTCACTGTCACCTGATTACTATGACTACTCATGCCCTAACGCTTTGAGCTCCATCAGAAGTGTTGTGGAAGCTGCAGTGCAGAAAGAGAAGCGTATGGGAGCTTCTCTGCTACGCTTGCACTTCCATGATTGCTTTGTTAACGTAAGACTTTTTAGTTGCATGTATATGTATATGTACGTGTGTTTGTACAATGTTATTAATAATGAGTTTTATAGAGAGACATAACTAAACTTTTCTATAAATACTTCTAATAAAAAAATGAGATATAGAATAAGTTTTTCTAAAAATTTTAAGAAAATTCTACAAAATAGTTTTAATTAGTAAAAATGTATTTAAATTTTTGTCTTATTTTCTTTTTCTAAAATTAGTTATTTTACCACTCTTTCTATATATTTCTTTGCATGACTGATAAAAAGAATTTGTAGTATGATAAATAAATTGGTTTTGGAATTGTGACTCAACAGGGTTGTGATGGATCAATTCTACTAGACCCTTCACCCACCATTGATAGTGAAAAGAATGCACTTCCAAATGTACAGTCTGCAAGAGGATTTGAAGTGATTGATGAGATCAAGCAGGCTGTGGACAAAGCATGCAGAAAACCAGTTGTTTCTTGTGCGGACATATTGGCTGTTGCTGCACGAGACTCTGTCGTTGCGGTGAGTGATATTACTGTATACTACCACAAATTCCTATGTTGAATGTTTAGTAGTATAGTCTAAATTTTTGTTTGTGCTAGTTGAATTGATTTAGTCAATATATAGTTTAGTTTTTCTATATTATTTATCGTGTGTTTTTTTTGTACTTCTGATATGTTTTGGCTGATAAAAACAAATTTACCGCGTCAAAAGAGGTTCATGAAGATCCAAACTTCAAATTATAAACAAAAATCACTAGTTTTTTATGTCAGGTATAAACTAATCACAATTTTGTTCCTCATCTCTACAAGATTGACAAAGATTAAACAATGACTGTAAAAGTAACCGTGATCATGTGGGTTGATTTAGCCATATGCCATTCACGTTCGAATGAAATATGTGTATATATTTTAAAAAATAAGGGTTGTTGTTAGTAACATAAAAGAAAATTGACATTAAGAATTATGTGTATTCTCTTGCAGCTAGGGGGGCCAATATGGGAAGTGAGACTAGGAAGAAGAGACGCCACCACAGCAAGCCGTGAAGCAGCAAATGCAAACATTCCAGCACCATTTTTCAGCCTTTCTGAACTCATATCCAACTTCAAGAGCCATGGCCTTAACGAGAAGGACCTTGTTGTTCTCTCTGGAGGCCACACAATTGGAAATGCACGTTGTGCTACCTTTAGGGACCATATCTACAATGACTCTAATATCAATCAACATTTTGCAAAAGAACTTAAGTACATATGCCCTAGAAAAGGAGGTGACTTGAACCTTGCTCCTTTGGACCGCACAGCAGTGCAATTTGATTCAGCCTACTTCTCTGATTTGGTTCATAGGAAGGGGCTTCTTCACTCTGATCAGGAACTGTTCAATGGTGGTTCCACTGTTGCATTGGTTAAAAGATATAGCTACAATTCTAAGGCTTTCCACAAGGACTTTGCAAAATCTATGATTAAGATGGGAAACATAAAACCACTCACTGGGAGTAGAGGGGAGATTCGATTGAACTGCAGGAAAGTGAACTAATTCATTGCATAACTGAAGAATCAAGTATATGTGATGCAGGTTCTTGTACGAAACTATATAAAAAATTGTTTTGCAAGAGTTTGGATTTATTATATTGTAATGTGTTACATCATAAGCTGGTTATAGCTGTTTTTTTGTTTGTTTCTGTTATTCTTTTGGGTGGATTGACTGTTAAGCAATCAATCGTTACCTATATAGACCATAAACATGTTGCATTAGGGTTTTCAACGAATAAAAATCATACTTTGTTTCTTCTTGCTTTTGTCTTGCGCGTCTTTCCTTTTGACTCGATCGAAATCTCATCTAGGATTTCCGTTTTGGTTGGTGTTTTTAGGTGACTCGTAGGAGAAACCCTAGATCTCTTCTTTTGTTCTATCAATTGGTATCAGTTGGACCTTCCAGTGGGCAAATCTGCATAGTCAACACGTTTTGCTCAACCTCTTAAAGAGATGGAGGACAAAATTTTTCAAAGGATGGATTCGCGATTTATGGAACTGACTGCCTCTTGCAACAAACCTTAACCCTTAATGTTGCAACATTTGGGTGAATTCATCAATGTGAAAACTATTTTCTTATAATTTAAGGTGAAATTAACATGGTGTATTTTGAAGGCAAGCCATACCACCCTTTCGAACTGTTGTTCAAAAACTTTACGGTATGAATTCAAGAAAAATTAATTCATTAGTTTGGTGATGTATATGACAATTGAATGGAAGAACTAATATGTTTAAGGCAAAACAAAAAATTATGGATGAATATCGTGAATGAAGGGCTAAAAGACAATTGCCATTACCAACATCGGTACCAAACACTACAGTTTAAAAATCCAAAAAATAAAAAAGGGTTAAAAGATATTTTTCCACCAAACACCATTAGGAAAAATTCGTACAAATTGGTTAGACTCTTCGTAAACTAGTAGTACTAAATATTATCCTAATTCTTTACATTATATCAACGAATAATCTATAATAATTCTTAAATCCAGATCATCTAATTGTTCTAGGATGGGATGGCAATGGCTCGGCTTAAAATTTCTCAATTTCGAAATATATCAAAACCTCCTATAGTAAAAAAAAAAAAAAAAAAAGTAATACGTTGTGTTTCCAACTAAGATTAGATTTGATATTCAAATGAACCTTCCAACAGTAAGAATATAATAGTAAGAAAGTGAGTTTTTTAACTACGGGGGAAAAAATTTAGATAGGATCCAATTCAATAAGATATTCCCTTTTCAAAATCGAACGTGAAGGTTTCCTCTCATTCGGCTAAGTATTTATATAAAAAAAAAAACAAAAAATTTTCATTTTCAAATTCTATCAAATTTTAAAAAAATTCTAATTTAAAATAAAAATAAAAAAGTTTTACTCTTTACTCAAATTCTCAACAAATACCAATTAACATTACGGATGAACCTTCTTCGGTCGAACGTATGGTGCATAAAAAGCTACAAATCAATAATTGAAGTGGAGGATGATGAAGAGACTGAAGATGAATCTTTCTGTGAGGAGCCACAAATTTTAATAAATGCGTTGCTAGATGTGGCTAGATTTAGAAAATGATAAGCATTTACACATTCTTAATGATAGCCGGAGTATTATCACAATGATAAAAAAAAGATGTGGGTGCAAAGTTGAAAAGATTGATCATGTTGTAGTAGCATATGGATTAAAAATAAGTATTTTTACAGTTATAAAGAATGTTAGTTGGACTGTTTTGCATAGGACTTGTACAACTGATATGCTCATTGGCGTGCTGTGATTTGGTCTTGGCAACAAATGGTGGATTAAATTGGGTGATATATTGTGAAATTTTGATAAACATATATTGAAGTTTAAGGTGAAAGAGAGAGACATGTGTTGCATGGCTCTAACAATTGCCTAAGGCTTTTACAGGGGCTATTTCTGTCTGTGATAGATATTGGAGAGAGGAGGAAATTTTATTGTATTCCCTAACTACACATGCAAAATAGAAGGTGATTCAATGCAAAATAGAAGGTGATTCAAGGATAGAATTTTTAATGTGTTCCAAGAACCATAATAGTTATCATCTTTCAGACCTGACAATCACCACATTTTCCTTATCCGAAGAGTTAATCCACTCAACAAACCTTACAATTATGTTAAAAATAACATAGATATCATTTACAACTAATACAAAATATGTGGAGAAAAGCCCAAAAGTTAGGAGAGCCCACTTTACTCCTTACATAGGAAGTAGGATTTAAGGAAGAAAAGACAGAGTTGTCATCTTAACATTTACCGCCAAAGAGTGAGAGAGAGTAGAAAACTCCTGTTCAAAGTTGTGCAACCTGTTTCTGTAAAATCGTGACTTCTGCCTCGTCAACCATTGGATCGAGTGGATCAAGGTGATATTTTGACAGAAGTTTCGAAATTCATTGTTTTTCAATTTTACTTGTTCTCTACTTTGGAAGTTTGTTGCTTCAATATATTGGTTGGGTGTAAGCATTAATATATGTTATATATTGAGACTCTCTTGTATTCTTATTTGATCTTAGTGGAGCTTGATCGACTGACTTGTGCCCGTGATTTTTACTTCTCACATTGAGGGGATTTTTCACATAAAAATTTTGTTGTGTTGTTCCTCTAATTTCCTATTATTATTATTATTATTATTATTCTTATTATTATTATTATTATTATTATTATTGTTATTACTGGAGTCATTGTATTCTTGGTGGTCTGGCAGGTAGAGGATTGTGTTTTATCCCCAACAGTTGGCATCAGAGCTCAATTTTAGGCATAACTTGCTTGAATGGTGGTGGCAAACACAAGCAGAATGGTGTCTTTAAATGGTAGTAATTATCATCTTTGGAAAGGCAAAATGAAAGATTTGTTGTTCGTTAAAAATTTGCACTTGGTTGTGTTTGCTACACAAAAGCCAGAATCTAAAACTGAGGAAGAATGGGAATTTGAGCACCACCAAGTTTGTGGTTTTATTCAGCAATGAGTAGAAGATAATGTCTACAATCACATTGCTAATGAGTTAAATGCTAAAGATTTGTGGCAGAAGCTTGAATCTTTGTATCCTTCCAAGTCTGGCAAATACAAGTTGTATCTATTGAATATTTTGATTAATTTGAGATACAAGGAAGGCTCCTCTGTATCTGATCATTTGAATGAGTTTCAAGGAGTTTTAGATCAACTGTCAGGCATGGGTATCAAGTTTGAAGGTGAGGTTCAAGGACTTTGGTTACCAAATACTCTACCAAATTCTTGGGAGACATTTCGGGTCTCAATTAGTAATTTTGCTCCTAATGGTATGGTAACCATGCAACTCGTCAAAGGTGGCATCTTGAATTAAGAGGTGAGAAGGAAGACTCAAGGGTATTCATCTCATTCAGAGATGTTGGTTATTGAAAACAGGGGGAGGACTTAGAATAAAGGTCCACAGAGTAGAAGTAAAACTAGAAGCATGTCCATATTGAAGTACAAGAATCTTACATGTCATTTATGCAACAAAACTGACCACATCCAGAAGCAATGTTTTCTTTGGAAAAAGAAGAACAAAGGCATGCAAGAAAGAAAAGAAAATAATAGTGACCGTGTAATGACAGTGTGTGACTTTCATTAGTGGTGCTACTTATTTTGTGACTTTCATTGATGATCACTCAAGAAAGTTTTGGGCTTATTCTTTGAAGATAAAGAACGAAGTCTTAGAGAAATTCAAACAATTTCAAGTCATGGTTGAGAGACAAACGAGGAAAAAACTTAAATGTATTCGTTCAAATAATGCTGGTGAATATTGTGGGCCATTTGATGAGTATTGCAGGCAGCAAGGTATTAGACATGAGAAGACACCTCCTAAAACACCTTAGCTGAATGGTTTGGCAGAAAGGATGAATAGGACAATCATTGAGAGAGTTAGGTGTATGCTTAATGAAGCAAAGCTACCTAAGTGTTTCTAGGGAGAAGTCTTGATTAGAGTAGTTCATGAGATCAATCTCAGTCCTGCAGTTGCTTTGGATGGTAATGTTCTAGATAATGTCTAGTTTGGCAAAATGTCTCTTATGATCATTTATGTGTTTTTGGTTGTAAAGCATTTGTTCATGTGTCCAAAGGATGAAAGGTCTAAGTTGGACATGAAGACCAAGCAATGCATCTTCATTGGGTATGGTCAAGATGAACATGGCTACAAACTTTATGATCCAGTTAATAAGAAGCTTGTGAGAAGTCGTGATGTGGTATTTCTAGAAGACTAGACTATTGAGGACATTGAGAAGATGGAAAAGGATGAGTCCAAAGAAAATGGTGACTTGGTCAATGGAGATCCAGTTCAACAAGATAATGAACATGCAGAAGATCATCCAGATGCTTCTATTGATGATGTTGGTAATGATCCACATGAAATACTTGCAGATCCCTCAGTTCCACTTAAGAGGTCTACTAGGGAGAGATGACCTTCAACAAGGTATCCATCTGATGAATACGTGACCCTAACTGATGAGGGTGAACCTAAATGTTATGAGAAAGCTATGAATAGTCAACAGAAAGAAAAATGGGTTGATGAGATGCAATCTTTGCATGATAATCAAACATTTGATCTCGTAAAATTACCTAAAGGCAAGAGAGTTTTACAAAATAGGTGGATATATAGGTAGAAGCATGAAGGAAATTCTTCTTCTCTGAGGTACAAGGCTAGATTGGTGGTTAAAGGCTTCAGGAAGAAGAAGGGAATTGATTACGATGAGATTTTTTCTCTGGTTGTGAAGATGTCTTCAATAAGGATCATCTTTAGCTTGGCTGCTAGTCTTGATTTAGAGATAGAGAAGATAGATGTAAAAATTGCTTTCCTCCATGGTCATCTTGAGGAGGAAATCTACATAGAGCAACCTGAAGGTTTTCAAGTGAAAGGAAAAGAAGATTATGTGTGCAGACTGAAGAAGAGCTTGTACGACTTGAAACAAGCTCCAAGACAATGGTGTAAGAAATTTGAGTCTGTAATGGGAGAGCAAGGATACATGAAGACCACTTACAGATCATTGTGTTTTTGTTAAATAGTTTATCAATAATGATTTTATTATCCTATTGTTATATGTTGATGATATGCTTATTGTTGGTCATAATGCCTTTAAGATTGACAGGTTGAAGAAGCAACTTGGGATGTCATTTGCAATGAAGGATCTTGAACCAACAAAGCAGATTCTTGGTATAAGAATCATTCGTGATAGAAATGAGAACAAACTTTGGTTGTCACAGGAAAATTACATTAAAGGAGTACTGCAACGGTTTCACATGGAGAAGGCTAAGGCTGTTAGCACTCCTCTTGGTACACACTTCAAATGGAGTTGCAAGAAAAGTCCACCAACTCAAGAAGAGAAGAAAGACATGGATAGAGTTCCATATGCTTCCGCTGTGGGTAGTTTGATGTATGTTATGGTGTGCACTAGACGAGACTTGGCTCATGCTGTTGGTAGTGTTAGTCGATTTCTTTCAAATCCAGGAAGAGAACATTGGAATGATGTGAAGTAGATTATGAGATATCTTTGTGGTATCTCAAGTTTGAAGCTATGTTTTGGAAGTGGGAAGCTTGTTCTAGTTGGCTACACAAACTCTGACATGGCAAGAGATATTGACTCTAGAATATCTACTTCAGGCTATTTGATCACATTTGGAGGTGGAGTTATTGCATGACAATCTAAATTGCAAATATGTGTTGCTTTATCCACTACAGAGGCTGAGTTCATTGCTATTACTGAAGCATGCAAGGAGATGTTATGGGTGAAGAAATTCTTGCAAGAACTTGACTTTAGTCAAGAGATGTATGTGCTCCTTTGTGATAGTCAAAGTGTTATTCATCTTAGTAAAAACTCAACTTTTCGTTCAAAATATAAACACATTTATGTGAGGTATGATTGGATACGTGATGTTTTGAATGATAAGTTGTTAGAACTTGAAAAAGTCCATACTGATGAGAATGGTTATGATATGATAACCAAATCTTTACCAAGATGGAAGTTTGAAACATGTTGTTTGATTGCCGGTTTGAGGATCACCTCCACATAGTCGTGAGGGGGAGATTTGTTGGGTTGGGCTCCCTTCCTATGTGGAGAAAGGAAAAGTTAGGAGAGTCCACTTTACTCCTTACTTGGAGAGTAGGGTTTAAGAAAGAAAAGACAGAGTTGTCATCTTAACATTTGCAGCCAAAGAGTGAGAGAGAAAGTAGAAAAAGTACCTGTTCAGAGTTGTGCAACCTGCTTCTGTAAAATCGTGACTTCTGCCTCGTCAACCATTGGATCGAGTGGATCAAGGTGATATTTTGACAGAAGCTTCGAAATTCATTGTTCTTCATTTTGACTGTTGGGACCGTTGATTCAACGTTTATTCTGGGAGAGATAATTTTTCGAAGTGTTGCAGGAAGGGTGAATTTTTACTTGTTCTCTACTTTGGAAGTTTGTTGCTTCAATATATTAGCTGGCATTAATATATGCTATAAATTGAGACTCTCTTATATTCTTATTTGATCTTAGTGAAGCTTGATCGACTGGCTTGTGTCCGTAGTTTTTACTTTTCAGATTGAGGGGATTTTCCACGTAAAAATCTTATTGTGTGTTGTTCTTATAATTTCTTGTTATTATTATTATTATTATTATTATTATTATTATTCTTATTATTATTATTATTATTATTATTACTATTATTATTATTATTATTATTATTATTATTACTATTATTATTATTATTATTACTATTATTATTACTATTATTATTATTATTATTATTAGTATTAGTATTATTAGTATTAGTATTATTAGTATTATTATTATTATTATTACTGCTGCTGCTGCTGCTGAACAAACCTTACAAGTATGTTAAAATTAACAAAGATATCGTTTACAAACTAATACAAAAATCACAAAGATATCCTTGGCAAAGTCACAAAGATGCGTGGTTCTTGTTGGTAAGAATGATCATGCAAACTGCTTTGATTACAAAGATTTAAATAAAACGATAGTAAAGAAAAAATTTAATTCCATTAAAAGATCATTAATAGATGATTTCTTGGATGAAGCAAAATGAAATATTTTTAGATGATCGGAGTTTCAGAATCGATGAAAGCATAACCGATCTTTCGATGTCAAACTCCTCCGTAACCAATCTTTCAAATTCGTAGCCAATTCTCCTAAGCCAATTTGCAGATGCTAGGACTGGAATTCGTTAAATTAATAATATAGCAAAGTATGTAAATAGTATTTGTCGAGATGTAATTCATTTGATTCATTTTTAAAACCGATTTCGTTAATAACAGAAAGAAGGATAATATACCGCAGTAAAAACAAATTGGTTGAAATCTTTTTGAAAAAAAATGTGAAAGTAGCAAACTTTAAATAATTTCCATAATGGTTTTCAATCTTTAAATAAAAATGTGTAAAAATATTGAGTTACAGCATTGAAAAATATTAATTTTATTAAAACTTAATTTATTGCAAAAACAGTTGTATATTGCATAAAAAGATAAAATAAATTATTTCAAAACAAATTTAAAATATTTATTATTTAACATTTACATATTTTTAATTTCAGTTTTTTTTATACTTAGAGATCTTATAATATTATTCTATATCATAAAATACAAACATTTATTTAAAATTATTCAAAATTATATTAAATGATTAAATCATTTCATAAAATTTGTAGACCATAATGATTCAACAACATAATTTTAGATCTTTTATTATTATTATTATTTAATAAGCAAATGTTTGAAATTATAGTCTTATGATAATTCATTCTATTCTAAACTTCTAGTCATTATACTTGAGGTCGTACAAATGCATACTCTTTATAAACCATAATTTTCTTAGAAACTTTATGCTCTCTTTTAATCTCTTTTGAATCATAAGCTTTTTGTGATATTGTAATATATTCTTCTCTCAAATTATTTTAAAATATGATAATATCTTATTCAATATTAATATTGTCATTTTCGGTTATATACCACGGTATTTAATTCACTTATTGCATGTGAGTAATGTATTTATTCTAATTATTGTTATTGTTTTTATAAGTACTTTCAGTCGACCAGTATGATGTTTAGGCCAGTCCTGTATACCTTTCAAATAGAAATTTATTTTCCTTATAATATCATACTTTCATAATTATTTTTGCATTACCAATGGTACACTTCACTAATCTATTGCTTCATGATATAATTTTTAAATGTTTGTTTTAAAGTTAAAATTATAAAATACAAGCACTTCCAATATTAAAATTGGATTTTCATTTGGAATTTAAACTTCTAAATGTTAAACAATATTTGTCATACTAAATTAGAATTTCATTTAAAATTCAAAATTGATAATTAGACTTTGTATTCAAATGACATTTTCAATTTTCGAATCCAATTCATTAATAAGTATTATAATTGATTTTAAAATTTAATTTAAAAATAGACTTTATTAACATATGTTATGTTATATTGAATTTGAAATTACAACTCAAATTGACTTTGAATTTAAAATTAAAATTTTAATTGAAATTAAATTTGTAATTGTAATTTTATTTAAATTTAAATTTCAAAATCACACATTACCGGTAAAATTAATTTTTATTTTAAATTAAAATTCAAGTTGAAATTGAAGGTGTTACGAGTGAAGGTATATTTTTATTTCAAATTTCATTATGATTAGAATTAATTAGGTGTTATATTAAAATTCAATTGAATTTTTAATTTAAAATTTATTTAAATAATAATTTGATTTGAAATTCTTAAGCACGCAGTTAAAATAAGCATTGAAATTTGTAAGCAACTGTGGTAAAATATATCGGTGTTAAAATGAATGCAAATTGTTCTCGCACGAGACCGACGAGTTCCAACAACAACAATGTCTTATAGAGTTGTTTCTTGATCGCTCCTGATGTTGTTCCTTTCTTGTTGTTCTACTCGCTCCAAATCTCACTGTCTTCGGAGGGGGTCCTGTAGGCACTCCGACGTTCAAGTCAGTTTAGGGTTAGGGTGTGCAGGGTGATTTAGGTCAGAGTTTAGAAGTACCCCTTGTGTTATAATCAAACCTGTATTTATAGATGTAGCAATGAGCCCAAAGAGTTGGGTTTATTCCCTTGAGCTTATTCCTTGTATTAATTATTTGTTAGGATTTTATAACAGAATCGATTATCTATTATATTTACCTTTTTTATATTATTCCTGGTTGTTGCCACGTCAGACCCAAGGGTTGCCACATCAGCCCTATAGTACATAGGTCCTCCAAGTCCTTGAGGATACGTAATAGCAGAAAAGGATTTAATATGCACCAGCCAACCGTTCACAGTAAGGTGGGCTAGCATTTCTATCAGATCATTATTAAGAGTAACCTGCCCAACCATGTAGGAACTACAACTTGAACTTTTACGATCGACCGTGAAGGATTTGGAATTTAACACCTGATGGTCGATCGTGAAAAAATTGTAATTTTTGAAACTTTATAGGTAGCTCTTCTAAGCAACCAGTTGGTCAAGCAGAGGTTGAAGAAATGCCACCTCAGGGAACACCTTTAAAGGTTGACCATGTAACTGTTGTCGTGCCTTCACCTGCTTGGCCGCCTCCATCTAAAACTCACGACAAGAAGAAAAAATCTAAACATGCTTCAGACCGGTCCTCTACTTTCAACTTCCTCAATAAGAAGATCATGATGGTTGACCAAGTAAACCTGGCGCTGAACGAGTATGAGAGAAATCAATTTGCTTCCCCCTCTCGTGTAGTACTGCGGAATGCCCTGATAGAGGCCCAAGTCTGTGCTTGTTGCTAGGTCGGGTTGTGGGGGAAGAACTGCTTAAGGAAGACACGACAACCATGGAAAAATTGAGGGAGGAATTAGCTGAGGCCAGCTCATCTTTGGACTCTGCCCGGAATGAAATTGCAAAGCTAAAGGCGGAGAACGAAATCTGCAGAAAAGAAATTTCCAATTTGAAGAAGACCGTGGACACCGTAAATGCTGAAAATGATTCCCTGCAAAAGAGGTGTTTGGCAGCTGAAGAAAAGGAGAAGACAGTCGCTCGTCGTGTGGATGCCCTTAGTGATGACGTTGTCGACCTGGGCCAGAAAATTACTAAGCTCACCCTGAACTTGGAAGAATAAAGACTTCTCCAGAAGAAAGTTGAAAAGGACTTCCGTGAAGTTCAAACTGCCCTTGTGAAACAACATGACATTGGCTTTGATCAGGCAGTCAGGCAAGCTGCTTTCTTCTACCAAGTTCCGGTAGATGAGGGAAAGTTTGATAACCAGAAGGACATTTACTAGGGTGAGCTGACCTCAATTATGGACATCCCAAATGAGAAGGAGGAAGAAACCGAGGCACACAACAAGACTTCAAAGGCTGACGGGAACTTCTCGGCTCTTGATGTTATTGTTTCTTATTAGTTTTACTTTGTTTTATCTAGCTGTATAGGGTCTTTTTTTATGGCTTGTATCCGGCCATAGGATGGTGTTAACGACTGTACTTTGGTCAGCCTTAATTTTGTAAACAAATACTAATAATAATTTCTTACCTTTCGGTCGTTAACTTGGCTTGTTTTTTACATGTGCTTTTCGAGTGTATGCTTGTTGGTTAGTTGCGCATCTACGTACACGTTTTACTCGACAGGAGTGCATCACAATAGAATACTTTCTTTTCGGTCAGTCATGAGGAATACTTGGCTTTCTTATCGAAAGCAGATGCTTTCCTCAAGGTCGGCGATGATAATACTAGAACTCATTATCGGATGCATTCCTCACTGTCAGTCGTCAGGAATATTTGAATTTGCTATTGAAAGTGTATACGTTCCTCATGGTCGGTCGTGAGAAATATTTGATCTTGCTATTGAAAGCAGATACGTTCCTCATAGTCGGTCGCGAGGAGTATTTGATCTTGCTATTCAAAGCAGATACGTTCCTTACAGTCAGTCGTGAAGAATACTTGATCTCGCTACTGAAAGCGGATACGTTACTCATGGACGGTCATGAGGAATACTAATATTTGATCTTGCTATTGAAAGCAGATACGTTCCTCACGGTCGGTCGTGAGGAATACTTGATCTTGTTATTCAAAGTAAATACACTACTCAAGGTCGGTCGTAAGGAATACTTGATCTTGTTATTAAAAGTAGATAAACTACTCTCGGTCGGTCATGAGGAATACTTGATCTTGCTATTGAAATCTTCGTTTGAACAGTGGCATTTTCGTTTCAAGCTTCGTTCGGGGTACCCTTCTTTTGAAGCTTTTAGTTGTTCCATTCTTCTCATTTTTTGTTTGCTTTCACTGATTCTGGTTATTTATTGACTTTTTGTTTGCGTTTTGTGATTTTGGTAGTGTTCATTTGACCCCATTTGTGTCCATTTCTCCTCAACCTCGTTGCCTCTTCCTTAGCCTCGCTGCCCTCTCCTTGAGTGTGGTGTCGCTTTTATTCTCACTTGCTTTCATTTGTATTTCATGTGGTGCCACTTCTCATTGGTTTTCATTTGCATCTTTGTTGTTCATTGGTTTTGCCAGGGTTCAAGATGCTCCATTTTGGGCTTCTTCCACGTTCGTTTGGTGTGCACAAGCTTCTTGGTGGTCTCGGTTGAATGCTTGGTTTGACACCCCTTGCCCCTTCTTTTTGCAAGAGGTTAACAATTTTGTAAAATTCATTAAAAATAGTTAGAAATTTATTTTTGACCCAATTTTTTTACCAGCATCTTGATTTAGTATATATTTGATGTTAGAGTTCTTACATTGTATAGGTTTATCATAGATTTAGGGTTTCAAAAATTTAAGGTGAAAAAACTTCAAACGACCACAACTTTTGATAGAGAGCTCGGATTGAAATGCTCCAAAAATTGAAAGTTGCTCAAACTGGGGTAATGAAGCCGCTAGCAAACCGTCAAAGGCGGTTGGGCCTCCAAAAATTCTTAAATTCCATTGTTTAGGGTTTCTTTTTTATTTTTTTTCCTTATTTTTCATCTATTTTTTTAGATTGTAACCTTTGATTTCACATATCTATAATTTTTAGAAAATTCTAAAATTTTTTGTGGTGTTTTCTTGTATCGATTAGAGATTTATCAACTCATAATTTTTTTTAAACAAAATAACTTTTCACGTCGGTTATAGCTCAAAACCGACATGAAAAGTGAACACCAAATCGGTTTTAGCCAAACAACCGACGTGGCGTTGTCTCTGGAGCACTCCTCTAGACCATTTTAGAACGGGTTCATGACGTCGGTGCCTGGTTTAAACCGACATGGAGGCTGACAATATGACGTCGGTTTGGTAACTGACGTAGTGTTTGAAAACATTCAACGTCGCCTTGGTCGACGTCGCCTTGGTCGACGTCGATTCTGGAACTGACGTTAAGGGGCTCCCAGAATCGACTTTGAAGATCATTTTTCTACTAGTGTGAGATTTGCTTTGATACCAACTATAGGAACAATTGGCTATTTTGTACTAGTTCACTCTAATCTCTTAAACTATGTCAACCAAATGTTCAAGAGGTTTCAATATTCTGTAAACGAGTATAAGCCTCCTCAGGTTACAACGAGTACACAAATCTCTCCATGTTATCACGAGTACACAAATGTCTCTAAGTCATCGCGAGTACAAAACCCTCTTTAGGTTATCACGATTACACAAACCTCTCTATGTTATACTAATCTCAGTCTCCCCTTGAGATTAAGATCACTTTAATTGAAAGAAATACTCTTAAGAGATAACAATGAAAGGACGCAAGAAATAACTTCAATAGGCAAAGAATTATACAATGGTTTTGTACAACCCAAAGCAGTAGATGCTCTTAGTAGCATATTAACAATAAAATTTCAAAAACTCACTAAATAGTCTAGTTCTTTATTGCATTGTATAATGCGTTTCTCTTTTTGCTTCTTGTTGTCTTCAAAGTAAAATTGTTCCTTTATATGTAGCTTTGTAGAAACTAGTCGTTAGATGCTTAAAAAGACAATTAATATTGCTTCTAAAATTAGTCCTAACTATATAAAATGTTTTTTTAGAAATATACATATATTCATTACCATAAAAAAAGATAAAGGTAACCCCACCATTAACTACTTCAATTTCATAGTAATAAAAAGACATGACATGTCCTACCAAGACAAAATTTTTAACTTGCTATTTTCTTAAAAAAGGGAAGAACAACTTCTATTATTGATCTTGCATTAAAAACAACTTTATTTGTATATAAAAACAATTTAAACAACATAAAATATTATCATGTTTAAACATTGTATAATAATTTGAATAATGTCCACTAGGAGCCAAACTTAAACAATGAAGCAGATATTATAAAATCTGATTTTGATATTAATGTGAAATGTAGTTTAATTTGTTTTTCAAATTTAAAAACAAATCATATCAAAACCGTGTAAATATTTATTATTTGAATTGTTTTGTATTCAGCTATAGAAACATAAGAATCCAATTTTAATGTTATATATAATATGCTGAACCAAATCTATCACCTGAATAGATTTTAGAAATCTACAATTAATTTTAAAGAATGATTTGATTTTAAATTGATTTTAAAGTCAACAATTGATAGAAAATCTTGAACTGAAGCGTGATACAATTATTTCTAGAATTTACGTAATCAAATAATTAGTTTAATGTTTTTGTAATCATGAATTTTGTCAACGGCTGCTGAACTTGTTTCCAGAAGGACAACGTGAATAACTGAGCAAACTTTAAATAATTTACATAATTGTTTTCAATTTTTAAATAAATAAGGTAAGAAAAATATTTATCTGCCTATATTAATTTTGTTAAAGTTTAATTTATTGCAAAAATAGCTTTATAAAAATCCTTTTGATTGCATAAAAGTAATTTAACTATTTTAAAAAGCAAAATAAATAATCATGTTAGATTTTAAAAACAGATTTCAAGATTTAAAACATTTATTAGTTATACATTTAGGTATATAACTTAAAATAATAGTAAATAAATATTTATCTGAATCTCCATCCTCTCTAGATTTTACTACGTTTATTCTTGATATTTAGTGACATGTAAATATTAGAGATTATCAAATTCAAATAATTAAAATTATTGTTATAATCAAAATTATACTAAATTATTAAATCATTTAATTGAATTGATAGACCATTTAATAATTCAAGAATATTTAACAATTTAGAGCACTTAATATTATTCCATAAGAAAATGCTTCAATTGGTACAAATTGTATTCTAAATCTTAGAACCTTGATGCTCTCTCTTTTATCTTTCTGGTCCCTTTTAAATAATAATTTCTTGTTATATTTCTAATATATTCTTCTCCTAAATTATTCTAAAATATGATAATTTTTTTAATCAAATTGTATCCTGAGTGTTATATTCGTTTTAATTATTTTTATTATTTTCATAGGTACTTTCAATCGACCATGCACTATAATGTTTAGGCCACTCCTATATAGCTTTCAAATGAAACGTTTTTTTCCTTATATCATGTATATTTATCTTCGTTTTTCGTGCATTGTGTGTTCCAACTTTTATTCATTATTCTTAGACTATCATACTTTCTGAGTTATTTTTTCAATATCAATAGTGCACCGCACTAATCTATTCGTTCGTCATATAATATTTAGATGTTTGTTTTGGAATTAAAATTATAAATTACAGAAATATCTCCAATATTGAAATTGAATTTTTATTTGAAATTTAAACTCCTAAAGGTTAAACAACAGTTGTCATAAATTTGAATTTCATTTTAAATTCAAATTTGATAAACAGATTTTGTATTCAAATCAGATTTTTATTTTGAATCCAATTGAATTGTAAGTATTATAATTGATTTTAAGTTTTGATTTGGAATTAGACTTCGTTAGCATGTGCTATATTAATATTAGATTTGAAATTATAATTGAAATTGGTTTTGAATTTAGAATTGGAATTGAATTTAGAGTTTTAATTGAAATTAGAGTTACAATTACAATTTTATTTGGGTTTGGAATAAAAATTCATTATCGGATGTGTACTATTCGGTCCAGGGCGACCTCTTGTCGCCCTGAGATCACAGCCCTTGGAATAAAGGCGAGCACCTAGAAGCCTCAGGCCGAGAAGTATGCTGTTTACGAAAAAGTTAATAATCAAAACATACGCAATCTCTGTCAAGTCAGTCTGCAAAAAGCTGATATAACGTAAGTTTTAAGTCAAATATGAACCCTATAAATACAAGGGTAAGCAAGGTCAAATGTACGTAACTATTGAGTTAAAACATCTATATCTCCGATAACCGTAAACTTACTTGGGCGTCGAAGTGTAATCACAAGTACACCCTCCAGGTGGAGTAGGCGGACAGTAGACGGACAAAGTGAGTGTTAAAGGCCAGCGCAAGATAGGCGATAAGGGACTTGAGTATAGTCTACTTGAAGAAGAGGCGGAAACCATTCAGTGATCTTAATCTTATCCGAAGAGCCCCACAGATTTGCGTAAGAACATTTGGCGCCCACCGGGGGGCCCGAAGATAGTGCGAGGGATCTGCATGGTATCCACCCGAAGTCAAGTAGGCGAGAACAGGCAAGAGCAAGCAATGGCAGGAACTGACCCGATGACGTTACTGCTTTCCTTGCAACAAGAAATGGCAGACATGAAACAGCGGGGCGAAGAAGAAATGCAAGCAATCAGACAAAAGAACAAAGATGATCTTCGCGCCCTGAGGTAGCAAAATGAGCAAGACTTGCGTGCTTTGAAGCAAGAAAATGAGGAGATGAAGAAGAGGTTACTGGGTGACAAGGCAGAAAAAACCAAAGTAATTACCATTTCAGGGCGGTCGAAGACAAACACCACGAATCCGGAAAGGGAGGATGAGGTGTTGTTCCAAACGGGCAAAACTTCTACCTTGCACGAGAGACGCCACCCCTTTGTGGATGAGATTGTAAATGTAGAGCTGCCGCCCAAATGGAGAGGACTGTCCATTGACCGATATGATGGTTCCACAGACCCTGACGAACACATGGATGTGTACACCATTGATATCAGATTGTTTACTACCAGCGAAGCCAGTATGTGCAGGGTTTTCCCCAATAGTCTAAAGGGGATGGAGCTAAGTTGGTTTACCAAGCCTCCACCATACTCTATTGACTCTTTCAAAACCCTTGTCAGCTTGTTCACTATGCAGTTCGCCACTAGTAGACCTCACCATTTAACCTCCATAGCCCTCGTTAATATCAGACAAGGAAGGAACGAGTCCCTTCGGGCGTTGATGGATCGGTTCAACCAGGTCGCCCTGCAAATCCGAAACCTTAACTCAGAGGTCGCACTTCATCACATGGTCACAGCCTTGCGGCCAGGACCCTTCGTTGATAGCCTGTGTAAGAAACCCGCTCTCGACATGAACAAAACGAGAGTGCGAGCAACCAAGTTTATGCTTCTGGAGGAGTTAAGGGACTTCGAGGGATCTACAAAGGTAGAGCACCAAGTCATTCCACACCAGCAAGACAAGGCCAGGATGAGAGAAAAACCCTCCTTCCCCCCGCCATTATCACGACCAAGAGAGATCAGGTTGCCTAAGTTCACAACTTACACGCCTCTTAATGCTAACCGAGGACGAATACTCGAAGAAGCTCTTAGAACAGACATCTTGCCCATCCCGAGAAGAACAGCAACTCCCAAAAATGCTGACACCACAAAACACTGTCGTTTTCATCAAAATTATGGGCACACTACCGAAGAGTGTATGACATTGAAGGACAAGATCGAAAAGCTGATCCAGGCAGGACACTTAAGACAATTCGTACGCGGACAACCCGAAGTATTAAAAAGACAGCGAACCCCAGAACGGAGAAGGGAGCCACGAAATGAACCCAGACCAAGGACAGGGGAAAGAGCAAGAACTCCTCAATGCACACCTCCCCAACCCGCAAATCACAATACATGTGTTAGGGGAGTTATCAACACCGTAGCAGGGGGATTTTCTGGTGGAGGGTCGTCGGCATCAGCTAGGAAAAAGCATATAAGGGCTGTTCAAGCAGTGATTGCGGTGTCAATGCCCATTCGATGAAGGATGCCACCAATTACGTTCACCAATGCAGATTTCAAAGGAGTCGACTCATTTCAGGATGATCCGATGGTAATCACTATGCAAATTGAAAACTTCTCGGTGATGAAAACTTTAATAGACCAGGGGAGCTCAGTTGATGTACTATATTGGAGTATATTTAAGAAGTTGTGTATCCCGGATAGTGAAGTACAACCATATGATGACCAGGTAGTTGGGTTCTCTGGAGAACGGGTAGATACCAAGGGGTATATAGACTTGTATACCAAGTTTGGTGGAGAAAAGGGGAAATCAGGTTCAAAAATCATAAAAATACGTTACCTTTTAATAGATGCCAACACCTCGTATAACGTACTTCTCAGAAGGCCATCATTAAATTTGTTGGGGGCGATAGTACCAGCACCCCACTTGGCTATGAAGTTCCCCTCGCCTATGGGCGACATCATTATGGTGCATGTTGATCAAAAGACTGCTCGGGAATGCTACGCCGCAAGTCTATGAGTTGAATCCCGAAGTCAGGAAATTAACAACTCAAAGGGGAGGGTTCCCAAAAGGGGTTAGATGGTAGCAGTAACTGAATTAGATCCGTGAATAGAGGAAGTGAGGGTGGAACCCTAAGAGGATGTCCAATGTGTACCCCTGATAAAAAACGAGAAGGTCACCCGGATTGGTACATTTCTATCAAAAGGGGATGCCGCCCAACTCAGCTATACCCTTCAAGAAAATGCAAGTGTTTTCGCATGGACTGCCACAGCCGGGAGTGGATCCGGTCATTATTACACATAAGTTACCCACATTCAAGGATGCCATACGAGTTGCCCAAAAAAGGAGGAAGTTGGGGGAAGAAAAAAGAATAGCGGCTCGTGAGGAAGCTGATAAGTTGTTACAGACCGGATTCATCGAAGAAGCTCACTACACCACATGGTTAGCTAACGTGGTGCTAGTCAAAAAACCAAATGGCAAGTGGAGAATATGTACTGATTACATTGATCTCAACAAAGCATGCTCGAAAGATTCATACGCCCTACCTAACATCGATCGTCTAGTCGATGGAGCGACAGGACACAGGTACATGAGTTTCTTGGACGCTTTTTCGGGATACAACCAGATCATTATGCATCCGTCAGACATAGTTAAGACCGCCTTTATGACCGACGATGCCAACTATGTGTACAAGGCTATGCCTTTTGGATTAAAAAATGCAAGCGCTACATACTAAAGACTGATGGATAAGGTGTTCAAAGAGTTAATTGGTTATAGCATGGAGATATACATAGATGATATGGTTGTCAAATCAGTGTCATGCACCCAGCACATCCAGGACCTAAATCAAGTATTCAAGGCATTAAGGGCGGTAGGCATGAAGCTGAACCCCGAAAAATGTGTATTCGGGGTCGAAGGGGGAAATTCCTAGGCTTTATGCTGACAAACAGAGGGATTGAGGCTAATCCCGATAAGTGCCAGGCAATCATGAAAATGCAAAGTCCTAAGAACGTCAAGGATGTGCAAAGGCTAGTAGGGAGGGTAGTGGCCTTATCTCAGTTTATGCTGAAAATGATGGAGAAAATCAAACCCATTTTAAGTCTGCTAAGAAAAGCCTCTCGATTCAAGTGGGATGAGCAGTGTGAGAAGGCCTTTGTGCAATTAAAAACATTTTTAGCCTGCCCACCTGTAATACAAAAGCCTTGCCAGGATAAGCCCATCTTAGTTTATTTGTCGGTCTCGGCCGAAACAGTCAAAGTAGTGTTAATACAAGAAGTAGACGATGAGCAACGACCAGTGTATTTTGTCTGCAGAACATTGCAAGAGGTGGAGACACGATACCAAATGATTGAGAAAGTAACTCTTGCACTGGTAACTACAGCCCGAAGAATGTGCGCCTACTTTCAAAACCACGAGATCATTATTAGAACTGATTACCCGATAGCACGAATATTGTCAAAGCCTGATTTGGCAGGTCGTGTGATCACATGGAATTGTTGGAATATGCCATTCGATATCAACCAAGAGGTGCAATAAAGGCACGAGTCTTGGCAGATTTCATAGCCGAAATGGGGCAGGAACCTTTAGAGGTTCATGAAGAGCACCCAGTATGGACCGTTTATGTAGACGGGACATCAAACAAGGGTGTAGGGCTGGCATCATGTTGGAAGGACTAGGGGAACTTCTGGTCGAACAGTCCATATAGTTCGGATTCAGAACCTCCAACAACCAGGCTGAATACGAGGCCCTGATAGCAGGACTAGAATTAGCCCAGGATATGGGGGCGAAAGCTATCATCTACAGAACTGATTCACAGTTGATAGTGGGGTATATAACCGGAGAATTTCAAGTCAAAGATTCGTTGTTGTTGAAATATTATCACAAGGTAAAGTCACTAATGAAAACCTTCTCGACAACAAAAGTCGAACATGTCAAGAGAGAGTGAAATGCTCGAGCAGATCTGCTATCCAAATTGGCCAGCACCAAGAAAAGAAGTCATCACAGATCCATAGTACACAATTTTTAGAGTTGCCAAGTGTAAGCAGGGAGGAACCGGTTTGTTGTGTGACACAGGTAAAGGACGCATGGTTTGAGCCCATACGACGCTACATCACCACGGGATAGTGCAAAAAAGAGGATGAGCGATTAATGCGAATGAAGTGTAGTCGGTTTACAATGGTGGACTCAGAGCTGTACAGGAGGGGATATGCTCGCCCACTATTAAAATGTGTCACCAACGAACAAGCTTAGTACATACTAGAAGAATTACATCAGGTAATGTGCGGCCTCCACACAGGATCAAGAAGCACCCTCTCCAAGATTCTAAGGGTCGGATACTATTGGCCAACTATGCATGCTGACTGCGCAGAATACTCTATGAAATGTAAAAGGTTCCAAGAATTTGGTAATCTCATCCATGCCAAACCGAAAACTTTGCACAGTATTATGCCGCATTGACCATTTGCGATGTGGGGAATGGATATTGTCGGCCCGTTTCCCCTAGGAAAAGGACAGTGTAAATTCCTTTTGGTTGGAGTTGATTACTTCACAAAATGGATTGAGGTCAAACCCCTAACAACAATCACAGCAGCAAAAGTCAAGGGATTCGTGTGGAAAAATATCATTTGCAGGTTTGACATCCCACACACCATAGTGTCCGACAATGGGAGACAATTTACAGACCACTCTCTGATAACCTATTATGAAGAACTGGGCATTCGCCATGTAACCAGTTCGGTTGAACACCCCCAAACAAACGGTCAAGCAGAAGCTGCCAACAAGATCATTTTAAACGAGCTAAAGAGACGGTTGGGAATGGCTAAGGGTAGGTGGCCAGAAGAACTTCTAGAAGTATTATGGGCATATCAATGTACACCCCAGTCCACCACTGGAGAAACACCATACACCATGGTATATGGGACGACTACCATGATACCTGTTGAAGTGGGGCAACCAACCATGCGCTGACAATTGGAGCATATGAGCCTTAATGACGAGAGCCTAGCAACCAATTTAGATGTAATCAGCGAGCTACGAGACAAGGCTCAGATCAGAGAGCAGGCCAGTAAAACCGAGCAGCAAGAAGATACAATACCAAAGTAAAACTGAGAAGTTTCCGCCCAGGGGACTTAGTATGGAGAATGCACAACGAAGCAAGAAAAAACGATGGTAAGTTCTCATCCAACTGGGAGGGTCCTTTTCGTGTGGCCACAGTGGCAGGAAAAGGCGTATACTGCTTGGAACGGCTATCCGGACAAGTTGTATCGAGAACCTGGAATGCGACACACTTGAAATTTTATTTTAGCTGATTTAGTGTAAAAAGGGTACTCTTTCCTTCACCAGTGTTTTCTCCCTAAGGAGGGTTTTCACCGGTAAGGTTTTAATGAGGCCTGAATAGTTAATCGTAATATGAAATTATCTCGAACCTTAATATTATATTATCATCCCTACTTTCTATAATGATCAGAACGAATTAAAAGGTGCCTAACAGTCACTCTAATGTGATGATCATATCACGACAATATAACCAATATATGTCCAGAGCCATTTCACTCCAAGGTGAAACTCCTGAAAACTGAGCAGTTCACTCCATGGTAAACATTGCCAAGTAACTGCTCGTAAAACATTTTGAAGGCGACAATCCTCTAGCAAAAACTCTCAACATGGATCCGATAACACCGCGAATACTTATAAATTTGCAATAACAAAAATAACATTAAAAGTGAAAGTCGGAATCTCATTGCCATAACAAAATGAGGATACATGAGCATCAGTGGCCGAAGTCATCACATCTAAAGTTGCCCACAACAACTGTACAAAAAATGATTTATAAAACAGAAGAAAAAACTAAACAAGTCTCTTATCATTCCTCCCCAGCACCATCACCCTCCTCCTCTTCTTCCTCCCCTTCGTCACCCAAGCGGTCAGTCTCTTTGGGACATGGGATCCTCGGCAACAGTAGGTATGTCCTTAATGGGTACCAGGCAACCATTAAAAACATCTTTATCAGGATCCAGGTTGTTTTGCTCTGGTATGCTATAAAGGAACACAGCTTGGCGAACAACTTGGCCAAAAGTCTCCATATGCAAATCAAGTACATAGTCTTTCAAATCGTTGAGCTCAATCTCCAGCTGTTCCTTCTCGGATACTGCTTCGTCATGCGCTAAAATGGCTTCAGAAAGGGATTGCTCGAGTTCTCGGACATCGGTCAAGAGTCTCTCGTTCGATTTTTTCACCCCTTCAGAATAGGCTCTCAAGGCATCCCTCTCTTGTTCCACTTTCTTTAAGTTCAGTTCCGCAATCCGTAAAGCCTCACCCAGGGCAGTGTTCGCCTTGCGACTTTCCTTGAGAGACTGATTGGAAGTTGATAACTCTTCTTTTATCTTGGCCAACTCAGCTACACCGCCCTTTAACATGTGGGCCCTGATGACTTTGGTTATAGCCAGGGAATGATATGCATCTCCAGGCAGGTGTTCACCAAGTCCACGGTCGAACACCCACTCAGGACCTTCTTCTCCGCGGTTGAGAGGGTAACACTGGTGCCTTTGGCAAAGCTAAGTTTCGAGCCAAACATCGGCTCCACCAAACCCTTATCGGTCTCAGCCAAGTCTTTGCTAGAAGAAGGAACACTTGGCTGAGACCTCTTCGGGGAAGGCTGGGAGGAGGACTCTTTCTTCTCCTTACCCTTCTTCTCATCCTTAGACTTGTCTTTGGACTTGCGTTTCCTCTTCTCAGAATCTGGAGGAGGAGGAGCTTGGTTAGGAAAGGGGGCATGAGTCTCAGCTATGCTCCCACCGACAACCTTCTCGGTGGCTACGCGATCTTCCTTTATCTTCTTCAGGTGATCGAGGTAGGCAGGTCCTCATTGAGCCATTACACCTGCCGTACAATATATAAATTCAACAGAGTTAAAAATCGAGACCATGATGGATTAATAAAAACAAAGCATACCATATAAATCCACCCAACGGTGCGAGGAAAGATAAAGCTTAAGAATGGAGCGGACATTGAGCTTCTGGGGGAGCTGGTCCATTATTTCAAACATTCTCTTGTCATCCTCGATCACGGGAGACCTCGGCCAAGATAGATAGTAGACAGGATCCCGGGTCCAGTACAAAGGAAATTTGGGAGTATCCCCATAAAAAAACAAAATGGCTACCGGCAGCAGTTATGACAATTTTGAAAAAAGAATCTTTAAAATATTTATAAGACGAGGAAAAAGGGATGAAAAGAACGTTATGAGATTGGCTAACCAATGAGACCCACTTGACAGGATAGGAAGGGCGGGTACTGTAATATGAAAGAAACAGATGGGGAGAAGGGTCGAGATGGAACATCTCGGCAAGAAGCCGAAACGCTTAAGTGACACCCAAGAGTTAGGATGCAACTGCATGGGCGCCATGTTCAGCGTACGTAGTACGCCCATTGTAAATTCGTCAAAAGGGAGGTGGATGTTTGAATTGGTAAACTTGCAGGGGTAAATATAGAAGAAGTCATGACCGTGACCTTCTCGGCCATGACACACATTATCTATTGGAGTACAACGTTCAGCAAACAACTCGAAACTTGTTTTTCCTGAAGTAAACATGGGCACTGCTGCAGCATAGGTGGAAACCATAGATGACAACCTATACCTAGAAAACTGACTAGTAACTAGAGAACTCGCCCACTCATATCCTTATCGACTGGGCAAGTTGCTCTCAGCAATCTCAGATGGGAGTATGCTAGTGGCAGTAGGCTGCTCGAAAGCCTCATCACCATCATTGCCAGACGCCTCCTCAGATATAAGAGGTGAATCCCCAGAAACTCTTGACAATGCCCTAACGCTCGAAGAAGAACTGCCAGCAGACTCAGAGAAACCAGACAAGGACGACATCTTTACCTCTCAAAATGAACGCGTTGCACCTAGCCACTACGATGTTTTCGGGTTGTCGGATATCGGAGAACAAAAGGATGACACGCGAAGCAATCTGTGGCCCCAATCTCTATTTATAGAGCAAGCTTCTACCCCAGGAAAAGGTGAATAGTGCACAATCAACCCCCTGCCGTCAAATTAAAAAAGGCACGCACCTCCAACAAGATACATCATGTCAAGGCAAAATTTCCTGCCCAAAAATAAAAATAATAAAAAAAAAGAGGGAGAAAAGGGAAGGACAAAAGGCGCGCTCTTAATCACGCCCAGTATTTGGAACATCCCAAAAGTCACAACTTTAAACCTTCTCGCTCGTACCATCACTCAAGCTTAGGGGGCAAGTGTACTATCCGGCCCAGGACGACCTCTTGTCGCCCTGAGATCACCAGCCCATGGAATAAAGGCGAGCACCTAGAAGCCTCAGGCCGAGAAGTATGTTGCCTACGAAAACACTTGTCAATGACCACATAATGTTATGTTTTAATTTCACACACGGAGTGCCATGAATTATGTTACTGAATCTATGATGGTTGACATATGTTTCAGCTTATCAGTAGATGGGACTCCCATAAGAGAATTTAAGAACATGGAATCAAAAGGAGTTGCATTTCCCAAGAATCAACCAATGAGGATATACTCTAGCCTTTGGAACGCTGATGACTGGGCAAAAAGAGGTGGTCTTGTGAAGACTGATTAAATAAAATTGTCGGGGATCGAATATCCCCGGACTCAGTACCCAAACGCGTTTTTCTTATATCAAATTATACACAAAGGAAATTTAAGCAATCTAATCATAAAAGCATCTCAATCATAGAACAATGATAAAATAAAATACAAAAATTGCTAAGAATGTAACATTCCCGGACCTAATACTATATGCACAAAACATGGATCAAACATACTCCAAAAACATTTTAATCCGAACAAGCATTCTAATCATGCAGATAAACATTCCATACAATCATTTTAAAGATGATAAAAGCACACCTCTTGTAGAGCACTGGTGACGCCAAAACAGAGAAGACAACCAACCCAAAGTTGTGACGCCAAAACCGAACCGAACCCAACTCAGCCAAACAAACCCTACCAAAACCACAAAGCACAAACAAATACTGAATAAAATAACAAAATCAGTTAAAGCAAATGAAAATGGAAGAGAAACCAAAAAACGAAAGCTTTAAACGAAAGCTTCAAAGCAAACGCATGTTCAAATCGAAAATGGAACCGTTTAAAGAGACGCTTTCGACTTTGCCAACAAGAGGAAGTGAAATGGAGTACAATGAGGAAGCAATGGAGGTCGAAAAGTGAGGGAGAAGACGTCGGAATAGTGACAGGGAGAGGGCGCATGCAGTGGAGAAGAAGAAAAGTGAAGTGAAATTTCGCGCTGGAGGTAAAATAGAAGCACCACGTCGGTTTTGGCCTCCCAACCGACGTGGTGTGTGCCCTAATTTCAACTTTTTTCCCCAATTTTCTCCAATTTGTCATACAGCATGCACTACGTCAGCTCTGAGGCCGTAACCGACGTAGTGGACAACAATCCTACGTCGGTTCTGGCCTCTTAACCAATGTGGGATTCACGCACCTCCTGAAACTTTTAAAAATTTGAATTTTTCTTTTTTATAAATAGGTCAATGACGGTTGTTTGTGCCAACCGACGTGGGATTGTTCATTTATTTATAAAAGTGTCATCGCGCTTCATAAAAAGGAGACGTTAAAGCCTATTTTTTTACTAGTGGCGTAGTTTTTTTATTTGGAATTGCAATATCATTGGAATTAATTAGGTGTTGTATTAAAATCCAATTAGATTTGTAATTTAAATTTTATTATGTTAGTTGACACTAGTAATTTCTGCTTTTCGGATACAACTTAAACGTTGTAACATTGATTCTTGTAGGGTCCGTTTCTTAACTGACGTTAAGAGTGGCATTGTTCACGAGTTAACATTAATTATTTATTATTTATATCGATTTTTTTTATAAATGCTAACTTCTCATTTTCTTGTAGTGGAAAAGGAACCACACTGCTTTGATTTTAAAAGAAAAATTGTTTTTGCTAAACTTTTAAATGGAAGAGAATAAATAAAATACAGAAGCTACATAATTAATTTATCCTAAAATTAAAAAATTATCTTTACCTTTTTTTTCTCTCTCTTTACAATATGAACGAGAACAAACACGTTGTTCGGAATCTAGAGGGTTCTTTCACGAACAAAATTCCTTATTTCCCTTATGGTTATTTTTAACGTTGTTTCTAAGTTATGGTTTAATTATTTCCATGCAAGTATACTTGTGAATTGATTCAAGCAATATTTGACTTTTGTTTCACTTTTTTCTTTAAAGAATAAATCGGGGAAAACAATTTTTTTAAAAGAAAAGAATTTCAAATAAAAACATTTTTTTAAATGAACAAAAACCGAAAATGAAAACTTTATGTAAAAATAATAATAAAAAAAACCCCTTACTTTTTAGAAAAAAAATGGAGAATTTTAACAAATAGCTAGGCAATTAAGTTAACTTCAAAAGACTAAATCAATAACAGAAAATTTATTCTATCGATTTCTTACACAAAGTAAACTTGGGGAAGTCAATTATGTTATTCCTTAGTTCTTCGTTAACACCTACAATAAATAAACAGTTCTTTCCATAGAAATTGTCTTTCACTAGGCCAAGTCCACCCTTTCCCAAGGCATCATATAGGGCTGCCACGATTACTAAATAGATGTATATTTATAAGTTCTTAATTAATGTAATTGTTTTGACTTTTGACTGGGTGTGAATATCATTTGGTTGATGGTGATTCAGGGTTGATATCATATTCAATTATTTACTCCACACCTATTGTTCAAAGTGAAACAAATGCAAATCCCAATTAATTTCCAGTTGTTTGGTCTGGCATATTGGTGGATACAACTATGTTTTTTAAACAAATAAAGTTTTATTAAAGATGTGAAAGGAATCTTCCATCTTTTTTACAGAGTAGTGATATTCAAACATTCTTAAAAATATTTAATAATACAGGATGATGTAAAAGGAAATCTTCCATATGTTTTATATTGAGTGGTGGTATTCGAACACTCTTAAAGAATATTTAATACAAGATGCAATTCATAATTTCAGTTGAATATATTTACTTTTTTTTTTTATATAATAGTCAAAAGCACACTTCAATGACATTAAAAAACAAAACAAATAATGGGAGGAAAGAACAAAAGAAAATTACGCAAATGGTAAGGTATTTTTAAAAAGAGCATATCCCGCGGGACAAGTCCACAAAATAGGATTTTGTTCACTATGAAATCATAGGCAGCAACACGTTTCCACAAAACAATGAAAGCTTAAGAAAAAAAAAACATATATTCATGCATTTGTTCCTTCTACCAAGAGAATGTCACGAAGCCATACTTTCATCACACGTGAATGGGGACATGGATTTTACATGGACTAGTAATAGAAATTGAGAGGATTATATATGGCAGTTACCATGGAGAAGAGATTTGTTTGAGTGGGAGAAAGAATTGAAAAATCAGTTCATGGCATTGATTAATAAATTTAAGGTAGATACATGGAGTTGGATGGGGGAGGACACTACTCTATACGCAATTCAATCTGGATACAGGGCTCAGTAGGAGGCACTTGTTAGTCCACTTGAGTGGTGTAGGGATATTTGGGATCTCAAAGTGCCTGGGTCCGCAAAGGTTTTCGGTTGGAGAGCATTGTTAAATAGACTTCCATCTAGGGTTAATCTTGAGAGAAGTGAGGTTATAGTCTCCTGTAATTTATGTCCTTTGTGTAGTTTGAAGGTTGAAAATTTGTAACACATACTACTTTCATGTGATGTCGAGAAATGTTTGTGGTTAAAGTGTGATAATTGGGTAGGACTCATTTCGGTTAGAAGCAATGACATTGTCAACCACTTCTGCAATCTTTATATTATGGGTGAGAGTAAGAAAGCTAACTGTGTTTGGAAAGGAATGTGGTTGGCATTGACATTGGAAATTTGGAAACATAGGAATAATATTTTTTTTATAATGGTCATTTAGATGAAGTTGAGACTTTTGCAAGGTCTCAATGGCAAGCATGGTCTTGGGCTAAGTTTGATAGTCAGAGAATATTGTATTCTTTCCCGGAGTGGTGTATGAACCTAAGTGCATGCTTAGTGGAGATTAGGTAATCAACCCTTAGGTTTGTGGGTAATTGTTAATTTCTATGGAGGGGTTGTTTGGATACGGTAGGAGTATTTTGGCTTTGTTTGCTCAATGTGCATATTATATCTCTTGTTGACACAAATACATATGGCAAATTCGTGAGCTTTTGAAGATTTTCACATAAGGACGTCTATAAGCTTATTTGCTATTAATTTTGGGATTATGTAAAAGCGAGATGGAATTTACATTTGAATGTGGAAATTACATTTGAATGGCACTAGGAATAGGGTTCATCTTGAAATTGGTTACTAAGTATGCAATGAAGTACTCAACCATGTGTTCCTGTTGTTACAAGTAACCATGTGTTCTTGTTGTTACAAGTTTGAATAAATGTTTAGTATTTGTTCAAATTCTTAGTTTATTCTTGTTATTGATATTGCAACTTTATATGTTTTATGGTTGTATTTGAGTAGATTTATAAGGTTAAGTCACATATTGTTTCTGTAAAAGTTGTAAAAGGGTTGAGACACTCTTAAAGTATGCTATTAATTTTATTCATTTTTTGCCGTTAAAAAAAATATCAACAAGGACTCATAATTAACAGTGTCTAAAAGCAAAAAGACCATATGTTGGGAAAAAACACGATGAACTCATCTGCCTTTTTCTTTTCTCATTTTTCTCATACTTTTAAGGAGTATGATATGTGAAAAATCTTCAGATGGAATAAGGTTTTGGACTTGTTTATTTCTAAGAGATTAAACCAGAGGGAACAGAGATTTGGCTCCGTTAGATTTCAGGAATTTGGTAACGCACATGATCTGGCCAAACAACTGTAATGAGGGAAGATCAAAAGTAAAATTGTAATGCTGATAACTGGAGAAAGATTATAAGATCTTTGTATGTATTATTGAAGAAGACGAACAAATTCGAACAGATAAGAATAGAGAAGATAACACTTAGAGATAATAGAGAAAAGAAACAGAATGCAACAACCACTCCCCTCCCCTCTCCTCTCAATTACTATATATTTAATAATATTCCTCACACACACATAATTCTTCATGAGTGAATTGGCCTTCCGCATTCTTGCACTTTTTCTGTTACCCACAATCATTGCATCACTTGACACCTCTTTATTATTCTTCTCCATGCCCATTTCCTTAATTATCCTTGTGCTATTTCCACTTGTGACATTGTCTCCCCCTTCAAAATCAATCTTGTCCTCAAGGTTGAAGTCAAAATAAGCTTGCAGCATATAGGTAAGTTCCTTCCAAGTAGCGTGTTCTGCATCAATGCCTTTCCAGTGTACCAAAACTTGAGGAATATGTTTGTCTCCCTTAAGAATAACTCTAGATTGCAAACTCTCTTGTGGTTGTAATATAGGACCAATGCCATTAGTAATTAGAGGAAGTGGGATATATGATTGTTGATGAACACCTTGACATGGTTTCAACTGCGACACATGAAAAACAAAATGAATTCGAGCAGTTGAGGGTAACAAAAGCTTGTAAGCAACTGAACCCACACATTGGATAGTAGGGAAATGACCGAAGTATTTCATGTCCAGTTTCTGATTTTTTTCTCAATGCAACTAAATTTAACTCATCAACAGTGGAAATGGAAAACTATCCTTGACAGTTATGACATTTAAAGCCCAATAATCAGTACATAATCTCCAAGTATCATCTTTCTTTTTAACTAAGACAATTGGTGAAGAAAATGGGCTAGTACTAGGCACTATAATTCCATCTTGTAACATATCACTGACCATATTCTCAATTTCTTCTTTTTGACTGTGAAGGTACCTATAAGGTCTAACCTTAACAGGTTCTGCTCCTTTAATTAAAGGAATACAATGATCATTTGATCTGCTAGGAGGAAGACCCATAGAAACTGTGAACACATCATGATAAGTATGCAGAAGTAATGCTAATTCAGGTTCCATGTTCTCAGGTAGTTTCAACCAGTGATCAACAACACAATTTGGTTGCTGAAATTGCAGTGTATATAGTTCAGATATGGCGTGAGTCATTTTGCATCCTATGAAGATGATTATATTGGGCTGGAGCCGAAAGTTTTGGTTTATCACCATGAAGGGTAATAAAGTTCCCATCCACCAAAAACTTATGTCAAATCACTATAGTCAGCCATATAGGGAAGCCCAACGTAGCCAACGAAGTTGCCTCTAAAAATCATCTGCACCTGAGACTGGCAGTAAGTATACTGGTAATTTTAGAGAGTGCCCTTGGATCTGTACTTCAACCTCCCTCACAATACCTTCCACAATAGGTTTTCCATTACCTACTAAGACTTGAAATCTAGAAGTTGGTTCAATGACTAATTTCAAGCAATGAGCAATCTGCGGTTATAAGAAGTTGTCTGAACTATCACTGTCAAGTAGTACTTGAACCTTCACCCTATTAATAATACCTTGAAATCGCATAGTACCAATACCAACGATTCTCTTAAAAGCATGAAAAGAAAAGTGATGTTCTTGTTCCCGTGATTGAATCTGATGGATGTTGTCCTCATCCGGTGGGTTAAGTTCTAGTTTGAAGTCCTCATCTTCCTCTAGTTGTAACAATAAGTATTGTTTGTTGGGACATTAATGGCTAGGTGAAAATTTCGCATCACACGTGAAACACAATCCCTTCTCTCTTCTCAATTGCATTTCTGCTATAGATATTTTTTTAATGTTGGAAACTTAACTGATTGTTGGTTCGACTGATGTATGGTATTTATATTAGGTAAAGAAGGTGGTAGGCTCATGAATTTAGTTGTTTGTGCTAGGGATGATGGTTGGTATTTTGGGTAAGCACTACAAAAAATCGTGTATGTGGTTACATTTTTTTTTTGTATAAAGCGTCAATTATAAACACCACTTTATACATGTGAGGCGTTTCCTAGAAACACTGTAGATCTGGCCGCCATAAAATATAAAATGGTATTTTTGCCCGAAACGCCATATTATGCCTTGTATAAAGCGACGTTTTTTTTTTCAATGTAATTAATGTCATTTGAAATGTCGTAATTATTATTATTGCCAACAACAATAAATGATACCTCTAAACGCCATTATAAACTTTTTAATACGACACTTATTATGGTCATATTATAATTAATGGTGAATGATAATATGTTAGTTCTAAATGTCATAATTTTAATATTAAATAAAAAAATGCAGTATTTTATAATTATATATCCAGTATTTTATAATTATATATCCAGTATTTTATAATTATATATCCAGTAGTATTTAATAATTTATCAGATTTCATATTCATATATGTTACATACATATCCAATAGAAGAAAACTAAAATAACAATACTTTTGTAATAATAAAAGATCATATTCATAGCACAACATAACATAGTATATGGTCTAAAAGAGTTCACAAAATATTAGGTTCCAAGACACTATTACAACTTACTAAATTGTTCAAATTCACTTCCCTTACGAAATACAAAAAAATAAAACATATATATTTAATCTGTCTTGCTGCCTCCACTTGATCCTAAAATGTGATTTGGGGATTGAGCACCACTTGCAACATCTGATGCCTGAAATATTAGCAGCAAAGAAAATTAAATACTGAAGCAGGATGTATATGTTAATATTATAACAAAATTATTTGAGGCACTTACCAAACCAGGTGCCATTGCAGCAACATGTTCAAGTACATCCAATCTTGTAGCAATGTAGGCAAGCAAGGAATTCATCTGTTCTTTCAGAGCTGCAAGTTTAGTTTCCATCTTCATTACCTTATCCTCAACTTGTGGTGAAGGTGCACTTGACGAAGCATGATGCATACCAGTTAATCTTGTTGTAGACTTCTTAAAAACAAGAGAAGAACAAGCTCCAAATGACATTCCTCTAACTCGACCTAGACGTTCTTTACCAAATATGACACCAACTAGATACATTAGCCCATGCAATATAAAGTCAGAGAAGAATAAAGTATAATCATCATGAACATATTTTTACTAGAAAATGGAAAATTAGCCAAAATGGAAAGCATTGAGTCTGGAAAATGTAGGGAAATTTATCGACCAAGTCAAAGCTATTAAAACAAGATCTGAAGGAAAATAAATTATACAGAGAATTTAAGCTCGTATAAATCCCAATGTGTAACTATCGATAATATACTTGGTAAACAAAATAGATTCCAAATCTATTATCTTACATCGTTGGGATAAATATAAAATTAACACCCTCTACAATATCTGTCAAGTACCAGAATCCCAAAAAACTATTGGGTAAATTCACAAATATTGTCCCCAGGAACCAGTCTTGTAAACCAAAAAACAAATAACAATAATACTGAAGGTGAAAAATTCAAGCTTGATTTTCTTCATACAATTTTCGCACAAAGTTCATCCTTGATTTTTTTTTTTTACCCTTATTTCCTATTGAAAGTCTATTCTACATCAATTAATGAATTAGTAAAGCCAACTCAGCTTGCACTTTCATTAGTGCAAACACAAAGAACTGTTGGGATAAACTTCATAAGAAGCACTTACAGGAAGAGAAATTAGAAGTTAAAAAAAAAAGTTTATTCATAACTTAAAATTAATATACGCATAAGTTAAAAAATCATTTTTAGAGAAATTAGTTTGAAATATCTATTACAACTTAGTTTGTGCATAAATTAACTTCCAAGAATTTATTTAATTATTTTCTTTATGTATTTTCTGGAAAGCTCATTCAAAGTTGGTAAAATCTTTAGGCAAAAGGTACATTTGCCAATATCTTCAGTTTAAACCATTGCATTTATATATACAGAGCCAATAGAAGAAGAGATACAATAACACATATGCTTACGACAAAAGGTAATCAACGCCTCCTTCCTGTTTGTTGCAATTACCTACAGGAAAACTAGAATCCTTACAGAGTTAATAAGCACCTACAAATACGTTTTGTTATTTATTTACTCATTCATATATTTTTTTATATACTTCCATTAATAATTGGTAACTAACACACTCATAAGAGAAAAATTCAACTAGGGTGAAACTGAAGCAGTACCTAATCTTTGTGATCCTCAGAAAAAGAGGAAATTGAAGCGGCGACAGAGGCGCCGGCGGAGCGCACAGTAGAAGCAACTGTTGTGGCATTCGTTGACACAGTCTTTAGGCATAGAGAGATAATCCTAAGCGAATTAGGCAAAACGAGGCACTGTTAATCAATAACTACCGAATGCGATTTCGATTTCGATTCCACAAAACCCGATTAACTACCGAATACAAAATGCGGATCTTGAAATTCCAATAATTGCGAAAACAAAATGCAGATCTTGAAATTCTTAAACAATTGATAAACAGAGGAAGAAGGAGAAGAAGAACGCACCTAAGGATCGAGAGCCGGCTCGCAACTGAGAAGAACCGTTAGGAAGAACACATTCGAGAGCCGAAACGAGAGATAGCTTCTTCGATGTTGAAAAGTGAAATTGTGGGAAATTAGGGTTTTGATTCAATGTTAAGAGAAGTGAAATTGGGGGAAGGGAAGATTTTGAGGAACTTTACTTTGGAGGAAATGAAAGTTTTATTGGAAAAATTTTAGGTTTGGGGGGAATGAAACTTTGGAGGGAACGAAGTTTCATTTTGGGAGAACGAAAGTTTGGGAGAAAGTCTTAGGAAAACTTTGTGTTTCCATTCTAAGATAATGAAAACTGTGGGCGGAAAAAAATAATATTATGCATAAAGCGGCATTTATAAATGTCATTTTTTAAACTTAAAATGTGGCATTTCTTAAAATATTGTTTTATACAGTATAATATGACATTTCTTTTGAAATGTCATATTAAAACTGTCACCATATACATGATTTTTTAAAGGCTCAAAACGACTAGAATACTCTGTATGATGAGATTCCATCAACTCTAAGATTCGCTTGATATTTGTGGAAAGATCCTTCAATCGAATGTTTTCTGCCATGAGTGGAAATGAGCTCTCAATGAAAGCACCAATGTAATGAGGGAAGATCAAAAGTAAAATTGTAATGGATGAACACTGATAACTGGAGAAAGATTATAAAATCTCTGTATGTATTATTGAAAGAAGACGAACAAAGAAGAACAGTGAAGATAACACATAAAGATAATAGAGAGAAGAAACAGAATGGAACAACCACTCTCCTCCCCTCTCCTCTTAATTACTATATATTTAATAATATTCCTCACACACATAAATAATCCTTCATGAGTGAATTACCCTTCCGCATTCTTGCCCATAATCATTGCATTACTTGATACTTCTTTATTATTCTTCTTCATGCCTATTTTCTTAATTATGCTTGTGCTATTTTTACTTGTGACAACAACTCGACGGCACAACTCGACGGCATATGGACTCGTGGAGATCAAAAGCTTCATGTCAATTTGCCAACCAATTGAATAATTTTGACTGTGTATTTTTATTTCTGTCCAAATTGGCTGTCTTTTACCGTAGATTAAACCACATGTTAAGTTGCAGCTTCTTGTAGAACACTGCATCGAGAAAAAAGTTGTCGTTAGTGTGTGTAGTTTGTGTAGGTAGCTTTATTTTATTCGGGAAAAAGTTATATAATACTTTTAACTTGTAGTTCTTGAGAAAGGAGACTTTTATGAGCTTCACTCAACTTTTTCTATCTTTCGTACTGGACTTTGTTAGCTGTCGTGAAGGGAAATTATATTATCAAAATGGTACCTAATATTGAAGTGTTTGTGTTGGAATGAACATTTTCAAGCACAAGGAAATTAATACATTTATTTAATTGTTATTATTTTTTTATAATGATATAGAATTTTTTATCAATAAAAAAATTATTATAAATTAAAATCGAGATATTTGGAATGTTTGAACTCTTTTATACAATATATACATCAAAAGAGTTCAGAAATTTGCTCTCAAAGCATAAGCTGTTATCTACCACGCAAAACAGAACTAATTTCAAAATGTATAAATGTATACTTATACACTGTGTATATCCTCCCAAAACAAAGAGTTCCAAGTCTTGAAGATCATTTCACCACCAAGATTTCTATATTCTCTTATGAGTAACTTTTATGAATACAAATCTCTTAGCAAATAAGGATATATGTGTATGTTAACTTATTCAGCCCTGTCCTTTTATTTATTTTTATAGAAATAAGGTGAAACTAAATAGAAAGAAGAGAATGGGATAAACATATAAATTTTCACTTTATTTAAAATAAGAAAAAAATGGACCTGTATGAGCTACCAGAAAAAAAAAAACTCTCTAGATCTCCCAATTGGCATGGGGTGGGGATGAGAAATGATCCACTTTTAATTTCTAAAACTTCATAAATTTTAATGATATTTTTTTTAACAACCAACCATAAATTAAATAGATGGACTACTTAAAAGAGATAATGCAACTCTTATACAATTGTTTAAAACACAAACTCAATATATGTAAAGAATTGCCCTTCTTTCAATCAGTCAAAGTCAAAACCACATTAATACATTTTCAGGTGACAAATATGTCACTAATCCAGACTACAACTTTCCAACACCCAGGATTAATAGTAAATTATTTCATTTCAAGAAAAGAATGATGACGTGAAAACTATTTTTTCGTTAGTATAAAATTTCTCATTTATTTATCTAATTTTTTCTCCTCCAATATCTACTTATTTCTATCCACCATCTAATTATTATATATAATTATAAATATAATGACATTATACATTGTTTCCAATTATACAAAGATCTTATTTACTATAAGTAAATTTAGATTTAGTATCCATCGAAAATTAACCAAATAACAAATAGTCAACGTTAACCAGTAATTAATACTCATCTTATACTACTAAAAACAAATTCTTGGTATATCAACTTTTGATAGTATCCAAAATACACGGAATAGGCCACTAGTCTCTTGTCAGTATCAACTAAAAAAATGCTCTTTTATATCAAAGCATCATCGATTCTTACACCAAAATAATATAGCTAGGAATCTTAGACTTAAAAGTAAACAATTATTCTGCATCCGATAAAACCATAGAGAACCAAATTACATTTTCCTGTCAGCCTGAATCGTTTCGGCGTAAGATCTTGCGTTTGTCTTTCTCCTCCAAAATTTGTTCTGTACAGAGGTTTTTGAGTAGTTAGATATTCTAGGTGGGTATAGATTCATTTCTTCCATATCTTGTTTTGTTCGGATGGATCTTCGTCTCGTCTATCAAGAACCTTCTGAAGTCATATATTTGACATCTCTGATTTAAGCACCATGATATAAATATATCTTAGACTTTCGTTAAATACTTTTCACATTTCATATTTTCCAAAATTAGTTAGAAAATAAAGCAATCTTTTTGTAAAGCTTTTTCTCTCATTTGTGTTCATCGTGATCGTTAAAAATATATTATATTCAAACTAACTTAATTAGTACTAACTTTCATAAATAATAAAATAAATAAAATTAATATTGATTAAATTAGTTCTAACTTAAATAAATAAATACATTATAAATAAAAAAAATTAATATCAATTAGATCAATATCAATATTATTTATTTTTAATATTTATTTTAGTTAATGATTATATTAATATAAATAAAAAAGTATCAACCCGACTTTAGTATTTAGTTTTAAACAAATTTTATTAGTATCAGTTTAATTAATGTTATAATATGATACTAATACAAAATTTTATTTATTAAAAAAGTTAAAAATAATTAACATTTATTTAAAGTTGATTAAACTTACTCTATCAACACTTAAACAATTTAAAATAATTGTGTTTTTTAATTTTTTCTTAGAAAAGTTAATCTTTTGGATTGTGTTAGAGTTAACTAATTCCCTCTAATAATTTCGGAATTTAACTTAAACTAATTTTTAAAGTTAATTTAATGTTTTTTAGTAGTAGAAGAAGGATTTTTACTTATTTAATCGGTTCCTTCCTATAAAAGAGAAATGTTATACTCGTTAAAAAAAAGCGAAAAGCATCAACTAGTTTTTAGTTTTAAGAAAAACATTACATTCTGAATTAGTTTTCTGATGAAATCATTAAAGTGTTTTATTAATTATATAAAAAAAAAGGATATGTATCCAATGCATATTCCCCTTTTCACAGTTTACACCTTTTTGTCATTATTTGTTGGGGTAGGCGTGCGGATATAAACTATCAACTAATACAGTGGACTAGATCAATCACTGAAGTATTTTTTATTTTAAGATCAGTTTCTTAACTCCTAATCCATACGAAGACTTCGTTGAGGTGAAATGGTCTTTCTCATAGGCTCAGTCCACAATCACTAGGTATGATATGGTGCAATTTGTATATAACTTTTATGAATCAGCAATAAAATATAGTATTTCTTATTCCCAGCACGCGTACTGTCTCTATAAATGCAACTTCTGTGACCATACAAAATCAGATAAATTCCAACACAGAATATCAGTTTCAGCATTTATCAGTCATTTGATAGTACAGCTAATCAATATAGAATGTCATCGCGAGGGTATTTCTCTGTTCTTCTCCATGCCTTTGTGTTTGCAACTGTTGCAACCTTAGGTTTCTCTCAATTGTCACCTAATTACTATGATTACTCGTGCCCCAATGCTTTGAGCACCATCAAAAGTGTGGTAGAGGCTGCAGTGCAGAAAGAGAACCGTATGGGCGCTTCATTGCTACGCTTGCACTTCCATGATTGTTGGGTTAACGTAAGACTGTGCATGAATGCATTTATATGTATCTACGTTATTCAAAACAAGTATATGTATGCATATGTTTATATACGTCTACTACAATTTGATTCTATCTCTTTCTCTTTTTGTTATGAATATTACCCTAAGATGTCATTTTTGTAATGGTGATTCATCAGGGTTGTGATGGTTCAATTCTACTAGACCCTTCACCCACCATTGACAGTGAAAAGAATGCTCGTGCAAATTTTCAGTCTCTAAGAGGATTTGAAGTGGTTGATCAGATCAAGCGGGCTGTGGACGAAGCATGTGGAAAACCAGTGGTTTCTTGTGCAGACATATTGGCTATTGTCGCTCGTGACTCTGTTGTTGCGGTGAGTAATTAATAGATTAATTATCACTAACTTTATCGCAAAATGCTGAATTAATTAAATGTTAACTACTGTGTTTATTCTGTTTAAGTTTACACATATTTAATTTTAAAGTCTGGTTAATACTTTATTTCAAATATTTTATCTTTGCTGCATTAATTTTTCATCTTTTTTCTACCATTAGCAACTTGCTTTATTATTACAGGGTTTCATTTTTTAACGCACTACAAAGAAATTATGTTACTAATTAATTAAAAATATTATAAATATGACTATTATGATATAATTATCATAAAAATTAATTAATTAATAATGCATGATAGTTTATTATTGAATAACAGTATCAATTGGTAGATACGCTATTTGATGTTTACGTTGTTTCAAATAAATCAATTTTAGTTTTATATCCTGAATATTATAGCAGTATCTTTTCTTACTAATTTTGTAAAATTGATAAAATATTAAAAAATATTTGTAATTCTTACCATTACAATGGAGACAATAATATAATGATACCAAAGATTTCCAGAATTAAAAAGAAAATATAAAAATGTATATTTATCAGGACGTAAACCCTATTTCAATAATATTTTTTACTGCGCTTACATCATTTTGAATTGAATTGGTCTACAGTGAAATATATATTTATATTATGAAATGTATTTTGTTTTTTCATTTCCCAAAGTCAAAAGCAAATAAATTATTACAGAAACGTGATAGTATAATTTTATTATTTTCTAGGTAATCACCAACTAAGTCCGAATCCTATTGGTGGATTCTCAACACCTACCTATAAAAATAGTTTAGATGTCACACCAGGTTGATTATGACATGCTATATTTTATTTTATTTTATTATACAATTTACCAATATTGTCATTTTCATGACATAATAGAAAATTTGAACAGGTGCGAGTGCATATGTATTTTCTGGAATATAGATATCAAGTTTCACTTATATATTTTTCTTATAACATATGAATGAAACAAGTTGCGAATTGTGAATATGTGCATGCCCCATGCAGTTAGGAGGGCCAACCTGGGAAGTGCAACTGGGAAGAAGAGACTCCACCACAGCAAGCCGTGATGCAGCAAATGCAAACATGCCACCACCATTTTTTAACCTCTCTGATCTCATCACCAACTTCAAGAACCATGGTCTTGATGAGAAGGATCTTGTTGTTCTTTCTGGCGGCCACACCATCGGATATGCACGTTGTCTGGACTTTAAGGCCCATATCTACAATGACTCTAACATCGATCCCAACTTTGCACAATATCTCAAATACATTTGCCCTAGTAATGGTGGAGACCAAAACCTCGCTCCTTTGGACTCATCACCCGCCAACTTTGACGTAGCCTATTACTCTAATTTGGTTAACAAGAATGGACTTTTTCACTCTGATCAAGAGCTCTTCAACGGTGGTTCTACGGATGCACTTGTCCAACAGTACAGCTACGATAGCGATGCTTTCTTCGAAGACTTCGGGAATTCTATGATTAAGATGGGAAATATTCAGCCCATTACTGGGGATCAAGGTCAAGTTCGTGTTAATTGCAGGAAAGTGAATTGTTGAAAGAAAATAAGTGAGGTATATGCTCATATATACTTGTGTTAGAAATCTGAAGGCTAAAATCAATTCTGCATTTATATATGTCATCAATTGTTAAGTATATATGTGTTTATTCTCTTCTTTGATTGTGGGAATGAACATTGATAAAGTAGTGTTAAGTGTATGGAATAAATGGGTTTCAATGTATGTTCAAAAATGGGATTGTTAATACGTTAGGGAAGCTAGATCAGCCCGGTTTCTCTTTATGCCTTGTTACGGATTTATGAATATTTATGAGAAAAAAGACGACAGATACAGTGAAACAGTGTTACCAGGAGCAACGCTTACGAATTAATTATTATCATGGTTTTAAATCACAGCTGCGCTCACTTGTGTCATGGTTACAACATGGCAGAGATGTCCGCTATTCTTCTTCAAGTGGATCCAATAATATTTTATATTTAAAATAAAAAATATTTTTGATAAATTTTTAAGTGAGTAATCTAACGACTTTTTAAGATTTTTACTTGCAATATAAAAAGATTTTTTTTTGTAGTTTTTTATCACTTATATAATTCTTATTACTTTACGTGACTGTTTGAGTACTAATTTATATTTTGTTTTATAAAAAAATTTATCTATTTTTTTTTCTTACGGTAGACATCAATTTGGCATTTTCGAATTTTTACTTCTCTCATTCTTTTAATGCATTCTATTTTACTTGTTATACGTTTATGTTAGTGATTTGATGAATTAGTAATTTCTATTTGTCCCTGTGTAGAACATTTATTAGTGAGATTCTTTGGTAGAAATTTTGTGTTGTACATTTTGATATTTTATAGTGGATATTTTCTGCACTAGATCTCGTGATTTTTGTCCTTCTCATTAGAGCTTTCACACTGAAATTATTGTGCACTCTTCTCACTCTTGCACATTTAGTTTTCTATCCTTTGTAATTTTTGGATTGTTGTATGTTATAACTTTTTGTTTAGCAGTAAGAAATAAATAAATGGGAAACACTTAAGAGGTGTTTTAACCATGTTACAAAAGACCTAACACTTAAATTATAAAGAGAAAATTCTCCGATCCCGACAAACATTCCCTAAAAAGAGAAAATGCTACAATATCACTTGAATAATATTGAACAAGCGTAATTATACGCATAACTGAATAATGCATCTCTATCCATGGTGGCTTGGATTAACCTAGCTCAAGGAGAAACTGTTGTTCCAACACTTTGATTAAAACACTCCAACAATTTGCATTGGTGTGACATGCATGCCCTGTGATGCCTCTTTATAGAACCTAAAACTACTACAATTAATGTAAATTCCAATAGATAAGCAATATCAACTTCCAGCAAACACTAGTAAACAAAAACACATTTTACATTGATTCTGGAAGACATTCTATATCGATTCCAAAACTGATGTTGATGTAGGTTTTATAACCAATGTAGTAAGTGCATATACTATATCGATTGATAAATCACCAACGTAAAATACCAATCTGAAGAGCGCTCAGGAGAAGATACTACATCAGTTGTGGCTTCTAATCAATGTAGTATCTACCCCATTACATCAGTTGTGATTGGCAACCGATGTAATATGTCTATTTTTTTAAAGAATCAGAATTTCTAATTTTTTTTTATAAATCTCTAATCCATACAAGGAAACACCACAAAAATTTCCATAATATTTTGACAAGTATAAATATGTAAAATAGAAAAAAAATATGTCAAAAATACTGAAAAAAAACAAATACTAAACGATGGAATTTTGGAAAAATTTTACATTCAAAATCCCCTTTGGGTATTGTCCATGAACTTTGATGCCCAATTTCGAGTAACTTTCATTTTTGGAGTGTCTCAATTTGAGCTTTCTATAAAAAGTTATGGTCATTAGAAGTTTTTTCATCCCAAATTTTGGCAACTCCAAATTTATGATAAATATGTAGAATTTAAGAACTCTACCATCAAATATATAAAAATCAAGTTGTTGCTAAAACGTTTTGGGTCAAAAACAAAATTTTAACTATGTTTAATGAATTTTACAAAAATACTAACCTCTTACTAATGCACCAAGTGTATAGTATCCTTAAAAACCTGCAACGTAAAAAAGTTAGCAAACCACCTATGTCAAAAATTCTAAATAAAGTTGATGAATGCAACAAAGGAACCAAATGAGCGTGAGAGTGAAAACAATGACAATGCAAGAGTAGAGAATGTACTAGAGAGAGGGAAAGACAAATAATAAAAGCGGTAAAATATTAGGTTAATCAAATCCGCGCGCTCACTCAAAAAATTGAATTTTTTCACATGCTGGAGCATATTACATTGGTTGTAGAGAGATCCGATGCAATAGATGCGTACATACTACATCAGTTGCCTCTATAACCGATGTAATATGGTCCCTGATTAATTGTGTTTTAATTTTATTTTACCTAAGCTACTTTCTACGTAGATTTTAGGTAATAACTGATGTAGTATATAACACCTATTTCATCAGTTGAGACTCACAACTGGTGTAATAGGTTCAACACCAAGCCAAATTTTTTATTTTCATTTGTTCAATCTTTTCTACATCGGTTAGGAGTGTCAGTAGATGTAGAATGGAGTATATTACACCGGGTCATGAGTAACCGATGTAATATCTCTTCACATAATTTCAAAAAATGTCACCATGTTTTTGTTTACCTCGGTTACATTTTAACTAACGTTTTATCCTGTTGTAGTATGTGTTTTTTTCTACTAGAGAAATAATTGAAAAACTTATACCAGCCAAGTCATATTATTGATTTCAAGCATAATATTGGATTGAAACACCAATCAGAAAACATAAATTTAGCTTTGACATTTCTCCTAAGAATCTAATTCCAAGTCTTAACTTGTACTGATGTGAAAACCTCATCAGCTTCAAACACTTTACCTTTGAAAATTACATTGTTCCTGGATTTCTTGGATTGTTGTATATTATCTTTCTCTTATTTCTTTCAAGTGAAAAAAATTTATTTTACACACATAATTTAAGAAATTTTTTCATTAAGTAATTTTATCTTTCTCGACAGGTAGTGTAGTACTGTTATTGGGTGTCTTTCATAACTGTAACAATCCACAATTGTTGTGTGATTTCAAATCACAAAATATTGCACAATATATTTGTAGTAGAGTTTCAGCGAAGCTTCTAACTAACATCTTCCTTTGTTTCTTTTATCAGCAAAAAATTAATTAAATAAAAGTGGATCCGGGCTCCAACCCTTATAACACAAAATGTCCATAAGAGGGGCTAATACAGAATACACAACAAAAGCTACAACCCCTAAAACCCCTACTAAAAAGGTAGTATCTGATTGAAGTTTAAACACGGTGCACTAATACGTAATATTCCCAACATCATAGGATAACAATACAGGAACGTTGGGCCACTAATTATCTACTATTTTACTCTTAAGAAAATGTTGATAGAAAGAATGTGATGCACATCTCCTACTACCCTCATACCCTCTAAATTGTGACAAGTCATCTTTATTTTATTCTTACAACATAACATCAATATTTTATTTTATTCTTCCAATATTAATATTAATATTTGTAATATTCTTCCAACATTAAAATTAATATTAGGTAGTATGACTTATTTCATAAAACATATCTTCAACATCAAAAAATAATTAACTAAAATTACACATGTTAACTATGTCATATAATAACCAACATTTTACCGTATTTAAATATATTTATATAATCACATGTAATACTCATAATATATAGCATACATACAACTAATGAAGTCTAGCTATCATTTAAATAAAAATAAATAAATAAATCTAACTCAAAATAGGTTTTGATTTATGTAATTTTAACCCAATAAAGTTTAATTAAAAAATTGTAGTTTCTAAACTTATTTTCTTCAACTCGAATTTGTCTCGCAACATTTTTCCACATTACATAATTTTGTTGAACAAAATTTCACATATACGCACATTCAAGTGGATTGGATTAAATAAGTTGCATTTTACTAAAAGTTCAATTCAACTACTTAACAACTCAATTTAGAAAATTAACTAAGTTTTTTAAGCTAACAAGCCACTGAGTCTTAAACTAATCCTAATTATAAAGCCACTAATAATTGTTTTATATTATTATAAAGATGAGAAGAATTTGCTTAAAAAATATATAGTTATTTACTCCATTTTTAATATGGAAAACATTATACTAATATGCATAACACCCTTTGTAAAACTACTCTAAAACAATAATGAAACCCTAATAATTTGTGAATAAGTTCCCTTGTGCACACAAATGAGTTGGGTTGATTGGGCAATTAATTAAAGGTCTTTAATTAGGTAGGCATCTAATCAATAAAGTGTTGATGCCTCAATTTTGTCTTAAAATCTTTAATTGATTATTGAGTATGATCCATCACTTAGTCAAACTCTAATTTCACAATCCAATCATAATTAATGAGAATGCTATCTAATCTAATCTAATTTACCCTTGTTACTATGCACCAATTTCAAATTAAGAGTCTCTTATATTACTCTGCAGCCATTTTAATTGAAGAGTCTCTCATGTTATGTTGCTATGTACATTCACTAACCATGTTTTCCTTTACCTCTTCTTACCAAATTGTAAAACTCAATCCATTACAACATTTCTAACATATTTTCTTTTAATTATCTTATTTATTTATTTTTTGACAAAAAATATTATAACATATATTTGAGAAAATATAACATATTCATACCATCATAACTAATACACATATTGTATTTTAACAAATTAAGTATCATTTACCATGTTATATTTTATATTTACTCATGTTTTATGTTTCAACTATCATATTTTATGTTTTAACTATCATTTATTTATATTTTATTATTCATTTATCATTCATTTATATTTTATGATTCAACTATTATTCAATTAAATTATAAAAGTTATGATCAAATATATTTTTTATTTATTCATCAAATTATTAATAAATAATCATTAAAAAATTTCATCGCTTATTTATTTACTACAAAACTTTCATCATATTGTAATTGTTTTAATACTTTAACATTTTTCTTCTATACTAATTATACTAAAAAATACTACACAAAATTTAAAATATCATTAAATTCATATATATGTTTTAATTATTTAACAACAAATTTCATAAATATTTTTTAGCTTATTCTTTTGTTTATAAACTTAGATCTATCGTATTTTTCTTACCTTTTTCATTACTTTTACATCTTACTAATGTAATAATAATACCCATTTCATATTATATTTTTAAACTTTACTTTTTTACATTCAATTTATTTTTAATTATATTTTTTATTTTTTCCATTACCTCCTCAATAAAGATAAAAGAGGATTTTTTTTTATGAAAAGATAGCGTGGGTCAGGCCTACGCTAAAAATAGCATGGGACAAATCCATGCTAAAAATAACATGGATCAGGACCACGTTAAGAGTAGCGTCACTACAAAAAATAAAATAAAAATTATCGACGAGACAAATCAATTGAAAATACCCAAAATTTGTCGATAAATTGATTGTATATAAATTTACCGATGAATTTCTAAGTCCGTCGGTAATTACCGACGAATTTCTGAGTTCATCTGTAATTACTGATAGATTTAGATTAAATCCATTGGTAAATCCGTCGATAATGATATTTTACCGACAAATAAAGTTACATCAATAAAATTTCGTTGGTAATTAACTTTTTCTTATAGTGTGTGGGGTAGCATGGGTTAGACCCACGCTATTCTTAGTGTGGGCTGGGCCGTTGCAAAACACTTTCTTTTTTAATTTTGTTTTGTTTTCGTGGGTCAGGTTGACGCATGTATTTTCTTTTAAAAAGAAAATTGTTAAGATTTTTGCGTGGACCAAACTGTCACTAGAGATTTGACACCAAGAGCCCATGTTTTGGCCCATGCTATTTGTGTCGGCTAGTTGACCCACGCAAAAAAATTGACGTTAATACAATGTTTTCTTGTAGTGTTGTCTCGATATATTGATACCTTCAAAATCTGCCATAAGTTTATAAAATGGTTCTCTTGCCAAGAAAGCCAGCCTCTTTTCCATTTTAGTTTGCACTCCTACCTTCCACAATTCCAAGTTCCAAAGTTCCCTACTTTTGTTCTTTATTCAGTGAATTGTTATATAACCTAGGATGTTTTAGGAACAAAGGTTGTTTGCTCCTTCAAACATCATGCCAAAAGTTGATTTTATTCCCATCACCTATTCTCGAGTAAATATTTGTCTCAAACTAGTTCCCTACATTCTCACAACTTGTTGTCCTTCTAAGATCCCTCTACCACCATGATTCCTTCCTATTATATCATGGATTATTTAGGATTCTCCAGCTCCCATATTGAGTCTAGAATTTCTTCCATAAACCACCCTTTTCCACTCTAAATCTCCACCACCACTTCCTTAGAAAGGCTAATTAAAAAGATTGATATCTTTTATACGTAGTCCCTATGCCTCTTTTGGTTGACATATTACTCTCCAATTTACCCAAGTTATCCTTTTCCCCTTTGATCCCCAACCACAGAAAAAATTATCTTTGTATATCCTTAATCTCTCTTGCAACACTAGTAGGCATCTTAAAGAAAGATGTCCAGAAATAATGGGATAATAGTTAGTACAAATTAATCAAACACACTCTTCCTATAGATGACAAATGTTTTCCTTTCATTACAAGAAAAAAATGATTTTACCAACGACTAAAATCCCAAGGTAATAGCAAAAATCTATGTGTAAATCAACATTATCCACGGATTTCCCATGAATAAAAATCCATACGTAATCTAAGCGTAGGTAATTTACCTACAGAGGTTGAGTCCGTGGATAATTGAAATTGTGAGTAATACCCACCAACTTCAGTTTGCATGTAATACCCACCAACTCCAGTTCATGGGTAATTTAAATGTGTGCATTAATATGTGGATAAATTGTAGGTAATCCTTCATGCATCAAAATTTTCATTTTAATTGAAAGGCTTTTAAATATTTCATACCTGTATGAAACATTCAAGATATCCAACATATTCAACACATCCAATATATGAAGTAATCCAATATATCCAAATTTAACAATCTATTACCAATTATACTAAAAGCAATTAAGCATTATTCAATATACCTAGCAAAAAAATAAAATCCATATTTAATTTAAAATTTAAGCATAACATATATAGTTGAAGTCTCATCATACAAATTAAGTCAAAGAAAACATAATTCCAAAGTAAAGTGAACTTGACATATAATCCACAATGCAAAGAAACTTGAAACATAATCAAATATTCAAAGCCTAAAGATCCTAATAGTCTGCATAATCATCTTCATGTCCAAATTGTCCATGCTCATTCTGTTGTTTGTTGGGTGGTTGCTCATGCTCATTTTGTTGTTGGTTGGACGATTGTTGTTGTGACTGCTACTGTTGAACATGTTCTTCAAATGCACTTCGTGCATGAGGTGGAAGCATAGGAAGGACGACATTAACCAATGTTTTCATCTGTTGACTAAGTTTGTCATTGTCTTCTCTAAGTTGATTTAGTTGCGAGTATGTTTTAAATCATGAGAGAAAGAAGAAGGTTCATGATACACGAGAGTATGGCCAGATATAAACTTTCGAGCAAGCTTTCCAATCCCATAAATTCAATCTTTCTTTTTGCCACCTAAAACAAGAAGCTAACTTTCAGTTCTAAATTTGTCTTCCTCTGCAGGATCTATGGGGGGTGATTTAGATTGCGATGTAGAAGAGCCAACTTGTAATCTGGCTTGAGTAAATCTACTCTCAAATTCTTCCTGTTATTCATACATGATATTAATGTTATATGTTCAATATGTGACTAAAATAAAGAAAAATAACAATAACAAATGTAACTCACGACTGTCCTTCTTGATCTTTCATCAACGAATTCACCATTACTCTTCCGAATATGAGTCTGCTTAAAGACTTATCAATATATGTAGGACAACCCAACTATTTTGCCTATAAGTAATATTATGGTTATGCAAGGCACTATCATCCAACTTGGTATATTTTGATATAATGTAATGCAATATATTATCAAATATCATATATTGTTTATAACATTCAAACATTGTATAATAGAATAATATGTAATCATAAAGTATAATTCAAAATCAATTACAATCAAAATTTAATAAAACATATATATTTTGTATATGTACGATGTGAATTGCTTGCTCATGTATACTTATGGAGCCACCAGTGTGTAAAGAACCACCCGTGTTAGATGGTTGTTAAGACTTTTATCCGGCAAGTGTACCGAGTCACAAGTAATATAGATTTATAAAGTAAGGATGTCGATCCCACAGAGAACAGTTTTGTTTTAGAAAAATAACAGTTTCACGATGATTTTATAATAATTTGAGTCAAGAAACGTAAAAGAACAATTAAAAATAAGTAACAATTATAAAAAGGAGTTTGCAAGATCTAGAAGGACTTTGGGATTGAACTTCATCTCTTTCCCTCATTCATATTTTGGACTTGATAATAAAATACAATATTAGTAACTACTCACAATTGATGTACATATAAAAATCATTCACACTGATTCCTCTGATATGAAATTCATAAGGAAATTTCCTAAACACTGATTCCTCAGCTATTTAGTAAATTACCCAGCATTAAGAACGGATGTTATATGCAATCAATATATCGAAACGTATCCCTAGTATTCCAATATATCGACTATTTTCATCTAGGTCGGAAACTCAAAAGTACTTTCCATTTAAGTTTAAGAATCAAAATCGAGACTCTATTGATCAGATAAAATCAAGCATTAAGCATAAGATGAAAATAGCAATGGAGTAGAAACTGAATATTATATTTAAAATCACCAAAATACAAATGAGTTCAAGAAGTTACATTCAATCCCAAAGTTGAGGAATTAGCTACCCATGGTAGCCATTACAACCCAATGAAAGGAAGATTGCCAGAGAAGAAGAAAATCTTGATTCTAGTCGTCTGTCTCCGTCCTCTCCATCTTGATTCCGTCCTCTAAGTCTTGATGCCTCACAAAACCCTAAAAATCTCCTTTTTAAACTTGGTTTTGGGCCTAGGTGAAGTGGCTTTTCTCTTGGGCTTTTTTCTATTTTAAACTTTTATTTCTTTTCTTCATGAATCTTCCAATCTCTCATTTTCTTCATTCTTTTATAACTGAAATTCCACAACAATTGAGATTAAATCATTTTCTTTAACTCAGGACTCAAAACATAAATTTAAATCCAAAAAACTCTAAATTGGGAGTAATTACTATTTTAAATAACACTTAAACCCACAAGTACTTCTCATGTATAAAAACACTCAAAATTGGTACTTGTCAATGGTCAGTTTTTTGGCCTTGAATACACTTGGCACAAAAGTCAGGTGAATTCCACTTTGATAGCAAAGAACTCCACACATCATCAACATCCAATTAGATCTTTTTCTATTTTTTCTAGCTTCCATAAACATTTCTGATAGCCTATGTGCAACTTTGGAGTGGAAGTTTTTTTTAATCATTTCCTCATGTTCATGTTTCTAACCTTTTTTCCAATTGGAGACAGTGGTACAGGCAAGGTAGTTAAAATCATGATTTTGAGTAGGATCGGGGAGGGTTCATAAGATCGTAAATTGTGAAATCGTAACGCGAATCGTAGATTTTACTTTTTTTTAAATATATATATATATATATATATATATATATATATATATATATATAATATTTTTTGTAAAAAAATAAATAAATAAGAGAAATTAAAAAAAGTATTTGAGGGATGATTCAACCTTGATACAAAACTATTTAAGTTTATATAGTCACATTTTTTCAATTTTACTTAATGTATTACATGAAAATTAATTAAGTAATTAAAAAGATTAATTGATGTGTTGGATATACTATGTAGGACTAATAATAATATAAAATCTATGTAAAAACATCTAGTGCCCAAATGAGATCCAAATTAAAGTCACCAACCCTATAGACAAACTAAATATACACACATAACTAATCAATTCACTTGTTAGTACTTCATCAAACTTAAGTCTATAAAATCAACTACTTCGACCATACTTAATAAAACTTAAGTCTATAAAATCAACTACTTTGACCATACTTAATAAAACTTAAGTTCATCTAATATAAATCACTCACATTAAAATGAAAATTAAAAGAATCTTCATTAGTCTTATCTCCTTCATGAAGCACATCAATAAAAACATTCTCCTCCTCTAAGTTAAGTTGGGATGACAAGAACATCATCATCTTCCACACCACCTTGGACTTGACCTTCAACCAAGTGTTCATAATCTCCATTTGAATTAAGAGTGTCATTTAAATCTATATTGCCCAAGTGTGTGAGTTGTGGAGTGTGATTTGTTTTCTGGCTAATAAGGAGATGTCCAAGAAAATCTTGTTAGTGTATGCTCAAATGACTTTGGATATTTGAGTGTGACTGAGGTTTTAGAATTAAGAGATGGTTAAAATGCCTTAATTAAATTAATTTAGTTTTATTTTAATTAAAATTGAAATGGAATCCAATCAAGAAGAAAGAATGAACAAAGATTCTTCATTTATCTTGATTAAATTAATTTAGTTTTATTTTAATTAGATTTGAAATAAAACCCAATCAAGCAATAAAACAATAAGAAGGAGGAGTAAACTCCAGAGACTCTTCAGTTGCCTTAATTAAATTAATTTAGTTTTATTTTAATTTAATTTGAAATGAGATCCAAGAGATGTGAACGTGCAAAACAACAAGACTCTTCATTTGAAATTAGATGAGACTCTTTAGATTTAGAGACTCTTTATTTGAAGAGGGGTGCAGAGAAACTAAAAACACTTTTTATTTGAAATGGGGTTGGAATGAGAAGTAAAGGTGAAGAGACTCTTTATTTTTTGTTTAAATTTTAATTGCATTAATGCATTAATTTTAATGGGGTTGGAATGAGGAATGAAGGTGAAGAGACTCTTTATTCTTTGTTTAAATTTTAATTGCATTGCATTAATTTTAATTAGGTGGTGTTAGGTGACAACACGTATTACAATGTCAGAATTTAATTGCATTAATTTTGAATAAAATTAGACACAAGAAGGTGAACCGTTGATACATTAAATAAATCGCAATTACACGTATTTTACGATTTTGTTCGACGATCCGAATGATTTTGTTGTACAACGATCCTATGTGGAATTTGAATCACACATAGTATGTAAACAAAATTATGTATGTATACATAATTTGGTCTTAGATTTCAATATTTTAAACTTAAAGTTATAATTTTTTTTATATAAAATATTTATTATTTGATTTCATGTTTTTTAAGTATATGATTTTATTTGCACTTTTAACACATTTAATTATAGAATTGATCAGGTTAGTATTATTATATATTTCTTTAAAATATTATTTAAACTATTAATTTTTTATTATATATTTAAATATTTTTAAATTTAAATATTAAAAATTTATCTTAATTAAAGTATTGAATTAAATGTTTAAATATAAATATTATCATTTTTATCTTATTTATTTAAATTTACTTTTTAAATTTAATAGTTAATATATTTTTTTAGTGTAAATCTAAACTAATTCAAGTAAAAAAAAACTTTTCTTTTGGTTATATCATATTAAATAAATTTTTATATTTAAATATTATTATTATGAAATAATTTTATGAAATGACATATTTTAAATATACAAATTAGATTAGTATCCAAATTAAGTGTATTAACTAATTATATTTAAATAAATAATACTTTATATTAGCTAATTGTAATTATTTTGTTATCTTTCTTTATACATTAACTCGTTATTTTTTATTTTTTTATTAGTATCCATATATCCATATTTTTATAAATAATAAATTTAAGTATGTATTTTATGATCAGACAACATAAATAAGAATTGGAGAATCAAATTCACTAATTGCGGAACAAAATGAATTTTTTCAATGGTTCAAAAGATATATAGGAATTATTTAAATATGTTTGACTATCATTAAATAGGTTAAGCACATTTATTTTATTTTTTTTTAATAATTTGGGCTTTTGAGAAGGGAATGCAACACAATAATAAATTGTTGGGTTGGTTCTCTCCTTGAGGCTCAAATCCATTATGTTTTATGTGCAATCATGAGAGCATTGGTGTGTAGAGAAGTGTGAGCAGTCGCTTTGAAGAAAAGAGAGAGATGCAAACACAATTCGCAGCTACTTCCTATAGCAACCTGTGTTGGTTGTTTTGAAGATCCAACGGTGAAACCTTGCCTAATTGAGCTAAAATTTTATTGAAGATTCCTCACTCATATTTATTCAATTTAGACAGTGGGATTGTCTATTGGAGGTCTGAAGAACTGTTGCCCGTAAGAAGTTCCTATTACCGTTGTTTCGAAAATCCAATGGCGAAATCGTCTCCAATTGCACTGAAATTTTTACTTGAGGTTTATTGCTCATAGTAAGTGTTTTTGGACGGTTGGATTTGGGATAGAAGCTTTAGTTTGCTTTCAGAAAATTCGTGAACTGTGGCAATTTATCTGGTGACGAGATTCTTGAACTCTTCCTTATAAATTTCAATTTGTTGATATTTTGGATCGTTGTTGGTGACCATTTGAAGATTAGGAAGAGTTGTATTGATATGCTCTGTGATTGATTTTTTCTGAGATTCATTGTACCTTTGTTTTGGTTTTATTGGAGTATTTACCGTCCCGTGGGTTTTTTTTTATCTCTATTGAGAGGGTTTTCCCACATTAATATTTGTGTTGATTTATTCTTCTATTTTTGACTGCATATTGGTTTTTATTTGGATTGAATGTGTTCAGGGTGTTTCCATATTGTTCTGATAAAAGAAAATCTTATTGCTTCCGCTGCCTGACTCTAACAACTAGGATCAGAGCTCATTAGTTTTGGGTTTGTGGTTTGGTGAACAATGGAAACTAACACTAGTGGAATGGTTACTCTGAATGACTCCAATTATAATATTTGGAAGGTGAAAATGGAAGATTTAATTTATGTGAAAAATTTTCATACACCTGTTTTTAGTAATGAGAAGCCTAGTAATATAAGTGATGAAGGATGGAATCTCTTGCATAGACAAGTTTGTGGATATATTAGAATGTGATTGATGATAATGTGTTGAGCAATATTATTAAGGAGACAGATGCTCGGGCTTTGTGGATTAAGCTTTAACAGTTATATGCTAGAAAAAATGGGAATAACAAGATGTTTTTGATAAAGCAACCGTTAGCTTTGAAATATACTGATAGGAGATCAATGACAAATCACTTAAATAACTTCTACGAGATTATGAATCAGTTATTTGCTGTGGGTATCAAGTTTGATGAAGAAATTCAAGGACTATTGCTTCTTGGCTCCTTACGAGATTCATGTGAAATTCTTAGAACTTTATTGCCCAAATTTGTTCCAGATGGTGTCATCTTTACAGATCTTGCCAACAATAGTGTTTTGAATGAAGAAATAAGAAGAAAGTCACAGGGTATATCGTCTCATTTAGATATTTTGGTTTATAAGTATAGGGGGAGAAGTAACAATCGTGCTCCAAAAGACAGAGATCAAAGTAGGAGCAACTCTAAAGGTAGGTACAAAGATGTTGAGTGTCACTATTGTCATAAGAAGGGGCACATAAAGAAATATTGTTGGAAGTTGAAAAATAGAAGTGGGAAGGATAGCAATGACAAGGGTAAAGATAGTGGTGATGATGAAGACATGATCAATGTAACTTCTGTTGATTTTCTTTTAGTTCATGAGTTTGAGTATGCAAATCTTGTTGATAGATCAACCGGTTGGGTGACTGATAGCGGTGCTTCTTTTCATATCACATCCAAGATTTGTTTACTTCTTATACTCGTGGTGATTTCGGCAATGTGAAAATGGCTCATTAAAGTGTAACAAGATGCATTGGTGTTGGACAGGTTTGCTTAGAGATGTCAAATAGCTCTAGATTAATTTTGAAGTATGTGAAGCATGTTCTTGATGTCTGATTAAACTTACTTTTTGTTGGTAAGTTGTGTGATGAAAATTGTAACAGCTCATTTTCGGGTGATAATTGGAAGCTCACTAAGGGTTCCATGGTTGTGGGTAGAGATACTAAGCACTCTACATTTTACATAACTCAGGCTAAAATTGTAAAATATGTTATTCATGCTGCTGTGTTTGTTGGTAGAACTGACTTGTGGCATAAGAGGTTATGTCATATGAGTGAGAAAGGGACGTCTATTTTAGTTAGAAAGAATGTATTGTCTGATGTTCAAAAGGCACATTTGTAGAAAAGTTCTCATTGCTTTGGTGAAAAGCAGAATTAAGTGTCTTTCAAGAGTCACCTATCCTTAAAGATGTCAAAGGTAGGTGATTTGGTTCATTCTGATGATAATAGTGTTGATATGATGACAAAGACATTGCCTAGGAAGAGTATGAAATGTGTTTCGCTATCGCCGAATTTATGAGGGCCTCAACATAGTCGAGAAGGGGGAGATTTGTTTGGTTGGTTGTCTCCATGTGAGGCCCAAACCCATTGTGTTTTGGTGTGTCCATGACATATGACAGACCCAATATAATACATCATCATAATTAGAATAAAATGTTAAACCTAAGGGTGTGCAACTATATGTGTAACCATGAGGGCCTTGGTGTGTGTGGAGAAGTGTGTGAGCAGCGCTTTGAGGAAAAGAGAGAGAGAGAGAGAGAGGAAAATACAATTCGCAACTACTTCCTATAGCAACCTGTGTAAAGTTATTTGATAAATATAAAGGATTGAGATATGTACTTGAAATCACAAAAATAATGGAGTTTTAGTTAGAGCTGATGAGAATGTAGGTAATCTGGATTACTTTGGTGTCTTCACAGATATTATTGAATTAAGTTACTCTGTTGGAAATAATGTTGTTTTATTTAGATGTGATTGGTGAGATGTGTATTCTAAGGGGAGATGATACAAAGAAGATAATTATGGATTTATTCTTATTAATAGTAAACGTAAATTGAGGACTAATGAGCCATATGTCTTAGCCAGTCAAGCACAACAAGTGTATTATGTTAAAGATACTAAAAATCCTAATTGGCTAATAGTAGTAAAAACAAAATCTCGAGATTGGTATGATATGCTAGAGGAAGTTATAAATGAGATGTGTCAAGAAAATGAAAATATTGCTTCAATTTCATTTACATTTAATACGTCATATAATGAACATGGGTTACTTACCTTAGACTACAACTAATGGAAATCTAATAATGCCTATGAAAGTTATTGATGACGACGATGAAGGAACTGATAATACAAATATTGATTTATGTAATGATGAAAAAAAAAACAATTATTATTGACGAAAATGATAGTGATGATAATTTATTATTGTTTTATTTCATTTTGTAAAACAAATTTGTCACATATATTTTTTTCCCAATAATCTAGATTTAAATGAATCATATCTATTTTTCTTTATTTCCATCCATATATATATATATATATATATATATATATATATATATATATATATTATATATATATAAAATATTTATATTTTTTTTTATATATATATATATATATATATATATATATATATATATATATATATATATATATGTTAAATTTAAATAATAAATTTAAATTATTTTTTTATTATTTATTTTTATATTTATATATATAGAGAATAAATTAGATAATTTAAATTTTATATGTTAAATTTAAATAATAAATTTAAATTTGAAGTGAATATATTATTTATTAATATCGTGATAAAAAGTATAAAGATATTAATATATGGATAAAATATTCAAACAAGTGTTATAATTATAAAACGGCACAATGGAACTGTAATCTTTCTTTTTAACAAAAGGTTTAAAAATATTATTATATGATATTTTATATTATATGATCATTATTAATTTATACACATTAAATAATTTTTTATTAATTATATTTTTATTAAAAGAAAAATAATTTCATCATATGATATTTTATATTGATAAATAATTATTTGTGATTTGGATATTTTTGTTATTTTTAGCGATTCTTTTGTGACAAATTAAAAAATAATACAATTAATATATAAAATAATGATAAATTTAATATCTTGTATTATTAAAAAATAATGGTAATTTATGAAAAGGAAATATAAATTCAAATGAATTTGTGACATAAATATTATTATAATTTTAAAGTGACAATAAGAATAAAGTTGTCATGAAAAGGTTATAAGTTTAAATACAAAATCAAATAAAATTAATATTTTTCTAATAATGAATAAAATAAAAAAATTAATATTATATAATTATTATTAATTTATAAACACTCAACAAAAAAATATTAATTATATTTTTGTAAAAAAATAAATTTATTATACAATATTTTTTACTAATGAGTAATTATTTGTGACATCTATATTTTGTTATTTTTACTAAATTGTTTTTGACTAATGAAAAAATTGTCACAAATAATATATCAATAGTCACAAATTTTATATTTATCATGGTTAATTATATTATAATAAAATGAAAAAAAATAATGTTAACTTGTGAAAAAAATCATAAATTTAAATTTAAAATAATATAAATTTAATATTTTTCCTAATATAGATATATCTATTTATAATTTTTCTATTAAATATATAAACATATTTTATTGTTGAAACAATTTTAACACCTTAATCTATAATTAATAATTTGTCATTAATAATAAACAACTATTCATCTATAAATATTTCATAAATTTTTGTTATTAAAAAATAATTTTATTATATATTATTTTTAGTAATTATGTATAAGTAATTTTTTTAATATGAATATTTTGACATTTTTTTTTAATTTTGTCATTATTATGAATAACATTTGTGACAAATAAAATAAAAGTCACAAATAATATAGAACTGGTGACAAAATTTAAGTTTATTACTAAATTTTTGTCACAAAATCTTATATGTCTTGTATTGTTTAAAGCTAGACAATTATACGTAAAAACAATTATAATATTACAGAAAAGTTAAATTTACTTCTCAACTCTTTATTTGTTCAAATTTTATAAAAGAACTCTTTGATTAGTTTAAACAAACTATCATAAATGCTAACAAGTTAGCAATAGATTAATTCATTAACAAGATTTATCAGAATTCATAATAAAAACACTCTAAAATCTAAAGTAATCATATTCAAATAATAACCTGATAATAGAATAAAACTTTTTTCACGGTCGGTCTTTGCAACTTGGGAACCTCCTCCTGCAACCGAGCCTTAGTACAACAAATCTTTGCATTGATCACTACATCAAATGGCTTACCTTTCTTCTTAGAAGACGTTTATGCTTTTAAAACAAAAATTAAAAGAAATACATGTGAATTTCCTCGAGTATCGTTAGAGAAACTCCTAATTTCGCGACTTTGAAGAAAAATTCACCAGTTAGGGCGTACTTGAAACAATGCCTCGATGTCGGCTTCAACAGAGGCATCATCACCATAAACATTAGAATCGCGATGCTTCTCAACATCATATTTGTCATACTTCTTGCAAATAGAATTGACTCTAGTCAGAATGTCGATGCCACTCATACTTGCGATGCTCGATGACGGTTGAGGCGGAGATCGATCCAGTTGTTTCAATTGGCGCAAAACTGAAAAGGGATGTCAAAGGGGAAAGAAAGAGATCATGCACAACTGTCTCAGGAATTTCAAAATACCCTATTACGTACTAGATTTATTTGGGTTATTTTTAACCTCCGATAAGAAACCCCTTTTAAAATTAATTTATTTTGTAGTGGTAATTCTATTACACAAAATAAATACAAAAGGTTTAAGTTAATATGTATTAGTATTAGGTTAAGTCCGTGTAATATTAGTAGATGATATTAGTAGGTTACATCTAGATAGAAAGATATTAACTTTGTTTAGATAATCCATATGTAATATTTGTTAGACAACTTTGAAATTTCTTGTAGTGGACCCAATCGATTATATTTTCGTGTTTTACTTGATAAAAATCGTTGTATTTTCATGTTTTACTTCATAAAAGTACATGAACTTATTTACAAAAATGTTTGATATTTAGACGATGACAAAGTATTTGGGAAGATTTTAAGAAGGCTTAACATTGGGATGAAGTTGACTCGAAGCTACATTCATCACCATAGCATGTCGGCTTCAAAGGTTGACAGTGGATAAAGAATACTAAATTGCTTAAAGAGGAACTCATACAAATAGGTGAAGTTATAACAATTTTCGGCCTACATTTCATGAAGATTCGTTATTCTGGACCACACATTTTGGTTGAGATATATTTAGTCATTGACTCATCACATATGCTGAAAGAGGCTACGAAATCTTTGATTATTTCTTTGGAGTTAAACTCATAAGCGTATGCGGCCACTTCACCGTACATCCAGGAATATTTAGGGTCAGAGATATGAGATACTTATCTTTCATAGACCTTTTGGAGGGTCGTGATACTCTGGATGGGGAACTTTTATTTTTTTTTATCAGAGTGACGATGCTACTTTTCGATGCGACATCCACCATCGGAGAAGGAGGAACAACCACAACGGGGAGCAGAGAAGAAGTTTGCTCCTGAGGATCCCTTCGCAAAATAACGATTCTGTGCAACCGGAGAAAGTTTCCTCCCCAAGCGGAGTAACTACTTAATAACATTCTACTAGGATCAAGTGAATCAGAAATAGAAGAAAAGGAAGCAAGGGAGATCGCAGTCATTTCACGAGAAAATTAAAAGAATTTTAGTGTCGATTGCCTAACGCAGTGTTAGACCATCTAACAACAAAGAGATGATAGTATAAAAGGGAAAAGTTAACCCCAAGCCATCTTCCAACGAATCCAATATTAAATTCAATCCATCAATGTTCAAAACTTATCTATAATAAAGAAATTTAGTAATAACAATAAATTAAAGAGGGGGTTTGAGGATTGTTGTGTAGAAAATTAAAATAGATGATGTAAAAATAATAAAGAAAATAGGTTGACTTTCAAGTTCTTTCACAACAATGTTTTTCTGAGTTTTGTTAAGATTATTATCCTTCAATTCTCATCACAGAGTTGAACTCAATCAAATAAGTATCAATCAAATTCAACAAAACCTTTAAGCAAAACACGTGTCTACTAATATATTCAATATCTCACATTGTCTCCAGTCGTCTACTCAATGAAATGTATATCTTTTCTTTATTGACTTAGTGTACAAGAAATTCATTAAGACTAAGCGAATTAATCAAAAACTATAATTAAGGAAAAACAATTGAATTCTTAACAAGCGCTCAAAAACAAATATTTAAAAAAAATATAGATTTCAAAAAGACCACAAAATATATGAATAACTGTTATAGAGAATGTAATGAATAAAGCATTGTTAAACAAAAACCTCAGAATTCATTGTGAAATCAGAATAAAATCAACCCAAAGGAGTTTAGTCTTCTATGACGAAAAAGTAAGAATTAAAAAAGAAAATAAAACTAGAGTTTATGTTATGCAACAATGTGTCATCTTCATGCCTTCTCCAACCTATATTTATAATCTTCTTTTCTTCAAGAAATTAACTCATATTTTATGCTTAAGTATTATTCTTACAATTATCAAATGTTTGCTCAAGTGTCAAAGATTAATTTTGTAAATATCTTCTTTCAAGTAAAGTTGTAGATTTTCATTCTCACAATTTCTTTAAGATATTTTGTTTCCAAATTTTGTTCCAAATACGTGCATTTAATTTTCAAACAATCAAGCTCATAATAATTGAATTTGTTGCAAAAGATAGTGTAAAATAATTGAAGGATATTTTCTTTAAATCAAGAATTGTAGAAGATCATCTTTGTAAAAAATCTAAAAGATATCTTTGCAAAAGATTTAATTAGATTTATAGTCTACAAAATCTCTGCAAAAAATTTGAAACAAGAAAAGTAAGAGAATATGCTTAAAATCCAAGTATAACCAATAATCTCAATTAAGGTTCAATAAAATGATTGAACGCTTGAAAAAGTGTAACCACTCGCATTCAAATGAAGCACACAAATAAACTTCTTTAAGTGAAGCGCTTCATTAACACACCAAAAGTGTAGTGCAAATTATTGCGTCTATAGAGCTACATGGTGCAATGGGATTGAAAAGGGTAAGTTGCCTAAGTAACATCACAACACAATTCATCTACTTTTTATTACCTTATGAAATGCTTATGGAGAAATGTTCAATGATGTCAATGATTGCATAAGAGTCGATATTTAACATTGCAAAAGTTAGAAAGAGAAATTCAACTCTAGAATCCAAACAAAAATGGTTCTGGTGAATATGATGAATTCAATTCCACGTGTTTAACCAAGTCGACCCTGGTATAACATTGGGATTAGTAAGCCAAGACATCAAACTTGTTCATTCAAACAGTTCAGTTCATCTGTTATTTTGGATTCTGAGTTTGGAAGACTTATGTACCAATCTTGGATAGTAGTTTTAGATTTAACTGAATCTGTTAGGACCTACCATGACTCTCTGATTAATTCTAGTTAATAATATTGATTAAGAGATTTAGTAATTCATTATCCAATCTCTACAACTTCCATTTAATGGTAATAACATGTCACTACAAAAAAGTAAAGGATAGTGTCGGACACAAATAACATCAGTTTGGCCCATGCAAAAGTCGACGCTAAATTTGGAACATATTGTATCAACCAGGATGATGCAAAGTGAGGATTGATAAAAAAAAATTGCTTAAAAGTCAAAATCAACCATAACCTGAAAAGCAAAATATTTTCGAGATTTCAAATATTTACATACAAATATACACAAAACCAAATTTCAATCTTCAAGATTTTATTAATATTGAATTTTACTAGAGAACAAAAATGTTGACCTTTACAAATAATAAAAATGTTAAACCAAAATCAACTCAAAATCACAAAACATGACTATTTATTATTTGTCTAATTTAAAATGGACCTCACCCGACATCTATCGTAAACTAACGGAGTTAGTGTCACAACCCACTTGACGTCAACTTTTATGCTAGCAAAATATAAGTTCTCAAACTAAATGATTGATTTTAATCGATGGAAACTAATTTCTAAAAAATAAAAACATTTGTAAAAAAATGGAAAATAAGATAAAGAAGTGAAGAATAGAAGACAAGAAAAAGTTAAAAAATAAAATTAAGAAAGTGAACGTGCTTGTCGACTTTTCTAATACTAAAACCGACGCATATATATTTTTAAAATTAAAAAAAAAGTTTTTTTTCATTGACTTAATCAACGCAAACAAGTTTTTTTTTTTTTTTTTCGGTTAGTTTTAGAGAATGTTTTATAGAGGCAATTTTTTATGTTACATTAGTCTTTCTTTAAAGTGAATTTGACTCTTATTATTTGTGTCTCTTATATAATTCACGCTATTTTCTAACAACTAGTGTATTTTTACTTTGAAGAAATTTATAAATATGACTGATTAGTTTACATGATTACTTTACAGTATAATTATCTAAACTTATTGTCCATCATCTCTCGATGAAATTCATTCATACGTTTCTTATTAACTTAAACGTTAAAAAATTTTGTGCAGGTGAACCTAACTTAATTGATCCCGTTCACAACTCAATTTCGGCACAACCGTCTTCAATCACCTCAAGATCATAGCTTACCTCAAATAAGAACACTTACCAACATTTTTGTTTGAGCCACTGGACGACAACTTTCTTTTCCTTCACCTTAACCCAACTTGACCATATATAGAATTAAAAAGGAACGAAGTGAATCAAGTTACGAAGAGGAAGAGGAGTGAATCGGTGGAAGCTCCAATGTGCTATGTTCCACTTTATCCTAATTATGCGTTATATTTTTTAACTTTTTACTATAAACGTACTTAAAATATACATTTTAAGTTTTTATTTTCTAGAGATTAAACCAGTATCATCTAATTATTTTTAGGTATTTCTTAACACAAGAGAGTCTTTTGAAGCCAAATGATAATAGTATTGAGTTCTAAAAATTAAGACAACTTTTTTTTTTCTTTTTTTTTTAAATACTGATAAAATTTTGTTAGTCCTTAATAAAAAAACTTGAGAATGTAACAGGTCATTTTAACTTTCTAAAAATATTTGAGATGCATGTTAACATTGATATACTATATAAATAATAAATTTTAAGAAAAAAAATTGCAAAATCTTAAAAAAATAATAAATAAAGTTATAATTCTTGTTGTCCCAGGTAATTGAAACAGATAAACTTTACATATTAATTTTAAGAGATGGAAAATTGTTGCTCCGATCACAGGTATTATATTAAAACCTGAAATATAGATAAAATTAAGAGCAAATAATCATAAACACACATATTTTATTTTATTTTATAAGCATAAGAACACATAAGTAATACAGTCAATGTTTAGTGACACAGTCCATCACACTTTTACTCAATCTTTATGACGCTTCAATACTTTTAATCTCACACATTACATGATATAAGTAATAATGTATTTCACCATCAACTAGGTATTTTTTATGGGCTCATCACCAACTAGGGAGAACAACACAAATTTTTTATTTTTTTAAAAAAAAACACAGTCATACAAAGTAAAACAGGAACACATTCATCTTTATGCAGTCTTTATACCTTCAATCTCTTCTCACTGGAGTAGGCAAGACAGAGTCAACCTGGACAAATCACAAAAAAATTAAGCTTTGATACTCAATAAATTTTTTATAACTACTTAATAACCACTATTTTATTTTTCATTTTCTCTAACTTCTTTGTAAATATAAAATTTTACTTTTATAATAATTATAATATTTCTAAGATTGTTACGGTTGTCAAATATTATTTTCCAAAAAAAATTACTATACTTCAATAAAAGCGATTAAGAAAAAGAATATGAATTTAATTATAAAAGAAGTAAAAGTAAGCTGATCATAACGAATATCATGCTATACATAAGTCTCTGAAGTTGGAGGTAATCCTTGTTAAAATAAGTGTTTGGCCTAAGTTCAAGAGGGGGGGTGAATTGGACCCTTTTAAAATTTTTTCGCAAATTTGCTTTTCAATGTGAGAATACAAAATCTTTAAAGAAACTTAGAATGCAATCTGCAAAGGTTAAAACAATTTACAAATATGAAAACCAATCAAATAGAATCAGTGCACTGCAGACAAATATGAAATCTGGAAAACCAGTGTACTGAAAAACAGATTAAAATTCAGGAACAGACAGTGTACTGTTAAGCAGTTTTCTGGAAAGCAGTAAGCAGTAAGTAGTT
>Ga0209489_100332_pt1 | contig 83069 bp, 38 predicted proteins | sample SiratrowhiteBW_FD_187527 | JGI IMG/M metagenome (GOLD analysis project Ga0209489, IMG submission 187527) | Root nodule microbial communities of legume samples collected from California, USA - Siratro white BW (SPAdes) (version 2) | ecosystem: Host-associated > Plants > Roots > Nodule | place...
ATATATTTATATATATTTATATATATATATATATATATATATATATATATATATATATATATATATAATAGCAGCAAAACACACTATATATGTATGAAAAAAATATGATAATAAAAACATTACTTGCTACTTAAACATAACTTATGTTAGATTTGCACACAAGATATTTACGTTGTAAATTTTAAGTTCCTCTTAACCGTATTAAACGCTACTGATACCGCTTAATTTTAAATAACTATCTAAAGAGGTTAGTTATAATAGATTTTCAACTTTATTAAAAAATAAAAGATGTCTAATACGTTTTAATTAAGTAATTCATTTAATAAACAGATTTGCTTGAAGTGGGTAATGACTCACTTTTTTTGGGAAAGGACAATCGAAGGCAAAATTGTGAAAAATGGGCAACGTTTCTTCAACACTTGTTAAAAAATTATTCTATTTCTTTTCTTCTTTTTGGTGTCGTGGGTTCTATTATTGGCCTATAGTTGTTATCTCGTCAGCTTCTGCACCTTCATACTTTCTTTCCACACCTTCATAAACACATCAAATTAACTATTATATTGTTAATAAAAAAATTAAATAAACCATACACCTCTTAAATCTTTTATATTTTAGATTTTTTTATATCAAATGGTATAATTCAGTATATAATTTTTTTATTTTAAATTATATAATTTGATATATAAAATTGTATTATATATCAAATTATTATATAATTTAAAATGTAAAAAAAATATATCAAATTATTATATAATTCGATATACAAAATAAAAAGTTGTATATCAAATTATACCATCTAATATAAAAAATAAATTATATAATAAATTGTACAATTTGATATAAAAAATTATATACTGAATTATACAGTCTAATAAAAATATTTTCGACATTTCAAAAAGAATTCAGAGATGTAGGGTGAAGTTATGGAAGTGCATGAAGAATGCCTGTGTTATCTGTTACAAAGTTAATTATTAATTGAGTGCGGATACATTAACAATACCAGTTCATTTTATGCATTTACTCTACAATCACACACACGTGTATATATATTATTTTATAGTTGTATAATATTTTACTAAAATTATAAGTTATTAAATAGATGTATTGGATGAACAGTGCTATTAAAAGATAATGAAAAATTATACTTTGGTATCATTGATGAATTATGTTCTTTTATACTTCTTTTATCCAATAAAATATTATATAAGAATAGTGAAGGAGGAAGAGGAAAGGATGTGTGAAAATGGTTGTGTACTTTGTTTTTAAATTCTAGACAATGTAAGTAACTGCTATGATCTAATGGGCAATAGTGATGGAAAAGAATGAAGGGAGAAATTCAATTACTTTGATAAGTAGAATAGTATTGTCTGGGAGAAAAACAACATTACATTGATCATTTCACCCCAAGCAAGATGATAGAAAACAAGAGGCATTACAAAATTTTGTTCCTTTTTTGGAACAATCATGGCTCATATACAAGAGAGGTGAAACTGCTATAAATTAGGTCAGACTAAAAGGCAAAACAATAAATTAAAAGCAGCCTATGGTCTTCTTTGGAGTGGTTCCTGTTGCAATGTATCTTGCAGCCATTTCCTGTGTCTTCAGAACCTCTTCACCACGCTTGGCTTCAATCATTGCCCTCTTCTCTTCTGCTTCCCTGTGAAGCAGAGCCATCTTGTTTTTCTTTTTTTCAACTTGTTTTGATTTCTTTTTCTCCAGTTGTTCCTGCTCACATAACAAGTTGTTCAAAGCTATATTATTTACCAAAAGAACTATACTATACTGATGGAAAGACAAGGTTATTCAAATTATATGTGTGTAAAATAAAACTTTTTCTATTTGAAAAAGTTAAGAGAAACATAATATAGGGCAATCTAAAAATTCCACAATTTTTGACATAAAATTTTTAATGAGAGAGACAAAAACCACAAACTTAGTCCAGAAAAATCTTTACTATGAAATATCAAAGAGTATACCAAAGAATTTCTACAAAAGAGCTTCACAAATAAAGATAAATAGTGAAAATACTCAGGTAAATAGACTATCACCACTATCATCCAAAAGTAAACAGAAACTCCAAAATTGACAAAGTAAGTACAATCTATTATTTTTACTCTTTTTTTTGTGTTGAGAGCGAAAGCCTAATAAGTCACTTTAAATTATTCACTTAACCTTATTAGACTATCACAATAATATTTTTTATTTTAAAATAAAATATTGTTAGACTTAACTTGAGGAGACCATAAAACATATAATGATCATTTTGATAGACTTCATTCACTTTTCTGGACTCAAAAATTTGTACTTTCTAATATAATTTGATCATTTCTACTTTAAAACTCTCAACTTCACCAATCTAGTTTAGTAATATGTCATATATTTGGTTATTTCTCTAGTTAATGTAGAATATATTTTTAAATTATCTTCAAAGACAAAATTAAAAAAAAAATCCTTAGACAGGTATAGAATAATATCATGCATCCTATTGCTTTTCATGCAGGGAACGTAGACCTTGCATCTTCCATAACATATCAAATTTATTATATTAATTGTTTGATGTAAAGAAAGGAACACTATCTTCAGTCCAGCCTTGTTACTACATAGCATGTATATATAAGAAGGCATCACTTTAAACTAAATAGTGAACAGGTAAATAAAGTATTACCTCTATTTTTTTCAACTTAGCTTCAAGAATTGCCTTCTTACTGTTTTCCCAAGCAGCAACCGCTGAGAGATGTTTTTGAGCTCTGTTAACAGATCAAATGATGTCTTGAGTTTAGGTGAGCTTGTTTTGGAAATTTGTAATAGGGGTCAATGAAATGGCATATTATTATCATCATTATCATGGTCTACACATCACAAAATCATAATATCCTACATAGCATGTATTATCATCATTTGGGAGGCATGAGTGTGTGTTAGAATACGCGTTGGATCATCATTTAAACTCATGTTGAAATCCAATCATTATGATTTTATCTTAAATGTGGCTTTAGAATACAAAAAAATATAAATATAGATTACTCTACTGCAAAATCAACTTTAACTTTTTAGTTTGCTAAACACTGAGCTAAATGTTATAACTTGTGCATTTTGTAGCATAAATAACGTGATTTTTAACTTTGCAATGAGTTTCTAAACACCCATTTAGTTTGAACTTTTGAAAATGAAGATTCACCCTTCTTTGAGGCATATAGATAAAGTGTTAAAGTACATAAAAGTCTTACCTGTTTTCGGCTTTGGTCTTTTCACTCTCTTCCCATGCCTTCACATAGGACCACTTTTTCTCTTTCTCTACTTCTGCCCGAGCGATATCTGTTCATAACATAAGTGAATAGCTTAGAAATTAATAAACGTCGTTCAGAATAAAGTGATTGGTGAATCAGCATCTTCAAACACGACTTTTTCAAGAGATTACAAAAATTGTTTTAGTACTAGCATGTTACCAAGGAAGAGACAGAAATATGTCTGCTAAAGATCTTTAATTAGTTAGTCAAAGAGCTTTTAGTGTTAGGAAAATCCAGGAGAAAAACGCACAAGAGAATTTAAACATAATGAAATATATGAGTCATCCACGTAATAAATTGTTTAACTTTCTTCTTTGTATTCATCCTGAGACTTAGACTCTTTAGATACTTAACATTTAGTCATCTTATTTTATTTTAAATCTAATTCAATTTTACAAAACATAAAGATTTGCATCTAGTTATGCTACATAATTTGTTATGTCTGTAGTGAATGTTGAATCTCTAAGATTAAATTGAAATGAGAAGGGTTAACACTAACCTCTATCAACAGACCCTCTCGAGCTTTGTTTGTTGGCAGGAACTACTGTCTCTGTTGAACCAAGAAATGACAGGAAATTGGTAAAGTAAATAAATTGTATGAAAGGAACTAACTTGATTAGGATATCATACTAAAGCCATATTGGTACTAGAAGTGTTCTAAATTAGTGGATCTTCACACCTAAATATCATCTAAGAGCTCGTTCAACATTTGAAATTATAACCGATCGTACAAACATGATCAACCGAGATATTTCAATTCACCGAAAGACATAAAATAAGCATTCTTTTCTTAAGGGAAACGCAGGGGTATGATGCATAAATATCTAGACAGTGATGCCAACGATTCTATGAAATCATGAATAGTGTAACTATAATAAGGTTCAATTATGGTTTAATGCGATAAATTTTGTAACATAATGTTTAATTAGATAAATTCCTTTTATCCTGAAAATAGATAAATTGTGGTAGTGTGATACGAAGTCACATTATACTGAGGTCATGTCATCTCATGTCATCTTAACATGATTTCAATGTGATGTATTCTGTATTGAAGTCGTGCCATTATGATAAGCTTCAGTGTAATATAATATGGTTTTCAACGACTAAAATCATACCATGTTGACTTGACTTCTTCAAGCCGACACAACTTATTTATGAAACAACAAAATTGTTCATTTTGATCATTACAATGCAGAATTGCACTAACATGGAAAAGAACCGATGAATTCCAGGTTTTATAGAAAGCTAATAATTGGGGGAGCATTAGTTCTCTTCAATCCATTGTCTTTATCCAATTAGGTGAAAATAAAGCATCACCTATAACTGCGTTTGCTTAAAAGTTAAATTCAAGCTTGACCCACACTAGTTTAATTTTCAATCCTAACTCAATATTGCTGATCATACAGAACCAAGGAGAAGCAGACAGAAAACTTCATACAAGGAGCCATTAAATATTCGATAGTTACCACGAAGTACATCATTAAAATTTAGGCACAAAAGGATGAAAATGAGAATAAAGTATACACAGGTTTAAGTGATATAGTTGTCAACAGCCTGGAAAATAAGAATTATTCAAAAAGAAATTATTTAAGCACAAAATAAGGTAGATATACACATCATATGATACAGTTTTTCCTTCATTATTGGATTTGAATCATGATTGCACTGTCTTTCTATATGCAATAAATCAAAACACAAAGGTAGACGGCCCCAAAAATGGTTCAGAAACACATTTCCTCAAGCCTTGGAAGAAAAACATTTTATGATCACATCTAATGAATAAAACCATTTATTGTGTCAGGGAAGAAACTCATCATTGATGTGTAGAACAAGATATGATGAAACATGGTTGGATGAGAAAAAAATTCCTTGAGTACACAAACTAAGTAGATTTGTATAATAAAATAAATTACTGTTTTATTTGTGTACATGCACCAATATCTCTCAACAGAAATATCATCTTTGAAAACAGAACCACCAAAGTACATATCTTGTTCTTATTGGAAACACTAATAATTTAGCATGAATACAACTTTGACGTCCAAAATACCAACTAGTTAGGTAATAATTTATGTTGCCAATAATATGAATTAAAAAAATCACGGAAACCAACTTTTCCAAGCTAGAAAATAGGTCATATATAGAAGATACATTTTGATGTTTATTTACTTTAGTTATAATATAAGGATTATTTTTCTTATTTTTTATAAAAAATTAATTTTAAATAACCTAATACACAAGAAGAAAAAGAAAGAAAACTTTATAAGAAAAAAGGATCATATACAAGATAATTGAGTTTGTTACCTACCATAAGCCCATTAATAATTGAAGAAATATCATCAAGAGTATGATCAGAACCATAATCACAGATAACAAAATAAAAAAAAACAGGGAAATCACCAAAAGTGAAAACAAATTATTGGAAAAAGTTACCAAACAATCACTTTTTATTCAAAATATATAATCCATGCAAAATCCTTATAACTTATCAAAGATCAAAACCTTTTTATGTGTTACACTAAAACCAAATTTTGAAATTCTGGTAGATTTGCTTTCTACGAAATAAAAAATGCTAAATTGAGTAATCTCATCAACCAAGCATATTTATGATTTGTTATGCATGTTCAAGTGGTATTAATGGTTGATTTTCTTATCAAACAGCTGTTACACCATCTAGCTTCACAATAAAACAAAAACCCACACTCAAAAACAGATTTTGACAAAAACCCTCGAATTTTTTCCCGTGAAACCGGTCATCTGAGAATGAAAACATGAACACGAAATGCATGCAATGCAAAACTCACTCTCGGGTGTAACAAGTACAGCTTTCGACTCCTCTGTTCCAGAAGCTTCCTTTGCAACGGCATCGTTGGAGGGCACTTCAGCCACAACGGGAGCCACCTCAGCCGCAACCGGAGCCGGAGCAGGGGCAGTTTCGGGCTTCGATTGCAGCTCTTCCATGGCCGTTGCTTGGATTGGAGCTTTGAATTAAGGAACAGAGTGCAGAAACAGAGTTCAGACAGAAACAGAGTGAGAGAAGAAAACAGAGGAAGCGCGTTATTATTTATAGTTTGCAAAAGTTCCAAGAAACAAGGTGGAACCTTGAATAATTTGTAACTGTTCAACTAATTTGTACCTTAGAAATGATTGAGCACAAACATGTTACATTACACACAAACCCTCCTCTTTATTTATGGATTTCCATCTCATATTACCTCTTCCTCATATAAAAAAGTACAAAAACAAATATTAGAATGAAAAAGAAAAACAAAAAGTAGTCAAACCCCTGGAAGATAGCTAAATTTCTCAACCAATCTTCTCTCATGCATGTTCAGAGTGATGGTTCTAGACAATTTTATATTTTCATCTACAATTAATTATTCTAATTATTTTATTTAATATTTTATTATTATTTAGAGTTGTTAAATAAATGTAAGAGAAACAATAGGTATCAAAGTAACTTTATTCTTATTTATAGATACCAACATTATTCATTGAATATAAGACTTATATTACACTTGAATAAGAAATTATAGTTACTTAAATTTTAAAATGGAACGCAAAATTATCTTAACAATTTAAAAAATATATCTAAAAAAATACCTAAGTTTTGCACTTTATTTTAGTTTTAATACTTGATGATATAGAATGGAATTGAGATCTTGAGCTAAATATTAATTTATACAATGTTTATTTGAAATTCATAAACGTTGACCCATCTAAAACTTGGGTCATGTTTTTATCAACTTCTATTCATAAAAATAATTATGTTTCAGTTTTATAAAACTTTATATAATTATTTCATCAAAATAGATTAGACTCTAATCCACTTTACCATTATTAGTAGAAAAAACACATTCTACGACAGGATATCATCGCGATTAAAAAGGAACCGTAATTAAAAATAACGCGGTGACATTTTTGAAATTAAGTGCAACCACACCACCGCAGTCGGAGCGAGAACCGCGATGGTAAGACACAAATATTTGAAATTGAAAAATTACAGGGAGATACCAGCGCGGTTGTTTAAACAACCGTGCTGGTATCTGCAAATAATTTAAAAATTATTTTGCAGGGAGATACAAGGGCGGTTGTTTAAACAACAACCCTTATATGTGGGATACGAGCGCGGTTCTCACTAACAATCGCGTTCGTATTCCTTGTTTTTAGAGCTTTTGCACGTTAATTTCCTTCTCGCTTTCGTCTTTCTCCCTTTCTCTCGAGCAGTGCCATTCTTCCTCTCTTGAGTGGTCTCTCCATTTCATTCTTCCTCTCTCGAGTGGTCTTGCTTGGGTCTCTTAAGAAGGTTTTGCTTCTGCGGCTGCCGCCACCACCACCACTAAGAAGGTTTTGCTTCCGCGGCCGCCACCACCACCACCACTTAGGTCTCTCTTTCTTTCCGCCTCATTCTTCTACTCCAAACTTCTTACTCCTTGTTCTTAGTATTGTTTTACACAAACCCATTGTTAATATTGGTAAGCATGAACCAATCTCATAGTCACACATTTGTTGTTAATATTGTTTTCTGCAGTTTTCTTACTCCTTGTTCTTAGTATTGTTTTACACAAACCCATTCAACGTTTTCTGCAGCAAGTATTGGATACCTTGATTTTTAGCCATTTTTGTTGAAAGTTTGGCATTTTGGGTGGCATAGAGTTTTCATCCGAGAAAAAGTGTTGGAAAGTCTCAAGTCAGGTTGGTGACCCTTAAAATGCGCTTATTTCTTCTGTTTTCAAGGTTCAGAGTCATTCCTTCTCAACTTGGGTTTTTCGTTTTCAAAAGAATTCAAAAAATATCTGACACTTTAACCACATCTTTGTTATTTTCTTAGTATAAGTTATGATATAATAAAGTAGAGTTTAAACTTAGTTCAATTTTATAAATTAATTTATAAATTGAAGTTTATATTAATTTATATGGTATAATTTGGTGTGTATATTAGATTAACTAAATATGTTGTATTATCATAGAACTAGTAGTTATACAAATGTATCATAATTTTCTGCACTTATTCAATTTTCTCTGTTTAACTTCATTTTCTATTTTGAGGTATCTGCCATAGTCGTCCACATGCTTCTCAAGTTTGATGCCATTGTATCGTGGTGTTGTTGCCATTGTCTCTACCTTTCAGGTTCGTTCATTTCTTTTGTCAAATTCTCAATGCTTCTATTTAATTAACTTACTAGGATGATGTTAGAGAGACTAGAGTATATCACTAGGATTGTATCGTGTTTATCATGACATGTTGATATTGGGTCTGGGGATGTTCGATTCCCGACATTTTATGTTTTCGTAATATTTATCATGACATGTTGGTATTGAGTCTGGGGATGTTCAATCCCCGACATTTTATGTTTTCTGTAATATTTATGTTTGTCAACACCCAAACGTCCGGGCAAATAAAAATTATTTTTGCAAATAAAAAATACAAAAAAATAAAATAAAAGAGTGAAAATAAAACTTTTTAACATGTGTTATTTAGTTTCTTTGCCATTTAGGATAAATAATAAAAAGAAGTTTGACTTCATAAACAAAGTTTGATTAAATAATAATAAAAAATAAGATAAAATGAAATTTGTAAAAAAAAAATGATAAAACAATAAAAAAAGGTGTTGGGTCTGTCTTAAAATAAATTGAATAGAAAAATTAAGTGGGCCCAATTGAGCAGGAGGTTCATTTATAAAAAATAGTTTTGATCCAGTTTAACAAAAAAAAAAAGATTTTCTAAAGTCTAATTCTAGTTGTCAAAAATAAAAATAAAGTTACTATTACCTCACTTCTCTATTAATTGTGCTTGCCACATAAGCAATAATGTTGCAATAATGTTCCCAGCTCTTCACTACCCATTCACCTTTACGTAGCTTTAGTGTCCTTTCAATTCTTTTAGTTAGTGCTTGACAAATTTTATCTCCCTTGATTAAGGGCTGTAAATGCATCATTTTCAGCTTTTTGCCTTCTCTCATGCTAATTGCATTTAGCCCTCATACTTATCCCATTCAGCCCTCATATATTTCCTGACTGTTTATATTTTTTTTTAACTTTAATGGTTTGTTTCTCTTCTTTCGTTGCACTTAGATTTATTTCATAATAAAATGTAACCACAGGTCTTAAAAAAGGAGTTAATATAGGGGTTGGGGCAATTGATTTTTAATTAAGAACAATGATGTTGAGTTTTACTGTGGGAGATGGATGGATTATCAAACAAAGATATAAAAAAAAGACAGACACAATACGGGAGTTTTTTACAAAACAGTAGAATTACAGGTTTCTCAAAGATATAAAAGTTCAAAGAGGAAATTGCAGAGAAGGAAAAAGGTTAAAGAAAATTCTTCTGGAGATCTTCAACTGGTACGTCTATGCTTGCCTTCATATAATTATATAACTGTAATGTGACTTGATGTGTATGTGATAAGCATGTGATAAGCATGTGATTCCATGTTTGCTTGACCTTTGCAAATGTCAGTATTTGTGTTAGTTACCCACATAATTTATTGCCAGATTGAAATAAGGTTTAGTAAGACGTAAATATACTTCTAAGAGATTACTGCTTTATGCATTTTCTCAAACCAAACCACCAGACAGTTGTCCCACATGATCTCGTGCTCTCTACATTCACCTTGACAATGCAAAATAAAATATAATAATAAAAGACAAAAATAAAAATATAATATAAGATAAAATGAATGTTACATTTTATAATTAAATTTCTATTTAATACTAATATTTGTTATTTTATATGTTTATGTTGATATTGTATTTCTTTTTTATAAAGTACAAAAACCAGTTTTAATAATAAAAAATATAAAAAAAATTATAAAATTTCAAAAAAAAGTAAAAATTGTTTTTTTATAACCACAAAAAATTAGTTTTCACAAAATAAAAAAATAAAAAATATATAAAGGCTTCTAAAAATAATAAAAAAGACAGTTTAACAAAACATTTTTTTAAAATATAAAACAATCCTAGAAAAGATAAAAATCTCAAAAATAAAAATATATAACAAACACTCCTAAACAAAATTCTCAAATTAGAACTATTTGATTCCTGATTTTCCTTTATAAATGTATGTAAGACCAAGGTCAATCCTTGTTGGGTTAAAAAATAAAATATAAAAATTTGTCTTTGTTATTATTTTGTTTGCTTATGGTTCATTCTTAGTCTACATTTTTTGTAAATATATATTTATTCTTATTTGCTGTAATTACTATTTTTAGGGGAAAATAGCATTTTGTAAAGTCACACTTATTTCTATTCATTTAATTAAAGGTACCGTCTTAGAACGGACGTTGTGGGGTGTTAATACCTTCCCCACATGTAACCGACTCCCAAATCTTGAATTTGATTCGTAGGCATTTTTTATTTTATTTTTTTGTTTTTCTATAATTTCCCATAATAAGCTATAGTGTCTACTCCATTAGCAATTTAAATATTTTTAAAAATAAATTTGTGATCGCCCCGTCGTGATTCCGGTTGCGACAATGTTTATCATCACGTGTTGGTACTGAGTCCGGGGATGTTCGATCCCCAACAATTTTAGGTTTCATTTGTGTCTTGTTTAATATGTATGATGTCTTTTTTATATACGTAGTCATGGATTGAAGTTGGATAACTGCAAGTCGAATCAGTGATGAGTATAAGAACGGTGTTGAAGAGTCATTCAATTATGGATGATGTAAGTATATTTTAGAGTTACACATTTTTACATTTCTTAATATGTTTTTACTGATATTCAATATATTAACTATGCAGGTACATAAACAAATTAGTTTCTAACTCGGGGAATCCTGATATCTATGGATTTCTTGAGCCACAAAGCATACAAATGTCTAGAAATAAAAGGATGGAATTTCAAACTTATACACAGAAATGGATTAGAGAATCCAGAAAGAGTATTTATTTTGCCCCAATTATTCAATCGTAAGTTACTAATCTTTATATTTTTTTATTTCAAGTAATTTAGAGAACATCAATAATGGATTCATTATTTTAGGAGTCATTGGCAACTAATGGTTGTTTGTCCTTTGGATAAAACTGCGGTCTGGTTCTGTTCACTGCATAAGAAGCCAAGTCATAACTTCAAACAAGTGGTACAAGGGTATGATTTAATTTACCTTATAAAATATTGATCTTGTTTGTATAATATGCAAGTTATTACCAATCATCATTGATTTTAGTGCAATTAATGTTATTAATGTACTTGGGGGTAGATCTATACCCTCATCCCATACCCTACGTTGGGTGCAGCCTAAGGTATTTTTATTCTTAATTGAACCTATTAAATTCGTTGTGTACTTGTTTAATTAATTAACTTTGATGAAATTGTAGTGTAACAAACAAAAAGGAAGTTGGAAATGTGGCTACTACGTGATGCATTGGATGAAGACCATAGTCCAAGCCCATATCACCGACTCTTGGGAACATGTATGAAAGTTTTCAAATTAGATAAAATTATAATGAGCATATGATGATAACTACTAACACAATTATTCTATTTCAGGTTTTCATAGATCCAGACCCAATTGAACACAAGTACATAGAAGATATTCAGACTGAATGGGCAACTTACTTCATTGAGAAGAGAAATGAAATCTTAGAATAAACTTGTAGTAAGTATAGTATGTAATATTTGTCTAAGTTGCAGTATATTGTAACAACTTTCTAGCGTATGTATATATATACTTATATAATGGTTGTGTAAATAGTTAGAGTATTGTTGTTTTGAATTGGAGATATTGGGTTTTTGAATTTTGGTTTTGGCTAATTTTGGTTTTGGGCAGCATCTATTCGTTGTTGCCATTTAAAAAAAAAAAATTGGACATACCAGCGCGGTTGTAAAGGGAACCGCGCTTGTATGACAACCCCAGTTTTTAGCCATTTTGCACACTGTGATCATTTCTTAATGTGGTTCCTAAAGAACTGTAGTGATATGTTATACTTTCCATCGCGGTTGTACAACCACGATTGTATCTTCAGTATTTTTTATTGTGGTTACATCTATCGCGGTTCCAAAACCGTGCTTGTAAGCCTTATGCAACTTCGATTAAATGTCTTTTTTCCACTAATGCATTTTATTTGTTTCAAAGTGTAGAAAAGCTTGAATGGAAAAAAATACATATAAAAAGAATTTAACAAGAAATTAAAACATTTTTAAAGCACAAAAAATAGACCAATTTTATGTGTAAAATTTTCCGTATAATTATAATAAGATTTACGTGAAAATTAACACATAGTTAATTATATACTCATATAATTTATTACATATTTAAATATAAATGATTTGGATAATATTTTATTAATATCTATGAATAATTGATTATATAATTTTTAATATAATTAAGTAGATAATCAATATTTTTTATTAAAATAATATAAATAATTAAAATAAAAAAAATAACTTTAGTATTTTATGAAATATTTATTTTAATTTATTGTTTTAAAAAATATTTTTCAAAATTTTATAATATTTTAATTTTTTTTATTTTAACTTATATTTAAAATATACTAATTTATAAAAAAAATACACATCAAGCAAAATACTCTTAAACTGTTTATTCATTTTGTTTAATTTTCTTTAAAGAAAATAAAAAAAAAAATCATTTTCTGTTGCTTGCTTTCCAGTCTTTAATCCAACAGTCACCACTAGCTTAGGAAGAAACAGAAAACACTGATTAAGAAAGCTACAAAAACTAAAGAAAAACGTCCGTCTTCTTCTTTCTCTGGTCTATTCTTTCTCTGGTCTATTAAAGTTTAAGGTAACTATGATATTTAAATATTATTGAGTGTTATTATTTTTTTTAAATTTATTTATAAATTATCATATACAATATTATTTAGGTTTTATTATATTACTCTAAAAGTCACGTTTACAATGATTTCTAATTAACTAGCAGTATACACTATTATAATAAAACTATTAGAATCTAAAGATAGAAATTAGAAATCTTAAATAAACTTATATTTTAATATTATTCAAATTTATCTTGAGTTTGACAGATAATATTTGATTTTTTAAATTAAGTATGAAGAATATATATATATATATATATATATATATATATATATATATATATATATATATTGTTTTGTTTTTATATCTGTTTTAATATTTATTTTAAATTATTCTCACACATGATAACATTAATCTATATGAACTAGTACAATCAAGTTTTTTCTACACCATAATGTAGTCATATGAACTTTCTTCAACTCTTATTATATGATAATCTTTATCTATAAGATTCGAATCTATCAGCACATCATAATAAATTTCAACACAGGTATCTCCTTTCCTAAACACACCACATCATTCACAAAATATTGATACTACATTGTCAACACCCAATTTCGTCCGGACGAAAAATAATAAAAAATAATAATAAAATTAAATAAAAATTAGTAAAAATATAGAAAAGCCATAAAAATAGTAAAAAGCATAAAATACCAAAGAATTGGAAAAAATCATTAAAAATGCAAAAAATAAAAATTAATAAAATCATAAATGGAAAAATATTCCTTTTAGTCTTAATAAAAAGAGAGAGAGAAAAATGAAAACAAAACCCCAACCATAAACCTAACCTATACCTCTCCATTCATTTATCTCCACTCCTACACTCACCCACATAAGATAAAAATAAAGGACACACTCTCCTTTCCCCCCTCCCCCCCTCTCACTCACTTTTGCACTCCATCATCACTCACTCATAAAGGCAAGTGGTCCCCCCTTTCTTTTACATGTACCTCTATGCAAACCAAGGTATACCCTCACCTCCACTACTTTATACAGTAGCTGCTGCACCACCCCTGCTCTGCCATGCACCACACCACCTCTCCTCTCCCATACACCCTATGCACACCAAATGAGACAAAGCAAGCAACGGGACAAGGAGACACAAATTTTGAGCATACGTTCGTTATAACCATTTTGGCAGAGGACACTTGGCACCCATAGTGGTCTGCTAAGGTCCCCACGAGTTCCCCATCACCTCCTATAAAAGCCAAATACCTCCACAAACCCTGGGGTTACTCACCACTATTTTTTCATGAAAGAAGTCATCTCCTCCATGTTTTTTTGCCTAGACACCTTCCAATCACCTCCAAGAAGCCTCTAGAGCAATTGGAGCAGCCCAGAACAACTTGAAAATGCTTGGAAAAGCCCTCGCCAGAAAATCGGGCCTCGCTAGAGCTCTACCACTAACCGCCACCAAACTTGGGTTTTCTGCCTTTATTAGGTGCATCTCTTTCCCCCCATTTCATTTCCACCATTTTTATAACTTGAAGACGCCTTGAAATCTCCATTTGAGCCTCACCGCTGCAAATCCAATTGAGGAAGTCGATTGGTAAGTCTTGGAAGCTCATTTTCTCCCACCACAAATCTCCTTTCTCCTCCATTCGAGGAGGAGAGGAACATTCGCCACCCTAGCCGAAAACTCGCCCACTGATTCTATACTTTTTTCTTGCTCGTTTTGGCTTGTTTTTTCTTAGTTTATCTTCCTACATCCATTTAGAACATATTTGATCAATAAAACTTAAGTTGGCATGAGTAAATTGCAAAAACTGGATTAAGCGGGTTTGTGATATGAGAGAGTTTTAGTCAGTTTGGTTCTGATGATTCAAGGCTTGGCAAGGGCAAGGTCTTGTAGCTAAGGTTCAGGAGAGTGTGTCTTGAGTGAAAGTGAGCCAAGGTAGTAGCTGAGATGTGCCAAATTTGACTTGGAAAGTAGAGAACTTCATTGTGGCATTTTGTCGAGCACCTAGTGTGCTCGACAGTGCTCAAGTAGCACACTTTGAGAACAGATTCCAAGAGATTTAAGAACCTTCAGGAGGAGCTGGGGGTTGCATTGGAAAGCTGGGTTTACCCTCTTTCCAATGGTATGCCATAACCCCATTTATGAAACCTCTAGATTTCTCAAAAATGAGTGTCAAGATCCAGGTCCAGCATGGATAACTTAGAATATTTTTTGTGCACCACATAAAATCATAAACCTTGTCTTGTGGCTGACTTTGGGAGGTTCGTTCTCGCTGGTCTTGAAGCTTTAGGAGGTGTATGAGTTATCATTGGAAATCTCTTTTTGCCCTCTTTCCATTGGTCTAGGGTGGGTACATTTATGAGATCATTTTGTTATCCAAAATCACCCTGAAAGTAGTGTCCCCAAGTTGGTTTCTGGGTTTCTCAGAAACTAAGTATGAGAGACAACCATCTAGCCAACTTTGGAGATTTTGTTCTCCTAATCCTTAAAGTTGCTGGGTTTCCATAGCCATTTGACCATCCAAATTTGGCCTCAAAGTTGTCCTTTCACAATTTTTTCACCCACCAAACCATCATTTGTAGACCAGCCTAACACGAGCCAGACAACGCTTAAGGTGATAACCTCCGGCATGCACACTGCCTTTTGAGGGATCATCTGAAGTGGTTATGGTCACACCCTTCTCCCTCATGGAACTATGACTCGTTCCAACTCTCAGTATAAGGAAAAGCACGTACGCTGCAAACTTTTCATATATTACGAGTTTTAGCGAGTTGTTATTTTTGTTTGAGCCTAAACCCAACACAAGCCACACTCGCTAGTATTTTTGTGTGGATTGATGGTATACTCGTTGCCTCCTTGTCTCATACCACCCATTACTCACAAAAAAAACCCGAAAAACCCAAAAAACTAGAAAACCATAAAAATGACCAAAATACCCCTATTTGATAAAAAAATCACAAAAAATAGGAAAAAATACAAAAACAATATAAAATTAAAAATAAAAACAAATCAACACTCAACCAAACTCACTCAAGCCAGAACTACATAAATCCTGATTTTCTGCCTCTCAAAGAAATACGTAGGAGCGAGTGCATAACTCGTCGGGTCCCCCTTTTTTTCTACTTCCTCATTTTCTTTGCTCCTGTTTTCAATTATTTGTGTTATTATACCTGCGCATCCCATTTTTTTGAACAATTAGAGAATTTTAAAGCATTTTAACATATTTTCGTTCTCATTCTTAATTTTGATCTGAGGTACCATCTTCGGACGGGCAAGTGGGGTTGTAATACCTTCGGCACTCGTAACTGACTTCCTTACTCATAACTCTAAACGTAGACTTTCTTTTTGATTTCCAAGGTTCTCCTTAAACCTTAATGACGACTCGATTTTCATTTAATCTCCTTGCTTCAAACCTTTTTCCAAACTATTTTTGGGGGATCGTCGTTCGTCGTAGAACTATAAGATTTTTTTTATAATCTTAAGTCTTTTGGTCACGACAGATGGCGACTCCACTAAGGAAGGATATTTGCCATTTTTAAGAGAGTCAGACCCCTTTAGATTAAAAATTTGAAATGAGAATGAATCTTATTTTTAAATGCTTTGATTTTCTTGCCTTGCATGCCTTGTATATATTGTATATGTTTATTTGGTTGCTGCGCGGGAGCGTTTGAGGTACGTATTTTATCGCTTTCAAATATTGAACCCTAGGGTAGATGCCATGTACATACCTGTGTTTACTATTTTGTAGTAGGGTAAATAAATATTTCCTTTACACACACACACACACTTGCATGCATTACATGAGTGCGGTCTTATACTTGGGCCTGAGTCAAGACATAGAGTAGCAGGATTACTAGCAATGTCGATTGGAATTACTACCTATTGTGGTCTTTGTGAAAATCCCAGCTAGAGTCTGTTTGTCTTAGTCGTCTGTCCTTGGTACGTCGTTTATCGATTGCCTTTGATGAGGCGGTAAGATGGGTCATGGCTCTAGTGGCCTTTTGAAACACCCTAAGAATAGGTAACCACCTTTTGTGAGGAGCATGTAGTAACCTTAGACCCATTTTAGGTAATATAAGGGCACTAAGGGAAATCTTCGGTGTCGGAGCATCGTTTAGATTGGTTTCAGAAAATTTTGGAAAAAAAAAACATTTTTGGAATAAGAGAAATATTGGAAAAGAAGAAAAAAGAGAGGATTTATGTTTTTCGAATAAAGAATAATAAGTCTTTGATTTAATGCATTTTACATACATCATAATCATCATATTTTTCAAAAAAAAATTTAAATAGGCCATGGAAATTAGGAGTTTATTTTGAAAATCCTTAAAAAGAATAGGAGATTTATTTTCAAAAAAAAATCAAAAAATTAGAAAATCACAAAATTTATTCCTAAAACTTTTGGAGAATCTTCAATTTTTTTGCTTTCAATTTTGAATTCAAAATTATTTTCAAAATTCAAAAGAAGAGAAAGAGAATCTTCGTAAATTTGTTTATTGGAAAGTCATTTTCAAAAAAAAAAAAAAAGAAAAAAAGGGGAGACGGTTTGGTTTTGTGAAACGTAGATCCAAAATTCAAATTCCTTTTAAAGGAAAATCAAATTCAAATTCATTCGTTTTCAAAAATTCAAAATTCCAAAAAAGGAATAAAAATTATAGAAAGAAAGATTTTTTTTTTTTGCATTTTTTAAATAAATAAACTTCCTAATTTCCATTGGATATTTTGCAAATTTGTTTTTCATGTTCATTAAACATTCATTCATTCTTTTATTAAATTCATAAATTTTTGTGTGAATTTTATCACTTTTTGTTTTATTCTCATTTTTATTGATTAAATCACAAAAATAATGCCTAATTTTCCACGACATCCATATAGAACACGTGCAAATAGTAGGCTCATGGAAGAATGGGGGGAAGTGCATGAACGTTTGAAGGCCGAGATGGCCCAAGTGAAAGAACAAATGAGCCAAATGATGGAAGCACTATTGACCATCAAGAACACCGTGGCTAGCCAAAATGAGGTGGCCCAATCTACATAAGTTGTTGTTGAGCCTAAGAAGGATAGAGTTGGCAAGAACCCCTTCCCCTATGGGATGTCTCTCAACTACAAGGCAACCTATGAGGGGCAGGCGGAACAAGAGGATGCCCCATCTATTGGTCATGAGGGCATTGAATATGACCAAATACCACATACTGCCAAGGTGGTAATTAAGCTTGCACCATTGAAGTTGTGCTAGACACGAACATCATTGAAGCCAAACTATTTAAAAGGCTTTAGACATTAAAGTTAGAGATCTTCGGTCAAAGAGGAGGAAAAGGACTTGGATGACAACTTTAGGGTTAATCATTTTCTTCCATTGTTCATATGTGTATGGTCTATTCATGACTATGAGGAGCTAAACGATTGTTGTTGGGTTTAGATGTAACCTACTGACTTTCATGGAATCAATATTAGTTTTATATATATGTCTTTCCTTTTAATGTCAGTATTTGATATTTTGCTTAATGTTTGTGTGGTAATCATCCATGGCTTGATATTTGATTTTTAGGGTATCAGAAAATGTAGTTTGTAATATAAAAATAAGTTTTAAATGTAGTTTTTTTTTTATTTTCATTTTAGAGGGGGAAAATACAACAAATATATGATTTAGACTTTTATCTTTTTTATCATTCTAGTAAAAATATTTTATTTACTTCTTTAAAATAAATAAATAAATAATAATAATAATAATAATAATAATAATAATAATAATAATAAAATTTAGTTTAAGTATAAATGTTATTGTTTTTCTTTTATTTTCAAAAGAGAAGGAAAGATTAAAATATATTTATTTTTTAGTTTTTAATAAATGAAAAATAATGTGATCTAAAATAATAATAATAATGATATAATAATAATAATAATAATGTGCTTTCATTTTCCTGATAAATATTTGAAAAAAATATAAAAAGAAAAAGAAAGAACTTGGTTTATTTAATTCACAAAAATTGGGTCCATTTTTAATAGCCTGCAGAAAAAAATAAAATTTGATTGAAGGCCAGTCCCTTAAGGTTTTAAATAAAAAAGACTTCAGCTGTTGTCTTAACCTTTTTTTTGTATGAGTCAGTTTTGTTACATACTCCTAATTTTGCTGATTACCACTTGTTTTCATTACTTGCATGCTATGTTAGGTTATACCCATATAATCTCTTCCTATGAGCACTCATCTCTCACCAGATGTTTGGGCTTGGGTCTCATACTGCCTGCTCTATTTTTAGAAACTGTGTGTAGATTACTTGATTTAATGACCATGGTACACAAATTAATTAAACTTGATGGAAATTCGTTTGATTAAAATTTGAAATAAATCCTGATTATGGGATTAATTTGAAATTTGAATAAAATTTTGATTATGGAATTAAGTTGAAATTTCAATTAAATAGGAGTTGTCGATTTTTAATTTTTGTTTTGGAATATTTTTACGGTACATAATTATTTTGGTTAATTAAAAATAATTCTGATTATTAAAATTAATTTTCAATTTACACATTTTGTTCACACAAAAAAAAAAAAAATTATACAAACAAAGAACAATTGCGAGTTCAGAGAAAGATTAAAAAGAAAGGATCTTTAGGGTGAGCAAATATTGAGATTTATTCATTTTTACTATTCATCTCTTCTTCCATTACACTGTTTCACTCACAATCACAATAACCACTCAAAAGTGAGAACTGCATCTTTCTAACTATTCACTCTGTTCTACTCACACTAGAGAGAGGATTCAAAGGCTAGTAATTTTTTATCTTTACCTCTATTTTGTTTTGTTTTATTTTAGCAATTATTAGTCACCATGTATCATTATATTGCCTGTTTACACACCACACCGCCTATTCCCCATTATTCCCCATTTTTTTAATATTATTTACTTTTGCATCTCTCTTTCATAAAAAAAAATTCAGTTAAACATAATTATAAATATGCTTTTGGGTGTTTGTTTGTTTGATTTTCCTTTCTTCATTCACTATTGAAATAAAACTGTAAAACAAAGAAATTAAAATGTTAAATTTTACTATGCTCTTATTGTATTGTGATTATTTGGAAGTGATTGCTGCTTTGAGCATATCTTCATTCCAAGTTGTATCTAATTCTGGAAAGTTGCTGTCTTAGACACAATTCTTCATCCCTACGCATCTTCCTGTATCTAAATTTTATTTTTTTAAAATAAATGATAATAATTAGTTACTTTTTTTCACTTTTTACTTTTTATTTTTATTATACTAAATTTTTATCCCATTTTTTTAAATTTGTTCTAATTTTTGTTTATATGAAAATTTTAATTTTTAAAAATAAATAAATAAAAATAATTAAATACAAATATAGTTTTCTTGTACTTTATTTTTAATAATTTTCAAATGACCGTTTGCGTCAGAAATTTTATTCAAAAGTTTTACTATTTTGTTTAGATATTCAAATACAAAGTTGTCTTTTCAAAAATATACAAAATATTCAAATTTCAAAAAATATAAAAATATAAAATATAAAATCTTCTAAAATAAAAGAATACAAAAGTTTCTAAAAAATATAAAAATATAACATAATCAAAAATTAAAAAAATATAAGGTTTTTAAAATTAAAAAATATAAAACATTTCTAAAAATAATAAAAAATATAAAATTTTCAAAATTAAAAATATCAACACCACATCAGACAATTCTTAAACTAGAAATACATGAACCCTGTGTTTTTTTATACGTACGAGCAAGGTCAATCTTTATCGGATCCAAAAATAAAAAAAAAATATTTTCTTTGTCTTTATTTTTATTTGTTTGCATTGTACTTGTCTTTAATTGCATCTTTATAATTTCATTGTTTATTTATTTTCTTTATATTTTTATTTTTTTATCTTTCTTTAATTGCATCTTTATTGTTTCTTTCCTATTTATTTACATTTTTTTTATTTTTATTTGTCTTTAATTGTATCATTATTGTTATTATTTTGGAAAAAATAACATTTTGTAACCAGACTAATTTTACTAGATGTCATCTTAGGACGGACATTGTAGGGTGCTAATACCTTCTCCACACGTAACCGACTCTTGAATCCTAATTGTGGTTTGTAAACTATTTTCTTATTCTTGGTTTTTCTGTAGTTTTTCATAATAAAATATGGTGACAACTCCATCTCTATTTTTATTCTTCTCTTTGAACCATGTTTTCTTTCAGGCTTGAGAAGAATAGCTGTTGGATTCTCTTTTTTGGTTTGGTTGTTGTTGAGTAACTTTAATATCTATTATTATTGTCTAATGAACTCTTTTACATTGAGAAACATTATGTAGGAAATGTAGCATTGAATTCTCTTATCTTCTTCACAGAAAGATTTCTAATAACTGACAGTATTTATTTTACACCAAATAATGATTAAAAGTACATACCATACATGATAGACAATTGAGTCAAAGTTAAACCTAATTGTGTTAGAGAAGTTAGTAATCATTATATCTTTAATTCATATCCAAAGAGATTTTTGAACATTATTGTTAGTCACCCATCTTCTATTTATTATATTATTAGTTAAAAATAAAACATGGCAGATATATTTTCACTTTATTTATAATAATAAAAATAAAAATTTAATTAAAAAATTAATTGTTACTAAAATTTCTATTAAAATTATAAAAATATATACATAAAAAGTAGTATAACTTTTTTTATTAATTTTTGTAATGTTATAATTAATAATAGTAGGATTTATATTTTTTTATCAAAATAAAATATAAATTTATGATATATTATTAATATTTATAAATAATTTAATATTTTTAAAGAAAATGATTATAATTATTTAACAAAAGCACTTTAAAATTTTAAGGTAGTAGTTTTATATAGTGAAAAAAGTTTGTTAATAAATAAAAAATACAAAAAAGTAAAAAAAGTACAAAAATGTCATCAAACAATAGTTACATTATTCTACCTGTATTATTAAATCTTATAGAAAAATAATTTTATTTTTATAGGTATTTTTTTATATAATAAAAACTAAAAAGTTAATTAATAAATATAAAAGTAAAAAAAAAACTAAAAATAAAAAGAAAAAAAAGTATATCAAACAATAACCCAAAATTAAATTTTCATTTTTAATTATTACAGATGATAAATTATCATTGTTAATTCTTATAAATGGTAAATTTCTATTATATATAGATGGCAACTACTCAAAGTTTTTTCATATATACTATGGTGAAATCTTCTTGGAGAAGGGATTATTTGGATAAAAAATTCTCAAACTTTGTATTCATAACTAATCCCCACAAAAGACTACATTATTCTGTCTCCTTCACGAGGTTAGTAGGGTCCACTCATGACTGACCCAAAATCAAAACTCACATTTGACGTTCCCCTGTTTCAAATCCCATTCTGAACAAAATTTCAATTCCACCAAAACCCTAATTTCCTCTCTCCCGGGCTCCGAGATCTTTACTTGTTAGGGCTTTCTCCACCATCGGCAATGGTCAGTGTTTTCCTTCTCCTCCGATTTCTGTTTTTTTTCGCGGCTCAATTTGTTTTTAACTATGTAGTTACAAAATTCTCTATCCATGGTTTGTGATTATTTTTTGGTTATATATTCATGTAGAAATTATTTCTTGCCATCATTGCTTTTGAGTCTCCCTTTTAATCGGTTTGAAAATCTCTTTTTGGCTTTTGGAATGTAAGGACTTGGAGTATTTATGTGTTAGATATTAGATTTGAACTTGGATTATTTATGCTGTGATATGGGGCATGATAATATAGGCTAATTTGTTGTTCTTATTTGAGCTACAGCACAAATTGGGAAGAGGTCATCGTGACAAACTCCAGCAGTTCATAACAATAACTGGAGCCAGGTGATCTTAGAGCTGCCTATAATTTTGTTATTTCGTTTGAAGGTTTTAAATTGCAATTGGAATGTGAGTTTAGCAATAATAGCATATAATTGAACTATGCTTCTTTTAATTTCATGTGTCCTTAGGGTGCATGCGGTGGTTTGTCAATCTAAGGAACTTCAATCATTTTAAGATAAAAAAACAGAAACATACTTATAGGCATTCAATCCTTGGTTGAGCACACTAAGTGGGTATATGTATGATTATGTTTTCAATCTGAAAATATTTGAAGTTTCTTTGATTGATTACTTTGTCTAATATTGACAGATGAATTGTGATCAATATTTTCTCCTTGAATTATGATTTGCTTCAAATGCCTTGTGTTGATCTGGGCATGATTTTACATCAATTATACTTCATGTTATTTTTTTTGTTGCTTCAGCTGAACCATTTTTGTGGGCATTGTTTTTTGAATTTACATGATGCAAGTCAATTGCATCTTTAACTTATGACATATTTGAGAACTATTTTTTGTATTTTCAGTGAGAAAACAGCATTGCAGGCTCTGAAGGCTAGTGATTGGCATCTTGAAGGAGCTTTTGATTTCTTTTATAGCCAACCCCAGCTTAAAACATTTACTGATTCTAGACACTTGGAGGAGCTATACAATAGATATAAAGGTTAGTAATGGATGTGAAAATACAATTGAAACACTGATAAATGGTCTGTTAAAGCACAACAACCAATTGGTCTGGAAACATGAAAGATGACTAAAAAGATGGTGTATTTGTATACAATTCTTATCAACCATGGAATGATTTGTCTATTACTTGAGGTTTCACTTTCACCCTAGCGAATAACAATAACAAGTAAATTTGGCTATGTAGTTTGTTGTTTTTTTGAGAAGCATGGATGTTTACTCCCTATTTGAAGGTAATTACTTTTTAATTAAACTTGGAACTATTGGTAGAGTATATCATGGAAATTAGAACCAATTCCCCAAAGGTGCTGTTCCCTTACCTGAGCATAAGGTGTGTTGGATATGAGATCCAATAGCTTTTGCATGTGAGTTTACATTGAAGAATTTGGTCAACATAGTTTATATTTTGGCCGAGATGCATATGATTACCATTTATTTGAACATTGCATATTATGCCTGTCTTCTAATCCTTTACTGATCTAATTTCTATACAGATCCATATGTTGATATGATTTTGGTAGATGGCATCACTCTCCTGTGCAATGATATCCAGGTTATTGTTTCTGAAATGGAAATTAATTATATAAATGTCTTGATTTATTGTCTTTGTTGAAATAATTTGTAACAAAATAGGTGGAGGGTGGTGCTGCTCTGGTGGTACCATGTTGAAAAGAGAGAAACCATAAAGGAATATAATGAATTCTCTGTGTTGTATGTACACAAGTATTCTTATCTATAATGAAGAGATACAATAATAAGGAACAAAATCAGTATCTAATAATGGGAAGTATTTGTTAAGATATTTGCCTATGAAATCATATCACATCTTCCTATTTAATGTAATCAAATTATATCTCTAACATAATCAAATTACATCTCTGACAATCTTTATAGTTTACATTTCTTTACCTATATGTTATCATGAAGTGGAGCCTGCTGTAAAGATGTGAACAGTACTTGCAAGATGTTAGCGGTAATTTTGAAGGTTTTGATTGGAATACATTAATTCTAGCTGTATTGCTGTAGGGATTTTGGAATTGGATTATCTAAGGAATCCAAAATCTATTACTGTTTATCAGAATAAATGAGTGTAGTGGTGGTAAAGAGAAAACAAAAAGTAGACTTTGTACATCTGATATGCATAGTGTATCTTGACATCACAGATTTTTGTCTTAAAATTCGATTTTATTTATTCTTGGGAGTATTGCTTTGATTGTAATTAGTTGAAACATTGGGACACGCATTTTAAAACTTAATACCCATGTTTAATGTTAATATATGGAAGGAATACAACAGGAATAAATTAAGACTAAGAGGGCATAAGGAGTGTTTCATTTTGGGCAGTGATTAGGAAGAAGTAAAAGAGAAGCTTTGAATGGAATGGGATAAAATTAAGATGTTTCATTTTGTTCCATCTTATTTTAAATAATTCAAATAATAAAACATTGTTATTCCATTTAGTTTCACATTGTTTCATCTCTTCTAATCAATTTAAAAATAATCCTTATAATTATACAAATAATGCTGTTCTTATATAATCAAGAATATCTAAATTATGTATGTATTATTATGAACGTTTTTATTTATTCCTATATCATGTCTTTATTATTAGTGGATGTCAATATAAATATAATATCCGTGCTATCTTGGAAAGACATGGTTTCAGTTTAATATCTCTCTCTTTCCTATAATTTACCATGCTAATAGTAGCCTTTTTTAAAACTGTGTTGGCCTGGTAGACCCACTGTTTTTGGAGGATATTTTTCTTCTGCAAACCTTTCTTCTAGGTTTGATTCACTGATTCAGTGCCACCTTTGACGAATTTTCCCGCAAAGCTTTTGGTGACCACCATTTTCTCCTATATGCTCAAGGTTGGGATAATGCTGAATCGATCCATCCAGTTGTCCAAATGCCAATGCAAATCACCCATCCAAATGCCCTCACGATGACTTTTCTTGTGCTCTCTAGGTTATTTTTATTATTATTATTATTATTATTTTTCTAAAGTTCAAGAAAATGATGTCTTCCAACACCTCATCAACCTCCCAAATAGGTTCTCCCATCTTTTTTAATCATATTCTTAGTATTTAGAAGATGGGCAAGTGTAACTATTCCATTTGGACTTCTAAAATCGGGTTAGTTAAGTGGGTTGGGCTACAAATCCCATCTCACTACGAATGTAGAATCCGTTCCTACAGAACATGAACAATGAATAAAGATTGATGCTCAACTATGTTGTGCTATTAAATCCACTATTCACACATTCAAATCTGTTTTCTGTCCCCATGAGACGTGTACATTAGTTTGGAGTGAGGCTTGTGCCATTTATACCAATGACAAATGTTTGTATGATGTGTGCCAAGATCTCTGAACATTTCTTTCTCCATAATGATTTGAGGGCCCTATGCTTGCTTATCTTGGGCAGCTTTAAACTGCCTTCCATGATTTTGATGAGATCCTTCCACCATATGCAGATGTGAAGAAGGAACTCTAGAAATGCAATAGATTTTGTGACTTTGGGCTTGAATGGCTTGGCATAAGCGTATGCTACCACAACTCCTCAAAGATTTTAAGTTTGAAGAAAGTTCCTAAATGTGCCTTATATTTTACAACCATACAACATTACACATTATCTCAAATCCTGCCTTTCACTAGAGGACCAAACATGTTGAAGTGGATTGTCATTTCATAAGAGAAAAACAAGAATTTGGAGGGGGTTGCATTATAATTATAGAAACAAGGAACAAATCCTATATAATTAAGAATATGCATCATTGGGAACATTTTTATTTATTCCCATATCATGTCTTTATTATTAGAGGATATCAAATCTCCTCTAGTATCTTGATTCTTTTTTCTCAATATACATACAACATCCATGCTGTCTTAGAAACGCATGGTTTCAGCTCAATGTCTCTCTATTTCTTTCCTGTAGTTTAACAATAATTATAAAATTCTTCGTAGAGTTTTGAATCCCGGAAAAATGAGGCTTGCTTATCTCCACATGGAAATAAACGTGTCATTTGGCAAAAACACAATGTAGAATAAGATATCAGTCCAAAAGGAAAGAAGAAAAATTAGAAGTTAAAAATTGTAAAAAATAGCAAGACATGGAAGTCACAAAACACATCATTTATCAAAATATATATCTATATCTCTCTCTCTCTCTCTATATATATATATATATACATATCAAAACTTCACTTTAGATAAATATATAAAGTTGTAAATATGAAAAAAGCTTGAAATCTGCTAAAACATTTGAAAATATAAGTTACCATTTTAAATCATGCACTTTTTTGTTATTACTTTTAACTGTCTACAAACATGTTGTTTATTCTATTTAAGATATCCTTCTATAACCTTATGTTTTCAAAATGTACCCTTTTATGAATTATATATATTCATAGCTGCATGGTACTTGTTCCTGGTCTTGTTTATGCTGCTTAGATAATCTCAGGTTTCATAGGTCTTGATATGCATGTGGAGTTTTGATGTTTTAATATCTTATTAATATTTCCAGTGTTCTTGAGTTTTGATTCATTCACAAGGTTAAGATAGTTTTTCTTTGAGAAGTGTAATTGATATTTGAGTCTACTTTTCCTTTGCAGGTGGATCCTCAAGATATAGTAATGGTAAGCATACGATTAAAACATTACTTTATTTCTGCATCATGCATAATTGTTTGGGTTTCTTTCCTATAATCCTATGTGTTAAACTATAGAAGACTGCTATTTAATTAGTGATTATTCAAGTTACAAACACTCATTTAATGAGAATGATTATAGTGAAAATATTGGAAGTAATTATGGTTATTGAAGGTTGCCTTCATTTTCTTGTTTCACAATCAGTTATTTTCCTTCATGTAAAAGCTATAAAACCCTGACAAATATTAGCTAGAACAAGATAAGATTGTTTCAGGAAAGAAAACAGAATAATAATTCTGCTAACTGATTCTTGTAACTGGGTGATTCCTGTACGATGGAAACTAAATATGCAATATGTAAATGAAGAGTTTATAATTAAATGAATAATTATTGAACATGGAATTACATGTGTTAGAGTGAACTTGGTTGCGCAATGAGTGTGTATGTAGATGGTTTGGGAATGCTTTAGGTAACTTGGAATGTTGAAATGTTTTTCAGTTAGTTCTTTCATGGCACATGAAGGCTGGCACCATGTGTGAGTTTTCCAAGAAGGAGTTTATTGAAGGTTTACAGTCTTTGGGGTATGAAATTTTTTTGATTTTGTTATGATTTTTTTTTTTCTGAAGTCACTTCTCTCAGTTGAAGACCTTAAAAATTTGTTGCAGGATTGATTCTCTGGAGAAGTTCCAAGAAAAGATACCATATATGCGCTCTGAGCTGAAAGATGAACGTACGGGCAATAGTATTCTGATCACTGCAAAACTAGTCTTAGTATTCATTTGTCACTAGAAATTATCTCCAGCATTTGTTTAAAAGATCCCTGAAATTAATACTGTTTTTCACTGTCCAGAGAAATTCCGTGAGATATATAACTTTGCTTTTGGATGGGCAAAAGAGAAGGTATGGATTGATGTGTACTTGGCCCCTCTTCTACTCTGTAATCTAGCTTAATTGCTTTTGGACGTAATACAATATTATACTTAAGATAACTACTGTGATGAAGCAGGGAAGATATTGGGAAACTGAGTCAAATTATAACAAATTTGACATTGATTAATAAGTTGGAGTTGTTCAAAATTGTTTTTTGTGTTCCTTTATTATAGAATTTCTGGTCTAGTTTTTCAAAAATACTGTATGTTGAATGGCATTCAAATTTTGGAACACGGTTTTAGGCTTTCTCATGTAGTCAACCACACTTAAGTGACCCCATTTCTTCTTTGTTGCTTATAAGGTTTAAGATGTTGTGTAGTATTTCATTCTGGGCTTCATCTTCAGATTTTCTGCTTCCCTGGTACATGATTTTTTTTTTTTTTTGGTTAAAGTAAAAATTTGGTCCCTGCAAACTACATTGTTTTTTCGTTTTAGTCATTCATAAAAAGCAGTAACACATCTGCCTTTTCGGTTAAAATTGTAAGAAGTAAGGACTGGTTTGTAAACATGTTTTTCATGTAAGAGCTGAATTGTAGAGTTTTGTAATATTGGGACCAAAACAAAAAATAGTGTATCAAATGCAAGGTCTAATTTTTAATTTAAATGTTGAACATTGCTCATTTTTGAATATATATGCTGACTGGAATAGGTTATATTTATTAGCGGAACATTCTTTACTAGTGATGAAAACCTATCCAATCTTGTGGATATTCTGAGGTTGCTTCGTGTTCTTCTTCACTTTTCAAAATTTCAAATAACATATTGAAGTATTTATTATTATTATTATTATTATTATTGTTTATGATTAATAGCTTAGCATTTCATTCTTTTGGTTTACCCACTTACTGTGTCAAGTATTTACGAACTTTCAATGCTTAGTTCCCTTGAAATTACATGTTCTAGAGTGTAGGTCATGTTGAATAGACAACATTAATGAGTTTACAGTCTGAGGACCATGAGGTTTGTATTTCATCAAATACCAATAACAGACATGATGTTACATTTCTCTGGTTGATTGTGCAAGATATTGGGAATATGGGTTAGTGTTCTAATATGTCTCTGTTATCAATGAATAAAAAATAATAGTGATCGACACAAAATAGGATGAGAAATGCTGACAAAATAGAGGCAAGCACTCCTAATTCAGAGCTTGATACTCTGGACTACCAATTCCATTATCAAAATCTCGATGTATCCCCACATGATTATCCCCTCCCTTATAACAAACTTTTGCATACGTATTCTCTTTAACTAACTCAATCCCCCCAACACTATTGTTCTGCTCATTCTCTTTTTGGTCCCACCACGAGAGTATACCTTGAAAGGCTTTTCCATAATGGGTTGGACTTCAACAATTACCACACTATAAAATCATCCTTGTACTCAAGGCAAATGAAAGGAAATTTCTCCTTGATGGATGTGGCAGGCTCCCAAGTTGTGTCTTCTAAGAAGGTTGGGATTTTCACAAAATATAAACCACTCCAAATTCCTATTACAGCTGCCAGTATGTATATTTAGAACTGCCTCTGATGCAATCGGTTAAGAATCTCCCACTTCTAAATTAGGGGCCAGAGGTGCTGCAATAGAGATGCTTTTCAAGGATCCCTTTAGTTGGGAGACATGAAAGACAGGTTGTATGCGGGTTGTTTTTGGCAATTACAATTTATAAGCCACCTCTCCCATGTGAGAAACAATTTGAAAAGGGCCAAAATAGTGAGGAGACAACTTGTTACGATGAATTACACAATGTTGACAATGTGGTTGATGTTTAATGTAAACTCCATCCTCAACATCATTAGTAACATTTCTACGGTGGATATTTGCATATTTCTTCATAGGTTGTTGTGCCTGCTGAAGGTGGAATTCGTGAAGAGCTTCATCATGATCAGTCAACACTGTAGCAACAAATTCCACTTGTGTTTCTCCGTGCAAGTATCACAACTCTGTTGGTGGAGGTTTCCATTTTTGAAGGTGTCTTTCCTGTGGTGGAATGAGATGAACTGTTATACCCAAATTCTACCCATGATAGCCATAGAAACCATAGGGTTGGTTGTTCGAAAGCAAAGCATTGTACAAAGGTCTCCAAACAAAGGTTGACATGTTTGTTCATCAGTTTGGAGATGGTATTATGTACTCAAACACAACATAGTCTCTTGAAGCTGGAAAAATTCTCTAAGAATTATCAAGGAAGAGTGGGTCATGATCACTATCGATTGATTTTGGACATCCATGGAGTTTGATTGCATCCTTGATGAAACATTCTGCTATTGTCCTAGAGGTGCATGGATGCTTGAGAGGAGAAAAATGAGCATATTTAGTCAAACGATCAACCATGACAAGGATGACATTATACCCTTTTGATCATTACAACCTAGTAATAAATTCCATGGAAATGTCCTCCCAAACCAACCTTGGTAATGGAATTGGCTGAAGCAATCTTGCAGGTGACAAAGCTTGATTCGTATTTCATTGGTGGGTGAGAAAAGTGCAAATATACTTCATGGTGGTCTTTTTACTCCTCTCCAAAAGAAATTGGTAGCAATCCTTTTGTTTGTTTCGGTAAATTCAGAATGGCCCCCAAAAACTATCATGAAATCAGCTAGAAGCATAGGAATACTGTATAGGTTTTTAGATAGCATAAGTCAGCCTTGGAAAACCAGTAGACCTTCCCAAAATACATAGTCAATTCAAGAATTGGAATTAGATTGCAACTCATCCTCAATACAAGACAAAACTTGATCTTGTTGGGCTTCACTTCGTATTTTGGGGGAATCCGCCCAATAAAGGCTAATGAAAATAACATTGGCCTCTAGAGGATTGTGTATGCAGGATAAGCAAGGGTCTTGCATCGAAACTACACCAAGACCACTACTTGAAGCATCGCAATCTATAAATAATACTTTAGTGAAATTCATCAAAGCTATCACAAGAAATGTAGCTAGACATTATGAGATGATTAAAAGTTGGCAATTGTTCCTTTCCTCAGTGAAACCCCTCCTTCTTGTTGATACATAAGGGGTTGGGCTATCTTACCATAGTCCATAACAAATTGTCAATATTACTCTTATAGGCCTAAAAGTCCACAAACACCCTTGATTAAAATGTTGAGGGAATGTTTAGCAATTCGAATGGCATTGCAAGATGGTTTAATGGATGTTGCTGTTCACATGTATTTGGTGGAAATCGGGTTTGAGATCGATGTTAGAAAAGAATTCGGAACCATGAAGCTCATCAAGTAGCTCATTAATGGTTGGTATGAGGGTACTTGTCAAGGATTGCGGTTTTATTTATTGCGTAGTTAGCCAGGTATTTTTTGAGTAAGATTACCAAACTAGAAAACATTCTCACAAAATGATGAATACTCCCTTAGACAACAATTCTTCAACTTAGCAACTTAGCATTCAATCTCATGCATGTGGTGATATGCGTAGTAGTAGGGAGGAACACTTCCTGGTTTGAAATTCGACAATGAAGTCATAGCATGATCATGGTTACGTGAAGGAGGTCGTAACCCTTTATGCTCTTGGAAGACAGGACTGAGTTGATCCAACACCAACTGTGCATTAGGATTCAAGGGAGCAAGATGGTTATCAGAGTTTAGATTTGCACATGATGAGTATTCTAAATGAGAGAACTCTATTGTTGCCCCTGAGGCCACCATGTACCCCTTGCAAAGATTAAGTACAAGGCCCATTGCGAACATGATTTACTTTGGAGAGTAATCATCTTGCCTTTATACCTAAAACTTATAATTTTACGCTTTCAATACATAATGTCATGATTGGGTGTTTCCGGCCTAGCATTCCTAGTATTAGATCCACGTTGACTAAATCCACCAAAAAGGCATCTACCATCACTAGGTACTTCCCAATCATCATCTTCACAACTTTACAAAGTCCTTGGGAAGAACACGAACTACCATTCCCCAATTTGACAAAAAATGGCTTTGTGTCTACAACTGGTAATCACATTGGAATCACCAAATCTCTAGCAATAAAATTATGGCTTGCTTCACTATCAACCAAGAGCAAAATTAGATATCCTGCCAAAGTCTCTTTCAATTTGATGGTTTTGGAACTCTACTGTTGCGTCTAAGGCCACCATGTACCTAGCAAAGTTGAATACCAAATCTCTAGTAATAAGATTATGGCTTGCTCCACTATCAACCAAGAGTAGAATCAGATATCCTGCCAAAGTCCCTTCCAATTTGTTAGAACATAATGCACAATAATCAAGAGCTTGGCATCGTTGTAAGGGACCCTAAATATAAGGTTGGGTTCCTCACCATCTTGTATTTCCAATCACAGGTGTATATCTCGACAGATATGGGTAGCCCCTAATTGCTTCCACACTTAAAACAAAGTCCCTTGCTATGTCAATCCATCATCTCATTGTAAGATGATTGTATTTGCCTCCATGACAAGGGGAAAGCCCAAAATAGGTAGATCCAACTTTGGGCCCTTGAGTATTTGGCCCATTTGAGCTGCCAACAGATTGGACTGACCTGGATTGGATGTGTGTACAGGTGGGGGTAGTATATAACGATGGGGTAGAATGACAAACTAAGTAGAAATGCACTAACCAGATGTACTAAAAAGAGGCCTGATTATTGAGCTTTCGTTCTAACTAGTGAGCCACCAAAATTAATATGCGTAAGGGTTAGGCACATGTTGACCTTCATGAGCCAGCTAGTGGGGTCATGACCCTATGAAGGAAGGGAATTCAATGCACTTAGACGATGGTCATCAATAATTGAGTTATGAGAAAAAGTATTGGTATCCTATAGAAGAATACTCAAGGGAACGATGAAAACTTTCATACATCTCAGCACAGATCAACCACCCATTTTGAGAGGTAACCAATGCCAGTTACTACGTCTCGCATTTGGGTGCAGTAGTCCTTGAAAAGCTGCTCATGGGATTTCAGTTACAGAGATCTTAGATTCAAGGTATTGAGGTGTGTTGTCATCCTCGTGTGCATGTGGGATCACGAGAATTCTCAGTGAAAGCACCAATAATAGGTCTCAGTTTTAAATGAATTAAAAATAATAGTAACAAGCACAAATTCGGGAGAGAAATGCTGAAAAATGTGAGGCAAGCCCCCCCAAGTTAGAGCATGATACTCTAGACTCCCACATAAATATCTCCTCCTTCTTAAAAGGAACTCCTGTATACATTCTCTTTCCTGTAACTAAGTCGATTCCCTCACCAGTAGTGTTCTGTGCGTTTCCGTTTTTGCCCTACGAGAATACACCTTAAAAGGCTTTCCATGATGGGCTTGACCTCATCATGTTCCGACTCTTGAAAGGAAGGAACATCAAATTTGGATGCAAATGATTTATTTGCCTTCAATGAGCTTTGCTATACCTTGGCAAATGTGAGACCCATGACTGACACTTGAGCATCTAGAGTTGGGTGTAAAGTCAATGCTTGATCTAGTACTGTTTTGATTCTTTCCTTTTGAATGCGTAATATTCTGGGAAACAGTAATATTCAATTTACCTTTATGCAGGGTCAAAAGTCTCTTGCGTTGGATACAGCTATTGGCATGTGGCAATTATTATTTGCTGAGAAGCAGTGGCCACTGGTTGATCATTGGTGCCAGTTCTTGCAGGTAACATAGTTATTATTCCATACACATTTTTAACTTTCTTGAGTATGTTGGAAGCTTTCTTTTAGGATGGCTTTCTGTGGTGGATCAGATATCTGCTAATACTTAATCATTTTACTTCAATCGAAAATTTTGATACTACTTAGGCTCGGCATAACAAAGCAATATCTAGGGACACATGGTCTCAGCTTTTGGAGTTTGCAAAGGTAAACTACTAGACTATTATACCTTAGAATAAGTTTGGTATATGATGCCCTCTTAATGTGGATGTACACTTCCTATCTTGATATTGATTTATCGTTGCATGAATATATCAACTCATGCTTTCTATTTATGTACTGTTGGTCATGCTTGCCTGAGCCAGACTAATTATCTAGAATGATAAAAAAGGAAATTTGGTTGTGTCTTTTAGATTTTTTTTCTCATTGTCTGTGTGTGATCACCCGCATGGTGTTATTATAGTAATCAAGCTACTTTACCTTGAATCATTAAGTTCTTCCTTCTAGTGTGTCTGCTGGGGTTTATTCTAGGGTTATAGCCTTTTTTAATTTGTTTTGGTAATAAAGTGGGAATGTGGGGCAAACAGGAAGAAAACTGGAATATGAAATATTCCGTGTGAATATTATTAGAGTTAAACTCTCTTAAGTGGCAAAACGAAAAATTCTCATTATACTTCTTCAAACGAAACCCTGATTTTATTGCATTTTATATCAATTGTTCCTGTAGTAATATCCACATGAAAAAGTCTGCGATGTTAAAATTTTATCTTTCTAGCGTTGATTCTTGGTTTTACTGCAAGTTTTTGAAAAAACAGAAAGATATTGAATGTCAAATGTTAGTTTTTTCTAAGTATCTGATAAGTTTTATCTGGGGAATATGTTTTCTTTAGTACCTGGTCGGCTGAATATGCGGAAATATGTTTCCAATTGTATTACAAATGCTTCTTCCTTCTACTCACGACCCTAAAAGAGTAGCCAGGATATAAATGACCTCCAATGAGTTTGGTTTTTAGTTCTGACCAATTAGTATTATTATAGTCCATTTGAGTTGTAAAACTCTTATCTTCATTTTTCATGGTCGCCCACCTCTTCATTTAGAGGAACTCTTTTTTGCTCGTACTGTTGTTGGAAGTGACAATGCTGGTGCTTTCATTCATAGTAAGTTGTTCAGCTTTATGAAGTAACGTAAAATCCACTAATATTTGTCACGTTCTTTGCAGACTGTTGGTTCAAATTTATCTGATTATGATGCTGAAGGTGCCTGGCCATATCTTATTGATGAATTTGTGGAATATCTGAACGAGAATGGCGTCATCCAAAATGGTCTCATCAATGATTCTGTTCTAAAACGATGATGCATTCAGATTTCAGTAAATCGCTGTTTAAGAGAATTTGATTGGTCTCTTGTGATGAGTTGTGCTATTGTGATTAAAACTCCTCTTTGTTATTAAGTGGGATTGGTCTATAATTCAAAGAGGACATGGCTGCTAGAGCAAACTCATTCTTGCTAACAAGTAGTAGCATCGTTTGAGATTTTGTTGATATGGCATATGCATTTCCTTGGGAGTATTGTGGAATTAGTAATGGGAGCCTACTGATTCCACGGTGTTATAGTTTCTGGTCTCTCTTTATTTAATAATTAATTCTTGTACGATGTCTTTTTATATAAGAGACTTATGTGATTGTGATTGGCTATCCTTGTTTCTGATCAACTTTCATCTTGTAAAATATGTGGCACCAAGATATTAAAACATTCATGAAATAGAGAAAGGGGAAAAGATAACTATTGTGTGGCTCGTTTTCCTTTGAAGTATTTAGCAACAGTTCCTTGCATAATTGGTTTTATAAGCTCTTATGATATGTTTGATCTTTATTTGTTATTTAAAACTGTTCGAGATATGACACAAGTACAATATATTTGAGGGGTAATGCGAAAGTATAATGTACTAAGGGAGGTAACTCTTCCCTTACAGTGTAGGTTTATCAAAGTTTATCTTATCAATTGTTGTTTGGACTATTTGTGGATATGTATTTGAGATGTTTTGCTTTTACATAGGTCTTGAAGTGTTGTTAGATTAGTCCAGCATCTATTCCTATTAAAAGAAGTTTCGTCATTATCACTAATAGGCTAAATTGTTAGATGACTAAAATATAATGTATCATGGGAGTATTTTAAAAATTGGTTTTGCAAAATTGAGTTATGATTAAACTTGTATTTGAAAATGATATGAAACTTGTCCTAATCCATTAGAATGGTTATTTATCATGTTATTTATGCACCTATATTTAGAGCAATAGACATGAATTTGTTTTTTTAAAAAATTCTAAGAGTCTGATTAATTAGAGGTTATATATTTATATATATATATATATATATATATATATATATATATATATATATATATATATATATTAAATAAAGTTAGTTTTATAGGATTGAATTTAATCAATTCGATACAAGAAATTAAAATGTCATAAAATTTTGTAATTTTTTAGATTAATATAACTGATCACGGGATATGGGTGGAAGGATGTTTTTATTTTCTTAATCTATTACTATTGAAGTACGGAAGAAGTTGATTTGTATTTACTAAGTGGTCATGTAATATTAATTTTTACCTTAAAAAATAACATATAAAGAGAAAAAATTATCTAAAATTATCTAAAACATGACACTTAAAACTATGATTAATTATTACAGGAATGATTACTATGATACACAAATTAAATGTCATAGTTACAATAAATTAAAGAGGTTCTTGAACACAAATTACCACTCTACAAGGTCACAACGGCTAAAACTTTAAAATATGTTTTTAGGAACTTTAAGATTGGCTCATTAAGGTTGAAATTTCTAAAAAAATTTCAGGATTTTTTTCCTAGAATATTTAGTAAAAATATATTAATTTTGTTTTGATAAAAAGTTTTTAATTCACATACCTATTTTAGTTATATTTTAAGTTATATTAGCATGTAACACAGTCAAAATGCATACATATGTAGTACAACTAATTTAAAAAGAATAAAATAATATTATAATCAAATTAATATATTTATTAAATGTTAAAGAATAAAAATATTTTTGAAATACCATAACTTATTTAATCTACTTTTCTATTATTGTTTGATGTGATATTTGGTTAGAATACAACATCTTTTACCCACTCAACCACGATATCCGCACTTTGCACATGGAGTGCAGCATCATCAACTATATAAGATGAATGGCTATTTTATTCCTTTTATTAACTGTTTCTTTTCTTTCTTGTCTAAGTCTTTTTTTTTTACTCTCTCTTGGCCAAGTCTATATGCAGTGAAAGAGACAAATGCAGAGAATAATACGTTACGTATCCCATAAGAAAATATAAAAGGCTTGGCTTTATGATTTGGTAGCTACTTTTATCTTTCATAACACATGTGCAAATACAATAGAATTGACCACAAAGCATGCCTACTATTTAGTGGTCCAACCTCAATTTTGCGTCATCAAGTGTTCATAGCCTACGAAAATCAGCATTGCTTTGTTACCTATCTAATCTACGTGCATGGGGTAACTTTTATTAGAATATTTTATGACACATTATTTCAAAACTATGTTTTGCCATGTACAAAAACATTTTCTTTAGTTCAGCTATTAATTAAAGACTTTTGATTTGTCTATTTATCTATATATCTCTTTTTCTCTCCATATATCAAACAAGATTCAAGTAATTGCAAGAATTTAAAAGAGTTTTTTTTTTTTCAATTTTTATTCTTTTTTTTTTTTTTTTTTTCCTTAATTTAATAGTTGAAATTATTAGCATTATTAAATTAAGATAAAATGAAAGGTGAATATAAAAAATAAATATGGTACACCAAAATGTTGAATTTGACCAAAAATAAGTTAAAGAGTTAGATAATGTTATTTTGAATGATAAAAAATGGAGACGAAGAGTAAAGAACAAACATAAATATAAATATGAATAAATTAATTTTTGTATTATGTAAAATAAATATTAAATTAATCTTGTATATACAAAGAAATTAAAAGTTAATTAAAACTTATAAATAAAATTATAACTAACTAAACATATACAAAGATTATTAGTTTACTAGATAATCTACAGTTACGGCCGTTAGATAATATGTCAATGTATAAATTAGAATAAAATGATGACGATGAGAGTGAACTAAACCTTTTAAGATTTTCAAAATTAGTGAATTAAATCTTTATTTCACATTTGAATAAGGAACCAATCTCACAAACAGTTATATGTTAACTAATTTGATGCAGAAATATTTAATAATAATGAACAATGTATAAATTTTGAAAATTGAAAGATTGTGAAAAATAACATTAGAAATTGTACTAGTTCACTCTATAGAGTCACATCTAGTTGTTCAACCATGCTAACCAGGTTAAATCATTATAATTTTCAAGTTTTCAAACACACAACGAAACAAGAAATACAACTAAATAAATAAGTCTTGAACCTATAGCTAGTTGAAAGAAACACAACCAATAAAACAAGGAAGAAACCCACATCAACCTTTTGTCAAACTTTAGGCCATTTGCATTAAAGTTCTTGATGGAGTTGTCAGCTTCTTAAGACAACTTTTAAAAATTTGGATCTTATTAAACTTAGTTACATCAGTGTTTCCTTTGTTAACCTGAAAACCCTCACAGGTCAGTTTAGCGAGCTTCTTGTTGGAAATAAGATTTATGATTAGACTAAACTAAGATGGAGGTGTGAATTGGTTTTTGTAAAACTTTCTTGAAAATTACCCCTTGTTATACTCTCTGAAAACAAAAATTTTAAAAACAGAAAGTAATTAAATATGAAATCAAGATTGATAAAGATAACGAAATATATGTACAAACGACAAGATAAATGTGTAAAGACTAAAAAGGAAGAAGAAAGATAACATAAGGATTTATATTGGTTCAAATCTAACTAACCCTAAAGTCTTAGTTGTTCAACCTTATATGAGTTTTTACGAGCACATACAAATATGAATCATATATAAGATAGGTAGACAACAAATCAACTCATTAATAATGTTAAGAGAATATAGTAAGATGATACAACATACAACTTTTGAAATCCCTCAAGAGGATAACAATTAAACCCTTGAAAAGTCAAGAAGAAACAAGTAGGATGTTAGCCTTTTTCATTTCCAATGGTAAGTACACCAGTCGCAAATGTAGCAAGTGATAAATATATCGTTCTTTCCTAAAGAATTTGTGTAACATACAACAATAAATGTAATTGATAACAAATTATTCCTAATATTTAAATTGATAAATAAGAAAATAAAATTATGAAAAAATAATTAAAATATTTTTGGTATTTTTAATGAGCAATTGGGATGCAAAAAAAGAATGGAGATGATATGGAACACAATTGCTAGGGTTAAACTTCACCAACCTCTTTCTCATGCATAAAAACAATTACCTTCTTTCCAAACTAATGCCAATATTAACCCACAATCATACCCAAACCCTAATCCCTTAGGTGAATGAGCCTAAACTTTCCTATTGACCATTAATTCGTTGATCAATTATATAAAAAGGACTTTCTTTTGCCACAAAGGTCTTAGGACAACAAATGAATCATGCTGTATTCCTAGATACAAGCTTTCATTTGGTATTTTGATTCAGTTCCAGATTAAAAAAGATATTTTCCAATATCCTAAGAATAAAAAATCATGCAATGGGTAATCAAGCCACAACAAGCAATGAACATAGAAAAAAATACTAACATTTGAATGAAAACTCGTATATGCGAAACATATATATGAGTACCAAAATTGATTACATGAGAGTTTAACCGGTTACATCTAATCTCAACAAGATGAAAAAGATGAACAATGGAGGAAGATAGATATACAAAGAGGAGAAGAGAAAACCCTCCAAACTGTAGTCGTTGTCCAAGGCTACATTTTTTTGACCCCTAGATGGAGTATGACTCCTATGGAGTATGACTCCTATGGAGTGGAGTCTCTAACCCTAATGCAGAGAGTCATTTAGATGCACAAATTTCGACGCTCGTGCCCAACCCAACTTTAGTGGTGTCGTGTGCAATTCAGATGTTTGCTCTCGGGTTGGTTGGTGCTAGGCACAACCTCCCTGACGTGAGGCTGGAGTTGCCTACATCAACTTTCTCTTTTATGCACTCTTTTATGGCCTCTAATCTTACTTTTCTCAATTCAATTCTTCCTATTCATTTTTTAAGAAAAAAAGAGGAATTAGTGTAACTTTCCATTATCAAGCTCTAGTAATCAATTATTAATAAAAACCTAATAAAATAAAGAAATAAGTAGGTTCCAAGCTTAGAAAGAGTTAACTTCATGAAGATTGGCTCCAAAATATGATAAAAATAATTTTTATCATAGGATCAACAAAAAAATTCAGAAACGAAAAAAGTTAAAAGATAATACCAAAGTTTACAAAAGAAGTAAGTGCTTTCACAACTCTTACACATAGCCTTTTCGAAATCATTTAAAAGGAAGATTGATGAATGAATTCTTGAAAAGATTCTTAATTCTTAATGCACTCTTGAAACAACTTTAAAAATCACTTAGATGGATTGTTTAAATCAATTGAAATAATATGTTTAAAGTGTACTCAAAAACTACTTAAAGTATTAGTGAAAGGTTGAATTTATAGAGTTTTCAATACTTGGTTTAAAACTGATTTTGTTACAGGTAATCAATTATGTTAAGTTGGTAGTTAATTATTTGAAGAGAAAAAATGTTCTAGTGAAATATCACCATTGTTTTAATTGATTATGTTACCTTTTAATCAGTTAATTTGTTCTTCATCACTTTTAGAAAATCTCATGAACATATTAACTGATTAACCTTATTCTAAATGATTAAGTCATTAAGAAATAGCAAGCTATCTTAAGTACTTAACTAATTATAGAATCACTCTCAAGCAAGTTTACAAGATGAGACAAAATAGTCTATTATTATTTTTGTTAATCGATTAATCTAAAGAGAGGTTAAAACACATATTTTAGTTATACAACATTTTAAGGGATTATGAAAACCTATTAGTTAATTATTCTGTTCTTGGTAAATATAGAAATACGTCAAGAACAAACTTATTGGTTATCTAAATGATTAATTGATTAAATCAAAATTAAAACCTTCTTTGAAAAACATTTTAACCTTTTTAGAAAATAGGCTTTGTATTAAAATGTATGCACTTTTGAATTACCCTATTTAAGTATCACACACACATGCAATGAAAGCTTTAATAATCAATACATATTCAACACCATCTTCATTAACATCATCATGAAAACCAACTTCACTTGCTCTTTTACGAAGCTTGACTTGATTCCATACTTTCACTTCTTCCAAACAGCTGCAATGATCTCAATAACAACTCCCTTGACTCTATACTTGAGCATAACACCCTCAAACATCAAGTTTATGTAGAATGCCTTCACCAGGTCAAGATAAAGTTTTTCAAAGTTAAGAAAAGTTTGGAAATTCTGATGTGGAAGTAACTTTCTCAAGTTCCTAAATGTCTCCTTTTTTAGATAGGGAAATTTAGCATTTTGGGCACATTAACCAACTTTTTCACATCTCTTGATGAAAAACCTGAATGCATTATTGATCACATGAGAACCAAACATCTATATTGATGGAGGACCATCTTGGCACCACACTTATGGCTAAGAGGATGGAAGAAGAAGAAGACAAAAAAGACTTTCCTCCTTTGAAGAGTAAAATATTAAAGTTTTTTTTTTCTTTCTCTTGAGCCTTGTAAAAAATGTAGATACTTGTGTAGGTCTAATTTTTCCTTCATAAAAGGTAGAAACATAAGTGGGCCTTCAAATAGTCTCCAATTGGGCCTCAATTAGGATTGATTGGGTGGTTAAACCCTAAATTTTAAAATTCAAACTTGTATACCCTAATACACCTCTAATTATGATTTAATTTGGAGAGTAAAAACTATAGAGTAGGGACGTTTCAGCCAACACGCATGCAAGGAGGAGTGACACTTATAAACATATGGAAAAGCCTTGATTTGTGTTAACACGTGGCATTCAATGGCAAGTGCACTAGTCGCACATGTAGCAAGTGATAAATAAATATTGTCTCCTAGAGAACTTACGCAACACGACAATAATTGCAATCTTTAACTAAATTAGACTAAAGAGTAGTCCCATTATTTGTTTTAATGGGAGAGAATATAAAACTGTGCAATAAAAAATTAAATTATTTTGGTATTTTTATTGAATACCTGGAATGCAGAAAAAGGTTAAGAATAATATGGAATGTAATTGCTAGGATTAGACTTCATCAAACCTCACTCTCATGCATAAAATCATTCACTTTCTTTTCAAACTAATGCCAATGTCAATACACTATAATACTGAAATCCTAATCTCTTAGGTGAATGAGCCTAAGTTTACCTATTAAAGTCAACTCCTTAAGCAATCAACAAACAAAACTTGTTTTATCCACGAGGGTTTTAAGAATACTAATGATTCATGTTTTATTCATAGAGACAACTTTCATTAGGTATTTTGATTCAATTCTAGATTACAAACAATATTTTCCAATGCCTAAAAAATCAAATATCAATGCATGGATGATAAAACCACAACATGCATAAGCATAGAATCAAAATACTAACATTGAATGAAAAGACATATATATTATAACCAATATCGATTACATGAGAGTTCAGTTGCTTATATCTAACCCCAACAAAAAATGGGTTTAGTTTCTCATTATCATGAAGAGAATAAATATTTAGTTGAATAATGGAGGAACATGATCATAGAAAGAGAAGAGAAAACTTCTCGGAACCTTAGTGGCCATTCCAAGTCTGATTTTTTTCCTTTTTGAAAACGAAGTCCCTGACCCTAGTGCAGAGACCTCTTTAAATACATTTCAAAGTGTCATGTCAATGACGTTCACACTCGGCGCAATTCACCTGGCACTAGGCACAACTACTACCAGTGACTCTCGACCTCAGTACCACCCAACACAATTCTTTGACGTTGGGCGCAATTTCTTGAATTACTTTTTTGCTTGAGTGGTGCCTAGCTCAATTCTTTGGCGTTGGACACAATTCTCTGCATCATATTTTCTCTTTTATCTACTCCTCCATGTAGTCCAATCTTGCTTTTGTCAATCCAAACACCTCCTATTAATTTATTAGACAAATTTATGGGGATTGGTGTACAATTTTATTCCAAAACTTTAGTAACCAATTATTTCGAAAAGATCTCAAAGCCAAGAATTTAGCAAGTTTCAAACTTAAGAAGAGTTGATTTTGTTACAAAAATTGACTAAAAATTATGGTAAAAATTAACATTATCAATTTGCTTGATGTGTAAAACATTTTAGACTGAGTTCAAAAAGGAGAGGTGAATTAAACTATTATAGTTTTTTTCCAAAAGATAGTTTAAAGAATGAAACTTTTCACTAAAATAATGAATTGCAACTTCTGGTTAACAAATAGCAGAAAACAATCAATCAAATCAAACAAATAGTTTGTTATATTTCTTATTTTATTAGATTGACAAAAAATCAATTCATTCAATTCTCTCTTTAGTGAATTACAATTATCCTGATCACCAGAACTCAAGAAAAATAATCAATTATACTTCAATTTCAATTTAACAAAATTTCAATAAATTCTCAAATTATATAGAATTCAAAAAGAGTAGAGTCAGAGAGAGTGTACATGAAAATTTTATACTGATTCACTCTTTCACAAAATCTACATCGAGTTTCTTTGTCAAACAAGCAAAGATTCCACCAAATACACAATACAATAGAATTTGATTAAAATACAACACCATGAATCACTCTTTCACCTTGCAAGAATGAAAACTACATAGTGCAACACCCTGCCACACAACTATAATCAGAAATCCTATCTAACTATAACAAAAGAACCTAATTAGAAATTAAAAATATAAACTATATTTGAAACTCCAAACAAACAACAAATTCAAAGTTTGCAAAACAACTCCCTGAATCCTAAGAACAACTACAAATATGCCCATATCATTCATAGGTATGGACAATTAGCTTCAAGAATGGTTTTCACAAGTTCTTGATCAAAAGATACAATGAGTTCCCTTAGAAAAATGATTTCGCACAAAAATGATCTTTCAAAAATTCTCTTGGTCTATTTTTTCTTAGACTCATTAAGCCATATATTTATAAAAATAGGCTTTAAATATTTCAATCAATTAATTCTTCATCTAAATTGATTTATTTCATTTAACATGATTTCAATTGAGTAAGTTTAAAAAATAACCCAGTAAAAATATCAATATTAAAGTTTTTCTTAAATCCCATTTTGAAAGCAAACTTTAATTAATTACTTTACTTAGAGTAACTGCTCAGACTAAGACTTACTTCACTAGAAAAGCAACACATGCACACTTCTATAAATTCTAACACATGTCTTCAAAGATCTTCACAACTTGTTGAATTCATCAAATATTTTGCAGCAACAACTTTACCAACATGATGTGTGACTCCTTTCTCTTAGGCATTGGATTTGATGTAAGCAACTAAGCTTGGTTATCATTTTAGTTTCACATGTCCTAGTATATTGAGCACAAAGGACTTATGCATATATAAATAAGACCTTTTGTCACCTTTTGTATCTTAATTTGAAATTAAACTTGAAATTGACTATGCAAATTTGCATGTCTTCTTGTTCTTTTAAAGTTTCCAGGATGGAAGTATTCTCCTAAGCGGTCTTTTGCAAGGCATATTTCTTGGAAGAGAAACCCTAGTTCTGAGTTTATTCTAAGAAACTTTGGAAAAAAGTTCTAAGATTTTTATGAGTCTTTCGCTGCTCTAGAGATGCTTCTATAATTTTAGCATCAATAGCCAGGCTTGGAGGTCTTCAAGAGGTAAGTTTTCTTTCTTTCTTCGTTTACTTGAGAGGAAGCACCATTTGTTGTTGGATCAAAAACATAAAAATAAAAGCCAACAAAGCAACAAAGCCGAATTAGTGAAGGAATTCTCTATCACAAATGCAAAAATCTATCACTAAAATTCGTGGCTACCTTGTTTTACATCTTGCAACTGTTAGCACCAATGCTAAGCATGTGATTTGATGAAGTCAATAAAGAGCATAGCTTGCTAAAGTTCTGATGGATTGAATCTGGACTATGTTAGATCAATGCCTAGCACGTGAGTTGATCAAGACAGCTTCATGAAGAATCTATTGGAACCAACCTGAACCAGATTTGTTCAAGTGGATGACTTTGAGCCAACATGAAGATGGTTGGGTGATTTAGTCTTAGGTCCTTAGTTGTGTTTGTGTGTTGATGTTGGCTTGGTTCTTAATCATTAGTTGCATGGTTCATCATTCTTGAGGTGCTAAGAGATTCGCAAATATTAAAACTGTTTTTATTTAATTGGTTTTAAGAAAAATAGCCTAAACTATTTTTTGTTGAAAATCATTTTCAATCAATTAAATACTTGAAACAATCGATTGAATTGTGGCAGTTATTTCTGTTACAAGTGGAATCATTGACTGAGTCTTCTAACGGTCAATTCAATCAATTGAATGATTTATTCAATTAATTGAAACTGTGACAGCTAAGCCATTTTAAAACTGATTTGGCTATATAAAGGAATTGGCACTATCATTTTAAATAACTAAGATTTTTGAAAAGCATTCCTTGAGATATTATAGATTGAGAAATAGCGCCCAGTTTGTGCGAACACCTTTGACAAAGCTTTTCAAAACAAGAAACCTCCAAGAACGTGAATCTTGAAGCATCCTTGAGTGAGGTTCTTACGACTTTGGTTCTGGACCAAAGCTAAGTCTTCTACACCTGATCTTTAGTCATTGTAATATGTTCTGTGTAGAAGTACTGAGTGATCAATAGTTGATCTTACATTGTATTGTAATCTGTTTGTTGTTTTCAATTACTGGGTTTGTAATTGAGTTGGTGCAGTGGGTTTTTGCATTGGTCTCACATCTGCTGAGGGGTTCAGGAGAGTGTGAGCGCTGCGGGGAGCAGTGTTTGCTTGCGGGTTTCAAGTGGTGTTGGTGCAGTGAGTTTCTGCACTGGTTTCACACTAGCTAAGGGGTTCAGTGAGGTGTGAGTGCTGCGGGGTGTAGTGTGTACTACGGGGAGCAGTGATAACTTGTTGGGAGCAGGGGTTGTAAACTGATCTTGTGATCTTTTTAGTGGAAATCTTTGCTAGTTTGCAAAGGACTGGATATAGCCCTTGAGGAAGGGTGAACTAGGATAAATCTTTGTGTTCTTGATTTCTTCTTCTCTCTTCTTGATTGTTTTATTACCTGCTTGCATTCGCCTAAGAATTTCTGGGTGTATGTTTGTGCTCTGAATCTGTTTACGCATATCTGAATCTGTTTACACATATCTGAATCAACTGTGCTTCTGGGTTATTTTTATTGTTCATTCTTTAAATCTACTGGACTGTGTTTAATCATCTTGATTTTGGATTAACATATCTTTGTATTGAAAACTGTATTCTGGATTTATTTCTAACAACTTCCGCTATGCATAATTGATTGTTTACTGGACAGTCCAGAATTGCACGGGTTGATTGATTGAATCAAGAATTTTCATTCTCTACTTCAGAAACATTTTATATTTGCGAAAAGATTTTGAAATTTCAATTCACTCCCCTCTTGAACTCAGTCTAAACCTTATTTTATAGCAACTTGTTCTTGTCACAAATTTTGTGTAATTTTTTGTGACAATTTGTGCTTTTGTAATTTTTTTTCTTGGGTGTGTTATAAGTTTTTTTTTTCACTATGATAGTAAGTGCACGAGTGACAAATGTATGAAGTAATAAATATATCATTCTTTCCCAAGGAACTTGTGCAATACATGACAATAAATAGAATTATAACAAGATTAAACTACAAATAATTCCTAAGTTTAAATTTTTATGTGTGAAAATAAAATTAAAACTACTAAAATATACTTTTGTACTTTCAACGACACTTGGAATGTGGAAAAAGAATGAAGAGGATATGAAATGTAATTGCGAGGATTGAACTTTCATCAAACCTCATTCTCATGCATAAAATTAATTACATTCTTTTCAAACAAATGCCATTGTTAATCCACGATAATGCTCAAACCCTAATTCCTTAGGTGAGCTTAAGCTTATTTATTAACTGTCAATTTCTTGATCAATTATATAAATAGAACTTGCAATCGCCACAAGAGTCTTAAGGCAACTAAGGAATCATGCTCTATACTTAGACACCAACTTTTATTTGGTATTTAAGTTCAGATTTTGATTGCAAATGATATTTCTCAATATCCTAAGAATCAATTATTTCCATGAATCAACGTAACAAACATTAATGCACATAAATCAAAATTCTAACATTTTGAAATAAAAGTATATTTGTAAAGACATATTTATGAAAGCTATTTTTTTCTAACTCCTAGCCTCATGTAGTGGAATCTCTAAAGTAGAGGAGTGCCCATAAGTGTCTAACCCTAATGTAAAGAGTCCTTTAAATAAATTTTGATTTACGACATACATATGAGGATGAGGAAGTACCTGAAGAAGAAAAAGTGAAAAAACATCAAATAATACTAACAAGGAACATGACTAAAAGGGAGAAAGAGGAACAAATAAACAATAAGTTTGAAGGAAGAATGACAGGAGGGAAAAGTAGAACATTGGAAGAGGAGATTAAAAGAACAAATCAAATAAAGCTCTTGAACAAACTTGCGAAAATGCAAGAAGAGAAGAAAAGTAACTTGAGGAAGTTATTGTCTCGAATTTTATGTTACATTTTGCAACTTGTTCTTGTGAGGAATTTTATGTTAGTCTTTGTGACAATTTGTGCTTTGTGATTTTCTTTCTTTTTCTTGAGTGTCTTGGTAAAATGTCTTTGGTACAATCCCATGTCCCAATTTAAACATTGTAATAGTTTCATTTTAGAGTTGTGAAAGTGTTCCAAGGGGCTCACAAGTATCATTTAGACTTTCACATTAAGACATGTCTAGCATACTTTTAAAGAGGCAGATGTTTGGAATATTATCTCACATTCCTAAGACCTGTTGATCTTACATCCACCGAATGATCTTACGACATTGTTTTTACAGGAATTTGAGTTTGCCTTTTGGAATCCAACATGTTACAAGAGGAGTTTTTGGTTACTATAACCTTCATCAACTATCTATTACTGAGATAAAGCCCTGGATAGAGAAGGATGCTGAAGAGGTTTTCTTTTATAGAAGGCTTATGGAAGATTTTTGAAGCACAACAATATAAGTGTTTTGGCATGACATCATGCTGCAAGAGAGTATTTTTTTCCAAAGAAAGCTATAAAGGAGGAAATAAGGATAGAAACCAAGAGAGTTTTGGATTAGCACATGGAAGCTTCTGTTGTTGATGAGCCAGCTGAAGTGCACCATCTAATGCTCTTTCCAAAAGTTGAAGACCCTAGACCTCTTGCTTCTAGCGAGTTGGTACAATAAAACTAGTTAAACTATTAAACACAGTCAAACATATGGTCCAATATGCTTTAAGGAAGAAATGGAAGCAACAACTGAGCACATAAGGTAAATGGAAGATAAACAAAACTAGTGTCTAGAGCAAGTTACTGCATCTTTTGGTACGTGGATCCAAACCTTCTTTACATAGTTGTTGAACTAATTGAGGAACCCCTATAACATCAACGCAGCAACCTCAGCAACCCACTCCACCTCCTCCTCCACAATCTTGAGTTTTCTATAAGCCATTTTTGTTGCTGAAGAAAAAAGGGGAGAAAATACGTTATAGATAATTTGATTTCTTGTTATATTGTTATTTTTTTTAACAATCTTTTTCTGCTATTTTGCACTTGGTTGATTGATCTATTTCTTTATGAGTTATCATTGCTCTGTACTTGCTCTTAATTGTACACAAACAAATGATCATGTTATATAATGAGTTTATGTACATTAATAAGTGTGTCTAATATTAGACTATGACATAATTTAAGTTTTGATAATAACAAACACTATAAGTAAGTTATAGGGCATACTAAATTGGTTTAATAAAACATAAAACAGTAAGGTCATTCCATTTATACAAACTACTCACAAGTTCCACGACTTTGGGTCCACTAGCCCGATCATGATTTTCCTACCCCCGAAATCCTTTCCTTTTGTGGCCGGTTGTGGACGAGGAGGGATTCGAACCCCAACACCATGGTTTGATCATATCAATATTTGTTTCATGTAGATGGAGTTCTAAGATCTTAGTAGATAAGACAATCTACCAAGCTTTACATGATATACATTCTATGATTCTTCATCACATTTATGTTTTCTTAAAGTGTTATTGGGCGTAATGAGTTTATTCATTTTTTATTAAGTAAATAAGTCGTAATTGAACACATTTTCTAGAATAAATCAAGTAACACATTGTTCTTATCAAATAAGTAGCTTATCTATTGAAGGAAATGTCTTAATATGAAAACGACTAAATTGGAAAACATTTTCTGGAAACACTTTAAATTGAGATCTTGATACTTTTGATATTTGCAAATGTTGTACTAAATCATCTGTCTTTACAATATTATTTGAAGAAAAAGTTCTTAAGCACATATCAAGAATTTCCATAAAGATATTTCCTGATCAAAGCCTGCAACAGTCATATCCAAGAAGTTATATAAAGTGCTCAAGGATGAAGATGAAGAAATATACACAAGAGAAATATACAACAAGAACAAGCAATACAAGATACATAGAGTTTTATAGTCTTATCAGCTTTTGAGCTTCGATCATTTCGGTTGTATGATAAACCTTTGTAAATTTTTGACTTTTTGAAGTTATACCATTGTGAGCTTAATCTCTGCTTTATGTGAGATTGTTCTCTTTCCTTTGAGAGTTCTTGGTCTCATGGGGGGATTGAGAAGGATAACTTAGAGAGATTTGTATAATCAGAATCACCTAAAGAGGTTTTTATAGTCAGCGTAATAAATTTTCTTGATTAATGGAACCTAGCAGTTTGCTTAATGGAGATTGAATGTAGCCCAAGGTTTGGGTGAACCAGTATAAAATTTAACTTGTTGTTTCCTTTGTTTTAACTGATTGTTTGTGCTTAGTTTTATCATACGACTGTTTAGAAGGTCTACTTTTATTCGCTATAAAAAGAATTTCAAGTTCTATTTAACTATCCTTATAAAACCAATTCAACTACCCTTATAAATACATGTGGTTAAATGACGTTTATGATTGAGAAATGATTTTGATTGAGCTAAGACAAGTATGAACTTGACATAAATGATGGAAAACTCAATGAATAAGTCTATTTTTTACCTCAATTGGAAAAATGCAATTGATTCCATGAATAGATAGGTGTGCAAAGTATGTCTTTACATTAGTTATAAAATGGGGTCAATTCTCTTATGAAACGAGTTAAATAATCTTATCATTTCCATAACCATTGTGAATATCATGAACTTGTTGGTGATGACTTAGTGATAGAATGATCTACTCCAAGATGTTTCTTCTAGGTGTCCATTGCATCATTGTGCAGGTCATAAGATTAAAGATGAGTGGTTAAAGGTATGGTTGAATGTGGTTACATTTGGTGAGCAAATGGTTAAATGGTAGTTATGATTAGAAATGAAGTTGAAAAAGATATGAATGAGCATGGAACTTCATGAATGGTGCTGAAGTCATTGGATTAAACTATTTTTGTCATTAACACCATGGTTGGAAGAGATGTGATTGATTCCATCATAAGACAGAGCTGCAAAAAGTGTAGTTAAGTTCGTAAACAGTAGCCAAACCTCCCGCCACTTCCCTTCGTAAAACATACAATGTTAATAACACTCATTCAAATATTTGTACACAACCCTTCGTAAAACATACAATGTTAATAACACTCATTCAAATATTTGTACACAATGCAATGTATTGGTGTGGGATTCGTGTACATCATAATCGAGTGTACACGAAATATTTTCCATTATTATATTGGTTACTAAGTTAAAGCAACAGTTCTCCCATCCCAATAAAAGAATTAGCGACAAAAGATAAAGGAGAAACATGAATGCATAAAGCTTAGGTTGAAGAAAAAAAAAATAATGAACGCAAAACTCATATACAGAAAAACTATTAATACCAAATGTAAAAGTTTATCTTGTTCGCCACTTTTTAAGCCAACACACATTTGCAGCTTTTCATTTTATACACAAATGTGTTTAAAGCTTATCATGGGTTGGGCCTTGAATGAGGAGTATTTTATTTCACTCATTTGATTATTTTTTTATGAAAATAAAAAGTTAAAAAAAATTATATACATACATACATATATATATATATATATATATATATATATATATATATATATATATATATATGTTTAAAAAAATTGAATTTTAATTAAAATAAAAGGAACTAAAAAAACTTATTGTAAGTTTTAAATATTTGTATAAGAACATTTTTATATTATCAAAAGATATATATTTTATATATTTTTCAATTTTATCTCTTTTTTATTACTTTTTTAATATTTTACATTTTCTTATTCTTTCCTTTTTTTTTTTCAAATTATTACTATTTTATTTAATCAATTTTGTTAGAAACAAACTTTAATTATCTGGATAAAATTGAATGTTGACATAACCTTGTTGCTGGATATAACAAAATATAGATGACACTTATATGCGCTTATTAAGAAATTGTGAGTTATGTGTTTATTGTCCCTTTTGGAGTGATTTACACAAGCACTCATATACTAGATTTTTAGGTGTTTTGGGTCAATTTCGACACACAACACTAATTATTCTATTCATGTATAATAAACTAGAGTATATTTTCTTAATTAAGATTAACTAAAACTATTAATTTGTGATATTTTTAAGGGATGTATATATTCTTAACTTGTTGAATATACTTTAATCTTGGCTTTGGAGCAAACTCTGAAGTTTAATGACTTTTTTCCTTGTATATTTTCATTTTTTGCAAAAATCTTAGCAATTAGCTTGCTTTTGGAGCATATTATCTGGATCAAAAGATTTTATACATTAAATGTAAATTAGCTCTCATTACCTTTTTGTGACACAAATATTATCCTGTAACATATTCAAGTTCTTAGAAGATTTCTTTCCTTTTTATTTTCTATCGTCCTTCATCAGTTTCATATGTTCAAAGAGAAGAATGTATGTGTTGCTAGGCAATAGATATGAATTTACTTTGTGGAATTTTATTTCTAGTATCATAAATTATGACTTTTATAGAAACGATAATTATCTTCTTATTAATTTATTCCTTAGTTTGTGTTTTCGTAATGAAGTATTTTTTTGTAATTTTAAGACTTGGTCTCTCTTTTTTAATTTTCCTTTTTATACGCATTGTGTATCACTTCTATATAAAAGTCTGTTGAATGCTTTCATTATTATCCACTTCCAATAAGTTCGTCATATTATTTTTTTGAAATGATTTTCAGAAACAAATATGTATACAAAAGCGTTTGATGGCTTTAAATTTTTTTATCTGATATAGTCTATGTTCTTGTTTAATTTTGTTGACAGTTACAATATCATATGAATATTTCATAGGGTTTAGTTATTTTTTATCAATCGCCATCTATATAGCTTTTAATTTATTTTAGAAATCTTATAGTGTATCCTTTCCCTGTTTCTGTATGTTTGCTTTTTGGTGTAAATCATAGATTTGCACCAAGTATGTGCCGCTTCCATAGGTAGTAGCCAATCCCTTCCATAAAGCCTTGGCGGTTGGGAACTAAGAAACATTGTTTATCAAACTAATCTCAATATTCTGAATTATCTAAGTGAAGACAGTTTGGTCTGTCTGTTCCCATTTTTTATATGCTGATTCTATCTCTACTGGTGCTCGAGGTATATTTGTTAGATAACTCTTCTTTCCTCTGCCATCGATAGCTTTCTTCATGAGTGTTGCCCACAATGGATAATTGTCTCCATTTAATTTGAAACCAATTGACAAATTGTCAAGATTGGTTTGTGTTTGCTGAATCCCTAGGCCATTACGAAGCATATTTGCAATTTACAAAGTTAGCTCATTAGTAATGGTTGAGGAGTTATTCTGGTTTTGATTCATGCTGTTGCCAATTTCATCATTTGAAAATGAGATTTTTTGGTTTTTTGGTGTTTTTCGGTTGTGAGGGGGTAATGGAACAATGATGTTAGTTTCTGAGTTTTCAGGATCTAACACCGCTCTTATACCATCTTGCGATGGTATCGAGAGTTAAGAAAGGTTGAACAAGGATATGATAACTATGAAAAAAAATAAACCAAAAATATGATAACATGGAAGAAGGTTTTTTATTGAATATTATTTTCTTTATTTACAATAGCTCACTTAATATAGAATTATAGAAAACTAAATATAAAAATTATTCTAAATAAATATATTTGATATTCTCTGATATTCTACTAATTTGTTTCTTTGATACTCCCTTGATTATCTCTCTAATATTTTCTCATATTTCCTTATATTCTACCGATTTATTTTTCTAATTATAATATTTTAATACTTTTTACTCAAATTTTACCACTTTTAGTTCAAATAATCTAACTTCAAATACTTTAAATTCACCCTTTAAATTCATTACCCAATCAAAAAGTCTAAGAAATATTAAACTTTAGACATAGGAATATTAAACTTTGGACATATGGGAATCCTTCGTATTCTTTGTTTTGGTTTAATATCCATTATGATTTTTCAGCTTGAAAACAAAGCAACACCAAGTTGTTTATACTTCGAATGTCCCAACATAATTTGGATCATTCGCCATCAATATCTGAACACACTAGTAGCAACGCATTTTTTTTCAATTTTAATATTCTTACGTCATTGTTCATAGGGGACATGCATGGAAAAAGAAAACGCGTATTGTGATGAAACTCTTTGCTTGAATTGTGACTCACACGAGCCCACGTTAATCACCAGAACAGCTCCTGAAGTGACTAAAATTTAATTTTGTAATCTTCACTTTTACACAAACGCTTGACGCGTATGAATGATCTAATCATAGTGACACATTTTGTTGGATGGTGCCAATGAAATAGCATTATGTGGCATTGTGCAACATGCTTCATCGCCAACTATCTTGACAGTGAATCATGATGCAGACTTTCGATCAGAATTTTATAGGTCAAGTTTTGCCTCTTTTATTATATTGTAAAGGAAAAGGAAACTAAAGAAACTTTCCCTGTAGTAAAAGTGTTTCTTTATATTCCTTTGATTCAAAATTTTATATTAACTAAATATAAAATTAAGGTGTAATATATAGTTCAAATAATTTTATTTTATAAATTAATTAAATTTATTTTTAATATAATATTAGAGTTTATTTTAATAAAATTTATTGAACTTATTATGTTATCAATTATATGTTATTAAGAGATTGATAGATCGAACACTTACCACTAAACAAAAAAATATAGCCATTAATCAGGATATAATTCTTTATATTTAAACACCACTATTCAATTGTTACTCAATATTGTCCCTCCGGGAATCAAACTCGCAATCTTAACTCTGATACTAATGGTTGGATTAAAGGCTTATCACTAGACCAAAATCTATAGTCATTAGTTAAGACATAACTCTTTTTATTTAAGAGAGTAGCAGTTCAAACACTACGATTCGATTGTGACTGGACCCACCTCACCTCCACAATTGATGTCACCCACAATATAGACAATTTATAAATATTCATTTCCATACACAATATATGTAAATATTGATATAAAAAGTATGTTAAAAATTTTATATCAATTAAAAGTAATATAAAATTATATTATATAAATACATACAATTCTCGTTTTACAAGTTATTTTATAATAATAAGTTAAACTTAAATCCAGTTTCTAATAATAAATTTCAATGTTAGTTTTGTTTTCTTGTTGCTTTTGTTTTTCTTTACATACATATCTATTCTAAATTAATAATAGATTAAGATCATACTTTACAGTAACTTTTTAACGTGAAATATTATCTGATTCTAATAGAGGTTTCTAAAATCGGATTAGTTATTAGACCGCTTAAAAACAGTGGATTGTAACGAGTATTAATAAAATTATTTAAAAATACATAAAAGCATATTAAATAATATATAAATTTAGAATATTATAAAGTTAAAAGTTGAAACAAAATACTATTATGTTCAAAAAGTTACGAGAAAGTATGCATACAAAAATATCGGAGTGGTTAAATTTGAAACAATTAAAGGCTAATTTCCTATTGTTCTTGCGTTTGGAAGGAGTTTAGTGCATGTGGCGTGTGGTATCTGATCTACACGTGGATCAGTTGTGGTATTTATGTGGGAGGGTTTTGATGCTTTCTGACTTGCGTCTGAGCGTGGAGTGGTTTACGTGGTTTCTTGGCTGCTTTCCTTTTTAACTGACGCGTGGAGCGATTTGTGTGTGGGGGATTTGGTACCAGGATTCACTTTGCCATGCGTTCCTGTGAGTGTTGAACATGGTTTCAAGATTCAGTTTGTGCAGGATCTTGGAGTGTGACCGCGTTGTGTTTATGTGGTTTGGGCCGAGAAGGCTTGGTGCACTTTTAGTCGTATAGGTTTCTCCTTTGTAGGTTTTTAAATCTTGTGGAATGCTTACAAGATTATTATTTACTTCTTACAGGGTAATCACTTTGGGGTTAGCATAAAACTTTTACCTAAGTTCATAAAACTTTTACCTAAGTTCTTAACAATACATGCAAGATCACTTAATCTTTGTTCAACTTCCGAGGTTTATCTTGTAAAAGATTGTAAGAATCAATATGGTTGGATATTGTTTAACAAAGATGACTAGTCTCTCATATTTGGATTTTTGTAAAAACTTGAAACTATTTGGAGCTCTTTGGTTGCATGAAAGACCATCTCTTTTGGCAAAGGATTTTAAAAGTTTGATTTCTCCTCTCTTGAAGATATGCATCATGTGTTGGTCTTCAACTTACTTTTGTTTGGATAAAAGATTTTGTTCTAACATCCATGAAACTAACTACATGGTCTATTCATGGAGTACTAGCACTCGAAGGCTATATTTTCTATTGTAAGAGATATTAGTACTCCTCTTGCATTAGATAACTATAATAATAAAGCTTGTGGTTTTTATGCTTGTGTGCTTGTTATTGTGGATTTGTTTGTCTAGACTCACTGATGTTGAGTATGAACGTCTTTTACCTTTTTGCTCTTATTGCAAAAGTGATTGGTTATATGTTATCTGCTTGTAGCTACTGCCCTAAAAGTGATAGGACATATCAACAATTGAAGCGTAAGCAATGCTATGCCTAAGTCTACGGGAACTAGAATAAAATGTGAGTCAACATAATGAGGCGAATAATTTTGATCTTGATGGTGTTAATGATCCGAAACCATCTTCTCTAGGAGGTGTTGTGGTTACTCCTAATAATTTTGATTCAGAGGACATGTTAGAAGGAATGTCAACTCTTGGTGATGATTTCCAGTAGGCCTCTTTGGACCAAAATGTTGAGCAGATACAACATGTTTCATCTAAGGATCACCTGATTCATTTGTCTGATTTGTCTCTTTCAATTTTTTTTTCTAAGTTGCCTATTTTGAAGGATAATTTGTCACAAGAAAAGTATGAAAGTATGAATATCGTGGTATCTAAGCCACCTTTGGTTGCTCCCTCTTTAGCCTTGTCTGCTAATGATAATTCTAAACTTGTTGCCTCTGAAGAGAATTTCTTGCAGATCAAGCGTGGTGGTGATATGCAAGACGTGATAACAAGTTTCAAAAGGAACAGAGTTTGATCTCTAAGCAGTCGGCTAAAATGGTATTGAAGGAAGAGGCTTCTAATTCTGAGTCTGATGGCCATGATGATCAGGTCCAAACTGAAAAGTAGTTTAGGTTGAGTTCATGAGAGAGGGAGGGGAGGGGGAGGGGTGAATTGAACTTTCAAAATTTTTCGCTAAAGATGGAAAGTAATAAAGTGTAGAGTGAAAATTCTTTATTAAAATAATCAAAAGTTTGATTTTTAATTGCACAAAAAAAAATCAATTAATTGAAATGCAAAAACAATCAATTGAAAATAACACACAAAACACCAAATAAAAAATAACAATTTATTGAAACGCGAAAGCAATCAATTGAGTGAAGAACAGAGTGCATCACTACCCAGAAACAACCAATTGAATAACAGAAATAATTAATTAAAAAATACACAGTACAAAACAAGACAGATTCAATTAATTGAATTCAGGAAACAATTAATTGAACTGAAACTCAGCCAATTTCAAAGAACAGTTCCAAACAGTGAAATAACCGAAACTGGGAATGTGATTTTTCAAGATTCTTCAAAGACTAGAAAACAATTAATTGAAAGTGAAACTCAATAAAGTGAAATTTCTTAAAGAGAACAAACTTCCAGAATATCAATCAATTGAACAAAAAATGCAATTTGTTGAAAATAGCAAACTGAAAACTAGAACAGGATGTAATCAATTAAGGAGGCGAATCAACCAATTATAGAAGACACAAAATAGTAGCAACAGGAAAAACAATTAATTGAAGTTGAGAAACAATTAATTGAAAATTTGACAAATTTCACAAAAATCTATAGAAATAGTGTGTAAATCAATATGAGGGAAAAGAGAGATTAAGAACACCAAGATTTATAATGGTTCACAAGGCTTGGACAATCTACTTTAATGTGTCCTTGTTTACCACAACTAAAACAAGTGAATTTAGCAGAACCATTATCATACTTTTTGTTATACCTCTTGGTTTGCTGGTTCTTCATTTTCCCTTTCATCATGATGAATTTTTGGAATCTCTTTGTCAGCAGGTTCAGATTCCCAGTATCACTGCATTCATCAGAGCTTGCCTCACTGGATTCTGCATCTGCAACCTTTGTCTTGAGGTCTAGGCTTCTGGTCTTTCTCCACAGTTTCCATTTCCTTCAGCCTAGTCATCTACAACTCGTGCTCCCTTAGCTTGCCAAAGATTACTGTAGTAGTGAGTGTAGTCAAATCTCTAATATAACTGTCACTTTAGGCTGCCAGCTTCTATGCAGACACTTTAGGATCTTGATGTTTACTTCCTCCTTCTCAAATTACTTGCGTAATCCAATCTCTTTTCACATCAGTGGTTCCCTCATGTGTGACTTTAAGTATGTCTCACATTTCTTTAGCCGAATTGTATTGTGATACCTTGAAAAACACATCAAGGTTCAAAGCAAAGGTTATTATATTTTTTGCAACACAGTTATATTGCACTTTCTTATTTTCAGCATCAGTCAACTCATCATAAGATTTCTCAACATGCACAACAGTCATAGGAATATATAGACCATTCATAATAGCATTCCAAATCCCACGATCAATTGATTTCATAAAAAAATTTATTCTTACTTTCCAAAACTGATAGTTTACACCACTAAATGGGTGACCTTTGTATAAAAGCTCCCTTAGCAAAATGTAGTTTCGCTACTAAAAAATTGCTAAATAGTGATTGAAATTAGTGACCGAAAAAATCAGTCACTATCGGTGATCAAATCAGTGACCGAAAAAATCGGTCACTCTTAGTGACCGAATGTGAACGAAAAATTCGGTCACTGATTCGGTCACAGAATCAGTCACAGAATCGATCATAGATCTGATCACAAAATCGGTTACAGATTCGGTCACACAATCGGTCACTATACATCAATAATAATAATAATAATAGTAATAATAATAATAATTATTATTATTATAACAATTATAATAATAATAATAATATTTATAATTATAATATTAATAATAATAGTAATTGTAATAATAACTATAATAATAATCGTAACATAACAGAAAAATTGTTTTGGTATGATAGTTATAGGCTGTCTCAAGCTACTGAGGGGTCTTGGGTTCAAGTCTTCCTTGATGCACTTTAGCCAAAATCTCATTGAAATGATTAATGATAGATAATAAAAATAATAAAATTATAACTAAAAATAGTATAGATAATAATAGGAATAATAAATATTAAAATAATAATATTTTTATAATAAAAAGAATATTCAGAAATTTTTAAAATATTTTTAAAGTCGGTCACAAAATCTGTCACAGATTTGGTCACAGAATCGGTCACAGAATAAGTAACAAATTCGATCATATATTTGGTCACAGATTCAGTCACAAAATCGGTCACTGTTTTAATCAGTGACCAATTTTGATCATTTAGTGACCGGTTTTTTTGTCACTATTAGTGATTTTTCTAGTAGCGTTTATTCTCAGCCATGGATCAAAACTTGAGTAAGATTCAAACCCTTACTCTTGATATCAATTGAAAAATAGTTTAGGCTGAGTTCAAGAGGGGGGGAGGGGTGAATTAAACTTTCAATTTTTTTTGCAAAAGATGAAAAGTAACAAAGTGTAGAATGAAAGTTCTTTTATTAAAACAATCCAAAGTTTGATTTTGAAGTGCACAACAAAAAAAATTAATTAATTGAAACGCAAAAACAATCAACTGAAAATAATACACATAACAACAAACAACAAACAACAATTTATTGAAATGCAAAAGCAATCAATTGAATGAAGAACATAGAGCAGTATTGGTAAAAAATAACCAATCGAATAACAAAAACAATTAATTGAAAAACACTCACAGTACAAAAGAAGACAAATTCAATTAATTGAATTCAAAAAATAATTAATTGAACTGAAACTCAACCAATTTCAAAGAATTGTTCCAAATAGTGAAATAATCAAAATTGGGAATATGATTTTTCAAGATTCTTCAAAAACCTGAAAAAAATTAATTCAAAGCGAAACTCAATAAATTGAAATTTCTTAAAGAGAACTAACTTCTAGAATATCAATCAATTGAACAAAAAATGCAATTTGTTGAAAACAACAAACTAGAATTTAGAATAGGATGCAATCAATTAAGCGGGCAAATCAACCAATTGTAGAAGACACAAAACAGCAGCAGCAGGAAGAACAATTAATTGAAGCCGAGAAACAATTAAATTTAGATTTCACATGACCCTGCAGAAACGGTGCACGAATCAAGATGAGGGCAAAGTGAGATCAAGAACACCAAGATATATAATGATTCACCCTTCCTCAAAGGCTACGTGCAGTCTCTTTGCCAACAAGCAAAGAATCTCACTAAAAGATCACCAAGATCAATCCAATTCAATACAATTACGCTTGCGAAGCCTATGACTGTTTACTCTGAAGTTTATGTTAGGTTCTTTCACAGTTTTAATATTCATTTGCTTTATATGTTAATACAATTAATAATGTTGTCAAACTTTGGTACTTATGTGATGTTGATGTCTCTTTCCTAGTTTTTAATTATTCCATGCAGTTTGTTTCAGTTTCCATGCTTTGATAGGGTGTTTCTCTTCATTTTGCAGGAGTTTATTCTTCATGTTTTCATGTTAGAAGGCCATCCCTTTAAAATGATTGGCAATTTACAAGGTCTTTGTATTTTTGGGAGACTTTAATGTTATGCTTTTTGCTAAAGAGTCCAAAGGAGGCAATCCTCCTAGTGAATTTTCTACTAATGAGTTTGGTAGTTGGGTTAACTCTAATAACCTCCTATCTTTTTTTTTTTTATTGGCTCCTTTTATACTTAGACAGGAAACTTGGGTGGATAAGAAATGGTAGACTAAGTGCTTATGAAGTGGATAGGAAACTTGAATGAATTTTTTCCAAATTTGATTGTCTTGATCTTTGTAAAACTTGCAATTACTCTGTTCTTCCTAAGAGCAATTCTAGTCGTCCTCCTCTTTTACTTAGTATATCTAACGATGTTGCTATTGCTAGACCCTCTTGTTTTAGATTTTTTTTTCAGATGTGGCTACAACATGATGGTTTGCTACCTTTGATTAAATTACCATGGTAAGTCAGGTGGTTGAATGTCCCAGGTTGGTGCTTCAAAAGAAAATACAATGTCTTAAGTTGATACATAAGGATTGGAATAAGAATGTCTTTGAAAATATTCATAAAGCAATGGAAGACCATAAAAAAAGTTTGGCTTCCATTAAACTAGATATTGCTCGTTCTTTTTCTCCTCGTGACATTTCCAATCTGTTAGCACAAGAGAAGTCTATTTATGAAGCTTTAAATAAATCTCTTGATTGTTAGTTTATCGTTTGGAGAGAAAAGACACATATGAATTGGTTTTCTGATGTTGATAGAAATACCGCCTTCTTTTATCCTATGGTGAGAAAAAGACGTAATGCTAATGGTATTCACAGGCTTTTGGTTGGGCATTACATTTGTGATGATCTTGATTTTGATTTCTGACTTTATTATTAGTTTTTGTAAAGATTTGTATGTTGAAAAATCATTTGTCTCAGGATCAAATTTTTGTTATAGTTTCTAATTATGTACCTCATATTGTTGACTAAAATCCCTGATTATATAGTGTTGAACATTAGACGGTCCAAAGTCCCTTTAGAGGATCAAATCATTTGATAAAGTTTTGATGATAACAAAACTCAAGTATACATTTATATTTGATGACTTATATACATGACGCAGTTAACATTATTATTATTATCATTATTATTAAAGCAGGAGACACATGGTCTATAAAGAGATAAATTTTCTTACTATTTACTTTTATGTGTTATTGATTTGATTTAAATTGGTTATATCATATTGTGCTCTAACGTTCAAATTTGTTCATAATGGAAAATATTCAAATTATTATGCAGTATTTAAATGTGATTAATTGATTATATATCATGATGTGCATTAACGTTCAAATCTGTTCATAATAGAAATTATTCAAATTATTGATGAGTATCTCAAATATAATTTCTCTATGTTATTTTAAATTAATTATTTCTGATACAAAATTAATCAAGTTTAATGCAGTTTAAAATATTAAAGAAATATTTCCAGTTTGAGCTCCACACATCAGAAAGTCAAGATTGCTCTATTCAAGCATCCCAACGGCTAGTTTCTAAAAAGCTACATATAGAGGAGCAAGTTCAAGTTGAAGTATATACAACAAGAAGCAAGAAGAGAAATACATCATATAATACATTAAAAAAATATACTAGTGTTCGTTGTCAATCTGCTATTGAGAGCATATAGAGTTTTATGTTGTGTGAAACCATTGTGTAATTCTTCACCATTGTGAAGTAAACCCTTGTGAGCTTTCATTGTTCTCTCTTTTGAGAGTGTTTATTTCAATCTTGAGTGGTCTTGATCTTAGGGGGAGATTGAGACTGGTATAACCTGGAGAGGTTTGTGTACTCGTGATAACCTGGAGAGGTTTGTGTACTCGTTGTAACCTGGAGAGGTTTGTGTACTCGTTGTAACTATTTGCTACATATTGGAACCTCTTGAACAATTTGTTTAAGGGAGAACTGGACGTAGCCCAAGAGATTAGGGTGAACCAGTATAAAACTGCTTTATCTATGCTTATATATTTTTGCCTTGGTTGGTGGTTTCTATTTATAGCGAATTGAGTTCAGGCTGCATTCAAGCCCCCCTTCTGGAGCCAGTTGTTCCTACATATAGAGATTAAGTTTGTTGTTTTCACTCTTAATATGGATAGTGCTCTTGGTCCACATAGCTTTGGGGATCTTTCTATCATAGTTGATGGATATTATATCTTTTAATCTTTGTAATGCAGTTGTACAATTTTTTGTTCAAAGATGGATACTCCTTGGAATCAATTCTAATATTATTTCTCTCATTCCTAAGGTCTAGGGTGTTGTTGTTGTTAAGGACTATAGGCCCATTGTCGTTGCCAACTTAAGGTTAAGGTTATTTCTAAAATTTTGGCTAATGGATTTGCTATTTTTCCTAGCAGGGTAATTTCTCATAATCAAAATGGCTTCATTAGAGGACGCCAGATTAAAGGTTGTATCTATATTGCTTATGGGGTTGTTAACATGTTGTCTAAAAAGACTAAGGGTGATAATGTTGTTATTAAGATTGATATTACTAATACTTTTGATACCTTAGTTGGGATTTTTTGCTACAAGTATTGCATCATTTTGGTTTTCACCCTACTTTTATCAATTAGATCCATGTTATCTTGCAATTTGCTTTTCTTTCAACCAGGATCAACGGTAATATGGTTTGCTATTTTAATTGTGGTAGGGTGTCCATCAAGGAGACCCTTTGTCACTTTTACTTTTCTATTTCGCTAAAAATGTGCTTAGTAGAGTGATTTCTCAGTTGGCTTCTTCTCATAAGATTCTTCCTATGATTTGTCCTAAGGACAAGGGTTTTCTTACCCATATCCTTTGCTCTAATGAGTCTATTTCTTTTATGGAGTTCTGGAATGTTTATAGTTCTATCTCAGGCCAGTTGATGAACTCTTATAAAAGTCTCTTTGTCATTGCTGATGGGTTTATTTATTTTAATAGTAATAACCACAAGATGTCATAGAGGCACTATTCCTTTTTGTTATCAGTGTGTTCCTATTTTTTCTAGTGCTCTTAATCGGTATTTTTTTCAACCTGTAGTTGATAGAGTCAATAGTAAGCTTGCTTCTTGAAAATGTATATGCCTTAGTATGATGGACATGTGCAGCTTGTTAACGATGTTATCTCTGGTATTATGTCCTACATTTTTCAAATTTATAAATGACTAAATAACCTGTTAAAAGAGGTGAGTAAATGGGTCATAAATTTTATTTGGACTTGGTGATGTTCTTAAAACTGACCTTGTTACTGTGAGTTAGAAGTTTGTTTGTGCTCCTAAGCGGAATGGGGGTTTGCAAGTCTTAGCTTAACATTCTTCGGCTTGCACGAGATTTTGCATACAATTCTCTACCTTGGTCAGGTCTAATGCGTGATAAATTTCTTCATTCTAAATATGTTAAGGTTCATACTCATCAATCTTTTTCTATTTGTCATAGGATCAAACATTTTTATGACGTTATTGAGGAGAATACTTTCTGGACTGTTGGTCAGGGTGATAGAATAAATTTATGGAATGATCTTTGATGTTCTTCCAAATACATTTCTTTTTTGACGGGTAAGACTCCTCAAGAAAGGATTACTCTTACATCTAATGTGGCTGATGGTTGGAATGATTCCTGGAATTTGTCTCTGAATCTGCTACAACATAATCAAATTCAGACTTTGCACCAGTTGACTATCATTGATCTTCTGGATATCAAAATTGGAAACTTGAGGATAGTGCTATTCTTAATTAGATGACAACCAAAAATTTCTTCTTTACCCATTTGGTATAATTCTATTCTCCCTGGTAAGACTTTGGTATTTTCGAAGGTTCTTCGTAGACATTTTCCTACTGATCTAGATGCTAAAAAAAGAGGTGTTTCTCTCTGTTCTATGTACCCTCTATGTAGGTTGCAAGTTGAGGATATTGATCATTTATTTTTTGATTGCTTTGTTGTTCCATTTATATGGACCTGACTTGAAAATATTTTTCTTGATCTTATTGACTTATCTTTTGCTGGTTTTATTACTTTATTAAAGCTCCTTATTGTCCTATAGTTCGTCTAGTTAAGCTTTCAGTCATTACCTTTTCCTTCTAGATGATATAGAAGATTAGGAATTTTACTAGATTTCATTAGACTATTTGATGGAGAGCCTCTTTAATGCTTTACTTCTATGATCTTCACGTGATAATGAAGAGTCTTGTGGAATCTTGAATAGAATAAAATGGATGAGGAAGGCTCCTAAAGTAAGCGGAAGCAACGAATAATGAAGATGAATCCGTGAACTAGGTGTGAAGCATGAAGAGTATGAAGGAAGTTTGCAATAGAATGGTGAACTAGGTGGAGTAGGAGTCTTGGTAGAGGTTAGGCCAACTACTAAGGGTTTCTCTAAGTATTTCTCAAGAGGAGAGAACTCAAAGAAGAGCTTAACAAGTGCTGAAAATTCTACAACATTTCATTAGATCAATCAAGCTAGTTTTACACCTTACCTACACATCTATTTATAGAAGAAGAGTAGAAGAAGCTTGTAGGAGAAGGTTCTCTAACCTAGCATCTCAAGTAGGATACCCTAACCCTAACTTGCTTCACACGTTAGATACCTTAACCCTAACTTTAGCTGTGGAGCAAGGCTCCTAACCCTAATGTGTTATTCACTACTCGAATGTCGTGTTGACATGTGGCATACTTCTAGAAGGAGGCGCTTCCATTATGGCTAACCCTAACCCTAGGCGCCACTCTAACCCTAATGCGTCTAGGCTTTTTATTTTACATCAAAGGATCTAATCTATGTTTACAAATTTTACAATTTTTCACAAAGAATCAAATTTGTCAGTATTTTGAATTGCATTGGTGCTTCTGACTCCTCTTAATCCTCTATGTGTCTTGACATGGCTCTTGTAATTGGGCCTTGCCTGGACCTTCTTCCATCACTATTAACATTACTTTACATGTTATTAAGGATTGTATTCAAACTATTGGTAACATTTTTAGAAAACATATGACTAACAATATTTCAGATTTTGCTACTTTGAAATAGTTTGGTATTAACACTAGAACTAGAAAGGTCCTATCTCCTCAGCAATTTTTTTGGCGCTTTCCTAAATTTGGTTGGATTAAAGTCAACACTAATGGAGCTACTATAGGGATCTTGGTTTTCGTAGCTTGTGGAGGAATTTTCAAGGTCAGTCGTGGGGAATACGTGGGTAATTTTTCTACTTTCTTTGGTATTCAACATACTCTTTATGTTGAATTAATGGTTTTCATTTTGGCTATTAGATATGCTCTATTGAAGGATTTTCAAAAGCTTTGGTTGGAGTGTGACTTTTCTTTACTTTGTCAAGTTTTTGGGTTGGATCATATGATTCCTTGGACTCTTAAAGGTAAACAATGTAAGTGTTTGCAGATTTCTGCTACAATGGATTTTAGAGTCATGTCTTTAGGGAGGGTAATAGTTGTGCTAATAGATTAACTAATTTGGCTGTGGAAATAGGATTGAGTTTGACTAATATTCTTCTTACCTGGTTGTATTAGGTTAACCTTTTCATAGTCGTTTCAACTCTCTTTGTTCCATTTGTAGGAGGTTAATTTTTATTTTTATTTTTTTCCATGGGTTTGGTGTGAACCCCACGCTTTTTGTTATCTGTTCCTTTTGTTTTTCTTCAATAATACTTTTTTATATGATGAAAGATGATTGGTGGGTTTTGATTGGCGGCTACATAATCTTCAGCTGACTGAATACCTCAAACAAAAGAATCAAGAGTTTGGGTTGTCTCCCAAGAAACGCTTCTATAATATCTAAAGCTTGATGATATCAATTCATTGTGTATCCGAGAGCTCAACTTTGTCAATTAATGTACAAAAATATCCACCAAGATATGCTTTTAATCGTTGCCCATTGACCATCCAACTTCTTTTGGGATTGGGATCTACAATTCAATTGCTCTATAGGACTGAACTTCCTTAATCACAAAGGGACAAGACCATTTAGACTTAAATTTTCCAGGGAAATTTTTCAATCTGGAATTGAATAAGAACACAGATGGTTCTGGTTCAAAATTCTTTTTCTCAATTCTTTTGTCATGATATGCCTTAATATGCTCTTTATAATACTTTGAGGACTAGTAGGCATTAAGTTCATTTAACTATATTTTTTCTTTTTTCTTCAGTAGCTTTTTGATCAAAATTAAATAGTCTCAATGCCCAAAATGCTTTGTGCTTCAACTCTACGGGGAGGTGACACATTTTCTCCATATATGTAGTTCTATAAGCCCACAAAGCTTCATCAAGCTTAAGAGACCAATGCTTCCTTGAGGAGGCCACAAATTTCTCCAGAATTGTCTTAATTTCTCTAATTGACACCTCTGCTTGCTCATTGGTCTGAGGATGATAGGCTGTTGCAACCGTACGGCGAACTTCGTAATGTTCTAGAACTTTACTAAGTTGAACATTGCAAAAGTGATAACGTCCATCACTAATTAAAACTCTTGGAGTACCAAATTTGGAGAAAAGTTTCTTGAGGAATCTAATGATAGTTTTGGAATCCACCTTCTACACAAGAATGGCTTCAAACCATCTTGAAACGTACTCCACTACCACTAAAATATATTCATTTGAGTAAGATGATAGTAGTGGTCTCATGGAATCAATTTGCCAATAATCAAAGACTTCTATCTCTTGAACATTCTACAATAGCATTTCATGTCTTTTGAAAATGTTTCTTGTTCTTTAACAATTATCGCATCTTTGCACATATGCATGTGTATATTTAAACAATGTAGGACAAAGAAACCCAGATTGAAGGACTTTGATAGTTGTTCTTTCCCATTAAAGTGACCTCTATATGGTGAATTATGATAATGCCACAAAATATTATTAACTTCTTATGGAACACATCTCCTCAACAAATTATTAGACATAATATTGAATACATGAGGTTCATCCTAGACATATTGCTTGACATCTCGAAACAACTTTTTTTGCTGACTGAAAATTTTTAGGAATGACTCCAACAACCTTGAATTGGCCATTTCTACAAACTATGGTCTCTCCTGAATTGCTACCATCCTTTCATATGAGAAATCATCTAGCACTTCTACGTCATGTTTTGTTACCTCATCATTCACCAGTCTAGATAAGTGGTCTGCCACATGATTTTCATAACCCTATTTGTCTTTTATTTATAAATGAAACTCCTACAACAAAAGTATTCATCTTATGAGCCTAGGTTTAGAATCTGGTTTAGTCAACTAATATTTGATTGAAGCATGATCAGTGAAAATAATGCATTATAACAAGTAACTCTTTTTTCGTCGTGGTGTAATTGACTTGCGTTTCGTTAAAAACCTTACTTGTATAGTGTATTACATGGAAAACTTTTTCTTTTCTTTTCTCTAATATTGCTCCTACTACATAATCACTTGCATCACACATTAGCTCAAAATCATATTTCTAATTAGGAGCTTAATAAATCACTAGTAGAGAAATGCGTTTTCCTTTTAGAGTTTCATAGGCAGATAAAAAATTCTCATCAAAATTGAAAGGATTATTTTTATTGATAAGGTTATTAAATGGCTTTTCAACATTTGAGAAATCCTTGATAAATCTTTTATAAAAACCAACATGTCCTACAAAGCTTCTAACGCCCTTCATTGGGGGGTGTAATTTTTCAATAACTTTCACTTTAGATCTATCGACCTCGGTGCCCTTAGAAGAGATCTTATGCCTAACACAGTACCCTCAATCATCATGAAGTGACATTTCTCCAATTAAGCACAAGATTGGTCTCAACACACCGCTTCAGTATGATGTCCAAATTCTATAAACAAGTGTTAAAAGTATAACAAAAAACTGAGAAGTCATCCATGAATACTTCAATGCATTTTTCTACCAAATCTCAAAATATGGCTAACATACATCTCTAGAAGGTAGCTTGGGCATTGCATAGCCCAAATGACATTTTGCTATAGGCAAAAACACCAAAGGTGCAAGTAAAAGCAGTTTTGTATTGGTCTTCTGGATTTGCCACAATCTGATTATATCATGAGTATCCATATAAAAAATAGTAATAAACTTTTCCCACCAGTGTTTTCAACATTTGATCAATAAATGGAAATGGAAAATGATATTTTCGTGAGGCTTGATTCAATTTCCAATAATGAATACACATCTTCCAACCAGTCACAATCCTTGTGGTATCAATTCATTTTTCTAATTATGGATGACAGTCATGTCACCCTTCTTTGGAACTAGTTACACATGGCTGATCTATGCACTGTTTGAAATAGGATAGACCATTCCTATCTCCAAAAGTCTCTGAACTTCCTTCTTCACAACCTCCTTCATAGTGGGATTTAGACGTCTTTGAGGTTTAGCTTGATAAAATTTATTTTTATTATAATTTTAATCTTGTTTTTATAATGTAGTCAACTCTTTCTAAGCTTGGAATCTGCTAAATCCCATGCTTTTATCTCATTTCATTAACATTTTAATTTTTGTTATAAATGATTCGTCACTTGATATTTTAATCAAATTTTACTCTAAATCCCATTAATTTTGTCAAATAATTTAACATAAAGCATTGGATAAATAAAAACAAGATTGGAGGCCATGAAGAAGGAAATAAAAGATTAAATTAGACGCAGATCGAGTCGTACCCGACGCCACTTTAGTTGGGTTGGGTGCTAGTGGGCCAAAAAGCTACATAGCATTGAAGTTGCGCCTGATGCTACTTTAGTTGGATCGGGCTTAGATGTCGCTAACCTAGAAATTTTGTGTATTTAAAGAGGTCGCGACATTAGGTTAAGCACTCTAAAGGCACTCCACTCCATCTAGGAGGCAAGCTCTGTCTAGAAGTCAGAAAAATGTAGCCTTGGGATGACGACTAGGGTTTGGAGGTTCTCTTTTCTCCTCTTTGTATATCCATCTTCCTTCATTGTTCATTATTCTCATCTTGTTCGGTTTTGATGTAATCAATTTGAATTCTCATGTAATCAATATTAGTTATATATATATATATATATATATATACACATATCTTTCATTTTAATGTTATTATTTTGTTTCTGCGCTCATTGCCTATCATATTGATTCATGACTTGATCATTGATTCTTAGGGTATCGAGAGATACCATTTGTAACCTAGAATTGAATAAAAATATCAAATGAAAGCTTATATCTAGACATAAAAACAAGATTCTTTTGTTGTCATAAGAGTCTTGTGATACTTGCAAGTATTTTCTATATAATTGATCAAGAGATTGGTGATTAACAGGGAAGCTTAGGCTCACTCACCTAAGATACTATGATTTGCATATTATTGTGGGTTGACATTTATATTTGTTTGGAAAGAAGATAATTATTTCATGCATGAGAGTGAGGTTGATGAAGTTTAACCATAGCAATTGCATTCCATATCCTTTCCATTCTTTTACCACATCCCATGTGCTTGTAAAAAATACAAAAAAATATATGTTAATTGTTTTTGCATAAATTTATTTTATTTCTTATCAATTCAAATATTGGGAATAATTTGTAGTCTAAATTTGTTATCAATTATATTTATTGTCGTGTATTGCACAAATCCCTAGGAAGAGAACGACATGTTTATTACTTATTACATGAGCGACTAGTACACTTGCCGTTGAACGCAAAAAGTGTTAACAAGTTTTTGGCCCCGTTATTGGGGACTTGTGTTTCAATACAAGGTGATTTTTCATTTATAACTCTTTACACTTCATTTTTTATTTTTTTTTATTTTTATGTAAATTCTTCTTTATATATTACAATTACTGAGTTTTGTGCTATAACTCTCTAACAATGTGACAATATATTTCTATGTGTTTCGTACGCTACTGAAATAATAAATCTGTTGCAGTGTATCTTACTAAGTCATTGTCAAAGTATAAAGGAGATGGTTGCTCAAAAGGGACTTTGAATCTTGAAGAAGATAAACTAGCTATTAAATTTCACATCCCACATCAACTAAAGATAAGGTCTTTTAATAATATATAAGTGGGTGCAAACCTCACCTTACAAGCAGATTTTGTAAGGTTGAGTTAGGCATAAAGCTCACTTTTTAAGATGCTATTAGAGCCATTTAAAAACCTATCTTAGTAAAGTTATTGGGCCTATCAAGCCACCCGCTATCAGGTTGTTATCAAACCACCTCTAAATATATAATCCCACAAATGAGTTGAACAGTCTTGTCATTAGTGGAAATGGAAAGTAAATGGATGAGACGCTTCTTCCATTTTTCTCTAACAATGTGACAATTTATTTCTATGTGTTTCGTATGCTCGTGAAACACTATATTTGTTTTAGAGTATCTTATTAGTCATTGTCACAATATAAAAGAGATGACTGCTCAAAAGGAATTTTGAAATCTTGAAGAAGATAAACTAACCATTGAATTTCACATCCCACATTAACTAGAGATAAAGTCTTTCAATAATATATAAGTAGGTGCAAACCTCACCTTACAAGCTAGTTTTGTAAGGTTGATTTAGGCTTAAAGTTCACTTCTTAAGATGCTATCAGAGTCATTTCAAAGTCTATTCTAATATGGTTATTGAGCTTATCAAGACACTCGCTATCGGGCTGTTATCGGGCCACCTTTAAATATGTAATCCCACGTCCGAGTTGAGTAGTCTCATCATGAGAAAAGTGTATTGAAAATCTTACATCAACTAGAGATATAACCTTTCAATAATATATACACATCTGTCTCGTAAAATATACTAGTCATATTCTGTTAATTTCCTCTTTCATTAAATATATTTGTAATATATATATATATATATATGTTAAATTTAGCTTTAAATTTATATTATTATAAATTTTAATATTAGTATCTCTCAGAGTGAATATCCTAATGATTAAATATTTATAAGTAGTTCAATAGAAATTGAATAATAATAGTACAATAATTGAATAAATTTTATATGGTAAAACATTTTTTATATGGTTCTAGTATCATGTCAATAATTGAATTTATAACTAAGATAAAGTTTCCACTCCACTTCTATTAATTATATATATATAATATTTATATATAGTTTTTCGCATGTCTATTATATTATATCTATTATATTATATGCTATTTCTTTCAACCTACATGAACCACAGTAAACAATTCTATGCTCACCTTGTGCTCTGCCGTCCAGGTGTCTAATTGCAAGTGCAAATCACCCAGGAGTCCTTGATTTGACTTCATTACTAATTTTTATATTACATACTGTGAAGCTGACTCCAATTCTGGCTAGGCTCTAGGAAAGTAAATGAATGAGCAAAATTCATGATGGACTAGCTAGCTGCATCTCACTCATCCATGACAAACATTTCACCCACCTTGAGATTAATGTTATTCACACTAGTAGTCCTATTAGCTTCTGATGGAATTATCTGTATGCAGCGGGACTCAAACAAAAAATTCAAACTTTATCATTTAACACAAATTCTTAATTTATGTGGTAGCAAAAGGTGAAGTGGCCATCTTTAGCAATATTCATTGGTATTTGTGGTGCAATGTTAACAAACATTAAAAAAATTATATAAAATTTGTAAAATAAATCAGTTATTTACCTTAAAATAAACTTTAGACATAAAAATATATTTTTTTTTTTGTTTCGGAGGATCTAAACAAATAATATTTGCAGGGATAAAAACTATTTTTTTTTATCATGTAAAAATTAAAGTAAATAATTTTAATTTTTTGGAGAATAAAATAAACGCTTTTATAAAATCAAATCAAAACACACTAACTTTATATTATATTATATGATACGATATTATATTTTATATATATATATATATATATATATATATATATATATATATATAAATAAGAAAATGTTAACCTATGTTGTATACCTTTTATTAAATAAGACACCACAAGGCGAAACGATACCTAGGTTAAAAAGTTTGATTCCGTATGACAAACGCCATCATGATAAAAGGCCAATCTAATGTAAAACCTTAGTATAGGACAAACAATGCTGTAGGGTTCAGGTTTTCCAGCGTATTCTTCTCTCTATATATAAATGATTTGATTTGTTAGTGGATCTCTAATTTGAGGATCACTGAAATTAGTGTAAACTATTCTTTTAGGACCAAATGCTGTAAATACTCGTTTGATCACATTATTTGCCTCCAAAAGTCACCTCATATCAATAATATAACCAGGCATATAAATCTTTGTTGTCGTGGAACTTTTCCATCTAATTGGTTCTCAGTGCATGTCTTCTCAGTTATTTCTTCATATTGGAAGTTATCATCTGAATCTAGTTTATTTATTCGTCTGTTTATAAAGTTCGCATCAAGATCTCATAAGGAGTCAACACAAAAATCTGGCGTTGATAAATAAAAGACATAGGTGGATATTACACCCAACAATGTCGCTTAAGGATCAAGTTAAGCTGCATAAAAGGAAGAAAAATATCATAAAAAATAAAAGGTCAGATGTAGACATTGTTAACCCATCTTAGTCCCTTGTTAGAATAGGTAAAATGTTTGATTTTTAACGATGTTATGTACACGTGATCAACCATAATTGTGTATATTTATGTGGTTAAGACCAGTCGATTGTCATCGAAGTTTGTTTTCTTCTAATTAAACATGGTTAACATAATGATCAGTCTTTCTCATTGGTAAGTACATAGCACCAGTACACTACTTGTCAACAACTTATAATATAAAGAAAATTGTCCTTTTAGTTTATGTACTTTTTTCTTTATTGTTTTCATTAAGTGAAATTTAAGTTATTGTAGCTTTTATCAATAAATTAATCTTTAAAATTTTGAAAATATAAGAAATTAATTCTTCTTCAAATCTAAATTTAATATAATTTTTCTTATTAAAGCTGAAAAACAATGAAAGCATCTTCAAGGCATCAGAAGAGAATGGAAATTATCTAAATTCTTTTCTAAATTTCTTAGATAAAAACTTGGAATAAGGTTCTTCTTTTAAGGAATGTTGCTTAGAAGAGAATATAATAATATTTCTATTTTTAAGACTTCAAAAGACTTAAAAGAATGCATATAAGTAACTCTATTCAAGTTTAACTCTATTCAAGTTTAATTTTAAAGTGCTTTTGCAAGAGACAAAGGGGTTTTATTTATAGATGACTAGCTCCCTTGCATTTTTTGTTATAAAAGATGTGGGACTAAAACTAAAAAGTCTAGTAGGTGTTCCCCATGTGTGTGGTCGACTATGGACTAGGGTTTCTAAGGTTTTAACCACCCAACAAGGCCCAATTGAGGCCCACATGCGTCTCTATCAAAATTCAAAGGAAACTACTTACATCTATATATTTATCTACAAATATACACCTATATAATTTATTTACAGTACTAAGAAGGAAGAAAATTGTAATCTTCTACTCTTCAAGTGTCAAGTCTTCCTTAGTGAGGCTTCATGTTCTCCTTTCTTCTTAGCCCAAGTGTGGTGGCTAGATGGTTTCCATCATCCGCTCTCTCTTGATAAAGATTTGTCCTCAGATGTAATTGATGCTAAATGACAACAACCTTTATTTGTTATCTCTTTACGTTCTCCTCTTGTATCAGAGGTCCATCTACAATAAACAACAAACAAAATTTGAAAAATTTCCTCTATTGAAATACAAATATGCTTAAAAACATATTTTTCTTCACTTTGTTTTGGCCACTGCCCTATGTTGTGTATTGCAAAACAGAGTGTTTTTTGTTTAGATTTTTATGAAGCCAAGTTAAAATTATTACCTCTTTGTGAAGAAGAGTTCAAAAGCATGCATATCCTTTTAAGATTTCCTTTTTTATGGGTTTCTAAATAGGTTTGTTTGTTTAACTCTTCTTCTTTTATATCTTTTTCTTTTTCACTTTTTTTTAATCTTTTATTTCATTTTTATTTCTTCTCCTTCACTTGTTGAGTTGTGATAGACATAAAATTATTTTTCTTCCTGTATAGGTGATGGTTATTTATTGGTCAAGCCATCACGAATAGTTTTATGATCATATTGTCATGGCCTACCAAGTATGATATGCCCAACTTCCATATGAATAATATCACACAATATTTTCACTATAATTAACTACCTATAAAAATGGGTATACTTACTTGTTCTTCAACTACTATCCCACCGTCATTTTTAATCCATTAAAGTTGGTAATGTTTAGGATGTGGAGTAGTAGGTAGGGATAACTTGTCTATCAATCTAAAGCTACAGATTAAATCAGAATAAGCCAGTAAACTGCCAAAGATTCAACCAATTGGATAGGAAATTCAATCGATTGAATCTGAAGCTGATACAAACATAATTAATTTTGGACTACCTAGAGAGTGGAGGGTGCCCAAGAATCTTTCACTGGACAACGTAATTGGTCAAGTTCAGAAAGGAGTATCAACTAGAAGATCCTTGAATCAATTTTGTGAACACATAGCCTTTGTATCACAAGTAGAAACCAAAACTGTAGCTTATGCACTTGAGGACAACAAATGAATAAATGCAATGCATGAAGAACTGAATTAGTTTGCTAGAAATGAAGTTTGGAAACTTGTTCCCAGAACTGAGCAGATGAACGTTATTGGAACCAAATGGGTATTCAAGAATAAACTGGATGAACAAGGAGTCATTATGAGAAGCAAAGCTAGATTGGTTGCAAAAGGGTACAACCAAGAAGAAGGAATAGGCTATAGAGAAACTTATGCACCAGTAGCAAGATTGGAAGTTGTGAGATTGCTTTTAGCTTATGCTTGCATGAATGGATTTAAGTTACACCAGTTGGATGTCAAGAGTGCCTTTGTTAATGGTCATATTGATGAGGAAGTCTATGTAAATCAACCCCCTGGATTTGAAGATCACAAGTATCCAGATCATGTTTTCAAACTCAAGAAAGATTTTTATCGTTTGAAGCAAGCACCTAACAATGGTATGAAAAGTTGAGTAGCTTTCTTCTTTCTCAAGGCTATGAGAAAGGCAAAACAGATAAGACATTGTTTATTAGAAAAGCAAGCAATGATATCATTCTTGTACAAGTATATATAGATGATATAATATTTGGTTCAACTAATGAAATTTTGTGTGAGCAGTTTGTTAGGGCTATGTAGGGTGAATTTGAGATGTCCATGATGGGAGAACTCAATTATTTCCTTGGTTTGCAAATCAAACAATTTCATCATGGTACATTCCTCAATCAATCCAAATATTGTCGAGAGCTATTGAAGAAATTTGACATGGAAAATTGCAAGGAAACAACCACACCTATTGCTATTGGATGCTATTTAGATACTGATGAGAAGTGAGCCAATATTGATCAAACTAAATTCAGAGGGCTAGGATATATCTAACTGCTAGTAGACCAGATATTATGTTCAGCGTATGTCTTTGCGCCAGATTTCAAGCAAATCTAAAGGAGTCTCATTATATGACAACCAAGAGGATATTGAAATATCTCAAAGGAACAACTGATGTGGGACTATGGTATCCTAGTGAGATATCTCTAAATTTAATTGGTTACTTTGATTCAGATTTTGCAGGGTGTAAAATTGATAGAAAGAGTACAAGTGGAACATGTCATCTTCTTGGATCTAGTTTGATATCTTGGCACAGTAAGAAGCAAGCATGTGTAACACTATCTACTGCAGAGGCAAAATATATTGCAATTGGAAGCTGTTGTGCACATAGTTTATGGATCAAACAACAACTAAGTGATTTCGGTCTAAATTTGTCTTAAATTCCATTAATGTGTGATAATACTAGTGCAATAAATTTAACAAAGAATCTTATACAACATTCCAGAACTAAGCATATTGAAATACGCCACCACTTCATAAGAGATCATATGAATAGTGGTGATTGTGTAATTCAATTTGTTAATTCTGAGAATCAATTGGTTGATTTATTTACAAAACCTCTTAATAAAGAGAGATTTAATTTTCTCATAAACGAATTGGGAATTATTGATTTGAAAAATATTTCATAACTAAATCAGTTCATAAATGTATTGATTCTTAGTTATATTTTATGCATTATGTGATTGATTAAATCAATAAAGACAATTTACTGAATTTTGACTGAACCTGTTGTAATTAATATGGTACTTGATTCTGTTTAAATTCTGATCAATTGATTGGGACGAAAGAATGTTGAACAAGGAGACTTAAGAACCTCTGGACAATAAGCTGCTGTAAGGAAAACTGCTATATGGGGAAGGAAAATATTCCTCTGCAGATTCCTGGTCAAAAGAAAAAGCATTGACCAAGCTGAGGTGGCATCACACGCAGATCACATGTGAAGAGAGAGAAATCCACTCAGTGCCACATGTCACACTCTAATTGATGGTCAACAAGTCAAAAGTTATACATCACTCTGAAGTTAAGTAAATTTTGGCACAGTTTATTGCGTACTGAATCAAAACTGAAAAGATATCTCTGTGTTGTCTTTCAATGAACTGATTGTGTGAATTAACTGCACTGAATCTATTTGAATTTTTCAAATTTGTCTTACGCATAACAACTTGTATTATATATAGCTTTACCATCAAACACTTAATCACACACAAATCCACTTCATTGCATTATGTTTTCTCTGGATTTAGTAGAACACTATCATAGTCTTGTGTTCACCCTCTCAATCCTCTGAAATGGCATCTTCTTCCACTCCTAAAAGTTGAAACAAGAGAGCTTATGTCAAAAATGTTGAGCCTTCAGAATCCACTAAAATAGATTACCTTGAGAGATGGCTTGTGGGCAATCACGAAAGCATGTAAGAGTTTCAAAAGGACTACAGTAGAAAGGCGATAATAGCTCCTAAGTTTCTTAGGATGCTCTGGTTAAAAGAGGAGAAATTGGATGAGGTCAGAGAGGCCTCAAAATTTCAAAAGCTAGAGAAATTTGTGAGATTATCTGGAAATATCTATCCTGACTTGATCAAAGTGTTTCTTACAAATATGTGGTACGGCGAAGACACAATCTACTCCCTGGTCAAAGGAGTTGATATGTGTATAAATGATGAGGTCTGGTTAGCAGTTGTTGGACTGCACAATGCTGAAATTCCAGTTGGGAGAAGTCATGCTGTTGGACTAGAGGGGTTTAACAAGCCAGAGTTTATCAAGTCATGCTTGAGAAACCAGAATATTGAGTCAAGGAGCTACTCAGTTGGTGGACTAGCTGTGACTCCGAGAATCCTTGCGTTTATTGTGATCTGGTTGCTAACACCAAGGGTATTCAACCATGCAGTGCTAACTGAAGAAGACCTCTTGCTCTTGTATTGTATGCTGGGAAGGATCAAAGTTAACTGGGTTAGCGTGATCAAAGAACACATTATAAAAATAACGAGGAAGGTTGAATTCAAAATTCCTTATGTTGTTCTCCTATCTCATTTCATTGAGTATTTTGAGATTGACACTGATAGAGAAGTGGTGGAAGTAGTAAAAGCGTAAAATGAAGTTAGTGCAACAACACTAAACGAGATAGGACTGATCACGGTCAATGATGACCATTGGATCTGTAAAGATGATTATGATAGTCCTGATGATTAACCTGCTGAAGAAGAGGAAGGTGATGCTGCTGAAACTGATGAGGGACATGATGCTCCAATGCCTGATGCTCCACCCAGTGGTTATGAAAATTATTTTATTGGATTTGAAGAAAGAATGATGAATCAGCTTCACACCATGTATGAAGAAATGCATGAAGAAGAGAGGAGCCACCACCAATATTGTGAGACCAGATTTCAGAACATTAAAGGCATTGTTGAGGATGTTCAATATAAGTTAGGTCAGATGTTCTATAATCCAGAAGACTAAACTCATTCATGCATATCTTTTCTAGTTTCTTCTTCCCACATTTTGATGAATGCAAAGGGGGAGAAGTAGGTCTGGTGTGTTGGTTGGTCTGTTGATGTTTAGTTTGCATTAGGGGTGTGCTTGTTGTTTAGTTTGTTGTTGTTTTTATTTATGTTTTATGTTCTGCTGTTACTGTTGTTATTTGCTGGTATATCCAGTATTGCTCTGACAATTCTCTAGTTTGTTGAATGATGTAGTAATCTGTCCAATGTTGTAATCCGGTTGCTCGTAACTCATATATGTAGCCTGGATACTTGATATCTAATGGAACTATATATTTATGTTTTTAATACTGTTCTCATGTCTAATACTGTGTTTAAATATTTTTACATATCTTGGAGGGACATTGGTGTATGGGATAGCAATTACAGATCTCTAGTAAAGATTGATTCAAACTGGTTTGAAAATATGAGGAAAACAATTAACTATTTTAGTTCAATCAGTTCACTTTACTTTAGCTCTGAACCTATTGAGATTACAGATTACTAACCAATTGTTCTAGAGTTCAGTTTATACAGGTTGAAGAAATGCAACTCAATACACACTTGTTTGCTTTCATCAAATTGGGGGAGATTGTTAGCACCAAGAGTTGCTAGAGGATTTGATGAAACCAACAAGAAGATGGAGTCTAAAGGATCAAGGAAAGCAATGTGTATTGCAAGAAGACTCATGAAGCTTGATGGTGTTTTTGGTCCTAGACTTAAGCGTTGTGTGTGTGTGAGTCTTGCTCTTTGATTCAAAATCATAAGTTGCATGTTTCATAATTCAAAGTAAGCTCCAAAATTAACTTTGCTTAATCAAATTAATAAAAGGTTTTAAATAAGGTTAATTCAGATTTTGAAAAACCATTTCAGAAAGGATTTCAGTAAACTTTTTTTAGAATCTAAACTTGATGAATTTTATTCTAAGTCACAGAGAAATTCAATCGATTGACCGATTGATACAATCGATTGAAATTTTAACAGGATTTATGATCAGTTTTCTTATATAAGGGTCAAACACGTGTTTTCCAAACAACTAATTCATTCGAGCAAATAATTGTGAAAATTTTCAAGAGAGAAAAAGCGCGAACACCCTTGTGATCATTTGGCAATCAATCTTTCAGCAAGAATAATGATCTTTGAGCTTTACTATTGAGTTGAATTCGTGCAACTGTGATCTTGATTCAAAGCTAAGTGTTCTACTCTGATCTTAATACATTTTGTAATCTGTTGAATAGAATCACTATTGTATTTGTTCTATTATTGAGTAATTCTTGTACTGTGATTATGGTGTTACAATTTACATAGGGTGTGTAATTGAAACTGGTGTAGTACAGAGTGTTCTGCATTAGTGAGACACCTGTTGTAGGGTGCAATAGGTTGTTTGCTATTGGGAGCAGTAGTTGCTTGTGGGTTGCAAGTGGTTTTGTACTGTGTAAACTGATCTTAGTGATCTTGATTAGTGGAACTCTTTGCTAGTTGGCAAAGGACTGGATGTAGCCCTTGAGGAAGGGTGAACTAGTATAAAATCTTGTGTTCTTGATCTCTCTTTCTCTCTTCTTGAACTCTTATCATATTTCTCTGTCGCTCGCACAATTATTTGTTCTTCGCAATTGATTGTTTGTTCTTCTGGTGTTATTCTGTGTTCTTCTGGAATTGTTTTATCAACTAAATAATTGACTGAATTAGTTCATGATAGTATTGAAGTGCTTAAAGTTTTCTGATATCAATGTTTAACAAATTGAATTTTTGGACATCTCTTTTTTTGAATTAGTTTTTAATTTGTCAATTAAACTGAATAGCCTTATTGTGTGATTGATCTGGAGTTTACTGCAATTACTGTTCATCTGGTTATTGTTGTGTAATTCTGGAATATATTTTATAATCAATAAATTGCTTTCACTTCTGATTCTGGTGGTGTTACTGGTTGACTAATATGTGAACTTCTTAATATCATTTTCAGGAGTTTTAATAAAGAACTTTCATTCAATCTTTAATAATTTCTATTGTTTGTGAAAATTTTTAAAAGTTCAATTCACCCCCTCTTGAACTTGGCCTAAACTTATTTTACAATATCTAAATTATAAGAAATTTGTCAATAAAGTTGTATATATATATCATTTTATTATATTACCAATGATAATCTCCAGTAGTTAGATCGAAGTCACAAAGACTCTGTCGATAAATCTATATGTAAAGCTTATATATTTATTTTTTTGTTATTTACCATAGATAAGTCCATCAAAAATTAAGTTGATAAATTGAAATTTTGTGGTTAATTAATGACTCGTGTTCTTATTTGTCAAAATAGAGCCAAAATTGAAGATATGCTAATTCCTAAATTGAAGAACAATAATACTAGTAACGCATAAACAAGAGCACAAACAAGGCTCTCTTCCATATTCCTTCACTTTTCTGCATAAACAAACGCATTCATTTCATTTCGTAAGTGTTCCTTCTCTTTTTCTAGTACCTCTTTCTCTCATTGTTGTCTCATATCTATATCTATTATCTTTTCTTTCGTTTCTAAATTCCCGTTTTCATTAAATTAATTTATTAGAATTTTTTCTTCTATCTTATTTACTCAATTTTCTAATTCTATTTGTTGATGAACATGTGAATGTTATCAAAATGAGGGAAATTAGAATATGGTAGATGGAGACATTTTGTATCTGCACTATACCAACATAATATTTCATCAATAAGTCGTCTATCATAATTAATGACAGATCTTATTTCTTCTGTTAGTAAAATTTAATGACAAATATTTTTCTGAAAAATTTTCAGTTAGTTGATATTCCAAAAAAAAGATAATTACAGACGAAAATTTTTCATTTTTAACAGATTTTGACTGTCGATAATACAATTTTTTCTTGTACTGACACTCACCTTTGATAAATGAAAATTGACTTTGCTAAAATGTTTGTGTTTTTATTCTTAAGATCATATACGAGATTAATCTTCTCCTAATTCTTACCAAGGAACTTTCTTTAGAAGAAGACAAACTAAATCTCTCAAAAGACTTGAAAGTTTTAAAATTTTCTTGATCATCTCTTGTTTGGTAGAGAAGGTGCCTTCCTGAGTTGACCTTCAAAAGTTGACACTAATAAATTTGCATCCATAATTCTAGAATGTGCTACATGTGTACATAAATCCAATATATTGACTTATTATCGTCAACTTTTATTTGTTAGAGGGAGTAAAGCCTAACGTATATATTTTCTTGTAATATGGACAAAAATCTAATTAATTCATTTGTTTTCTTCCCCACCTCTACAAAGAGGGTGCTTACATTGTTCCCTTTAACATGTTTCTTGTCAAGCTCTTTAGTACCCTTAGTACTGATACAATCTGATCTAATATTCTGTGGTCACCTTGTAAAGCTCCCATAAACAAATTGAAGAAAAAAGGAAAATCCATGTGTCACTTTTGGATAAAAAAGAAAAAGTGCAGCACAAGAGACTAACGAGAAACACTTACCAATGTACTTGATTCTGAAAGAGAACAACAACAACCCAATCAACACCTAAATGGCCAAATTATTTATTGACTGCAAGCACAATGAAGTGAATGACTTGTTCTGAATCGAACTCAAATAAACCAAGAACATGCAAATGGTGAAGCCAATAAAAGCTTCCAATAGCGCGCCAGAAAAATAATAAAATAAAACAGTGAGACAAAATATATTTTTCACGGTGGGGTCAAAGATCTTATCAAAACAGATGATTTCGTCCACCACAATCTATAGCCTCTTCTTTTGTGGGACCCTTAAAGATTTGCTGTCACATAGCTTCTCTATATAACAACATCACCTCCAATCTCCTCTTAAGTCCACCTTCTCCTCTCTCAACCTCTCTTTTTTCTCCTTTTTCTTTTTTCATTTTCACCCTCATTGCTAAGAACTCTTCGTTAATTTTCCTCTGGCTAGGTTTCAGGAACAACCCTAATAGCTCAGAGTGCTAGCACATTGTCTTGTTTTTCCTTAAGAACATGAAAGAGAGTGGTAGAAAACAAGGTACCATGTCGCCATGTGCGGCCTGCAAGCTTCTTCGAAGGAGGTGTACGAGGGATTGTGTGTTTGCTCCTTATTTTCCTGCTGATGAACCCCAGAAGTTTGGTAGTGTGCACAAGGTTTTCGGGGCTAGCAATGTGAACAAAATGCTCCAGGTACAAATTCTTATGCACCTCTCCTTTCTCTATCATCAAAACCACGCATGAAATTTCTGTCGTTTTCATGAAACTACGCTAGTGCAATACTGTTTTAGGTCCTATTCAACTTTTTTCATGAAAATACGCTAGTGAAATTTAACAATTATTTCCATTGTTAAATTACGGTTTGGAATCATACTGGTGGCTGCATTAAGTCACTTTTTTATCCATAATTTCCTTTCATTCTGCAGGAGAGTAACATATATAATTGCTGTCACAATTGAAAACGTGAATATATATATTTTATGAAATTGTTGGAAAGGTAAAAACAAACAAGGATTTTAATAGTTTTTACTCAAACTGTATATTTTTCTGCTTTTAAGAATTATTTTCCTTTTGATAAAAGAATTAATTGGTGAAATAGTACACTGTTATCACAACTCCTTGGCATATCTTGTGCCTGGTTGCTTTCTAATTAATGAAAGTATTTTGCCTATCTAAAACATAATTAGTGAAATAGGGCACCACATGCGTAACACTGATGGGCAAAAACATCTGTAGCTAATATACCATTAATGATTAATCCACAAAGCCTGTATGAGAAATCAGAAGAACCGTATTGAATTAGCATAGGAGGTCAAGAGAAATGGCATTTATCTGTATCTGTCTGCTGGATCCATATATACTCAAACGAAATAATGATAGAATATGTATGACTTCCTATCTACATATTTCTTTACGTAAGTAATTAGACTTAAATTAATATGAATAGATTCATTCCCTTAATATATATATATATATATGTTTGTTTGTTTGTTTTCCCATGCCCTCGTCCTTTTTCATTTTCCCACTCTTTATCCTTCAACTAGATTAGAATTGATTTATTGGGTAATCATATATAACTGTGTAGATCATTTACCTATCAAAAACCAAAATTGTAGTGATCATTTATTCATTCTATCGATAACAATCATACTGTGGTTTTTTTTTTTTTTTTTTTTTTTTATTTTAAAAAA